>Ga0070765_100000010_pt1 | contig 165529 bp, 133 predicted proteins | sample HubBroMetageWFT5_FD_71516 | JGI IMG/M metagenome (GOLD analysis project Ga0070765, IMG submission 71516) | Warmed and freeze-thawed soil microbial communities from the Hubbard Brook experimental Forest, New Hampshire - Hubbard Brook CCASE Soil... | ecosystem: Environmental > Terrestrial >...
TCTCGGACTCGGCGGGGCTTTTCCGGGGATGCGCCGATTAGACGTGGGCCTACTTGATCGTGGTTAGAGGCGGACAGGAGTGTCCGCCCCACACGAGCTGTTTCGGGTGCTTCTCTTTGCCGCTGATCTGAGACTCGGCGCTGCTTTTCCGGGGAGGGCGCTGATACGAAGTGGACCTACTTGGTCGTGGTTAGAGGCGGACAGGAGTGTCCGCCCCACACGAGCTGTTTCGGGTGATCGAAAGGCTTTTGTATGCGCTACTAATTCTCTGAAGGCGTCTCGACGTGGTCGATGACTAGAATCTGCACAGGACCGATTTGCGGCTCCAGTTTCAGCCCGAGCTGTTCCTGAACCGCGGTCATGATCGAGGCAACAGTTGCTGGTGAGGGCGTGCCGTCAGGGCCTCGTGGGCTCTGATCCGGGGTCCACTTCAGAGTGAAATCAAAGTTGCCGGTGAGGCCGGTCTTATCCACGACAGTGCGTCCCAATTGCCGCGACAACAGCTCTACGAGGTTCGTTCGATTGTTGCTTTACGCGGCGCTGAAGCGCCGCTCTTCCACGGTGCTGCCGGCAGCTCCGGGGGACGCCGGAGTTGAGGGGGTGGCGGCGAAACCAGGGTCCCTCACTTCGTTCGGGATGACATTCCGGAGCCAGTTTTCTTACCAGTTTTCTTAGTTAAGTTCTGAGTAGGGTTCAAATGAATTGCTCGTGGTTAGAGGCGGACAGGAGTGTCCGCCCCACACGAGCGGTTTCCACACGAGCCTAGTGGTGGTCGCGGCGGCGGAGGTAGTCGATGAACATTTGTTCGACGGGCTTGTCGTAGGCCAAGAGGACGTGGCGGACGGTGTGGCCGCTGACGAAGTGGCAGACTTCTTCGGCGAGGTTTTTGGCGTGATCGCCGGCGCGTTCGAGGGACTGGGTCATGAAGATGATCTGGAGGCTGGCCTGGCGGGCGATGTTTTCGGGATTCTCGATGTGGCGGAGGAAGATCAGGTTGCGGAGGCGGTCCATTTCGGAATCGGCGCGAAGAACGTCGACGGCTTTGCCGACATCGCGATTGGAGAAGGCGTCGCCTACGTCGGTGAGCATTTTTTCGAGGATGGTGGCCATGCGGGTGAGGTCGCGAGTGTCGTCGGAATCGATGCGTCCGGCGGCGGCCTGGGCGCTGTTGGCGAAGCTGAGGAGGAGATCGCCGATGCGCTCGAGGCTGATCATGAACTTCATGCAGGCAAGGAGTTCGCGGGCCTGAGTGGGCTCGACTTCGGTGATAACGGAGGTGACGGCGCTGTCGATTTCCATGTCGAGGGTGTCGAGTTCGCGCTCACGCTGGCGCAAAGAGTTCAGCAGAGGGCTGGAACCGGTGGCGATGCCCTCGGCGGCAGCGGCGGCGGCTTCCTTGGCAAGACGGCAGGCTTCGATAGTGCGGCGGACGATGTGATGATGGGCCGGTTCGGGTAGGAGGCTTTCGACGCGGGCGGTGCTCATGAGGGTATCCCTCTGGCGCGGGGCGGCTGACCCGCCGACTCTGCTGTGCCACTCATAACTGGTTGACCTTAGAATAGCTCGTTAACGGGCAAGGATAGGGTTTCTTTTTCGGGCGTGGGTTAAAGGGTCGTGAATTCTTGATTGTTTTTCGGGCGAAGCGGGGTTGCCGGCCCGGCTAGAGGGAGAGTTTTGTGCCCGTCCGCTCTTGGGATTAAATGTTTCTTAGATTTGCCAATGTGAGCTTTTTCGAACACTTCCGCCGTTTCCATGGCCCTAAGCTTCAGACATGAGATCAACTATGCAAGCGCCAGAACAATCTTATTTTGCTGCTCAGGTGGAACGCGTTGTCACCGAGCTTCTACCGATTCACGCCGTGGGAACGAGCCAAGGAGCGCGACCTAAGATTCTTTTGGTCGATGACGATGGTGACGAACTTTTTCAGACGCGAAGATCACTGGAAAAACGAGAGTGCGAGGTAGTTTCAGCGACGAGCGTTACCGAGGCTTTGCGGCAGATTGCCACGCAAGATTTTGACGTGCTCATCACCGATCTCCACATGCCGGAGCCTGGGGATGGTTTCACGGTGATCACCGCCATGCGTCACACTCAACCGGAGGTGTTGACCATCGTGTGCAGCGATTATCCCGACGTGCAAAAAGCGATGGCGGCAGTTCTTCTGCGAGCAGATGAAGTTCTAGTGAAACCCTACGATGTAAAGCAACTTAGTGGGCTCATCGGGAAAGGAACGTCGACCTCTAAAACCTTCCCAGTGGCCAAGGAAAGCGTTGCCTCCATTCTGGATCGCGACGTCTCGATGTTGATTAAACGGTGGCTGGCACGAGTGGAGAAGGTAGAAGAACTAGCCGCCATTGGGCTGTCTGCGAAAGAGCGCACTGCGTATCTTCCGGAGATCGTGAGAAGGCTGGGGATGCGGCTGCGCACGGTTCGCGACATCGAAGCGATTGACAGCCGCTGCGCTGCGGCGGTGCTGCACGGACAACTGCGCTTTCGCCAAGGCTACACAGCACCCTTGATGGTGCAGGAGTCACGACTGCTGCAGGTGTGCATTTTCGAGACCATCGACCGCAGCCTGGGCACCGTGGATTTCACCTCAGTGCTGCCGGACGTGATGATTATTGCGGACGAGGTGGACTCACATCTGAAACAAGCCATCGCCAGCTTTTTGACAATGCAGGGGGAGGTGATGGCGGCTCGATCCGCGACGAAAGCGAACTAGGCGGGGCGGAAATCCCAGGGGCAGGATCAACACGAAGGCCTATCTGGAGCGACGTTGCTGCTGCTTGGCTGCCTTGCGTTGCGCCTTCTGGTATTTCTTCATTAACTTCCGCTGTCGTTTGGCATTCTTGTTTACGCTTTTTCGCTGCTGTTTGGCCGCCTTGCGGGCCTCGATGCCATTTTCTCCGATACTCCTGTTTTCGCGTTGAGCCTGAGTGGGCACCGACCATGCAACGCTGACGGCGATCAGAAGTACCAAAACCGCGATTCGTTTCATAATGTCTCCGAAGGGAGGCCCTGAAATGATTTTACACCGGGGTGATGCCTTGCGGGCGGTGACGCCAGGGCTACCTCCTGCTGCGCGCTGGTGCAAGGCGGGTCCGGGTGCGGAGGGCCGGGGCAGCCGTCTCCACATGAGCAGAGTGGTATGGCCAGGCTTCGGCCAGAGTCGCGGAAGACTCAGGGCGCACCTCTGCGCGCAAGCTCTGACTCTGCACACGGTAGGACTAGCCTGATCGTAATGTCGCCGTTGTTCCCCGAGAGCGGCACAATGGTGGAATGGGCGTCGGTTCGGTTTTTCTCGATTTTCTACAGCGCATCGCGGTTGGAGCGGGTGCTGTGATTGCATTGCTGCTCGTCATTCGGCTGGGGATGCCCGGACGTTCGGGGATCGCCGACACTCGTCGGACAACAAACTAGCCCCCACAACCCCGATTCTCATTCCGCAGAAAAGTATCCGCCAGAAAGACCTCGTAACAGGCTCAATCAGGCGAGCCATCGGGCGATTGTCTTCCATCCCAGGAGACGTTTGACTGGATTCGCGCGGCGTGAGATAGTGGCTGGCCGCAATCGTCGCAACCGACTGAAACATTAACGTAATTGGAGTTTGTTGACCCCCAATGGTCCGCCTCATTCCGAGAGATACAAGCTTCTTCAAGATGTTCTCTGCGATGTCCGACAACCTTATCGCTGGAGCGCGCGCTCTGGTGGATCTGTTTGCGGATTACCAGGATGTGGACAGAAAGATCGAAGAGGTTCGCCGGATTGAACGTGAGGGAGATGAACTCACGCATGCGATCCTGACCAAACTTAACCAGACATTCATCACACCTTTCGATCGGGAGGACATTCACCAACTGGCCTCGAAGCTGGATGATGTGCTGGATTACATCAATGCTTCCGGAGCTCGCCTGGTGATGTACAGGATCACCACACCGCCGCCGGCAGCGGGGGAGCTCGCCAAGATCATTCTGATGCAAACTCAGGAGCTGCAACAGGCTGTGTCTCTGATGCAGAAGAACGGCAATATCCTGGCCCATTGCGTGGAGATCAACCGGCTGGAAAACGAAGCGGATCTGGTGTCGCAGCAGGCGATTGCGCGGCTGTTTGAGCGGGAGAAAGATCCGATCAACCTGATCAAGATCAAGGAATTGCTGGAATTCCTGGAGCGGGCTACCGACAAGGCGGAAGACGTGGCCAACGTGCTGGAAACCGTGGTCTTGAAGAACACCTGAAGCTGCAACAAATCTAGGCAAACAGGAAAACCGGTGAAGCCCGACCTGCTGCTGCTGATCATCACAATACTCGTCGCCCTGATCTTCGACTTCCTGAACGGATTTCACGACGCGGCCAACAGCATTGCGACCGTGGTATCGACGAGGGTTTTGTCCCCAAAGCTGGCGGTGGCGTGGGCTGCCTTCTTTAACTTTGTGGCGGCTTTCCTGCTGGGGACTGCGGTGGCCAAGACCATCGGCGGGGGGATGATCCGCATCGATCAGGTGACACAGTACGTGGTGATCACGGGGTTGCTGGGGGCCATTGTTTGGGACGTGCTGACGTGGTGGTGGGGGCTGCCGACCTCTTCTTCGCACGCCTTGATTGGAGGCTATGCGGGAGCGGCGGTGATGCGATCGGGATGGCACGTGATTATCGCCGCGGGCTGGTACAAGACTTTGATCTTTATTGTGGTGGCGCCGGTCGCGGGACTGGTTCTGGGTCTGGGGTTCATGGTTGCGATCTCGTGGCTGCTGCGGAATAAAGCTCCGCAGCGCATTGATACATGGTTTCGCAAGCTGCAGCTTCTCTCGGCAGCCGCCTACAGCCTTGGTCACGGCGGCAATGATGCCCAGAAAACGATGGGAATCGTAGCCAGCGCTCTTTATGGAGCCCACGTTTTGAACTCGGCCGAACTGGCTGGCAACTGGGGGAAGTTTCACTGGCCCATTATTCTGGCGGCGCATGCATCGATCGCGCTGGGAACGTATTTCGGAGGCTGGCGGATTGTTCACACCATGGGATCGCGTATAACGAAGCTTAAGCCGGTGGGAGGATTCTGCGCGGAGACCGCGGGAGCGATCACGCTGTTCTCGACCGCTCTGGCAGGAATTCCGGTGAGCACGACGCACACGATTACGGGAGCAATTGTTGGGGTGGGAGCGACGCACCGGTTGTCGGCGGTGCGATGGGGAGTGGCGCGGCGGATTGTGTGGGCATGGGTGGTGACGATTCCGGCGTCGGCGCTGGTGGCGGCGGTGGCTTTCTGGGTGGTGCGGTGGATTCATCCGGGAGCGTAGTCCAATCGCCAGCGTGCCCAGAGATTCCCGCCAGCCTATGAAACTGGGCGACGTGAGCGCGAAAAAACAATCACCACAAGGGTGCGACTGATTCCTCCTTGAAAACCGGCTTCGGGCCATTCGAGTTCGAAAGATGAATCAGGCCCAGAAACGGTTGGGCCTGAGGATCGTAAGTGACCGTAATGCTTCCGCCCCGGCCGGGTGGCCCGTCGGAGCCATTCCGCCCATCGGAGCCGCTCCTGCCATCCTGGCCGCTGGGCGTTCCCATGCCGCCAGAGCCACCGCGGCCACCGCGGCCGCCTCTTCCTCCTGAACCTCCAGCGCCGCCGTCGGCCTGCACTGACAGCGATCCGCCTTGGGGATCGATCAGGTAGAACTTCTGATGCCCAGATGCTGAGACTGCGACCTGGAGCAGGGGATGACTGCCCGACCGAAACGCAACCCGCACCTGCACCGGCGGTGCGTCACCTCCGGGCGATCCATCCTGACCATCGGAACCGTTGCCGCCGTCTGCGCCATTTCCACCTGGGGACGGATTGTTCGGATCCATCGAACCCGTGGTGCCGCTTATGCCGGCAGAGCCGTCGAGACCGTTGTTCCCACTCGTACCACTGCTGCCCGAGAAATTCGCGTTGTACTTCTCGTCGTAGCGCAGGGGAATATCGAGGTCAGCGTGGAGATCGGGGTGGCTGGGCACTGTGATGGTGACATGCGGAACCTTTCCGTCGCTAATCCTGGGGTCGCGGGGAAGGGAAAGAACACCCTTCTTGTTGGCAGTGACGACAGTTGCCGAGATTTGTAAGTCCTGCCACATTACCTTCCCGTGGCCCGCACCTTCGGTTTGCAAAGTCTTGCCGTCCGGCTGTTTGAATGTCACGACCAGCGGAGACTTCTGCCCCGGCCCAATCGCCGGACCGTTCGGCAGAGTGAGACTCATTGACGTGAGCGGCGTTTTGTTCAGGTAAATCTTCATTCCCAGATGGACCTGCACCGAAGCGCAGCCGGACAGCATGAGCAGGGGCACGACGCTAAGAAAGCCAACCCATCCGAGTGTCACGCGAGGCGGAGTCGCAGTTGTGATTTTCATGGCCAGAGGTTCTCCGATAGAGCAAACCCGGTATTCATCGTGATGTTGTGTGCTGAGACTTCGCCGCAGGTAAAGTTTGTAGAATCAGCCTCGATTCTGCTGCGGGAGGGGTACGGGACGACTGGAAGAGATCCAGCGTTGCTTGCCGCGGCGGGCTCGTATATAAATCAGCCCGCACTGCTGCCTTTGGGCGCCGGGCTTCGCCCAGGCTTGGACCGCCGAGGCGGCTGTCTCCCCATGAGCAGTGGTGGCTCGTTTCCATATCAGTCGTGGCGGCTTGTCTCCACTTGAGTCGTGGCGAAGCGGCGTTGGTCCTGATCACGCGGTGGGGAGGGTGAAGAGGAATGTGGAGCCGTGGGCCAGTTCGCTTTCGGCGCGGATGGAGCCGTCGTGGGCGAGCATGATGTGCTTGGCGATGGCGAGGCCGAGGCCGGTGCCTCCGGACTCGCGGGAGCGGGCTTTATCGACGCGATAGAAACGCTCGAACAGGCGTGGGAGGTGTTCGGAGGCGATGCCGGCGCCGAAATCCTGGACGAAGAATTCTACGGCGTGGGGGAGGGCGCGGGCGCCGAGGATGATACGTCCGCCGGAAGAGCCGTCCGAAGCCCCGGACTTTGAGCCGTACTTCAGGGCGTTGTCGATCAGGTTGGCAAAGACCTGGTGAATGGCTTCCCGATCGGCGAGGACCTGTGAAAGATTCTGGAGATGCGAGTCTTCGATCCGCAGATCGACGCCGTGAGTGCGGGCGATTTCGCGGAAGCTTTCTTCGGCGTCGTGGAGAAGTTCGGCGGGTGGGACGGACTCCATATCGAAGCGAGTTTCGCCGGATTCGACGCGGGCCAGGGTTAGCAGATCTTCAGTGAGGCGGGACATGCGGGCGGAATTTTTGCGGATGATTTCGAGGAACTCGCGCGTGGGAGCGACGTTGTCGGGAGTGCTATCGAGTAAAGTCTCGGCATAGCCTTGAATCGAAGTCAGAGGAGTGCGGAGCTCGTGAGAAACGTTGGCGATAAAGTCGCGACGGGTTTTCTCCACGCGTTCGGTTTCGGTCAGGTCGCGGAGTACGGCGACGGCTCCTCCGTCGGGCAGAGGGGCGGCGGTGACATCGAAGGCGCGGCCTGGGACTATGGACGTGGCGCGGGCAGTCTTCACTTCGCGGGTGGCGACGGCTTCGTTGACGGTGGCGAGGAAGTCAGGGTCGCGGATGGTTTCGACTACGGGCTGATGCAGGCGGGTACCCTGCGGGACAAGGCGGTCCATGGGTTGATTGGCCCACTGGACGAGGCCATCGCGGCTGACGGCGATGACGGCGTCCTGCATGCTGTTGAGCAGAGTTTCGAGCTGGCGCTGGCTGGAGCGGACGGCGGCGAAACTTTCTTCGACGCGGCGGGCGGTCACGTCGATAGCGGCGGCGACGCGGCCGATTTCGTCCTGAGAAGCTTCCTTGATACGGGCTTGCAGATCGCCGTCGGCGATGCGGGCAGCGACCTCGACGATGCGTTCGAGGCGGCGGGCGCTCCAGTGGGCAGCGGCGGCGGCCACCAGAAGAGCGAAGAAGAATGCCAGGGTGGAAGCCAGTTCCAGGCGGTGGCGGACCTGCGCGGAAACGGCTTCGACATCGGAGAGCGGATAGGCCAGGCGGACAGCGCCGCCGGAGATGGGAACGGCGACGTAAAGAAACGGAATGCCAACGGTGGCGCTGCGGCGCTCATTGCTTCCGATTTTTCCGGAAAGAGCCGCGACGAATTCCGGACGAGTGGCATGGTTTTCCATGGTGGCGGGATTCGACTCGGAATCGGCAAGCACTTTGCCGGCAGCATCGATGATCGTGACGCGAGCGCCGGCGGCTTGGCCTTCCTGAGCGGCGACGTCGGCGAGGGAGTGGCCGCTGCGGTCGGTTTCGACGCGGTGAGCGAGGAGTTGAGTCTTTTGCGTGAGGTTGCGCTCGATTTCGGTGCGCAACGAAGTTTGCCACGCGCCGCCGACCATGACGTCGAAAGTTACGGCGGCTGCGAGGATGACGAGCACAAAAGCCCCCAGCAGTTTAAAGAAGATCCGGTTTCTCAAGTCTTTCTCACTTTGGGCTCACTTTGGGCTCACTTAGAGCTCACTTTGGGGCCTCGAAGCGGTAGCCGGCGCCGCGCACGGTTCTTAAGTAGCGCGGATTTTCCGGATCCGGTTCGATTTTTTCGCGGATGCGGCGGACGTAGACGTCGACCGAGCGGGGGGTCACGTAGGAAGTGTCGCGCCAAACAGCATCGAGAAGATGATCGCGGGAGAAGACGCGGCCGAGGTGGCGGGCGAAGTAATCTAGAAGGCGAAACTCGGTGGCGGTGGTGGGGACGGTTTGCCCTCGAACGGTGAGGATCATGGCAGCGGGATCGATGGCGATGTCGCCGACCTTGAGCGGGCTGGGAGGAAGCGGGCGCTCAAAGCGGCGGAGTACGGCTTTGACGCGGGCCACGAGTTCGCGGGGGCTGAAGGGCTTGGCGATGTAATCGTCGGCTCCGATCTCGAGGCCGAGGACGCGATCGGCTTCGCTGCTTTTGGCGGTGAGGAAGATTACGGGCACGGGAGCCAGGCTGTGAGTTTGGCGGATGGTGCGGCAGAGTTCGAGGCCGTCCTTGCCGGGGACCATGATGTCGAGCACGAAGAGTGCGGGACGCTGGCGTTCGGCGTCGGCGATCACGCTCGAGCCGTTGGGATAGACACGGACGGCGAAGCCGTCGTTCTCCAAGTGGTGGCGAACGAGGCGGGAAATATCGGGATCGTCTTCGACGACGAAGATGCTGGGTTTCACGGCTTTATTGTAGCCAAGGGAGTTGCGAGTACCTAGTACCGAGTGGCTTTGTACTGAGATGGAGCGCGAATTTCATCGGATTGTAACAATCAGGTTGGAAGAGTGGTCAAGGTGGAATCGCTTCCTGGGTGGGATTATTATGGTGGCGCTGTATTCGGTGATGATAGCGGGGCCGGAGTAGATCTTGCCGGGCTTTAGGGCTTCGCGGGAATAGATGCTGGTCGCGAGTTCCTTGCCTTCGAATAGGACCGGGGCTTTGGGCGTGGAGGGCGGGCCGAGCTTTGCTACATCCTCCACATGGTTGGTGGTGGCTTTCAGCGGCGACGATTTCACGATAGCACGGAGGCGGAGGGTTACTAGCTCCACCTCGCGGGTGGGATGGGCGTAGCCGTAGCGGCGGTGGTGTTCCCGGTGAAAATCGGCTAGCAGGTTCCTGGTGAACGGAAGATTGAGTTCATATCCCTGGCCACGGTAGCGGAGGTCTACGCTGCGTTGATCGTGTACTGTTCCCTGCCAGGCTTCCTGGTGAAAATCTTTCGCGGCTTGTGCCTGCAATGTTGAGAACTCTTGTGCGAGGAGCGCGTGCGGAATGCCGCCCGCGACGCGCCAGAGGACGGTGCGGGAATAATCCTTGACTACGTCGCTGAATAGAATTCCTAGAGCGGAGAGAGCGCCGGGCAGGGCGGGGACGATTACGTGGGGAATACTGAGGGACTCGGCGAGGGCGCAGGCGTGGAGAGCTCCGGCGCCCCCGAAGGCGACGAGGGCGAAGTCACGGGGGTCGCGGCCGCGCTCGATGGATACTACGCGGATGGCTTTCTCCATGGTGGCGTTGACTACGCGAACTACTCCGGCCGCGAAACGGTCGAGTGTGAGAGGACTTCCATGGCGCTTCAGGCATTCTTTTTTCAGCCATTCGGCGGTGATGCGGCGGGTGCGGTCGAGGTCGAGGGTGAAGTCTCCACCCAGAAAGCGGGTGGGTTGCAGGCGACCTAGTAAGAGGTTAGCGTCGGTGACGGTAGGCTGAGAGCCGCGACCGTAGCAGATGGGGCCGGGATCGGCTCCGGCGGATTCGGGGCCTACGCGGAGAACGCCGGCGGCGTCGAAGCGGGCTAGCGAGCCTCCGCCGGCGCCGACGGTGTGGATGTCGAGCATGGGGACGCTTACTGGGAGTCCCGCTACCTGGGCGTCGTTCGCGGTGGTGACGGGGCCTTCGACCAGGGAGACGTCGGTGGACGTGCCTCCCATGTCGAAAGCGATGATGCGGGGGAAGCCGCTGGCGCGGGCGGTCGCGGCGGCGCCGATCACGCCTCCGGCGGGGCCGGAGAGAACGGTGCGGACGGGTTCGGTGGCGGCGGCGGCCAGGGTGGTGATGCCGCCGTTCGATTGCATTAGGAAGATGCGGGTGGGCTTGGTGTGTTGAGGTACCTCAGGGGCTGAAGCCCCAATCAATTTGGATCGCTTTGACGCAGCGCTGAAGCGCTGCTCCACCCTTGCGCTGACGCGCTGCTCTGCCCTTGCGCTGACGCGCTGCTCCACCCTTGCGCTGACGCGCTGCTCTGCCCTTGCGCTGACGCGCTGCTCTACCCTTGCGCTGACGCGCTGCTCTGCCCTTGCGCTGACGCGCTGCTCTACCCCTGCGCTGAGGCGCTGCTCTAGATTTTTCAGGTAGCGCTGCATTATTGGTTGGAGGTAGGCGTTGATTACTACTGTGGAGGTGCGCTCGTATTCGCGGAATTCGGGGAGAATTTGGTGAGAGATAGAGAGCGGGACGCCTAGCGGCTTGAGCGCTTCGGCGATGGCTTGCTCGTTGTTCGGATTTGCGAATGAAAAAAGCAGTGAGATGGCAATGGACTCGGGCTGCTTTGCTGCTACTTCGGAGGCCAGTGATTTCAAATTTGCGGACGAAGGCGCGGTCAGGATTTCGCCGTCGCAGGCGGTGCGTTCTTCGATGCCGAAGCGGAGATCGGCAGGGACCGGCGGTGCGATGCGGTCGAAGAAGAAGTCGTAGAGCTTGGGGCGGGCCTGGCGTCCGATCTCGATGGCGTCTTCGAAGCCAGCCGTGGTGACCAAAGCTGTGCGGGCGCCCTTACGTTCGAGCAGGGTGTTGGTACCGACTGTGGTGCCGTGCAGGATTACTAGCTCGCCGTGGTGATTGATTTTGCGGAGGGCTTCGAGGATGGCTTGGGAGGGATCTGCTGGAGTGGAAAAGACTTTTAGCATTCGCAGACGGTTGGCGGCGTCGATCCAGACACAGTCGGTGAAGGTACCGCCGGTGTCGATGGCTATGCGGAGGGGTTGGGGGCGGCGCGGCATTGGTTGTGAATTCGGAGCATTAGGGTAACACTTGTTGTCATCTCTACAGCAGCATTGCTCACCAGGCTAGCGGGTGGGAGTGCCTCGCACCGGCGCTCGCTTCGCTCGCTGGACAGCCGAGGCGGCTGTCCCCACATGAGTTGTGGTGATCCCTTCGGTTTCTTTATGCCTTTGCGGTGAAGGCTAGAGTCAGTAACGTCTTTTGTTCTACTTCGTGCGCCTTTGCGCTGCCCGTTGCCGGGCTGGCGCTGGAGCTGCGTTTTACTGAGAGCACGTGGCGCGCGCCGGCTATGCGTTGGAGACGGGGGAGCATGTTGAATAACGCTCCCATGTTGGCGGGCTCTTCCTGGACCCAGACGATTTCGCCGGAGTTGCCGTGGCGGGCGAATTCGGCCGTGAGTTCTTTGTCGGGGAAAGGATAGAGCTGTTCGAGAAACACGATGGCGGTGGAGGTGTCTTTTCGCTTTTTGCGTTCGGCGCGGAGTTCATGGCCGATTTTGCCGGTGCAGACCAGGATGCGGCTGGCTTCTCCGATTTCGGTGTCGGGCAGTACGTTCTGGAAATTCTTTTGGGTAAAGTCGGCGATGGCTGAGGATGCGTCGGGGTGGCGCAGCATGCTTTTCGGGGTGAAGACTACGAGCGGCTTGCGCCAGTGGCGCAGGGCCTGACGGCGGAGCAGGTGAAAATATTGCGCTGCGTTTGAAGGTTGCGCGATCTGGATATTGTGTTTCGCGGCTAGTTGCAGGAAGCGCTCGATGCGGGCGCTGGAGTGCTCCGGTCCCTGGCCTTCGTAGCCGTGTGGAAGGAGCAGCACGAGGCCCGAGAGCAGGTTCCACTTGGCTTCTCCGGCGGAGATGAACTGGTCGATGATGGCCTGGGCTACGTTCACGAAGTCGCCGAACTGGGCTTCCCAGAGGACGAGCGCTTCAGGATAGTCGCGGCTGTAGCCGTATTCGAAGCCGAGCACGCCGGGTTCGGAGAGAGTTGAGTTGTGAACTCCGCAACTGGCCTGGCCGGGCGCGATATTTTCGAGGGGGACGTATTCGTTTTCGTTCTCGATATCGATTAGAACGGAGTGACGCTGGTTGAAGGTGCCGCGACGGGAGTCCTGACCGGACAAGCGAACCGGGATGCCAGCTTTTGCCAGGCTGGCGAAGGCTAGAGCTTCGGCCATGCCGTAATCGACGGGACGTTTGCCTGTGCCCATCTCGGCGCGCTGCTCGAGGAGCTTCTTTACTTTCGGGTGGATGTGGAAACCATCGGGATACGTGGTCAGATGCTTGGTCAGATCGGACAGTTCTTCGGCTGTGAGTCCGGTTTCGACTTCGAATTCCGGTTTGTGAAGGCCTCCGTAGTATTGCTCCCAATACCTGGGCAGGTCGCGCAGGGTGGGTTTCTGGGTGAGACTGCCCGCTTTTTTCTGAGCAGATTCGAACTCGGCTTTGATTACGGCGACTTGCGCGGGAGCGTCGGTCGCGCCGGTGTCGTCGGCGTAGATTTCCCACAACTGGGGATGCTCTTTGATCTTTTTGTAGAGCAGGGGCTGGGTGATGGTGGGGTCGTCGACTTCGCTGTGACCGTGGCGGCGGTAGCCGATCAGATCGATGACTACGTCGGTACCGAACTGGTAGCGGTATTCGGTGGCGAGGCGCGCGACGCGGACGACCGCGTCCACATCTTCGGCGTTGACGTGGAAGATGGGGATGGATTGGCGACGGGCGATGCAGGCGGCGAAGCGGGTGGAGTGCTCTTCCAGATAGCTGGTGGTGAAACCGAGGAGATTGTTGACAATTACGTGAATCGTGCCGCCGACTGTGTAGCCCGGGAGATCGGCGTAGTTCATGGTTTCGGCAAGGATGCCTTGTCCGGCGAAGGCAGCGTCGCCGTGGACGAGGAGTGGAAGATATTTTTCGCGTCCGCCTTCACCGGTGCGGTCTTGCTTGGCGCGAGTGCGGCCTACGGTTACGGGGTCGACGGCTTCCAGGTGGCTGGGGTTTGAGACCAGATGGATGTGAACCTTGTTGCCGCTGCGCGTGATGTACTCGCCGGTCGCGCCCATATGGTATTTCACGTCGCCGGAACCCAGGACGCTGCGGGGGTCGACGTCCTCGAAGCCGGCGAAGATCTCTTCGAGCGGACGTTTCGCAACGTGAGCAATCACGTTGAGGCGGCCACGATGGCTCATGCCCATCACCAGCTCGATGGCGCCCAGGCGGGAGCTGGTGTCGAGAATTTCATCGACCAGCGGGATCAGGGCGGTGACGCCTTCCAGCGAGAAGCGCTTGCTGCCAAGGTAGCGCTGCTGCATTACCTGCTCGAAGACGTCGGCGCGAATGAGCAGGTCGAGGATGCGCTGCTGGTCTTTTTCCGTGACCTCGAAACCTTGGGATGGCGATTCCATCTGCTGGTAGATCCAGCGGCGGCGCTCGGGATTGTAGATGTGGTTAATTTCTATTCCGATGGTGGAGGAGTAGATGGCGCGGGCTTCGCGGGCGTATTCGCCTTCGAGTTGCAGTTCGGGAGCTACGCGCGGACGGAGGAAGCCGAGGGGGTCGAGGTCGCCTTCGAGGTATCCCCATTGGCGGAAAGCGTTGAAGATACGTTCGCGCTCGGGGTTAGCGGACGTTTCGATGACGGCAGCTGCTGCGCCGCCGTCGGATGACTTGGATTTCTGGGTCGGCATGTTTGTTCGTTACTAGAATAACGGATGCTGGGCGGGATGCGGGGGATTCTGGGTGGTGAAAACTGTCTCGCTGGGATGACAGTGAATCTTAGCCTATTACTTTATACGGGCGCATCATTTCGTTGTCTTCGTGCTCGAGAACGTGGCAGTGCCAGACGTAGCGGAATTCGTCTCCTGGATTGACCTGGGTTCCTGGGGGGAGATCGAAGCGCGCGATTACACGGGTGATGTATCCGGAATAGGTTTTGATCGTATCTTTCCACGCGGGGCGCTCGTTTGATTCCGGCGGCATGGGAATACCGGTGAAGACTAATTTGCCAGTCTGGAGGTAGGTCTTCAAATCGAAAGTCTGGCGATTCAGAACCTGAAACTGGACCAGGTGCATGTGAATGGGATGAACATCGCCGGTGGTGTTGGCGAAGGACCAGATTTCCGTGGAACCGGCTTTGGGATCTTCGGTGATGGGATCGTCCCAGTGCTTTTGATCGAGCAATCCGATCATGGTGTAACCGTCGGAAGGGCGATCCATTTCGTTCAGGGCAAGGGTTCTTTCGCGGACCGCGTGGGCGGGGTCGAGCGGGGACCAGGGCACGAGCGTATCGGGGAGCGAGCTGGAATCTTTTCCGGAGAGAGGCTTGGTGACTTTGAAGAGCATGACGTCGGAAGGCACGATCTCGCCGCCACGGGCATAGGGAGCGGGCGCGTCATTGATCAGGGCCAGGTTTTCTCCTTTGTGCTCGGAGAAGTCGATGACCAGGTCGAAACGCTCGCCGGGCGAGAAAATCAGGTAGTGGGATCGCAATGGGGCGGGCAGGAGGCCGCCATCGGTTCCAATTTGACGGAAGGGTGGAGCGTCCGCGGGCTTGCCATTGGGCTTGCCGGCGGCGTCGGCGGGAACGAGCGTCAAGTGATAGAAGCGGGAGTTCGAAGCGTTCACCAGGCGAAAGCGGTATTTGCGCGGTTCCACTTCGAGAAACGGGGCGGCTTTGCCATTCACGCAGATGGTGTCGCCGAAAAATTCCTGCATCCACATGGGGTGTGTGCCGTTTTTGGCCGGAGGATAAAGCAACGAGCCATCGGCAGCGAACTTGCGGTCCTGAATCATGAGCGGAATTTCGTAGGGGCCGCTGGGAAGGTTCAGGGCATCTTCTTCGTTGTCACGAATGAGGTAGAAGCCGGCGAGTCCGGCGTAGACATTGAGACGAGTGATGCCCAGGGCATGATCGTGATACCAGAGCGTGGTGGCGGACTGATCGTTGGGGTAATGGGTGGGATTGGCGGCGGGGACGGAGCCGGTTTTGCCATCGGAGGTGAACCAGGAGTCGGGGTAACCGTCGCTTTCCGGCAGAACCTGAGCACCGTGAACGTGCGTGACGGTGCGAACTTCAGGGACGTTCTCCTCGGAGCCATGGATGGTGTAGTCGATGGGAAGGAAGTGTTTGGTGGGAAGATGGTTTGACCATTTCACGGAAAGAGGCTGGCCTTTGCGCACTTCGAAAGTGGGTCCGGGCCAGATGCCGTTGTAGCCCCACATGGTTGCGGCGGGAAGATCGCGGTGCGCGCTGTGGCGAAACGGGCGCATGCGAATCTGGACTGGCGCTGCGCCAGCCGGCGGACGAATGACGGGGGGAATCGACAGCGGGGTCACGTAACTGGCGAGCGTGATGGATGGCGGCTGATGGATTGGGGCTGCCGGAACGACTTGTCGAGTGGCGTCCGGCATGATCATCCCAGACTGCTGAACCATCGATTGCGCAAGCAGGTCTCGCGGGCGAGCCAGAATACCGGCAGCCGTGCAGAAACCCATTCGCAATAAGTCACGCCTGTTCATCGTGAGGGACAATAAATAAGGTCGTTTAGTTTCTGGCCGGAGGGGTCGGGTTAGAGCCCGTTTCGCTGGGCTGGTTCGGAATGCGCTTTGCCGTCCAGGGATGCTCGGGCTGGACAACTTCTCCGGCATGGCCGAGGTAGGCACCCGCTCCACCGACGCCGATGGCCTGGGATGTGCCCTCGATCTTTCCAGGGTCCACGGTCGGGTCAGTCGTGCCAGTAAATCGGGTGGTGAAGGGACGCGGGCCCTGAAACTGGACATCAAAAGAGATCCTCTTCTCTTCAGCGCTTCCCGCCAGCGACGAGAGGCCGTGTACGTCCTGGAAGGTTCCGGTGAGTTTTGTGCCGTCCTGCTGAAGCTGGAGCGTGCACTGCTCGGTGCCCAGGCGGCCTTGCCATGAGACTTGCCACTTGCCGGAAACGTCTACAGGCTTGCTGGCACTGGATGGTGACGAATGCTCAGGCGCCTGCGCGGCGGCGGACGGAGGAGTAACAGTCGCGGCGCAGACCAGAAGGAGAAGAACAGCTACGAAAAGGCGGCGGGTCACGGCGAGACTCCTATTTCAAGATATGTATTGCGAAGAACGAAGAAGAGCGACAGACCCTACGACGATATAGCAGCACTGTTAAACCCAGGTTAATTAAAACCAGGTTAATTTTCCGCGGAAGTAGTGTCTGAAAACAGGCACCACCTGCGCGGATGCACCTACGAGCTTGCGGGATCGGGGCGGGGTTTCAATCAACAGCCGGGCCAGAGAGCTGAAGCTCTGGCCCGGCTGAGAGGTTGAGGGTAATTTTCCTTCTCTAGTGTCGCGTTCTAGTGTCGTGCCGCAGCGCCGCTAAAGTTGAACGCGTCGAACAAGTCGTCCAAAGCGGGGCTATTGGTCGGCACGTAGGCATTCGTCGAGCTCACGACGGGATTGGGGAAGTTGTCGCGAGTGGCAGCGCCAATCGTTCCCAGACTCCAGTTGCGCTCGATGAATTTGATGATGGAAACGTGGTCGGCATAGCTGTGGTTGACGACGCCTCCGGTGGAGTAAGGCGAGACGATGAGCAGCGGGATGCGGGTGCCATCGCCGAAGAAGTCGACGGGCTGGATGTAGCCGGAATCATAGTAGCCGCCGCCTTCGTCGAACGTGATGAAGATGGCCGTGCTCGACCACAGCGAAGAAGCCTGCACCTGGTTGACGATGCGGTTGACGAAGCCCTCGAACAAGTCGAGCTTCGACGAAGCCGGGTGACCATCCACAAAACCGCTGGGCTTCACGACGGAAACCGCGGGCAGAGTGCCGAGATCGATGTCCTCATAGAGGGCGGTCGTGTCCTGAATGTGGGCAGCGATCTGGGTGGGGCTGGTCATGATGTCGCTGGCGTACTGGAACGGGTTGCAAATGTTGCAGTAGGCGTCGTAGGGATTGGTTCCAGCGGGATCGGTAACGTAGAGGTCCCAGCCTTCGCCGAAGTAGGTGTAGGAGAGACCCGCGGCGGAGAGAACGTCTCCGATGTGGGGCTGCGCCGTGGGCGGAATGGTGAATGCGGAGTAGGTAAATTGCGAGCTGCCATTGCCCACGTAGCCTGGGTTGTAGTTGTTCAGCAGGTAGTAGGCGCCGGGAGTGCAGCGCGGGCTGATGGGAGTGCTCAAGGACTCCAGGTAGTTCTCAACCGCGGAGACGCCGGACTGGGTTGGGTCGGAGCAATTGCTGTAGGTGCCGCCGGAATAGCCGTCCTGGTCGTACCAGTTGTTGGTGCCGGATTGGGGGTCCACATTCTCAATCTGGTTGGTGGGGGGAGTTGCGATGCTGCCAGCGCCATTGCTGTACCACATCGCGTCGGCGTAGCCGAACATAACGTGGTTGGCACCGGTGCCGCCCATCACGGATTGATGCATGTTGTCGCTCAAGGTGAAGTTGTCGGCGAGAAACTTCATGTAGGGAGCATCGCCCTTCTGCACGTTGTAGAAACCGAGCGCGTCGGAACCCTCGCCGGTGGTGATGTTGGTAAAGGGAACGGGTTGGGAAAAGCCGTTGGTGCCGGCGCCGACGCTGACCTCGACCCAGGAAAAGAGGTCGCTCAAGCAACCGCTGGGGTTGGAAGTAGAGGCGTGGCCGGCGGCGCAGTCGGCCTGCTGCCACATCTGGTAAAAGCGATGAACCGGGCTGCCGGTGTAGGAGTCATAGACAACCGAAGGCGTGATCTGGAACGGTCCCGGTCCCAGACCGAAGACGTGACGCTCGCGGGTGTCAACCACGGTGTAGGGAAGACCGGTAGCGCCGGTAAGCAGGTAGTTGTTGTACTTGCCAAAGAGATCCGGCTCGGCGAGTTCGGCGAGGGCCAGGGTCTGAAACGGAGCGGGAAAGGAATCGCTGGCTGAGGTGGGAGCGTATTGCGTCCCCGGCGGCGGAATGTTCTGGTACTGATGCTTAGGCATGGGACTAATGGAGAACGTCGTCTTGTCCACTGCGCTGGATTGCGCGGCCAGCGCGGAGTTGGGACCAGGCGTTCCATTTGCGGTGACGATTCCTTCTGACAGCAGATTATTCACCGTCTGTCCGGCTTTGGGACTGTAGGTGGCGTAAACGTGATCGAAGCTGCGATTTTCGCCGATGATGACGATCACGTGCTGGATCGGCGTCGCTGTGGTGGGATGATCCTGAGCGGCGGCTGGGGCCGGCGCTCCCAGGTTGGCAAGCAGAGCTAACAGGCTTGTGCCAACCGCTAGGTGCTGTCTGGCTTGCGCCAGGAAAGTGGACGACGACATGAATTTCCTCCTGAAGCGTGCAAGAACTACCAGCCCAAGGTAGTGGGCGAGCGGCTACGAATAGGTGACACGGAGATGAATTCCTGATGAAAAGAAATTCACAGGGCCGGCAGATGATCTACGGTATTTCCCTTATGGACGGCAGGCGCGCAACTGACGGGGCTCTCGGACGATGAAACGATAAGCAATGTAGACTGGCAGACAACTTTCATGTGGGGGAGCGAAGCGAGTCCATGCCAACTGTTCTGGGAATTCCGCTGGATGTGAATTCTTCTTATCTGCGTGGAGCAGCGGAGGCGCCGGCGAAGATCCGCGAAGCTTTGCGCTGCGATGCTTCCAACAAGTGGACGGAGTTGGGTGTAGACCTGGGAGCGGTGGGTGCATTTTCGGACGCAGGCGATTTGCCGCTAAACGATTCGCCGGAGAAAGTTGAGGCCGATTTTGCGGAGATTGAGCGGGCGGTAAGTGGGTTACTGGAGAAGGGCGAGTGTCCGGTGTCGCTGGGCGGGGACCACTCGGTGACTTACCCGATCGTGAAGGCGTTTGCGCGGCGATATCCTGGGCTGACGATCGTTCATTTTGACGCGCATCCGGATTTGTATGACGAGTTCGAGGGCAGCCGGGTATCGCACGCGTGTCCGTTTGCGCGCATCATGGAGAAACAACTGGCCGAGCGGCTGGTGCAGGTGGGAATCCGGACAATCAATGGGCATCAGCGCGAACAGGCGGCCAGATTTGGCGTCGAGGTGGTGGAAATGCGGGCGCTGCCCGCGTACGACCGGCTGAAGATTGACGGGCCGGTATATGTTTCGTTCGACATGGATGTGCTGGACCCGGCGTTTGCGCCGGGAATCTCGCATCGCGAGCCGGGTGGAATGACGGTGCGGGAGGCGATTGCGCATCTGCATGCGATTGAAGGGACGATGGTTGGGGCGGACATCGTAGAGTACAACCCTGGGCAGGATGCTTCCGGAATGACGGCTACGGTGGCGGCGAAGATTCTGAAGGAGATTTTGGGGAAGATGATTGCGGGGGCGTGAGTGCGGGCGCGGGCCTCAAGTCTCAACCTCAACAGGCAGGAAAACGCGCGGTGGTAGAAATGCGTTGCAGGGCCAATGGTGGTCCAAGCGGGCAAGGGGTGCCCTTCGGCTTCGGTGAGGGCAGGCTTTCGACTTTGGACAAGGAGTCAGGCTATGCAGGGAAACGGTCTATTGCAGGTTGCGAGCCGGTATACGGTGGATGAGACCGTGCGGCGCTTCGAAGCGGTTCTCGCCGAGCGTGGAGTGAAGGTGTTCGCTCTCGTGGATCACAGCGGCGAAGCCGAGAAAATCGGAATGAAGATGAAGCCGACGAAGCTGGTGATCTTCGGCAATCCCAAGGGAGGGACGCCGGTAATGGTCGCCGCGCCCACGCTGGCGATCGACCTGCCGTTGAAGGCGCTGGTTTCGGAGGATGAAAACGGCAAGGTCTGGGTTTCTTACAATAGTCCGGAGTATCTGCAGCAGCGCCACGGCGTGCCCGAGGAACTCATCAAGAATATTGCAGTTGCGGGCGCGCTAGTGGCAAAGGCTGTGGAATAATGCTGCCGTCGTCATCCTGCCTTCATCCGGAGGTCCTGTGGTTGAGGATTCCAATCGAGCCCGCGATCATTTAGCCAACGAGCGCACGTTTCTGGCGTGGGTGCGGACCAGTGTTGCGATTGTGGTGTTTGGGTTCGCGATTGGCCGCTTCGCCATTGCCATGCGGCAGTTGACGGAGTTTCAGGGCGTTGCATCGAAGACCACAGGGCTTTCGGTGTGGATGGGGATGAGCGCGATTCTGGCTGGAGTGGTGATGGCGATGGCGGGGCTGATGCGCTATCGAAAGACGCGGGTGCAACTGGATCAGGGGAAGTTTGAGCCGGCGGGATTTGTTGTGGATCTGGTGACAATTTTGACCGTCTTGTTTGGGCTGGCGCTGGCAGGGTATCTGATTTACGTAAAGCAAAGCCTGGGATGAGCGGGAGGCACGGCTGTCGGCAAGGTCTTCAAAGCAGTCCTCAGCACCGAAAATCTATGGCGAACGATCAAGAAAAAGAAGCAGCGGCGCGGGCGAGCTTGCGGTTCGTCAGAGATGGTCAGGTGGTTGGGCTGGGGACCGGGTCGACGGCGGCGTATTTCATTCAACTGCTGAGCGAGCAGGTGAAGAAAGGGCTGCGGATTCGAGGAATCCCATCATCGGACCGTTCGCGGGAGCAGGCGGCCAGCCTGGGGATTCCACTGACCACGCTGGATGAATGTCCAGAGATCGATGTGACCGTGGACGGGGCGGACGAGGTCGACCCTAAGTTGCGGTTGATTAAAGGTGGCGGCGGGGCGCTGCTGCGGGAAAAGATTGTGGCCTCGGCAACCAGGCAACTCGTGATTGTGGCCGATGCGACCAAGAGAGTTCCGGTGCTGGGGAAGTTTCCGCTGCCGGTGGAAGTGATCAAGTTCGCGCAGGCGGTGGTGGTGAAGAAGATTGAGGCGCTGGGCGCGGAGGTTGGGCTGCGGCTGAAAGGGGATGGGAAACCATACTTGACGGACGAGAATAACCACATTCTCGATTGCCGGTTCGGACAGATTCCAGATGCGGATGGACTGGCACGAAAACTTAGCGATATGCCGGGTGTGGTGGAGCATGGGTTGTTCATTGGCATGGCCAGCATCGTGCTGGTGGCAAATGGGAGCGAGATTGTGGAGCTGCGGCGCGGGCGCTGAGCTCGCAGCGGAAAGCGTTCACCACAGAGGAACAGCGACACGGAGAAAATCTTTATTTGTTCTTCTCCTTATTTGTTCTTCTCCTTTCGGAGCGTGCCTTGTGCGAAGCCGAGGGTAACTTCGCGGTGAACTCCGCTACATCGAACACTCTAGAGGAACCAGAGGCGTTGAATGGCGGCAGGGGCACAAGTACCGGGGCGGGGCCAACCTACGCGGCGGCGCGGGGTGCGATACCGCGTGCAGGCGCGGCTGGATGTGACCGTGCTGCGTTCGGGGATTCCGGCTACCTTTCCGGGGCGGTCGGTCAACCTGGGCGAGGGCGGAGTGGCGGCCGTGCTGGCCGGGGAACTGTTGCCGGGTGAAACGGTGGGAGTGGAGATCCGGCTGCCGCGGGCTGCGGGTCCGCTGCGGACGCGAGCGCTGGTGCGGCATCATGACAAGCTGCGCTCGGGGATGGAGTTTGTCGGGCTGTCGGCGGGGCAGCAGGCGGCGATTCGCGATTGGGTCGGGAAAGCGAAAGCGGAACTGGACGCGGACACAGGGGCGAAGATTCCGATCAAAGCGGCGGCGGGGAAAGGTTCCGAGCGTGGGGGAACGGGGGGTGCGCAGCCTCCTGCACGCGGGGTGAGCCGGGGATGGATCTTCTTGCTGGTGTCGGCGGCAATCTTGCTGGCGGTTTTGTGGTGGCGCTGGAATCGTGGGTGGGAAGAGCTGGAGTCCAGTTTGCCAGGAAACGAAAAGACAATGGCGCTGGAGCCCCAGGCCCACGTTCCAGCCGACGTGATGGAGAAGCTGGTGACCCACCGGGTGGATCCCGATTATCCGGCGGCGGCTCGGCTGGAGAAACTACAAGGAGTGGTTGTGCTGGATGTAGTGGTGGGGCGCGACGGGTCGGTGGCGGAAATGCACGCGCAGAATGGTCCGGAAGTGCTGGCGCAGGCCGCGATGGACGCGATGCGCTGGTGGCGGTTCGAGCCGTATCGCGTGGACGGCCAGCCGGTGGTGGTGGAGACGACGGTGGCCGTGGAGTTTAAGCCGTAGCCTGCAACATTGAGACCCCTCCTACGAGACTACGGCAGTAAAAACACCTGATCGTAACGGGAATGCCTTGCGGAGCCGACGGTCGCGCGGAGCGGACACTGGATCGTTCGCTTCGCTCAGGATGACATTGGTTGGGGGATTGTCTTGGGGATTCCAGAGTTTCAAGTGCCATGTTTGCGCAGGGCGATGAGGACGATCATGCCGCTGACCGCAAAGGACACTACGGCGGCGAGTGCAGCGATCAGCATGAAGGCGGGGTTGAGGTGAAAGACATCGGCGAATACGGCTCCGATGGCGAAGGCGACGCCCAGGGCGTTGAGCCAAAGCGGGCTGCGAACGGAAGGAGACCCAGCGGACAAAGGAGAGCCGGGACGCAGTCGAAGTTGGAGGAGCAATGCGGCCACGCCGATGGCGGCGACCACGACCAAAGCCACCGGACTGAGGAACGCTCGACGGCTGGTATAGAGGACGACCAGCGCGAGAGCAGCGAGCAGCAGGCCGGCGGCTACGAGGGTGGCGCCGCGCGGCTTGGAATGAGGGCCGGGGTTGGAAGGGTCTTCAGGCACGGAGTTCCGTCTAAAGATTTATACAGGGCGGTGGAGGAGGTTACAAATCGGAGGGTGCGGGGGCGGGTTAAATCCTTCTAGGCGTCTGACGGAGAGTGACTTATGCCGGCCAGCCATTCGGCCTGGAGCGGAGCGCCGTGGTTGACGGCATAGAGGACGAGTTCGACGCGGGATGAGATGCCGAGCTTATCGAAGATGCGGAACATGTACTTCTTAATGGTGTGCTCGCTGAGGTTGAGTTCGCGGGCGGTGTCGCGGTTGCTGAGGCCTTCGGCGACGAGGGCGACGACCTGCTCCTCGCGCGGGGTGAGGAGCTGGTGGCCACGGGAGTTCAGCACCCGCAGCGATGGTACTTCGGAGATGAGGTCGAGCAGGAAGGCCATCTGTTCGGTGTTGGCCCAGATCTGACCGCCGGCGACCCGCTGGATGCAACGGCAAAGCAGCCGGAACTGCGTGTCGGAAATGCAGAAGATGCCGCGGGCACCGGAGCGGAACGCGCTCACCACCAAGTCGCGGTCGTAGGACTCAACCAAAAGAACTTTGGCGACGGTGGGATGGGAGAGATGAACGCGGCGCATGGCCGCCATCTGGTTGGCGATGTTGACGGAGTGATTCAGCGAGAGAACAACCACCTTGGCAGGGGTGGAAGCGACCGCCTGAAGGATCGAGGCGATGTCGACCGGGCAAGTAGAGATGCGGAACTCGGAACGGCGGCGCAAGGCGCTGGTCAGGAGCTGGGCCTGCATCCGGTTGGAGTCCGCAATGAGGACGGTGATTGCGACCGAAGCGGCGGCTGAGGACGGACTTATCAAACAGGGCTCCGAAGGAAAACGAATCCAACAACTTCCTGATCTTAGGGGGGCGCGTAGAGGTACTCAAGTAAACATGTCACATTATTCGGTCGAGGCTCTCAAATCGGGAAAACGGGTTGCGATGCTGTGGAAAAGCTACGACGAGTGAGGTTGAGGATTGGGGATCTTTAACAGGTTTGGGGAGAATGCCGCACCGGCATGGCTTTGCCCGGCATGTTCGACTCTCCCTTTCTTGAGTGGGTGTGACGCCGCGGACATGCAAGTCTACTTTGGTGGGTGGTCCGCCAGGGGACGGTCTGGGAGGGTCGTCAAAGTGGCGCGGGGCGAAGAAAACGGCGGTACTCCGCGGTTCGGCAGCTTCCGCACGTAAATCTGGGATGACCACGCTGGTAGACAGCACTTCCCAAGTCTTGCCGCGAAATCCGCGCCGAGATACCTTGCACAAAGAGAACCGCGGAAGCTGAGCGGTTCTCGGAATCCAGGAAAAATAGAGCCCATCCGCAATGAAGCCCTTCGTTGGCTGGACAAGAGTTGCGGTGATGGGCGTGTTGCTATTGCAGCTTTGCGTGGCCGCATTCGCCCAGGAGGAAAAGAGGGAGCAAGGCCTGGGAGTAAGTCCACAGTATTCCCCAACCGGCCAAACCGGGGCTGGGAAGGGAAGCACAGGAATGGCGGCCGCAAAACCCGGACAAGCGGACGGCATGGGAAACCCTCGGCTCGGAGGGGAACGCCGTCCGCTTTACCGGCTGAACCGCAGCGACGTGGTGGTATTGAGTTTCACACTGTCGCCGGAGTTCGACCAGACCCTCACCATACAACCGGACGGGTATGTCGGCCTGAAGGACGCGAGCCCGGTGCTCGCCCAAGGACTGACGCTGGAGGAGTTTCGTTTCGCCGTAGGGCGGGCGTACACCGGATACCTGCACGATCCGCAGGTGGCTGTAGCGTTGAAAGAGTTTGAGCATCCGTATTTTGTTGCGGGCGGAGAAGTGGGACACCCGGGCAAGTACGAGTTGCGCGCGGACACGAGCCTGATGGAGGCGGTGGAGATCGCGGGCGGGTTTACGCACGAGGCGAAGCATTCACAGGTGCTTCTATTCCGGCACGTGAACGATGATCTGAATGATGATCTGGTCGAGGCGCGCGTTTTCGACCTGAAGAAGATGTTGAACGATAAGAAACTGGGCGACATCCCCCAACTGCGCCCCGGTGATCTAGTGTTTGTTCCCCAGAATTCCATCTCGAAGATCGAGCGGTTTCTCAGCAAGCCCTCCTTAAGCATGTACGTGAGTTCCACACAGTTTTAGCAAGCGACGCAGGTCAATCCGCATGCCAGACCAAGATCCAGCGCGCAGAGAAGAAGTGCCGGTGTCGCCGACAGTGCGAGAACTGGCCATGGTCCTGTTCCGGCAGCAAAAACTGTTTGTCGGCGTCTCGGGATTAGTTTTCGTCCTGGCCGTGGTCTATGCATTTGCGGGGGCCACGTATCGGGCTCATGTGCGCGTGCTGGTGCGTCGAGGGCGGGCGGATCCTCCTGTGGCCGCGCAGGAGAATGCTCCGCCCGACTTCTCCAGGGTGGAAGTCACTGAGGAAGAACTGAATTCCGAAGTGGAGCTGCTGAAGGATGATGACGTGTTACGGCGGGTGGTGGAGGCCAACGATCTGGCTGCACATGACTGGTTGCGATGGCTTCGGCCTCACGAAGAAGAGGCGGCGCGCGTGCAGCGGGCGGCGAAGAAACTGGCCAACCGGTTGGACGTGGAATCGATCAAGAAAACAAACCTGATCGCAGTGAGTTATGAGGCGGCGGACCCGCAGGTGGCGGCGCGGGTGCTGCAGTCGCTGGCCAGCGTCTACCTGGAGAAGCATATGGAAGTCCACCGGCCGGCCGGACAGCTTCATTTCTTTGATCAGCAGACTGGGAAGTCGCGACAGCAGCTAGAGGAGGCTCAAGGAAAGCTCGTGGACTTCACGAAGAGCCATGGCGTGGTGGTGGCCGGCCAACAACGCGATCTGATGCTGCAACGACTCAACGACGTCGAAGCAAGTTACCGGCAGACTCAGGTGGAGATGTCGGAGACACAGCATCGAGTTCAGGAACTGGTCGCGCAATTGGCGAAGGTACCGCAACGGACCATTACGCAGGTTCGCACGGCGGACAATCCGCAGCTATTGCAGGCGTTGAAGGCGAGCCTGCTGGATCTGGAGTTGAAGAAGACACAGTTGCTGACCAAGTTCGAGCCCAACCACCGGCTTGTGCAGGAGGTCGAGCAGCAGATCGTTCAGGCTCAGGCTGCGATCGCGGCCGAGAAGTCGAGTCCGCTGCGCGACGAGACCACGGACCAGAATGCGAACTACGAATGGGCCAAAGCGGAACTGCAGAAGGCGCAGGTTGAGATGAAGGGATTGGAAGCACGAGAGGCGACGACAGGTGCGCACCTGGCGGGATATCGTACCCTGGCTCGCGAACTGGGCGAGGATGCGATTGCCCAGGATGATCTGACGAGCAGCGCGAAGGCGGCACAGGAGAACTACCTGCTTTACGTAAAGAAGCGAGAAGAAGCGCGAATGGGCGATGCATTGGACGAGGGCGGCATCGTCAATGTAGCCATCGCCGAGCAACCGGTCGTACCGGCACTGCCGGTGTGGCCGGCCGGAGTGGTCGTCCTGGTGGGTTTTGTGGCGGCCTTGACTTCCGGCACTGGAGCGGCGTTCGCGGCAGATCATCTGGATCCTGCGCTGCGCACGCCAGAGGAAGTGCTGGCATGTTTGGAAATCCCGGTATTAGCGTCAATTCCGGAAAGAATGAGCAGACGGTTATCCGCCTGAAGGAGATGAGATGAGTGCAAACGTGGACGTGGTGCGAAGTTCCGAACTGATGGGAGCACGAGCTCAAGAAACGGCTTTACCGCAGGTAGGAGTCTTCGGCGAAGCGAAGGATTGGAATCCGGAGGACTTCGGACGCGAGCAGGTTCTGGGCCTGGTGCGGCGAGTGTTCTTTACGAGGGGAGCCCGACCGGTAAAGCAAGTCGTCTTCTGCGCCGCGGAGCCGCACACAGATGTGGCCGACATCTGCGACCAGGTGGGACAGGCTCTGGCGCTGGAGACGCGTGCTGATATTGTCATCGTGGGCCGCGAACCGCGGGTAGGGGAGATGGTGCGGGCGCAGGCTCGCTCGATGGGAAGTATTGGGATCAAGTCCTGGGCTACGCAGAGGGCGATTAACTTGTGGCGCGTACCGGGATTCGGGCTGCGAGAATGGGGCGAGGAATCAGGGACGGGACGTTATTGGCTTTCCTGCCTGGCGGAGCTGCGAAATGAGTTTGAGTACACCGTAATTCACGGGCCTGCAGCGGGGATCTCGAGCGAGGCCGCGGTGCTGGGACAACTGGCCGACGGGATCATTCTGGTGCTGGGGGCACATAGCACACGGAGAGCGACTGCTCGCAAGATCAAGGAGACATTGGAAGCTGCGGAGTCTCGAATCCTGGGGACGGTGTTGAGCGAGCGAACGTTTCCGGTTCCGGAGCGGATTTATCGCCGGCTGTAGCCGGTTGAGGCGAGTGCGGTTGAAGGCTGAGAGTTCTTGAACTGCCTGGCGCGGCATGATTGCCGTGCCAGATAGGAACAATGGTTGTGCGGAAGAGCGCTCAACCATTGGAAGACTGTTCTGACGAGTAGTTGCTACTTGCCGCGGAGTGCTGCGGCGCGACAAGAACTGAAACGCTGTGCAAAAGAAAACGAGAATGGGCAGTGGGACTCAATGAGCGGTAGCTATGGAGTCCCGGCGGCAGGCGCCGTCCGTTGGATATCCACGCAGCCGCAGCCAATAGTCGAGATCGCCCCGCCGCAGTGGTTCGCAGTACAGACGCGATACCGGTTCGAGAAGAGAGTCGTCGCGCAACTTAATTACAAGAGCTGCGAAGTCTACCTGCCATTGCTGACCGAACATCATACGTGGAGCGACCGGGAAAAGGTGGTGACGATCCCTCTGTTTCCAGGATACGCATTCGTGCATATCGATGAGTCCCGCGATGCGCGGCAGACGGTATTGCACACGGCGGGACTGATCGGCTTTGTCAGCCTGGGAGGGATCGTTGTGGCGGTGCCGCCGAAGCAGATTGAAGACCTGCAATTGCTGCTGCAAAAGAAGGGCCTATTTTCCCTGCACCCATTCGTGCACACCGGACAGCGGGTGCGGATCCGAGGCGGTTGCCTGCACGGATTGGAAGGAGTGCTGGTGCAACACGAGAAGGGGAAGCTGGTGATCTCCATTGAGTCGATCCAGCGCTCGCTGGCGATTGAGATCAAAGGGTACGAGTTGGAATTGGTCTGAAGTGTCTTCTCCTTTCTTACATCCTAGACAGCAGAAACCTCAGGGAACCGAGTGGGCTGCGCGGTTGATCCCAGGAGTAGCCTCCCCCTACAGCCGGAAGAAGCCGCAGCGGGAGACCGGGGGATATGCGGCATTCTTGCCTTCAGGTGCAGGAGCTCCAGTCGGGGCGCGCGAGCCGAAAGCTGGATCGAGCAGTGTTGCTCTGCCATGGCCAAAGACATGGCAGCGTGGAAGCGGCAGGAGTTGGGTTCGACCGCCGCTGGTGTGGATCGCCGGCGTTCTGCACTTTGGCGCCTCACTGGCATCGCGATGGGCCGAACGGCACGGCAACCGGCGTGGCCCATGCGCCACCGGGGGGATGCGGAATGTCCTCATCGTGGGAGCGGGTGGACTGGGCCAGCGAATCGCAAACTACCTGGAAAAGCATCCGGAGATGGGTCGCTCGGTTTGCGGCTTTCTGGATGACAGGAGGTTGCCAGGAAAAGGCGTAATGGGACGCACGAGCGACTTGGCCGAACTGGCGCGCACGGGGTTTGTGGACGAAGTGATTCTGGCCGCGCCGCACGATCGGGATCTAACGCTGCGGGTGCTGCGCGCGGCGCAGCAATTACGGCTGGACGTAAAGATGGCGCCCGATCTGTTTGGCTGCGAGCCGACGCGGGAAGCGGAGCGGATTGGAGGCATTCCTCTCATTTCTCTGCACGAAGAGCGGTTGCCAGTCGCAGGATTGTTGCTGAAACGCGCTTTGGACGTGGTGGGTGCGGGAGCGGCGCTGATCCTGCTGGCACCGGGGCTGGCTCTGCTAGCGATTCTGGTCCGACTGGATTCGCCGGGGCCTGCGCTCTATGCAGCGCCGCGCGCGGGACGCAAAGGCAGACCGTTTCGCTGCTACAAGTTTCGCACCATGGTAAGGGATGCAGACGCTTTGAAGGAGGGTCTGCGGGAGAGAAATCAAAGGCAGGGTCCGTCCTTCAAGATTGCAGACGACCCTCGAATCACAAGGGTGGGGCGAATCCTGCGTCGCTACAGTCTGGACGAACTTCCGCAGCTACTGAACGTGCTGAAAGGGGAGATGAGCCTGGTGGGACCGCGGCCGCATCCGCTGGATGATTTTCTTGGCTACGCAATTGAACACTTGCCGCGGCTGGACGTGATCCCGGGAATGACCGGACTGTGGCAAGTGACAGCAAGGCGGAATCCGTCGTTTCAAGCCGGGATGAAACTGGATATTGAATACATCCACCGCTGGAGCCTGGGCATGGACCTGAGGATTCTGCTGAAAACCGCTGGGGCAGTACTGCGGGGGAGTGGAGACTGATGTCGTCGGGGTCGGTGAGGAAGGGGTCACCCGCTTCGTGGGCGGGTGAGGCAGCCTGGCGAGGGGTGCGGATGGGACTGCGTCCGCTGCAGGCGATGATGATGGCGCCGGCTGCGCTGTTTCTGGCGGCGCTGGCGGCGATGCTGCTGCGGCATCCGGATGTGCCTTTCTACGAGATCGATCGCGTGGCTTTTGCGCTGCTGGTGGTGGGCGTGGCCGGACGAGCGGTGGTCACACGGCAGCGGTTGCTGATAGTGGAGCGGGCGACGTGGCCGATGATCGGACTAACGCTTCTGGCAGTGGCAAGCGTGCTGGGGCAACCGTTCGACAACCATACCTGGTGTCTGCTGGCAGCAAAGTTCATCGTGCCGTTCGCGCTGTTTCACCTGGCAGGGCTCGTGTTTCAGGATGAGCGGCGGATGCGGCAGTTCGAGCTCTTCGCACTCGTGGTGCTTGCCTATCTTTGCTTTACGTCGATCGCTTTCCTGGTGGGCGCGAAATCGCTGATCTTTCCACGGTTCATTCTGGATGAGAGCCTGGGCAACCATGTCGACCGGGCGCGCGGACCTTTGCTGCAGGCGGTGGCAAACGGGGTCTCTCTGAACCTGCTTGGGGTGCTGGCGTTGCATGCACTTCTGCGCGGCAGAATACGCGGACTGAGAGCCGCCGTGCTGCTGGCTTCCCTGCCGGTGGCGATTCTGGCGACGATGACGCGCGCGGTCTGGCTGTCGTTCGCGGTCAGCGTGGGGTTTCTGATTTTTCGCTCGCACAACCGGAGGCTGCGGCGTATCTGCGTCGCTGTGATGATCGTGGGAACTCTGAGCCTGGTCATCACCTTGAGTTTTGACGATCAGCGGCGCGCGCTCACCGACCGATTGAAAGAATCTGGCCCCCTTGATTTCCGGCAGGCGGTCTACGCCGGCGGCTGGCAGATGTTCCTGGAAAAACCATTCTTGGGATGGGGCGTGAACCAGATGCCGGAGGAGCTGGCCCGTCACGTCAGCGGCTACAAGGAGAAGGAGTTGTATCCGCACAATACGTATCTGGAAATTCTGGTAGAGCATGGCATCTTCGGCCTGGCGCTGTATGTGTGGATTATGTGGGAGATTTTCCGGCTGGGACGAAGCCGGGTTCCACGCGCTGAGCGCGATGGCCTGCTAAATCAGCAGTTCCACAACTTCTGGCCAGTGCTGCTGGGCATCTATTGGGTCAATGCCGCTGTGGTCGGAATGAATTACCAGTTTGTGAACGGGCTCTTGTTCACCATGGCAGGAATGCTGGCCGCGCAACAGCGGCGCGCTGCTGGAGAATTGAAGCGCGACGTGAGTTTGTCTCTCCGGGCAGTTCGCGGCTCCGCCGCATAAATCGCGGTTCCATCCAATCTTCGCAATTCCTCGATTTCAGTGTTGAAGGTCGCCTATCTCGCCAATCTATTTCCTGCAGCCGTGGAGCCCTATGTGGGTGAGGAGATCGAGGAACTGCGGCAGCGGGGAGTTCGGGTCATTCCGGGCAGTGTGCGAAAAGCGAACTCGGCACCACACGCGTCGGCCACCGCAGCTTCTGCGCGGGAGATTCTCTGCCTGCAACCGCTTCGTGTGCTGACTCTTTTGCGAGCCCTTGGGCTCGCCGTGGGGCGCTGGGAACGGATTGCAGGCTTGCTAGGGCGGGTGCTCCTGCGGGGAAAGGAATCACCGAAGCGCCGACTGAAAGCTCTGCTTCACACCTGGTTGGGGGCATATTACGCCGTGCTGCTGCAGAAGCATGGAGTGGATCACATCCACGTGCATCACGGATATTTCGGTTCGTGGATCGGGATGGTGGCGGCCCGGTTGTTGGGGGTCAGTTTCAGCCTGACGCTGCACGGGTCGGACCTGCTGGTCGATGGCGTCTATCTCGACGCGAAGCTGAAATATTGCCAGTTTTGCATAACCATTTCCGAGTACAACCGCAGCCATATTTTGGAGCATTTTCCGGCAGTCGACGCGGGAAAGATCATCGTCTCGCGGTTGGGAGTGGATGCACCGGAACCCGCGGAATTTCCTGAGAGGGTCACTCACGGTACCTGCCGCGGTTTCACTCTGCTTGCCGTAGGGCGATTGCACGCGGTGAAGGATCACGCATTCCTGGTTCGCGCTTGTTCGCGACTGCGCGAGTGTGGAATCGAGTTTGAGTGTGTGATTGCGGGGGAAGGGCCGGAGCGCCATCGTTTGGAGTTGCTGATCCGGCAAAACCGGCTGCAAGACAGGCTCATGTTGCTTGGCCACGTTCCGCAGCCGCAGATGGATTCACTCTACCGGCGCGCCGATGTGGTTGTGCTTACCAGCCGCAGTGAAGGGATTCCGCTGGTGCTGATGGAGGCGATGGTGCGGGGCAGAATCGTGCTCGCGCCCGCGATCACGGGTATCCCAGAGATCGTTATTCCCGGAAAAACGGGTTTCCTCTATGCGCCCGGATCACTGCAGGATTTCGCGGCGAAGATTCTCTTCCTTCAGAAACTGATGAGTGGGGCGAATTGCTTTGCGGTGAGCCGACTGGACTGGATCCGGCACGCAGCACGGATACAAGTCCTCAACAACTTCACGCGCAGGAAAAACCTGACTTACTTTGGCGACCGTTTCCTACAAATGATCGCAAACCCAGAATTTCATAACCGCGCATTTCGCATCCACGATTGGAGCTCTCCCCATGAGGATCTTGTTTTGCAACAAATATAACTACGCCTTCAGCGGAACCGAGGTCTACCTGTTCGAAGCCATGGACCTTCTGCGTTCCAAGGGGCACGAGGTAGCGCTGTTTTCCATGGCTGACCCGCGAGGCCAGTCCACTCCATACGATCGCCATTTTGTGCCACACGTTGACTTCAAGAAGGAGTTCAAGAAGCCGAGCGAATGGTTGCACCGGGTGGGGCTGGCAGGACGGGCGATATATTCACGCGAGGCCCGGCAGCGGATTCGGGCAATGATCGCGGACTTCCGGCCCGATGTGGCCCACGTGCGCAACATCTATCACCATCTGTCGCCGTCGATCTTATGGGAACTGAAGGCGCAGGGAGTTCCGGTGGTCTATCACCTGAACGACTTCAAGGTGTTGTGCGCCAGCTACAACCTGGTGTTGCGCGGGGAAGCCTGCGAGGCCTGCAAGGGAGGTGAATTCTGGCACGCGCTGAAGGAAAAGTGCTATCCGGGATGGGGCCCGCGGATGACGCTGGTGGCGGAGGCTTACGTCCACAAATGGCTGGGCACGTACCGGAAATGCGTGGATTGCTTTCTTGCGCCAAGCCAATTTGTGCGCGACAAGTTTGTCGAACACGGATGGGATCCGGCCAAGTTCGAGGTTCTTCCCCATTTCCAGCCAGTCAAGGCGGTTGCGGAGCGGAGTGCGGAGAACGCTCCGCTACTTTACTTCGGGAGGTTGTCACCGGAAAAAGGCGTGGACGATCTGCTGCAGGCCATGCAGCACCTGCCAAATCTTCGGCTGGTCGTCGCGGGGGATGGGCCGGAGCGAGGCAAGTTGGAACAACTGTCCGCGCAGTTGGGATTGGCCAACGTGGAGTTTGCCGGCCACCTGCGAGGGACAGAATTGGATCGCGCCATTGCCAACTCGCGCTTCACTGTGCTGCCGACGCATGCCTATGAAACGCTGGGCAAGACGATTCTCGAATCCTACGCGGAGGCGCGAGCCGTGGTGGCCACCGACATGGGATCGCGGCGGGAACTTGTGCATGCGGGCAAGACAGGACTCTTGTACAGGACGGGCGACGTGGAGCAATTGACTTCCGCGCTCCAGTTTCTTAGCTCGCAACCGGAGCGGGCAGACAAAATGGGCCGGGCTGGGCGGGAGCAGGTGAGGCAGAAGTACACACCGGACGCACATTACGAGGCATTGGTTGGATTGTATGAGCGCCTGGCGGATGAAAAGAAGCAATCATCAGGCGCGTCAAGGCCGGTAAGGACTCGACGCACGCCCTTCACGGCGAGCACAGCACTGACCACCGTGGCACGAGGAGATCGAGGTGGCTTCGTTCCCTTGCAGCGCCTTGTCCTGGCCCCAGCGTTAACGGGCGCGGTCGACATTCCCCAGGCAGCAGTCCGGAAACGGATGCTCCGAGTCGCATTCATTGGCGGGCGGGGTGTAGTGTCGAAATATAGCGGCATTGAGACTTATTACGAAGAGATTGGGAAAAGATTGACGGGGATGGGGCACCACGTCACCGCGTATTGCCGGACCTACTTCACTCCGCCCGGAGGGCAACATGGTGGCATACACGTGGTGCGGCTGCCAACGATCCGATCCAAGCATCTGGAAACGTTGGTGCATACGTTTCTCAGCACGCTTCATGTTCTGGCGCAGCCTTGTGATGTTGTGCATTACCATGCGCTGGGGCCGGCGTTATTCTCGTTCATTCCGCGTCTCGCGGGGAAGAAAACCGTGGTCACGGTGCAGGGTCTGGACTGGCAGCGAAAGAAGTGGGGGCGCATCGCCTCGGCAGTCCTGCGGCTTGGGGAGCGGGCGGCGGTGAGCTTGCCGACCTGCACGATGGTGGTCTCTCAGACTTTGCAGAAGCACTACCGGGGAGTCTATGCCGCCGAAACGTTTTACGTTCCGAACGGCGGTGTGCTGCGCGAGCGGCGGTTGCCAGACAAGATTCTTGATTGGGGTCTTGAGCCGGGGAGATACATTCTGTTCCTAGGGAGATTTTCTCCGGAAAAAGGTTGCCATCTGCTGGTCGAGGCATTTGAGAAGTTGGACACTGACGTAAAGCTGGTGATGGCAGGGGCGTCGAGCTATTGCGACGAGTACTCGGGCCGACTGCGGACGCACGCGGGTGAGCGGATCAAGATGCTGGACTGGGTCTGGGGAGACGCTCTCGACGAGTTGCTGACGAATGCCATGGTATTCGTTTTGCCGTCTGATCTGGAAGGCCTGTCCCTGGCGCTGCTGGATGCGATGGGCGCCGGACTATGCGTGCTCAGCAGCGATGTTACGGAAAATCGGGAAGCCATCGATGATGCGGGATTCACCTTCCGGCGCGGCGACGTTGCAGACTTGGCGGACCGACTGCGCTTCCTGATTGCGAATCCAGCGGTGCGCGAGGCCGCGGGACGCGCCGCGAAACGCCGCGTCCGCGAACATTATCAGTGGCCGAAGATTGCCACGGAGATCGAGCGGGTATATTTCGAGATGATGGGTTGGGAGTTGGCGGAGACTCCGGCCAGGAAGCCGATGGCGCACGCTGCAACTGCCGCGTCCGCGGCGCAGCGAAGAGCCGGATAGGGCAACTGGGCGTGAAATTGCATGAAAGCGTCTTAGGTAGCACAAAACCGAATGCACCAACAAGAGGACGGGGTGAATCCCGTCCTTTTTGTTTACAATGGACGTTCCCTCGGGCAGCGGCGTGGCAAGCGGTGGGCGCTATTTGGTCCAGAGCAACTTCCACATCTATGGAAAACACGATCCTGGTCACTGGTGGAGCAGGTTTTATCGGATCGAATTTCATCCTACAGCGGATGGAGCGGGATTCGGCTGCGGTTGTGAACCTGGACAAACTCACCTATGCGGGGAATCTGCGCAACCTGGAATCCATGGTTAACAAGCCGCGGCATGAGTTTGTGCACGGAGACATTGCAGACCGTGGCCTGGTGCGCGCCTTGCTGGAACGGCGCAAGCCGCGGGCCATCGTGCATTTCGCGGCCGAGAGCCACGTGGATCGCTCCATCCGGGGGCCGGATGACTTCATCCGCACGAATGTCGATGGGACCTTCGCGCTGCTGGAAGAAGTACGAACCTATTGGGGAGGTTTGGGGGAGCCAGACAGGAGCGGCTTCCGCTTTTTACACGTTTCCACGGATGAAGTGTATGGCTCGCTGGGCGCGGGAGATCCTGCTTTTTCTGAGACGACTGCTTACGCGCCAAATAGCCCGTACGCGGCGTCGAAGGCAGCCTCCGACCATTTTGTGCGCGCATACCACCACACGTACGGGTTGCCTGTACTGACCACAAACTGCTCGAATAACTACGGACGATTCCAGTTCCCGGAGAAACTGATACCGCTGGTGATTCTGAACGCGCGCGACGGCAAGCCACTCCCGGTTTACGGAGACGGGCAGAACGTTCGCGACTGGCTTTATGTGGAGGACCACTGCGAAGCGATTGCAACGGTACTGGTCCGAGGGCGAGTTGGGCAAACGTATAACATCGGTGGCTGGAATGAAAAGCGGAACATCGACATCGTGGAGACAATCTGCGACATTGTGGATGAGATGGCGGGGAGCCGCGGGCCGTCGCGACGCGGCCTGATTACATTTGTGAAAGACCGTCCCGGGCACGACCGGCGCTACGCCATGGATGCAACTAAGATTGAGCGAGAACTGGGCTGGCGCCCGCAGGAAACGTTTGAGAGTGGAATTCGCAAAACCGTGCGGTGGTACCTGGAGCATGAAGAATGGGTTCGCGACGTGACCAGCGGGAGTTACCGGCAGTGGATTGAAACGCACTACTCTTCTTGAAGAGCAGTCGCAGCCCGGCGTAAGAATCGTCCTATGATGCAAGCTTCAAACACGAGTTATAAGGGAATCATTCTGGCGGGAGGATCGGGAACGCGGTTGTATCCCGTGACTCATGCCATGGGAAAAAGCCTGCTTCCGGTTTACAACAAACCCATGATCTATTACCCGCTGTGCACCCTGATGCTGGCGGGGATTCGCGACATCCTTCTTATTACCACTCCGGAGGATGTGAACAAGTTTCAGGCGCTGTTGGGAGACGGAAGTCAGTTTGGAATCGCATTGCGATACAAGGTACAGCCTAAGCCGGAAGGAATTGCGCAGGCTTTTTTAGTAGGTGAAGCGTTTCTGGGAGCGAGCGCTTGCGCCCTGGTGCTGGGGGACAATATTTTTTATGGGCATGACCTAGCCAAGGATTTGCGGGAGGCCGCGGCCAAGACTCGAGGCGCCCGCGTGTTTGCCTATCCCGTGCACGATCCCGAACGGTACGGAGTTGTGGAATTCGACAGCGCCGGGCAGGCTCTGAGCATCGAGGAAAAACCCCAGCAGCCGAAATCACGATATGCAGTGACCGGACTCTACTTTTACGACGATCAGGTGGTGAAGATTGCGAAGTCGCTCAAGCCGAGTCCGCGGGGAGAGTTGGAGATCACCGACGTAAACAAGGTATACCTGGAGCGTGGCCAGTTGGAAGTTGTGGTCATGGGACGAGGCATGGCGTGGCTGGATACGGGTACGCATGAGTCGTTGATGGATGCTTCGCTCTATATTCAAGCCATCGAGAAGAGGCAAGGGCTGATGGTGGCTTGTCCCGAAGAGATTGCCCTGCGCTCCGGTTACATCACGGCAGAGCAGGTGGAAAACATTGGCAACTCGATGAAGAACAACAGCTACGGCGCTTACCTGCTGCAGCTCTTGCGAGAAAAGGTATTCTGAATGGATGCAGGCCAGGCGATTCGCCGTGGGATGGATGCGCTGAAGAAAATCTCGACTTCGCTGCCCGGAGTATTCATCCTCGAACCACGGGTGTTTGGGGACGAGCGTGGGTTCTTCTTCGAGAGCTACAACCAGCAGATCATGGCCGATGTAGGGATTGTTGAAAACTTTGTGCAGGATAATCATTCCTCTTCCTCCCGCAACGTTCTGCGGGGATTGCACTATCAGGTGAAGCATCCACAGGGAAAACTTGTGCGCGTGGTCGAGGGAGAGATTCTGGACGTGGCCGTGGATATGCGCCGGAGTTCTCCGGACTTCGGCCGCTGGGAAGGAGTGCGATTGTCAGGAGAGAATAAGCGCATGTTGTGGATCCCGGCAGGCTTCGCGCACGGATTCCGCGTGATTTCGGAGAAGGCTCATGTACTCTACAAGGCGACGGATTACTACACTCCCGAATTCGAACGTACACTCGCCTGGAACGACCCCGCCTTGAAGATCAACTGGGAACTGGATGGAAAGCCGATAGTGTCTGCAAAAGACCAGCGCGGCGCCGCGTTCCGCGACGCTGAAAGTTACGACTAGATCCCAATGAGAGTCACAATTCTTGGGGCCTCCGGCCTGCTGGGCAAGGCGCTCATGCGCGAGTGGAGCGGGGATGCGGTAACCGGGATCAACTCGCGCGATGCGGACATCCGCGATGCGAAGCGCGTGCATACCATTGTGCAGGAAACACTTCCGAAGTGGATCGTGCTGGCCGCGGCCTACACCGATGTGGACGGCTGCGAAAGCAATCCGGAGTTGGCATTTGCGGTGAACCGTGACGGCGCGGTAAACGTTGCCATGGCGGCGAAGGAGGCTGGGGCGCGACTGCTGTTCCTCAGTTCCGATTACGTCTTCGACGGAAAGAAGACTACGCCCTATGAGAGCGGAGATGCGCGGAATCCGCAGAGCGTGTACGGACGAACCAAGGCTGAGGCCGAAATCAAACTGCTGGAGTTGTTGCCGGATTGTTGCATCGTGAGAACGTCGTGGCTGTTCGGAGCTGGTGGAAAATGCTTTCCGGATACGATCTTGAAGCTGGCCGCGAGCCGTCCAGCGCTCGATGTCGTCAATGATCAGCGCGGTTGCCCAACGTATGCGACAGACCTGGCTCGGGCGATTATTCAATTGTGCCGGAAGAACGCTGGCGGCATTGTGCACGTGACCAACGCGGACGATTGCACATGGTTTGAGTTTGCGGAGGAGATTGTCCGGAACGCGGGGCTTGCCACGACCGTGAGGCCGGTGAGCAGCCGGCAGATGGCGCGGCCTGCGCCTCGACCTGCCTATTCCGTTTTGTCGCCGACTCGTCTGCAAACCTTCGGAATTGAAATGCCTTCCTGGCGTGATGCATTGCGGCGCTACCTGGAGGAGCGACAACGCTGATAAGCCAGCGCCGAGATTGCCTCGCCTGCTCCAGCCCTGCTACGATTGCCGGTGCCCGCCTGGGGATCTCGTGAAATTAATCCAGAACTACATTGATGGCCGCTTCGTGTCTGGGAAGCGGGAGTTCGCGGATGTGAATCCGGCGGACGGGACGGTGATCGCGCAGGTCACCGAAGCCGGCAAATCGGACGTGGACGAAGCCGTGCACGCGGCTCGCTGTGCTCTGCATGGGGATTGGGGCAGGCTCGGAGTGCACGAGCGCGTGTCACGATTGCACCGGGTCGCGGACGCAATTGAGAAGCGTTTTGATTGCTTCGTTCAGGCCGAAGTTGCGGACACGGGCAAACCAGTTTCTCTCGCATCAAAGCTCGATGTTCCACGGGCGGCGGCGAATTTCCGTGTGTTTGCCGACTTGATAAAGATTTCTGGGCTGGAATCATTTCAGACGGAAACTCCGGACGGAACGAATGCCCTGAACTACGCGGTGCGCAAGCCCCTGGGCGTGATTGGTGTAATCACGCCGTGGAACCTGCCGCTGCTCTTGCTTACCTGGAAAGTTGCGCCGGCGTTGGCTTGCGGAAATGCGGTAGTGGTGAAGCCTTCGGAAGAAACTCCGGCCACAGCCACGCTGCTCGCTGAAGCGATGCAGGATGCAGGAATCCCGAGTGGCGTCTATAACGTGGTACACGGCTTCGGGCCGGCATCCGCGGGAGAGTTTCTGACGCAGCACCCGGACGTGGATGCGGTCACGTTTACCGGCGAATCAAGGACGGGCGCCGCCATCATGAAGTCGGTGGCGCCCACGGTGAAGCCGGTTTCGTTTGAACTGGGCGGCAAGAATGCGGCGATCGTATTCGCGGATTGCAACGTGGAAGAGGCAGCAAACGGGTTAGCCGAGGCAGTGTTTCTTAATACGGGGCAGGTCTGCTTGTGCGCCGAGCGCGTTTATGTGGAGCGGAAGGTTTTCGGCGCATTTGTGGAGGCGCTGAAACAGAAAGCGGAGAGCCTGCACGCAGGCTGGCCGACCGACGAGAAGACTGACCTAGGTCCGCTGATTTCGGCGCAACATCGAGAGAAGGTGCTCTCCTACTATCGACTGGCTCGGGAGGAAGGAGCGACGGTTGTAACTGGCGGAGGAGTTCCGACATTTGGTGACAATCGCGACCGCGGGTTCTACGTGCAACCAACCATCTATACTGGCCTTCCGGAATCGGCGCGGTGCGTGAAGGAAGAAATCTTTGGGCCAGTATGCCACATCACTCCGTTTGATTCGGAAGAGGAAGCCGTCGCCATGGCAAATGACACGAAGTACGGACTCGCGGCGTCGATCTGGACCAGTAATCTGAAGCGCGGCCATCGCGTCGCGCAGCAAATGAGGGTGGGCATTACTTGGGTGAATTGCTGGTTCCTGCGTGATCTGCGAACGCCGTTTGGCGGAGCGGGGCTCTCGGGCATTGGCCGCGAAGGCGGCATGCATTCATTGAATTTCTATTCCGAGCTGAATAATATCTGCATACGGCTGTGATACATCGCGGCTGCGCAAGATATTAAGATAACGAAGATGAGCACGACAGGGAGCAAAGTCATCCCAGGAAAAGCGACGCCACGCGGCAAGTATCCGCACGTGAAGCGGGCCGGCGATTTCTTGTTTGTTTCCGGCACCAGTGCGCGTCGAGCCGACAACACGATTGCCGGCGCCGAAGTGGATCCACTCGGCACCACGCGGCTCGACATCCGCGTACAAACCCGCGCGGTGATCGAGAACATCCGCGAAATCCTGCAGAGTGCGGGAGCCGAACTGCAGGATGTGATTGAGATTTCAACCTATCTGGTGAACATGAATGATTACGGTGGCTACAACGAGGTGTATGGCGAATTCTTCGGGTACGATGGTCCAGCAAGAACTACGGTGGCCGTGCATCAGTTGCCGCATCCGCACTTACTGATTGAGATCACGGCGCGGGCTTACAAGCCGCTGAAATAGGAGGCGCTATGGCATCCATCAAACATTTAAAGGCTTTCAACTTTCAGGCCTGGATTGAAGAGAACAAGGAGAAGCTCAAGCCTCCGGTGGGAAACGCGCAGGTGTGGGAAGACGGCGAGATGATGGTGACTGTGGTGGGCGGACCGAACCAGCGGCGCGACTACCACGATGATCCGACGGAAGAATTCTTCTACCAGTTGAAGGGCAATATCTCACTCCGGATCATGGAGACGCCGGGCAAGCCGCCGCTGGAAATACCGATCAAAGAAGGCGAGATATTCCTGTTGCCCAAGCACATGCGACACTCACCGCAGCGGCCGGCTGACACTGTCGGAGTCGTGATTGAGGTGCCGCGCCCCGAGGGCTCTCTGGATGCTTTTGAATGGTACTGCCCGAGCTGCCACCAGTTGATCTATCGCGCGGAAGTGAAGCTGAAAAGCATTGTCAAGGATCTGCCGCCTGTGTTTGAACAGTTCTATTCGAACGAGAGCCGACGGAAATGTAAGCATTGTGGCACGATTCATCCGGGCAAGTAACGCATGCCAGTCATCGACATTCACAACCATTTTTTCCCGAACTCATGGCCCGACCTGGCGGCTCGCTATGGCACACCGAATTGGCCCTGGATTAAACATGCCGAGCCGGGGAAAGCGGACATTATGGTGGGAGACAGATTCTTCCGCCATATTTATTCGGCTTGTTGGGATCCGGAGGTTCGACTGCAGGAGATGGACCGCGACGGCATCGATCTGCAGGTCATCTCCGCCACTCCAGTGCTGTTCGCGTATGAGCGTCCGGTGGAACACGCGCTCGATTGCGCGCGCCTGTTTAACGATGCGGCCCTTGAGCTTTGCTCTCGGGGAAAAGGAAGGTTGAAATCGTTTTGCCAAGTGCCGCTGCAGGATATTGACGCAGCGTGCAAAGAACTGACACGGTGTGTGCGGTCAGGACACCTGGGGGTGCAAATCGGCAACCACGTTGGAAGCAAGAACCTGGATGATCCCGGCATCGTGGCTTTTCTGCAGCACTGCGCCGATGAAGGGGCGGCCGTGCTCGTCCACCCTTGGGAAATGTTTGGGCAGGAGCGGATGCCGAAGTACATGATGCCGTGGACGGTGGGCATGCCCGCGGAGACTCAACTTTCCGTGGTAGCGCTGATTTTGAGTGGAGCCTTCGACCGACTGCCGGGCACGCTGCGAATTTGTTTCGCGCACGGCGGCGGAAGTTTTGCGTTCCTGCTTGGGCGGCTGGAAAATGCCTGGCATCATCATCCCGTCGCTCGTGGCGAGTGCCAACATCCACCCAGTCATTATCTCAACCGCTTCTACGCAGATTCGGCGGTGTTTGACCAACGCACTTTGCACTTCCTGGTGGGAACGATGGGAGCAGATCAGGTGATGCTCGGCTCGGACTATCCTTTTCCGCTGGGCGAAGAACGCGTCGGCTCACTCATCCGCCAAAGCAACTTGCCGCCTGACAGCAAGACTAAACTTCTGGGCACGAATGCAATGCGGTTTCTGGGACTTAAGGCCGAGTCGCACGTGGCGGAGGATAAGAGGTCTGGCGCGGTAGCCGGCCCATCGCCGCTCGCGCCCGAGCCGGGACAACTTACGTACAGCTCGTATTTAAAGGTTCCGGAACTGCTGGGATTGCAGCAGCCTCGGTCTTTGCCTCCTCACCATGATGAGCTGCTCTTCATTCTTGTGCATCAGACGTACGAGCTGTGGTTCAAGGAACTGCTGCATGACCTTGATGCCGTGGTCGCGAATTTGCGAAGAGCTGGCGCGGCTCCGGAATCGCGCGATGAAGTGTATGAGGCGGCGCGGTTGCTGCGGCGTTGCACGGAGATCACGCGGGTGTTGGTGGAGCAGTTCACGATTCTGGAAACGATGCTGCCCACGCATTTTCTCGCGTTTCGCGGCCTGCTGGAGCCCGCCAGCGGATTTCAGTCGGAGCAGTTTCGAGAGATCGAATTTTTGTGCGGTTTGAAAGACGAGAAAATGCTGCGCTATCACCGGCCCACAGCGGAGGCATACGCGAGTCTGAAACGCCGGTTGGAGGAGCCCTCACTGCGCGACGTGTTCTTCGGAGCTTTGCAGGCGATGGGCAAGCTGCCGCCGGTCGTCGAAGGCGCGACAGAGCGGGAGCGATTCGAGGCACGCGCCCGCGCGGTGCACGAACTCTACAAGGACGAGCATCATCATCGCGACTGGATTGATGTTTGCGAGCGACTGACGGAGTTTGACGAACTAGTGGTGAGCTGGCGGTTGCGCCATATTCAACTGGTCGAGCGAATCATCGGCATCCGCATGGGCACTGGGGGGAGCGCGGGATCGTCCTACCTGAAGCTCACACTCGACAAGAAGTTCTTTCCTGAGTTGTGGGAGGCGAGGACGTTGCTGACCGAGTGAGGCATTTGTCTCTTCGTCGAAAAAAGTTGATCGTCGATCATCGTTTGTTGTTTGCTGTTCGTTGAATTTCTCAGATGAAGCCCGCACCTGACAAAATCACACTGATTGGCGCAGGGCTGAACGGTCCCCTGCTGGCTATTCTCTTACTGCAGCGGGGATTCGCAGTTGAGATCTATGAGCGCCGTCCGGACATGCGGAGGGTGCGCATGAGTGCGGGACGGTCCATTAATCTCGCGCTCTCGACCCGTGGCATTCACGCCTTGCAGCAGGCCGGGCTGTGGGAACGAATGCGAAGCATCATCATCCCGATGAGAGGGCGCATGATGCATTCGATGGCCGGCGAACTTACGTTCCAACCTTACGGAAACAGTGAAGCGGAAGTCATCAACTCGATTTCCCGGGCGGAGCTGAACATCGCGCTTATTGACGCCGCGGAGGAACACGGTGCGACCATTCGCTTCAATCAGCGTTGCACAGGATACGACGTGAAAAGCGGAGCGGTGCGCTTGCGGGATGAAGAAACCGCCGAAGAAACGACTCGAGAAGCTGGCGTGGTGATCGGCTGTGATGGTTCAGCGTCGTCGATTCGTGCGGAGATGCTGAAGCTGAGCCGGTTCAACTTTTCGCAACAGTATCTCGACTACGGCTACAAAGAGCTGACGATTCCGGCTGGTCCCCAGGGAGAGCATCTGCTGGAAATACACGCTCTGCACATCTGGCCGCGGGGCAACCACATGCTCATTGCACTGCCCAACATCGATGGCACCCTCGCCTGCATTTTGTTTCTGCCGTTTGAGGGCGCGGACAGCTTTGCCAGTTTGACCACGCAAGCGCAGGTGCTGCAGTTTTTTGAATCTCGCTTCCCGGATGCCGTTCCGCTGATGCCGCAACTGGCCGACAACTATTTCGCTAATCCGACCGGGGCGATGGTTACCATCAAGTGCTCCCCGTGGCATGTGGAGGGAAGAGCGCTGCTTCTCGGGGATGCGGTTCACGCCATTGTTCCCTTCTTCGGCCAGGGATTGAATTGCGGATTCGAAGACTGTACCTGTCTGTTGGAGTTGATTGACCGGCACGGCAAGGACTGGATGCGCGTTTTCGGCGAGTTCGAGAAAGAGCGCAGGGTCAATACGGATGCTATCGCGGACATGGCCATTGAGAATTTTACGGAGATGAGAGATCGGGTTGCGGACTCTCGGTTCCTGTTCCGCAAGAAAGTGGAATTGGCGCTGGAAGCAAAGTATCCCGGGCTCTTCGTGCCGAAGTATGCCATGGTGACCTTTCATCGGATTCCTTACTCCGTCGCCCTGGCTCGCGGCGCGGTTCAGGATCGGATGCTGGCTGAACTCTGCGAGAACGTTGACCGCGTGGAGGATCTCGACTGGGACAGAGCGGATCGCCTGATTCGCCGCGATCTCACTCCGTTGGAGCTGAGACAGTGACCGACCTCGGAGTTCAACCCGAGTTTCAACCAGGGGAGGAGTTTGCGATCGCGATGGATGAGCGCGATCCCCTGAAAGAATTCCGCGAGCACTTTTTGTTCCCTAAGACAGAACGCGGTGATTGCGTTTATCTGTGCGGCCACTCGCTCGGGCTGCAGCCTAAGACCGCGGCAGCCTATGTTGATCAGGAATTGAAAGAATGGTCCCGACTTGGCGTGGAGGGCCACTTCCGGGCGAAGAATCCCTGGATGCCCTACCACAGACTGCTTACCGAACAGACTGCAGAATTGGTGGGAGCGATCCCTCTCGAAGTTGTGGTGATGAACTCGCTCACGGTGAACCTTCACCTGATGATGGTTTCGTTCTATCATCCGACGAAAGCGAAGCACAAAATTGTGGTGGAGGGCGGAGCTTTCCCCTCCGATCAGTACGCCGTGCAGTCGCAGATTCGTTTTCATGGTTTTGATCCCGCAACTTCGCTGATCGAGTTGACGCCGCGGCCCGGCGAGTCCTGCCTTCGCGATGAAGACATTGATTCATTGATCGAGCAATCGGGAGATGAAATCGCACTGATTATGCTCGGAGGAGTGAACTACGCCACCGGTCAGGCGTTTGATATGGCACGCATCACCCGATTAGGTCACGCGCGCGGCTGTGTGGTTGGTTTCGACCTGGCACACGCGGCTGGCAATTTGCCTTTGAGGCTTCATGACTGGGGCCCGGACTTTGCGGTGTGGTGCAGCTACAAATATCTGAATGGTGGTCCGGGATGCATTGCTGGTTGTTTTGTTCACGAACGGCATTCGCGGGCCTGGGATCTGCCTCGCTTTGCGGGCTGGTGGGGTCACGACGAACAGTCACGATTCGAGATGGAACCGAACTTTCAGGCAATGTCCGGCGCCGATGGTTGGCAGTTGAGCAATCCGTCGATTGTGAGCCTGGCGGTCTTGCGAGCATCGATGGAGATCTTTCACCTAGCAGGAATGGAGCGTTTGCGGGCCAAGAGCGTGTCGCTGACCAGCTATTTGGAGTTCTTGCTGAACCAGAATGTCTCGAAGAAATTCTCAATTATTACGCCGCGTGAAAAAGAGCGGCGAGGCGCGCAGTTTTCCATCCGGGTCCCCCAAGACGGGCGGGCGCTGTGTGAACGATTGGCTGGGGAAGGGGTTGTGGGCGACTGGCGCGAGCCGGATACGTTCCGGGTTGCACCCGTGCCTTTGTACAACTCCTATCTGGACGTTTTCCGATTCGTTCGACGCTTTACGGATGCGCTTGACTAGCATCTAAGTAGCACGCTCGGGTCGCCGGACTGATTACTTCAGTAATAGGCACGCCCTCCCGGCCTGACCATACACTCTTAGAGTGGGGGCCATTTCTGTGCGACAACCCGGCAAGTGGACGGGAGTCGTGTGCGCGCTGGTATGCGTTCACGTCTTCGTGTCTCTATTGGCTCCACGCAGCATTGGACTCACCGCCTTCGGCGACCTGACGCAGTCTGCTCTGCTTTTTTGCGCAACTCTGTCCGTCCTCTCGAATGTCCGAACCAGCTATAAGAAAGCCCAGCTCTTCTGGGCTCTGATGGCATTCGGTTGTGCAATGTGGCTCTGCACGCAGGTTCTGTGGACGTACTTCGAGGTCTTTCTGCGCCAGGATACGCCGAACCCTTTTGTCGGAGATGTAATTCTGTTTCTCCACGTCGTTCCCATGATGGCGGCCTTGGTGGTGCAGCCGCACATTCAACGGAATGACCATTCCCTTCGGCTCGTGTCCCTCGACTTCTTTCTGCTGCTCACCTGGTGGCTTTACCTGTATCTCTTTATCGTGATTCCGTGGCAGTACGTTTCGCCGAATGAAGCTGCGTATGGCCGTAGCTTCGATCTGCTTTACGCTTGTGAACAGATCGTCCTGATCGTGGGGGTAGGTCTGGTCTGGAAGCGCAGCCACGGGTCCTGGCGAACAATCTATGGGCAGCTTTTCAAAGCTGCAGTGTTCTACAGTGTTGGTTCCATTCTGGCTGGTGTGGCGATCGATTTTCATCAGTACTACACGGGCAGTCTTTACGATATTCCGCTGGTGGCCGCCATGGCGTGGTTCGCGGCAGTAGGTTTCATCGCACGTGGATCTTCGTCCGACCAGCCTACCGACCAGGAACCGCGACACTACCACAGCATGTGGACCGCGCGGTTAGCGATGATGGCTGTATTTTCCACGCCGCTCATGGTGGCATGGGCGGAGTTTGGAGGAGGAGCCCCGCCCCGGGTGCGCTCCTACAGGCTGTTCTTGACCGTGGCGGCGATGGTCTTCATGGGCACGCTGGTGTTCCTTAAGCAACACTGGATGGACCGGGAACTGCTCCACCTGCTGCGGCTGTCGCGACAGAATCTCGATGAGATGCGCCAACTGAAGGACGAATTGGAGAACAAGGAACAGTCTTTGCGGTGGCACGGTCTGGAACTGCAGCGCAAGAATCTTGAACTTCAGGAAATCTCCTTCACCGACCCTTTGACCGGCGTGTGGAACCGGCGCTATCTCGAAGAAATTCTTACGGCAGAAGCCGGACAGGTCCTGCGAAATTATGAGCGGGCCCGCGGTAGCGACATTCGCAAGTTGGATCATCGCGATCTGGTCTTCATCATGGTGGATGTGGACTTTTTCAAAGAAGTGAACGATCTTTATGGTCATCCCGCAGGGGATCGCTTGCTACAGCGTGTGGCCGAGCGTCTCACCAGAGTTGTGCGCAAGTCCGATGTCCTGGTTCGTTGGGGAGGAGAAGAATTCCTGATCATGTCCCGCTCCGCGGACGCATCCGGTACTCCTGCTTTCTGCGAGCGGGTGTTGGACATCATGGCGTCGGAAGCCTTTGATCTCGGTCACGGTGTTCGGGTGCGGAAGACTTGTTCCGTGGGATGGGCTCCCTTCCCCTGGAGTCGCAGTGCATACGAGGCCGTTGGCGCGGAAGAGACGATCGAACTCGCGGACACCGCTCTCTACCGAGCAAAAGCTGGCGGGCGGAACCAAGGCGTGGGAATTCTGCCCGGCGGTGGCGCGGTTGCGGCTCCCGAAACGATTTCGCTGAAAGCGCTACAAAATGACAACGGTCTTCTGACGTGCACTGTGAGAGTCCATCATTCCAGCGGCAGGGCTCAGGGTTTTGCGGAAGACTTGATGTCCAGCGAACGACGGGATCTCTGATTTCCTTTCAACACTTGCGACTACTCTGAGAGCGATGGTTACCTCTTGACTCTAAGACAGCCGTCTTGCGGCGACAATGATGGCACCAGGTGAAGCTGGCCGCACCGAGTCAAAAAGAATAGAATCTGTGAGGCACATTCTGAGGCACACTCCATGATGAATGCGAAAGCTCCTTCCCGCAAGACAGGATTACGCCAGAAGGCGCAACTGATGTCGGCGTCAGAGATTGAGCGCACGCTGGTCCGCCTGGCTTATGAGATTGTCGAGAAAAACGGCGGCGTCGATGGCTTGGGATTAGTTGGAATTCGCCGGCGCGGCGTCCCCATCGCCGAGCGCCTGGGTAAGATCATCACCCGCATCGAGAACGCCAAAGTCCCGGTCGGCACGCTGGACATCACTTTTTATCGCGATGATCTCTCCACGCTTGGACCCAAGCCGGTGGTGCAGGAAAAAGAGATTGGGTTTTCGATTGAGGACAAGAACATCGTTCTGGTCGACGATGTTCTTTACACCGGACGTACAACGCGGGCCGCGCTGGACGCGCTGTTTTCGCACGGCAGACCGCGACGAGTGCAGTTGTGCGTGCTGATCGACCGAGGACATCGTGAATTGCCAGTCGAGGCCAGCTTCGTCGGCCGCAATGTTCAGACCACAGCGAACGAGGTAATCGAGGTGAAGTTAACTGAGATTGATGACGCGGAGAAGGTTTTGCTCATGGAGAGATAGGACCGGCGAAAGAAATACAGGCTGCAAAACGAAAAGGACGGCGGTGAACCCGCCGTCCTTTTTTTCTTGGAGCCATCACCTAGGACAATTTAGCGCAGATCGCCTTGGTCTGGGTGTAAAGGTTAATGACGTCGTGCCCCATCTCACGGCCCCATCCGGATTGCTTGTATCCGCCGAAAGGCAGCGCCGCATCGAAAACGTTGTAGCAGTTGATCCACACGGTGCCTGCACGCAGAAGTTCCGCCGTGCGGTGGGCCTTGCCGATGTCCCGCGTCCAGACGGCAGCAGCCAAGCCGTATTCGCTGTCGTTGGCGCGCGGCAGAATCTCCTCGGGATCGTCGAATGGCATCGCCGCGACGACCGGCCCGAAGATTTCTTCCCGCACCACCTTCATGTCTTCACGAGTGTTCACGAGGATGGTGGGCTCGACGAAATAGCCTTTGTCCCCTTTTCTATGACCGCCAGAAAGGGCCGTGGCGCCTTCCGAAAAGCCCGCTTCCAGATACCCGCAGACCCGGCTCAACTGTTCCTGGGAGACAAGGGGTCCCATGTTCGTCTTCGGATCTAGACCGGAGCCGACATTGATTTTCTTGGCATGGTCAGCAACGCCTTCCACGACTCTATCGAAGATCGGTTTCTCGACGTAGAGGCGCGATCCGGCGCAGCAGCACTGGCCGTGATTGAAGAAGATCGCGCTTGCGGCGCCAGCAATCGCAGAGTCGAGATCAGCGTCTTTGAACACGACGTTCGGAGATTTGCCGCCAAGTTCGAGCGACACCTTCTTCAAGTTGCCGGCCGCGGCATGCACGATAAGCTTCCCAACTTCGGTAGAACCGGTGAAAGCTATTTTGTCTACGTCGGGATGAGCGGCCAAGGCGGCCCCAGCAGTCTCGCCATATCCCGGCACAATGTTCACCACGCCTTCGGGGAAGCCGGCTTCCATCACCAGTTCACCGAGACGTAACGCGGAAAGCGGCGTTTGCTCGGCCGGCTTCAACACTACCGTGCAGCCCGAAGCCAGCGCCGGTCCCAGCTTCCACGCTGCCATCAACAGCGGGAAGTTCCAGGGAATGATCTGCCCGGCAACTCCGACAGGCTCGCGCAGCGTGTAGGCAAGATACTTCGCCCCCGCCACCGATATCGGAATCGTATTGCCTTCGATCTTCGTGGTCCAACCTGCCATATAGCGAAACAAGTCCACGGCCAACGGGACATCGGCGACCCTAGCAATGGCGAGGGGCTTACCGTTGTCGAGGCTTTCCAGATAGGCGAATTCTTCGGTGTGCTGCTCCAGTAAATCGGCGAGCTTCCAAATCAGGCGTCCGCGTTCGGATGCGGTCAACCGCCGCCAAGGACCCTTGTCGAAAGCCTTGCGAGCGGCCTTCACAGCCTGCTCAATATCTTCACGATCGCCTTCCGCGACCTGCGCCAGAATTTCACCCGTGGCCGGGTTGTAGGTGGGGAAGGTCTTGCCGGAAACAGAGTTTACCCAATTGCCGTTGATCAACATCTTGCGCGGCTTTTCAATGAAATCCGCGACCTGCGGATGAATCTGCGGTGACACTGCGATACCCATACGTCCTCCTTGGATCAAGCACGAGATCAATTACGAAAGATCGAGCCAGAACTTACATGATGTGAACTAAAGATGCCGGGCGGATAAGAATGACCGGAACATGCTAGCCCTGAGTCAGAACAAAAGCAATTCCGGTTTGGCTAGCCACTCCGGCCAGCCTAGGGCTCGAGTTCTGCATCCGCAAACCCGCGATTTCTCGGTTCATTCGCCATAAGGAACCCAGATATTCTTGACTTGGGTAGCATGCTCAAGAAACCAGCGTCCTTCGGCCAGCTTTGGATCGAACCAATCGATGGCTCGGCCTTCGTTGGTCCAGACCTGTTTTAGATTGCCGACCGACATCGCTTTCGCAGCAGCGGCACTGGCTTCGTCCCCGAAGGACCAGACAGCATCCACGCCGTCATGCTCAGCCAGAACCTTTAAGAGTTGCGAAGCATGACCGGTCACAATGTTCATCGCGCCCCCCGGCAGATCGCTGGTGTCAAAGAGTTGGTAAAGATCGGCAGTGATGAGCGGATATTCCTCGGAGGGAACCGCGACCACCGTGTTGCCCATAGCGATGGCCGGCAGAACCAGAGAGAGAAAACCCAGAAGAGGAGCTTCCGAGGGACAGAGGATGCCCACGGTGCCAAGCGGCTCGTTCATGGCAATCGCAATATCGCGAAACGGAGGATTGTGCACGGCGCCGTCAAACTTGTCGGCCCAGGCCGCGTATGAAAAGATGCGCTCGATGCCGAGGTCCATTTCCGCCGCAGCTTGCTTCGCGCCGACAACCGCTGTCAGTCCGCGAATAATTTCGTCGCGGCGTTGGGAAAGATTCTCGGCGCAGTAGTATAGTACCTGCGCACGATTGTGTGCAGTTGCTTTTGCCCACGCCTGCGCCTTATGGGCGGCCTCAACGGCGTTGCGAATGTCTTTGCGGTTACCCAGCGAAGCTTCGCCCAACAAACGCCCATCCGCCGAACGCGCCTCCATGCTGTAGCCGGAGTCCGGCCGCACCTGCTTGCCACCGATGTAGAGCTTTACAGTGCGATCGATGGCCGGAGTGCCAGCCTCCGGCATGTCAACTGGCTGCGGAGTTGCCGGCGCATGCGCGACGGCTAACTTAGGGGCGTTCTTGAACCAAGACGGTTGTAAATATTCCAGAATGCCTTCCCTGCCGCCTTCGCGCCCGAACCCGCTTTCGCGGTAGCCGCCAAACCCGCAGGATGCGTCGAACAGGTTCGTGCAGTTCACCCACACGACGCCGGCTTTCAGCTGTGCCGCGACATGCAATGCCACGTTGATGTTCTCGCTCCAAACGCACGCTGCGAGACCGTAGACTGTGTTGTTGGCCAATTCAACCGCTTCTCCCGGAGTGCGAAACGTCATTGCAGCCAGCACTGGTCCGAAGATCTCCTGCTGGGCGACGATGGATGTTGGATGCACATTGCTGAGCAGCGTGGGCGGGTAATAAAAGCCGCGCGCAGGCAACACGACCTGCGGTTGCCAGCAAGTTGCGCCTTCCGCGATCCCTTGATCAACCATGCGTTGGATACGATCCAGTTGCACACGTGCCACGATCGCGCCGATGTCAATTGCCTTGTCCAAAGGAAGGCCAACGCGCAGGCTGCTCATGCGCTCCCGGATCTTGCCCATCAAGGTCTCTGCAATACTTTCCTGCATCAACAGGCGCGAACCCGCGCAGCATACTTGCCCCTGGTTGAACCAGGTTCCATCGACCAACCCCTCGACCGCGCTATCCAGGTCAGCATCGTCGAAGATGATGAACGGAGACTTTCCTCCCAACTCTAGCGATAGACGTTTGGGCGTTGCGGCCGTGGCGCTGCGAATCGCGCGACCGACTTCGGTGGATCCCGTGAATGCGATCTTGTCTACGTTGGGATGTTTGACCAACGCCTCGCCGGTCGATCCATCTCCGGTCACGATGTTGACGACTCCGGCGGGCAATCCGGCTTCCTGACAGAGTTCCGCGAAGGCCAGCGCAGTCAGAGGTGTGAATTCCGCAGGCTTCAGGACCACGGTGTTTCCAGTGGCCAGAGCTGGAGCAATCTTCCAAGCCGCCATGAGCAATGGAAAATTCCATGGGATAATCTGCCCCACGACACCACAGGGTTCGTACTCCGCAAACTCATGCTTTAGAAGTTGCGCCCAGCCGGCATGGTAGTAGAAGTGCCGCGCCACCAGAGGAATGTCGATGTCACGGCTCTCGCGGATGGGCTTGCCGTTGTCCATCGTCTCCAGAACGGCCAGAAGACGGGAATGTTTTTGAACCAACCGCGCCAGGGCATACAGGTAACGCGCCCGAACGTGCGGAGTGAGTGCGCCCCATTTGGGGAACGCCGCGCGTGCCGCCTCCACAGCAGCGTCAATGTCCGCAGCTGAACCTTGGGCCACCGAAGCCAGCTTTTCTCCATTGGAAGGATCAAGGGTCTCGAAATATTCGCCGGCGACCGGTGTTTGCCACGCACCGTTGATGAAGTGTCCGAAGCGATGGCCGTGGCGCTCCAACCAAGCTCGCGCTTCTTTCGGATCTTCCGGCGCGGGACCGTATTCCATCGTCACAAACTTTTCAGCAATACTCATGCAGGTCGGCTCGATTCTCCCTTCGCCTGGCAACTTGTCTCGCAACTACGCTATGGGATGACGATACTCTGCCGAGTAACGCCCCGTCGCATGGTGCTCCAGTTGCCGCTCGATATCCCCCAACAGATTGCTTACGCCAAAGCGAAAAAGTTCTGCGTGCATCCACGACTGGCCGAGCTCTTCTTTCATCATAGCCAGCCAGTCAGTCGATTGCTTGGCAGTGCGAATCCCTCCGGCTGCCTTGAACCCCACCGCCATCCCCGTTTGCTCGGCATATTCGCGAATGGTGCGGGTCATCACCAAGCCCACGGGCAAAGTAGCGTTGATGAGCTCTTTGCCGGTTGAGGTTTTGATGAAGTCGGCTCCCCCCATCATAGCTACGACGCTGGCGCGCGCCACGTTGCGCAAGGTTAACAGGTCGCCGGTGGCGAGGATGACCTTCATGTGAGCTGTGCCGCAGGCCTGTTTGAAAACCGTAACCTCGTCATACAGCGCCTGCCAGCGGCCCCCAAATACGTGGGCCCGCGTGATGACAACATCTATCTCGTGCGCGCCCGCTTCGACGGAACGGCGAATCTCCGCAACCCGCTCCGCGAGCGGCGATAGGCCTGCCGGGAAGCCGGTAGATACTGCGGCGACGTGAATGCCGCTTCCTTCCAGAGCGTGAAGTGCAGTTTCAATGAACGCGTGATACACGCAGACGGCTGCGACTTTCACTTCAAGTTCTTCGATCCCCAGCTTGTGCGCGAGATCCTGCTGCACCGGCTGCCTCGCCTTGGCACACAAGCGGCGCACGCGCTCTTCCGTGTCGTCGCCGGAAAGCGTGGTCAGATCCATACAGGTGATTGCCCGGAGGAGCCATGCAGCCTGCCATTCCTTCTTCACCGTTCGTCGCGCTATCTGCGTCTGAGCGCGGCGTTCCACCGCGCTCGTGTTCACGCGGACTTCCTGTATCCAATTCAGGTCGAGAGGAATTCCAGAGTTTCGCTGAAGTGGGCGCTCGCCAAGAGTCGCGATAGAGGTTCCAGCATCCGGCGGGAGACTCGCTCCCCGGCTAGTCATTTTGTGAACTGCTCCGGGATGGTTGTGATCTACCGGCACTGGATTTCGTCTACCCTCGCGCTGTAATTGTACGGCAGGAAATCTCGCAACGCGAGTTCCGGCGCACAGCTATCCTCGCCTCGCAAGATGGCTCACCAAGAAAAAGCGCTCAAGTGTTCAGTCAGGGTTTACAATTGCCCTCGATTTCGCCATTTGCCGCGAGTCTTTATTCCTTATGCGCCAAAGAACGCTGCCTGCCGGCGTACCGGCAAAACTGTTGCGATCTGCGAAGAAAGTCATGAAAAACGCGCATGCACCCTATTCGAAGTTCCGGGTTGGAGCCGCCATTCTCCTCGCAAACGGAAAGATTTTTTCGGGGTGTAATGTGGAGAATGCTTCCTACGGAATGACCAACTGCGCCGAGCGCACGGCGATCTTCTCGGCCGTGGCGCAGCTTGGGCCTGAAATCGAAATCCGCGCCGTGTCCGTCGTGAACGACCAGGGAGTTCCTTGTTCACCATGCGGTGCGTGCCGTCAAGTCATTTACGAATTCGGTCCGGACGCAACGATCTTCTTCCAAGGGGCTAAGGGGCCAAAACAGGCTCACATTACCGAACTGCTTCCGGAAGGATTCCGCCTCCAGTGAGCCAAGCGCCAGTTTCAACGGAAACTTTCCGCGCGATTGAGGTGATTCGCAAGAAGCGCGATGGCGTCGAGTTGTCTCGGAATGAAATCGAATCCCTGGTGAACGCGTACACGCGCGACGATGTTCCCGACTATCAAGTCTCGGCGTGGTTGATGGCGGTTGTGCTGCGTGGCATGACGCGGGCCGAGACCGCTGCACTGACGGATGCCATGTTGCGCTCAGGAGAGGTGCTCGACCTTTCCTCCCTTCCGGCGAAGAAAGTCGACAAGCATTCAACTGGCGGCGTGGGTGACAAAACTTCGCTTGTGTTGGCGCCGCTGGCAGCCGCAGCGGGTGTAGCCGTGCCCATGATCAGCGGCCGTGGCCTCGGACATACCGGGGGCACGCTGGACAAGCTTGAAGCCATCCCCGGCTTCAACGTGAATCTTCCAGTGGCCCAATTTCGCCACGTACTCGAGACCTGTGGTTGCGCCATGATCGGGCAGACGGCGGAAATCGCTCCTGCCGACCGCAAGCTCTATGCGTTGCGCGATGTGACCGGCACGGTGGAAAGCCCGTATCTGATCTGCGCATCCATTATGAGCAAGAAGCTGGCGGAAGGCATCGACGCGCTTGTCCTCGATGTAAAGACCGGCTCCGGAGCGTTCATGAAAAGTGAAGAGGACGCTGCTTTTCTCGCCGAACTCATGGTTGAAACCGGTGAGCGGATGGGCAAACAAGTAGTGGCACTCATCACGGACATGGATCAGCCGCTGGGATGCATGATCGGCAACGCGCTTGAGGTCATTGAAGTGGTGGAAGTTCTGCGCGGGGAAGGACCGGAAGACTTGCGCCAACTCTGCCTCGACCTTGCCGGTTGGATGCTGCATTTGGGTGGAGTCTCTGCTACCGTCGCGGAAGGGAGAAAGCAGAGTGAGAAACTGATCGTTTCCGGCAAAGCGCTCGACAAGTTTCGCCAGATGGTGGAGCTGCAGGGTGGAGATCCTCGAGCGATCGATGATCCGAAGAGACTGCCTCAGGCCCGGCACACGATGTTACTTTCCAGCCGGAAGAACGGATATCTTGCGTCTCTGCAGTGCGAGCAGGTTGGCACCGCATGTGTCATTCTCGGCGGCGGCCGCGAGCGTAAAGAGGATTCGGTCGATCCTGCGGTCGGAATCGTGCTTCACAAGAAAGTCGGGGACGCCGTTTCTGCGGGTGAGCCCTTCGCGACGATTCACTACAATGCAGAAACGCGTGCTGCCCGAGCTAAGCAACTGCTCGAGGCGAGTTGTCAGATTGCGGATTCGCCGCCGCGTGAGAAAAGGCCTTTGATCCATCGCGTGATCGGAACTCCCGGAGAGAAAAACTGAATGGGACGCTTCACTGGAATCCTCGGCCTCTTGACCATGCTGGGGTTGGCCTATGCCTTTTCGACCAATCGACGTGCCATCCGTTTCAAAACCGTAGCGTGGGGCTTAGGCTTGCAGTTCGCTTTTGCCGTTTGCGTGTTGAGAATCGACGCTGGACGGCGAGTTTTTCAGAAGGCGGGCGACGTCGTCAGTCGCTTACTTAGCTACTCTTACGTCGGTTCGCAATTTGTTTTCGGTGATCTGGGGAAGCAAGGCTCCCACCTCGGCTTCTATTTCGCTTTTCAAGTGCTGCCGACGATCATTTTCATCTGCGCGTTCTTCGCCGTGCTCTATCACTTCGGCGTCATGCAGTTCGTCATTAAGATTGCCGCCTGGGTCATGACCCGGGTGATGGGCGCCAGCGGCGCGGAGTCGCTCAATATCGCCGCCAGCATCTTCATGGGACAAACCGAAGCGCCGGTAACCATCCGGCCGTTCCTGCCTGATCTGACTCGATCGGAACTCATGACCGTGATGACCAGCGGCATGGCGCACGTCTCTGGCGGAATCATGGCGGCGTACATCGCATTCGGCATTGAACCCAAACACCTTTTGAGTGCGGTCATCATGACCGCACCGGGCACGCTTCTCATGGCGAAAATGCTCGTGCCCGAAACCGAGCAGCCGCGGACTGCCGGACGAGTTGTCATGCCGGAAAACGAAGAGCAAACCGAGAAAGAGGAGAATCTGCTCGGCGCTGTTGCCCGGGGCACAACCGATGGCCTGCATATGGCTTTGAACATCGCTGCCATGCTGATTGCGTTTCTCGCACTGATCGCGCTAGCGGACGGCATTCTGGGTGGAATCCACCACTGGGTCGCTTGGTTTCCAGAAAGCCTGGAGAAGATTTTCGGAGCTGTCTTCGCTCCGGTTGCCTGGGTGATTGGCGTCCCCTGGCGCGACTGCGGGGTGATTGGAACGCTGCTCGGCACCCGCATGGTGCTGAACGAGTTGGTGGCATTCTCCATGCTCGGACCGATGAAAGCGGGACTCGACCCGCGTTCTTTCACTATTGCGACGTTTGCCCTTTGTGGCTTCGCAAATCTCAGCTCCATCGGAATCCAGATCGGCGGCATCGGGGCGCTCGCGCCAAACAAGAAGAGCGAACTGGCGCGGCTCGGAATTCGAGCGATGCTGGCAGGAACCATGGCAAACCTGATGTCGGCCTCCGTCGCGGGCATGCTGCTGTAACCACACCTGCATCGAGAAAGGACTTCCTCCCGTGAAGCGACTTCAGCTTGCATCTATCGTGATTTCGTCCTTCGTTCTGACTTTCCTTACCAATGCCTTTGGGCAAGCCTCGCCGCGGCGAGTGATCATTGACACCGATCCGGGCACCGATGATGCCATGGCGATCATTTTGGCTTTGAATTCTCCGGAGTTCAAGGTGGAAGCGCTGACGGTCGTGCCGGGCAACGTCGACGCGCGGCAAGGACTGGAGAATGCGCTCAAGATTGTTTCGCTCGCGGGACGTTGCGACGTTACGGTCGCCGGAGGAGCGCAACATCCGCTGAATCAGAAGCTGATTACCGCTCAGTTCTGGCACGGAAAAAATGGCCTTGCCGACGTCGAGTTGCCGATTTCCAAATGCAAGGCGGATCCCAGGTTCGGCCCTGATCTCATCATCGAAATGATCCACAAATACCCGCATGAGATCACGCTGATTCCAGTCGGCCCGCTGACCAATATCGCACTCGCAGTTTCGAAGGATCCTTCGATTGCGGCTCTGGTGAAGGATATCGTCATCATGGGCGGCTCGATCACAGGAGGAAACGTAAACGGAGCAGCAGAAGCCAACATCTACAACGACCCCGAAGCGGCGCAAATCGTGTTCAATGCGGGCTGGATGGTGACGATGGTGGGCTCCGATGTAGGTGAGCGGACCCTGATTACGCGAAAGTATCTCGCGGAACTGCAGTCTTCCCACGGACCGCAGAGTGACTTCATCGCGAGAATTGCCGACTTCTATTTGACCCGCAGCGAGAAGAGCGGATACAGCGGGGCGGCAATGTATGACCCGCTGGCCGTGGGGATTGCGCTGGATCCGACTCTGGGCACGCTGAAAGAAATGCACGTTGATGTCGAGACCAAAGGTGAATTTACTCGCGGAGAAACCGTGGCGAACCGCATGGGCTCAAACGAGAAGAACGTCTTGCATGAAGACCATTACGAGATCGAGGGGGTCATCGATCTGAAACCGAATGCGCGAGTGTGCCTGGCGTCGGATGCGGAGAGGTTCTTGCAACTGTTTGTGAGCCGAGTGAAAGGCAAATAGGGCCAGTCTAACCATTCGACCGCGCAACCAGGAAGATTGCTAAGCCATAGAAGACGAACATCAAGCTCAGGTACACTTTGGCCCGAGGTCCAGAGTTGGCAAATTCTTTCCATGCGAGAATCCCCCAAAGCGCCGCAACCATCGGAGCAGATTGGCCGATCGCGTAAGAAATGGCGACACCGGTGAAGCTCGCGGCCACCAGATTGAAGACTGTACCAATACCCCAGATGCATCCGCCCAGAAGCCCCAGCAGATGCCCGGAGGCGGGGCCGCTGAAAAATCCTCTGAAACTCACAGGCTCCCCTACCAGCGGGTGTTTCATGAAATAAATGTTCCAGACAAAACAGGAGAGCAATGCTCCCAGCGTCAGGAACACGGCAGCGCTATAGGGTCCCAACGGATTGCCGCGAGTCATCGCATGTGTCATAAACGGAGCCCACAGGCCCATTAGAATCCCCGAAACGACGCACGTGACCAGACTCTTCTTTGAGACGGAACGCCCCGCAGCCGCGAGACTCCCATAAGCTTTGCCGTCCAAAAGCACCGCAATAAATGCGCACCCGACGCCAACCGCGAGGAAAACGGCATTCCCCCTCGGTTGAAGCGCATAACTCAACACAGTTCCGACCACCAGCGCGATTCCGATTGAAATGGGAAACGCGACAGCGAGTCCGGCCATGTCAATCGCAGCCACGAGCAAGAGATTGGCGAGGTTGAACAGCGCACCTCCGATGAGCGCGTTCACAATGTTCGAAGTGTCCGCCGCGTGGACGTTGTTCAGGAAGCTGGAAGCATCGTGCCCTGCGCTGCCCATGGTGAAGGCGAGGACGAGCGAGACCAGGAAGATGCCGACGGCATAGTCCCAGTAGAAAAGCTCGAAACGATAGTTCTTAACGCCCTTGTAAGTGTTGGCCCACGAACCCCAGCAAACGGCGCTCGTGATCATCATCAACAGGGCAATCGTCAGACTCGATGGAGTGAACATCGAAATCTCCTTAAGGAGTTATGAGGTTTCGGAAAGCGTGTAACTGTACTCTTCTTCTATTCACACCACAAGGGCGAAGCAAGCAGCCAAGATTTCACGCACTACCCGTTCACCTGCGAGTAAGTGGACCGTCGGAGAAACTCGCCCTGTCCGGCACGGCCCAGGAACTTGTCCCCTTCCACGACGACGCGGCCTCGGGAAAGAACAACGTCGGGCATGCCCGTCACTTGAATGCCTTCGAACATCGAGTAATCCACTCGCATGTGGTGAGTCTTGGCGCTGATGGTGTGTTTGCGCTTCGGATCGAAAATCACGAGATCAGCATCGCTGCCGACCGCGATGGTTCCCTTGCGCGGGTACAAGCCAAAGAGTTTTGCCGGGGTTGTGGAAACCAGTTCAACAAATCGATTCACACTGAAACGTCCCTGGGCTACGCCGCCGGAGTAAATCAGGCTCATGCGATGCTCAATGCCCGGACCGCCGTTCGGTATCTTGGTGAAGTCGTCGCGTCCGAGTTCTTTCTGTTCCTTGAAACAAAATGGACAGTGATCGGTGGAGACGACCTGCAGATGATCCCGCTTGAGACCGTTCCAGAGTTTTTCCTGATGCCATTTTTCCCGAAGCGGCGGGGTAAAGACGTACTTCGCGCCTTCGAAATCAGGGACGTCAAAGTTTTCGATCGAGAGATACAAATACTGTGGGCAAGTCTCGGCATAGACCGGAAGGCCGCGGTCGCGCGCCTCCCGAACTTTCTCAAGAGCCTCATGGCAGCTTAAATGCACGATGTAGATCGGCGCGCCCGCCATCTCCGCTAAGGCAATCGCGCGGGATACGGCCTCTGCCTCGGCTGTTGTGGGACGGGTCAGAGCGTGATATTTCGGCGCTTTCTTCCCTTCCGCCAACGCTTGCTGGACGATGACGTCGATAGCACTTCCGTTTTCGGCGTGCATGCAGATGAGCCCGCCGTTCTTCGAAGTGGTCTGCAGCGCCCGGAAGATGCTGGCGTCATCGAGCATAAAGACTCCGGGATAGGCCATGAAAAGCTTGAAGCTGGTCACGCCCTCGCCGACCAGGGCGTTCATCTCCTGCAGTTGACCATTGCCTATGTCGGTCACGATGCAGTGAAAAGCATAGTCGCAGACCGCTTTCTTTGAGGCTTTGTCCATCCATGTATCGAAAGCTTTCCGTAATGGCTGGCCTTTGTATTGGATGGCGAAGTCGATCAGAGTAGTCGTCCCGCCGAAAGCCGCAGCTCGAGTGCCGGTTTCAAAATCGTCAGCGCTGGTGGTACCGCCGAATGGCATATCCAGATGGGTGTGAACATCGATGCCGCCGGGGAAAACATACTTTCCCGAGGCCTCCAGCACCTTCGTTGCATTCTGTCGAGGAAGATCTTTGCCGATGGCCACGATCTTGCCATCCGTGATTGCAACATCGGCCACGTAGGTGTCCGTTGCAGTCACCACAGATCCGTTGCCAATGATCGTGTCAAAGCCCATCAATCCCTCCGGTCATAGTGACTTGAAGCATGGCTGAGATGAAGAAGGAATTCTATGCTAAACTGCCGCACCTCAGTTCCTCATATTTCTTGAGGTATGAAAGGGGCCTGCCATGCAGTTTGGCATTACGCTAAAGCCAGACATCTCGGTGGAGCGCATTCTCGGTTTGACGCGTCAGGCTGAAGCCGGCGGTTTTCAGTACGGGTGGATGTTCGATTCCCACGTTTTGTGGAAGGAGCCGTACCCCTTACTGACGCTTATGGCTGCGAATACGCAGCGAATGCGGCTCGGCACATTGGTCACCAATCCCGCGGTTCGCGATCTCACAGTGACGGCAAGCCTGTTTGCCACGTTGAATCTGATTTCAGCCGGCAGGATGGAATTGGGCATCGGACGCGGAGACAGCTCGAGACGTGTGCTGGGCAAGAAGCCGGTCAGTTGGTCACAGTTGCAAGCCGCCGTAAAGGTTATTCGCGATCTCACCGCCGGACGCGAGATTGAATACGAAGGTCAAGCGACGCGCCTGACCTGGGCCACAGTTTCTCCGCGGGTTTGGATCGCGGGGTACGGGCCCAAGGTGTTGCATATGGCAGGGCGAGTCGCCGACGGAATCATTCTTCAATTTGCCGATCCTGATTTGATTTCCTGGTGCCTTGGTTTCGTAAAGGAAGGCGCTCGCGCCATGGGCCGTGACCCGAGCCAGATCGAGGTGATGTCGGCTGCTCCGGTTTGGGTTTCTGACGATCTCGCTGTGGCTCGCGAACGCGTGCGCTGGTTTCCCGCACTGGTGTCAAACCACGTCATGGATCTCATCCGGCAGTACAAGCCGGAAGATCTGCCTCCTGCACTTACGTCGTACGTACAAGACCGGGGTGGCTACGACTATCTGCACCACTGCGTGGTCGAAAGCGAGAACGCGAATTTCGTTTCTGACGAAGTGGTCGATCGCTTCTGCCTGGTCGGCCCGGTTGAAGCTCATCATAAGAAATTGCGAAAGTTGGCCAGCGTGGGAGTCACTCAGTTCAATCTGTACCTAATGTGCGGAGACGAGGAGCAGACGCTGGAGGTTTATCAGCGCGAGGTTCTGCCTGCGTTCCTGGAAACCGCAAAGACGAAACATTGAAACTACGAGGCCGCCATCGGCGAAAGCACAGCCGGGCGCAGAAATCTCATCATCGCGTAATAGACCGCGAAGGAAACGACAAAACCTACGAACCAAGAGTAGTCATAGAGAACGCGCACCGACGGAATCGCCAGCCCAATCAGTGCTGTGCCTGCTCCCAGCGTCAGCGCAATCACCGCGCGCCAGTTGAATCCTTTGGAGTACTCGTAGATTCCGCCGCGAAGGTAGAGATCATCCACTTGCAGAACACACCGTCGAACCACGAAATAGTCGCAGATCATGATGCCCGCGACTGGTCCGAGAAAAGCGGCGTAGCCACCTAGCCATCCGAGAATGAAGGTCTGGTAATCGGCCAGTAGCCTCCACGGCATCAGCGCGATGCCCATGAAGCAAGTGATCACGCCACCGGTGCGAAAGCTGATCCTCCGGGGCCACAGATTGGAGAAGTCATTTGCTGGCGACACCACGTTGGCCCCTATATTAACGTTCAACGTAGCCAGCAGAATCGCGATCAGCGAAATCACTACAGCCACGGGCGAGTGAAAGCGGCTAAGCAGTTGTACTGGATCCGAAATGGCCTTCCCGTAAATCACCACAGTCGCGGAGGTCACGGCGATGCCAATGAACGCATAAAGAGTCATCGTCGTGGGCAGGGCCAGCGCCTGGCCAATAACCTGTTCCCGCTGGTTCCGCGCGAATCGCGTAAAGTCAGGAATATTCAGCGAGACGGTGGCCCAAAAGCCGACGGTGCCATTCAGAGCTGGAATCAGGAACTTGAGGAAGTCGGAAAAATTGCTGAACCGAGAAGGCGCGGCCAGCATGGGACCAAAGCCGCCGGCACCGTGATACGCCCATCCCAAAAGCAGCAAGCCGACACCTAACAGCACCGGCGCGCTGATCCCCTGCAGAATTCGGATGTATTCGATCCCCATAAGAATGACGGTGAGGTTGATCAGCCAGAACAGGAGAAAACAGATGGCTGTCGCGTAGGGAAAGCCTTTCCATCCCGGAGCGAGCGTGGCCAGCAGAGTGCTGATCGCTTCGCCACCGATCCAGGTCTGAATGCCGAACCATCCACACGCCACCAGAGCGCGCAAGACCGCGGCCAGGTTGGCACCCAACACCCCAAAGGAAGCTCGCGCCAACACGGGAAACGGGACCCCGTACTTGGCTCCGGGGTGCGAATTCAGCAGCATCGGGACCAGCACGATCACGTTGCCGATAAAGATCGTCATCACTGCCTGTTTCCAGTTCATCCCACCCTGAATCAAGCTTGCCGCCAGCATGTAGGTGAGGATATTGACGGACATGGAAATCCACAGCGCCGCGAAGTTATACGTGCCCCAATGCCGGCGGCCAGACTGGGTGGGCGCAAGGTCAGGATTGTAGAGAGAACTGGATTCGATTCGAGATCGCAGAGGAGAAGGTTCCGGCGTGGTCATGGGTTCGGTGCAATTTAATCCGCGGCTGCAGTTTCTCCCGTCTGCGCGGTGAGTGGACCGTAACTTTCCGGCCGCCGATCGCGGAAGAACTGCCACACTTTGCGCACCTCCGCGATCATGTCTAGATCGAGGGCGGCTACTACTACCTCGTCTTTATCGCGGCTGGCCTGGGCGATAATCTTGCCACGTGGATTGCAGAAGTAGCTCTTGCCATAGAACTCTCCAATGCTCCACGGCTTCTCGACGCCTACCCGGTTGACGGCGCCCACGAAGTAACCGTTGGCCACGGCATGCGCGGGTTGCTCCAGTTCCCAGAGATATTCCGAGAGACCGGCAACCGTGGCGGAAGGATTGAATACGATCTCCGCGCCGTTCAATCCCAGAATGCGCGCGCCCTCGGGGAAATGGCGATCGTAGCAAATGTAGACGCCAACCCGCGCATACTTGGTCTCAAAAACCGGGTAGCCGAGATCGCCGGGAGTGAAGTAGAACTTTTCCCAGAACCCAGGATGGCAGTGCGGGATGTGGTGCTTACGGTATTTCCCCAGATAGCGGCCGTCGGCATCGATTACCGCGGCGGTATTGAAATACACGCCAGGCATCTGCTCCTCGTAAACTGGGACGACGATCACCATGCGATGTTTAGCGGCGAGCTTTTGCATCAGACGCACGGTGGGGCCATCCGGCACGCGCTCGGTTAACTCATACCAACGAGCATTCTGCTCCGCACAGAAATAAGGACCGTAGAAAAGCTCCTGCAGGCACAGAATCTGCGTTTTCTTGCGCGCCGCCTGTTCGATCAGCTTCAGGTGCTTGTCGATCATCGCTTTTCGGATCTGGGCAAGGGGACGCTCCGTGCTGAGCACATTGCGGGCTTGAATTAAAGCACAGCGCACAATTCGAGGCATGGGATGCGACCTCCGAGGATCGCAACTATAGCAGAAAACCTCACCCGGAAAATCGCGCCCGGCCTTAGCACCCGATCTCCGTTGACACAATTGGGCGTGCCACATAGACTCGGCGTTCTCGGGGTTCTCTGAAGAAAAACCATGGCCCGGCGCCCTCGCATTGCAGTGGTTGGAAGTGCGAACATCGATCTAACGACATTCACCAATCGGTTTCCGAAGCCTGGGGAAACAATCTTTGGCCAGAACTTCGATCTCGGCTTCGGGGGTAAGGGTGCGAATCAGGCGGTCGCGGCCCGTCTTTGTGGCGCGGATGTGTTTATGGTGGCGCGAGTTGGGGATGACCTGTTTGGTCCGGCCACCATCGAGAACTTCAAGAAACTCGGTATTGACGCAACCCACGTAAAGCAGGTTAAGGGATTATCCAGCGGCGTTGCGCCGATCTTCGTCGAGCCCAATGGGCAAAACCGTATTCTGGTAGTGAAGGGAGCGAACGACGCGCTGAAACCGGCGGACGTTGACGCCGCCGCGGAGACGCTGAAGGCCGCCGATTGCATCGTCCTTCAGTTTGAGATCCCGCTGGAAACCGTCTACTACACGATCGGGTTTGCGCGAAAGCATGGGATTCGCTGCATCTTGAACCCGGCGCCGGGGCAGCCCGTCGAAATGCGCGCTCTGACCGACGTTGATTATTTCGTTCCGAATGAAAGTGAAGCGGAAACCATTACCGGAGTAGCGGTACGGAATATTGAAGACGCCAAGAAATGCGCGGAGAAACTGGTAACGGGCGGCGGTATTCGCCGCGTCATCATCACCCTGGGAGCCAACGGATCTCTCCTCGCGGGCCGCGGCATCAGCGAACACGTGCCTCCGTTTGCCGTGAAGAGTATCGACAGCACGGGCGCGGGCGATGCATTTATCGGAAGTTTCGCCGTATTCCTGGCAGAAGGAGTGGCGGAACGAGAGGCAGTGCGTCGCGCCAATCTGTATGCTGGACTTTCGACGACAGGCGTCGGAACGCAAAAATCGTTCTACGATCGCACACGTTTTGATGCAGCGTGGACCGCCCAGGGCTAAAACCTAAGTCAGATCTGGGCAGGGGTCGTCCTACACAACACCCAACCTTCGTTGGGCCAGCGTCTGCCTTCATGAGCCTGTGCAAAATAAGGAAAGAAGATAGCTGCTAATGCTTTTCTGCTACCGAAAATTCTTGACTTCGGATAGAGCCGCCATTTATAAGGCCCTTCTACGGTCCAAAGACCTCCAGGAACAATTCGAAACAGAGACTTCGTTTGTCATTCAGTGAGGGGCTGCCGAAAGGGGTTGCAATGCTGACCAAGAGGGCGCTGCTCGTTGCGGTTTTTTTTTCCCTTGTAGTTTCGGCAAGCCCACTGCTGCATGGCCAGGCGACGGGCAGTTTTTCGGGCACCGTTTCCGACAAGGCGGGCGCAGTAGTCTCCGGCGCTACAGTAAAAGCCACGTCGCAAGGCACGGGCGTTTCTCGCGAGGCAAAAACCGACGATTCCGGACATTACTTGATCCCCGTGCTTCCGGTTGCGTTCTACACAATTCGAGTCGAATCCCAAGGGTTTCAGGCCACCGAGCAGAAGGATGTTCGGCTGCAGGTCGATGAGCATCGCGAAGTGGATTTCGCCCTCGCGCCGGCGTCGGTTTCAACCGCAGTTGAAGTAAGCGCGACCGAAGTAGCTGTGGAGACTACGAATCCGGCGCTCGGTCAGGTGATCACTGCCGAGCAAGTCGCCGACCTGCCCTTGAACGGCCGCGACTTCGTGCAGTTGGCAACCCTGACGCCGGGCACAACTCAGGAAACCAACCCGAACAGCTTCTTCAATGGCGGCGCCACCAGCGAAGTCTCGGCCCGTGGCCCCTTTTCTCTTTCTGTAGGTGGATCGCGCCCTCAGAGTACAGACTGGCTGCTCGATGGCAACGACAACAACGAACTGACGGCAGGCGGGATTGCGATCCTGCCTTCGATCGATGCCATTCAGGAATTCAAGGTTCTGACCTTCACCTACTCTGCGGAGTACGGTACCCGCGCGGGTCCGACCGTGCTCGTAAACACGAAATCAGGCTCGAATCGGTTCCATGGGTCGTTATTTGAATTCTTCCGCAATACCAAGCTCGATGCTCGCAGCTATTTCGCAGCGACCAGGGAGCAATTCAACCTGAATCAGTTTGGAGGGGCGCTGGGCGGCCCGATCCAGAAAGACAAGACGTATTTCTTCCTTGACTATCAGGCCAAGAGGCAACGTCACGGCATAGAATCCACGGGCTTAGTTCCCACGAGTGCAATGATGGGTGGTGACTTTACCCAGGATCCCCTGGGCGGCACGCGGGGCGTAACTTTATACAACGGAATAGTAGCGTTCCCCGACCTCGTAAATCCTTATTCTGGCGGGTCTTTTGAGTGTGACGGCACCGGCGCTCCCATCACTCCCGCTAGCGACGGGACCCAGTCCGGCGGTTCCCCCTGCAACAAGATTCCCACAGGTGCAGGTGGCCTGGCTGACTCAGCCGGCCAACAGCTGATTCGGCTTTATCCAGGGAACAACGTGCCCAACTCTGAGAACGTGGGCTTCAACTTCACCAACGCGCCTGTGCGGAGCCTCAACGAAGGGGAGTTCGACATCCGCCTGGACCACAATTTCTCCAGCAAAGACTCTGTGTTTGCCCGCTTCAGCTATGATCAGGCAAATTCACTCGTCCCGGGAGGTTCCTCGCCAACCGGTCCCACGGGATTCGCGGAAGCCACGCCCTTTGGGAGCACGCAGAACATCTCCAACCACGGGCGTAATGTCGCAATATCCGAAACCCACATTTTTTCAAGCAACACTGTTAATCAGATCAGCGGCGGCTTCAACCGGATTTTCAACTTCATCAAGTCTTACGGCTACGGCTCGTGCGAGGGGAACTTAATCGGCATAGTGAACGCCAACCTGGATGCCGCATGCAACGGGCCGGCAGGGGTCGTGGACCAATCCTCGGAGGTATGCCTGAGTTGCGGACTGACTTCGATCCAGCCGCCGGCTGGAGGCTACTGGTCTCTGGGAGATCGCGGATTCGCACCCTTCCAGGGCGGGACGAATGTCTTCTCCATCTCCGACTCGTTCGATATGATTCGCGGCAAACACGATATCCGGATCGGCGGAGGAATTCGCGCCAACCAGATGAACGTGCTCACCAACTCGTATCAGGACGGTTTTTTTGCCATCGGCCAACAGACCGGGGATCCCATGGCCGACCTTCTCATGGGTTTGTATACCTTCGGGGAACATGATCAGACTTTCCAGGGCGCCACCACGGGCCGCCGCTGGAAAATGTTCCGTCCCTACGTGCAGGATGATTGGCGAGCAACGCCAAATCTGACACTGAACCTCGGCTTCGCGTGGGCTCTGGTAACACCGATCGTCGAGGCGGAAAATCGGCAGGCCAACTTTATCTTTGACAGTACTTGCACGCCACAACCGACGTGCAATCTGCTCGTGCCCGGCACCAACTCCGATGGGCGAGTTGGCATCCAATTCGATAAGACCGCTTTTGAACCGCGGATCGGGCTTAGCTGGAAAGTTCTTGGGAGTCAGACGACGGTGCTCCGCGCTGGGTATGCCATATTTCACGACTCCTCGTGGAACATAGGCGGGCAGGGACTGGTCAATAATCCCCCGTTTGAGGCATCGTCGGCTCTTTTCCCTGGGTTCCCCGGTTCCTGTCCGGGCCCAGCATTTCCCACTGCGCCGACCGTTCAGACCTGTGCCATCAGTGGCGGGTTCCCTGCTGGAACTGGCAATCCAGACCCATTCGGAGTCGGTGTATTTACGGCTCCTCCGAACATCAACAATTTCCTGGGCACCGTCCAGTCGGAAAATCCCAACTTCAAGCAGGGCATGATTCAGCAGTTCAACTTGAACGTTGAGCATCAACTTCCCGGAAACATCGTGCTGACGGCCGGATATGCGGGATCGCGCAGTTCCCGCATCCTGGTAAACGGTTTGAATTGGAACGTGCACTCTCCCACGGCCTGCGGAACGCCCGGCTACACCCTTGGCTGCGGCGAGTACGTCAACCCCAACTTCGCGAATTTTGAATACATCTCCAACTTTACTGACACGGGTGCGGCTCGATACGATTCGCTTCAGATCAAAGCTGAGACCAAGAGCGCCCGGCACGGGATCTACATGCTTTTGGGTTATACCTATTCCCGAACGTTCGATTCCGGACTCCCCGATGGGCTTGGCAGCAATAGTGGAGCTACGTACTGGCCTCTGCCCGGATCCAACAAAGCCGATTGGGGCGTGTCTGGACTGAACCTGAACGACCAGTTCACTGCCAGCGTGCTGTATGACTTGCCGTTCGGCAAGGGCAAAGCGGTCGGCGGCAACTGGAGCGGACCCGTCAACGCGGTCTTTGGGGGTTGGTCGGTTAATGTAATTGAGCGGGTCCTATCAGGATTCCCCATCTTTGTGTACGACAGTGCCAACAACTCCGGGGTAAACTTCCTGGACAACTTTGCCAACTGGAACCGCCCGGACCAAGTTTGTGATCCCAAGAGCAGCCATCCGACGGTGGGCAAGTGGTTTAATACACAATGTTTTGTCGCTCCTCCGAACGGACAACTTGGAACTGCATCGCGGACTCCGGTCTATGGGCCTGACTTCGTGAACACAGATTTCTCAGCTATCAAACACTTCCGGCTGAAGGAAGGCATGAATCTGGAATTCCGGGCCGAGTTCTTCAATCTTTTCAACCATGCGCAGTTCAATGCGCCCGGCTTAAGCTCGACACCGGGTGCAGATCTAGCCACCCCGGGCACCTTCGGCGTGATCAGCTCAACCGTTGGCAATCCGCGCGTGATTCAGTTGGCGCTTAAGGTGAAGTTCTAGGGCGGGCTGAGCGGGTTTAACATAAGGCAGACTGAGCTTCACTCAGTCTGCCTTTACTTTGTAATCAAAGAATCTGCGGGAATGAGCGGCAACGCACGAGGCGGTCGATGAAATTGGGCAGGGCATGGTTCTTGGCAGCGGTACTCCTGATGTCATCCCTCACATGCTGGGCTCAGGACAAACGGAAAATCATCATTGATCAGGACGCGGCCGGACCCGCCGGAACGGATCAGCAGTCGATGCTTCTGCTGATCCAGTCGCCGCAAACGGAAGTCCTGGGGATTACTGTGGTGACGGGCGATCAGTGGCTCGACGAGGAAGTAGTGCACACCTTGCGCATGCTCGAACTTATCGGGCGAACCGATATTCCGGTCGTGCCGGGAGCGGAGTATCCACTGGTCAGGCGAAGAGAGGAGACGGAACAATGGGAGCAACAATACGGTTCCGTGGCTTGGCTGGGAGCGTGGACGCCCAGGTTCTATCATCCGCCCGACCAGTTGGGAGAGATGCCGGAAGGCAGACCCACAACGAAACCAGCTGAGGAAGATGCCGCCCACTTTCTGATCCGCATGGTTCGTAAGTTTCCGAACCAGGTCACTATTTATGAAGGTGGCCCCATGACCAACCTGGCGCTTGCCATTTCCATCGATCCCGAATTCGCGGGACTGGCCAAAGAGCTGGTGTTCATGGGCGCGAGCTTCAATCCGCGGACTGACGATCCCGAATTCGCCAACACCCCCACTCACGAGTTCAACCTCTGGTTCGATCCCGAAGCGGCTCACGTGGTGCTCCGGGCGGCTTGGAAGAAAATCGTTTGCACGTCCGTGGATATTTCGGTGAAAACGAGACTTACGTCAGACTTGATCGAGCGCATCCAAGCGGTCAACTCGCCAGCGGCCCGCTACATCGGCAAGTATGCGCGCCTGCGGGGCAACTACAATTATCTGTGGGACGAACTGGCAGCGGCGGCATGGCTCGATCCGAGCCTGATTACGAAGAAAGAAACGCTTTTTATGGATGTGGATCTGGATCGCGGCGCAGGATACGGCAACACCCTGAGTTGGACGGAGCGGGACAAACCCAAGACCGAAGAGCAACCGATCGAGGTGCAGGATGATCTGGACCTTGAGAAGTTTTACAAGATGTTTGTGGACCTGCTGACCTCACAAACGCCGCGGAAGAACTGAATCGGGTGAGCCTGCGATGAGGGCTGCAAGCATTCGGCGAAGGATCGTGGTGGGGTTGGCCGCGCTGCTATTGGTCGGCGCCTGGGACGGCAAAGCTGCGAGTCAGGAAACTCCGGCTGCAGTCCCTGTTGCGGGAGACACGCCGGAAGCGCATCTGGGCAAGGGCTACGACGCTTTGAAGCAGGACATGTACGAGGTGGCCATCGGCGAATTTCGAGCCGCCCTGCAGCTAGATCCCAGCCTTGTTCTCAGGGCCCGTTTTCCTCTGGCAGTCGCGCTTTTCGAACTGCATAAGCCCGATGAAGCGCGCCGGGAGTTGGAAACCGTGCGACGCGAAGTTGGAGATCATCCGAACGTTTTGTATTACCTGGGAAGGCTGGACCTGGAGGACCGGAACTTTGACAGCGCAATCCGGAATTTGAGGAAGGCCGCCGTCAAGCCGCCTTTCCCCGACACGGCGTATTATCTCGGGTTCGCCTACTTCAAACAAGGCAATTTAGCGGCCGCGGAGAAGTGGCTGAAGGAAGCTGCCGGGCAGAACCCTGGCGACGCTCGCGCGCTGTATCAGTTGGGATTCGTGTATCGCAAGGAAGGGCGCGAAGAGGAAGCAAAGAAAACCTTGGCAGCTTCGGAAGAATTGCGCCGGCGGGACGACAGCGAGAGCTTGCTGAAGGCTGAGTGCGGAAAGAAGCTGGATCAGGGTCCGCAGGACGAAGCGCGCACTTTCTGCGAACAGTTGTATATTCCCGACAACGCAGAAAAACTCACCGCGCTGGGCACCATCTACGGACAACACGGAGACCCGGAAGCGGCGCTCAAGCCGTTTCGCAGAGCCGCGGAGCTGTCGCCGCAGTCTCCGCAGATGCAATACAACCTGGCACTGGCCTATTACCAATTGAATCGGTTTGAGGAAGCACGTGCGCCTCTTGCCAGGGCAATCGATCGATGGCCGGATCTATTTCAATTGAACACTCTCTATGGATCTGTCCTGCTGAAGCTGGGTGAAGATGTTGCGGCGTATCAGGCGCTGCACCACGCGCAGCAACTTAATCCGCAGGATTCCGGCACGGCAGATCTGCTCTACAAGCTCACATTGATCCTTGCGAGGAAAGACCAGAGCGCCATGCATTACTCCGCTTCGCTTCACTACCTCGAGGAAGCAGCTAAACTGCGGCCTCAAGAACCCGAGCCTCACCGGAGCATGGCGGAGATTTACACGCTTACGGACCATCCAGGCGAAGCAACCACCGAACTGCGGGAAGCCGATCGCCTGAGCAAGAACCCGGCAAACTAGGATCGCCAGGTTTTCTTGACCAGGTTTTCCTGACCAAGCTTTCGTGACAGCAACTTAGAATCCACATCTATTTCCGTTGGAGACCATTTTCGGAATCCAGTGCAGATCTTCCCGCGGCGGGAACTACGGCCTACCGGGACGAGCTTTCTCCTTGACCTGGCGTTTGCGCGGCAGCTAGCGTGAGAAAGTGGGTCGTGAAACGAACTACAGCAACTAGCAAAGGGAGTTTCACGTAGGCGAAGAGAACGAGGCGAGGTTGGTTATACGATGGGAACTGCAGTTTCAGGATTTTCGGGACCGGTTGCCGCAGTTTTCCTGCTGGCGGAGAATCGGCTGCTGCGCGAAGCTTTGTTGCGGATCCTGTCAAAGAAGGACGATATTCAGGTGGTCGGAGCGGGATCGTACGGTCCCGACATGTTTGAGCAGATAGTGGCAACAAGAGCCAATGTGGTGGTACTCGATTCGGTCGCTCTAGTTCTGTCAGAACAGGGTGTGGTGAGCGAACTGCATCGACTGAACCCTGCCATAAGAGTGGTGATGGTCGGCATGGAAGCCGAAGAGGCTATCTTTCTCCGCGTGGTACAAGCGGGCGCTGTAGGTTACGTGCTCAAAGATGCATCGGCGGTAGAAGTGGCACGGACCATTCGGGCGGTGGCCGCCGGGGAAGCGGTGTGCCCAGCTATGTTCTCCAGCGCGCTATTTCAGTGGGTAGCGCGTCATAAGCCCGCCATTCCCTGCTTGCATCTCAAGACCACGCTTGGCCTCAGCCGGCGCGAGCAAGAACTGGTGGGCCTGATCCAACAGGGGCTCACCAATAAGGAAATGGCCAGCCGGCTGAACCTCTCCGAACAAACCGTGAAGAACCACGTGCATCGCATGTTGCGTAAGGTGGGAGCGCCGGACCGGCTCTCCATTGTTGAAGTTTGCCGCAACGAGGGCCTTACCCTTTAGCCATGGCCGGCCGCGGCAGCTTGGTGAGAGATTGGAGCGCGATGACTTCGCAGTAAAATGCATTCCAGATCCTGCACGGAAACAGACTCAAAGTTCCGCACCACGTGAACCGCGCCCGCGGCGGCAAGATTTTCACCCGTCTCATGGGACGCAACCCCGACACAACCCAAGCCAGCCCCCACCGCCGCCCGAATTCCTGAGATGGCATCTTCGACCGCCAATAGATGCCCTGGCCTGATCTCGATGCGGCTGCAGGCCAGTCGATAAATGGCGGCATCCGGTTTGCCCAAAAGCACATCTTCCCCGGTCACAATCACCTGGAAGCAGTTCAGCAATCCCAGCTCGACTAGCGTCGAGTACGCGCGGCTGCGGCTGGCGGAGGTAGCCACAGCCAAAGTGGCGCCACTACTGTGAAGTTCGCGTACCATACGGACCACGCCCGGAATGGGGGTCACGTCAAGTCGCATTTGCCGGAAGATGCAATCCTTGCGCCTCCCGAGTTCCTCGAGTTCCGGACCCGGACAATTCCCGAGAAAATGACGCAGGATGTCGCCACGCTTTCGGCCATCCAGAATGAATTCCAAGTCGGACTCGGGAACTTCGCGTCCGAGCGTCTGGAAGAACAGGCGCCAAGCTTTGCGATGCGCCGCATGACTGTCGACGAGGACGCCGTCCATGTCGAAGATGACGCCGCGCAGTGGTCCGATACTCATGAGTTCTCTCCAGAACAGAAGCCAGGCAGCTCGGGACCACAGCCTGCCGGTTGAGGCCCGACAGAGACTGGAGCCGCACTCTGATCCGGTGAAGAAGGACCGCCGTCGTCTCCGGGCCATGTGATCTGTGCTCTTTGGTAGTTGGGCAGAGTGCCGATATCGAGCACGTAGTCTGCGATGGCATAAGCCCGCATTTTGCCGAGCAGACGCGGCAGGACATGAAAGGCGAGATCGGCAGGAATGCAGGGCGGAATCAAATCGAAAAGACCAGGAGTTGCCACCATGAGTCCGGAGAAGACCCAATTGCTGCGCGGGGCTTGGGGTTTCTCTTCGAATTCGATGATGACTCCCGTCTTGTCCGTGATAGCAACCCCGCAGCGCGCTGGGTCGGGCACCTGATAAAGGCCAAGAGTCGCGATGCTATTGTGGCGCAAATGGAATTCACTCATGCGGTTCAGGTTCGTATTGGTGAGAACGTCGGCATAAAGTATCCAAAAGGCGGGATCAGAACCAACCCAGTCTCGATTGGCTGCGAGCGTTCCCGCCGAACCAAGCAATCGGTCTTCCTGCACTACACGAACGTTGACTGGGGAGCGGCTGCGCCTGAGATGCTCCTCGATGGATTGCGAATGAGCGTGCAGGTTGATGAGGATTTCTGTAATGCCGGAACGAGCGCAGAGATCGAGCCAGATATCGAGCAGAGGCTTGCCCCGAATCGGCATCAGGCACTTGGGAACGGAGTCGGTAAGAGGACGCAGACGCGTGCCGTGTCCTCCGGCGAGCAAAAAGGCTTTCACGATTGGGTCTCGCGCTCGAAATGCCGGATGAATCTCAGACAACCGCCGCTGCTGACATAGGCAGGAAGGTCCATCGCGTGCCAGCATGCTGGTCTTGATCGATGAAAGGATCGTTCACGATCACCTGGGCTCCCTGACTGTCGAAGGCAAAGGCCATTTCCTGCAGGCCTTCGCCCTGCATCGCGGAGCGCACGGCCTCCTGGCATGTGGAGTCGGAGTAAAGCAGGAGAAATCCTCCGCCGCCGGCGCCCGTAATTTTGCCGCCCAGCGCACCGTGCGCGCGCGCTGCCTGGTAGAGGTGGTCGATGCGTGGGCTCGAAATGCGATGGGACACGCGCTTCTTGGCTTGCCAGGCATCGTCGAGCAGATGGCCGAAGTGTTCCAGGTCGCCGCACAATAGGGCCTCTTTCATCAGAGCCGCAGTCTCCTTCACCTGGTGCAGCGCCTCCACGGCAGGGCCGGTCGGCAGCCGCGTGGACTCTTCCTGGTCGGCGAGAATGTCCCATGAATGATGGGCGGCTCCGGTGAAGAACAGCATCAGGTTCGACTGTAAGGCGGAAAGAACAGCCGGATCAACCTGGAGGGGCTCGACCTGGGTTGCTCCATCCGGGCTGAAGCGGATGTAGTTCAGGCCGCCAAAGGCCGCGGCATATTCGTCCTGTTTGCCCACGTGCCGTCCCAGGCCGAAGCGCGTAATGCGGAACGCACGCTCCGCCAAATCGTACTTCGACAGCGGACAACGCAAATAGGTGGTAAGCACCTTCAACAGATTCACACAAACACTGGCAGAAGAACCCAGACCGGTGCCAGGAGGGATTTCGGAAGCCAGGAACAGATCCGCGGCAAGGTCGGCGCCCAGATCTTTGAGGACACCGAGGGGGATCTCCAGGCCGCTGTCGTGGGTGGGCAGGGCGGTGAGGTCGCTCCAGTTCCCGAACAGACGGAGGTCGGAAGAAATGACCTGGATGCGGCCGTCAGTCCGGTTGCCCAGGATCGTGTAAAAGTACTTATTGATGGCGGTGCTGAGGACGGCGCCACCGAACTGCCCGTAGTACGAGGGAAGATCAGTGCCGCCTCCGCCGAAACTAATCCGAACCGGACTGCGTCCGATGAGCATGCTGTAACATCTCCGGGAAAGACTGGGTACTCGGGGAAAACAGGATGGACTGCGGTGCGGCGCCTGCCGTGGCATTGCGAGGGAAGGTGCGCCTAAGGAGTTTGATCAAACGAAAGGTCAGAGTCCACATCGTCTCAATCAAGAGCGAGAGATCCTTCAACAGCGAAGGACGCAGCATGTATTGCAGGTCGTGGCGGGTTTTCTCTTCGGAGGGATGCTGCTCGCGAAGTCCGTGAACCTGGGCCAAACCCGTCATCCCCGGCTTCACCGAGAGCCGCTGCTGCTGCCAGGGGGAATAACAGTGGGCGCGTTCCGGACCTTCCGGACGCGGTCCAACTAAACTCATGTCTCCCCGCAGAACATTCCAGAACTGCGGCAGTTCGGAAATGCTGAACTGCCACAGAACCCGCTTGAAAGGCGATGCCTTTTGCGGATTCTGGTCTACATTGAGGCGCAGCATGGAGAACTGAGCGCCCCGCCATCCGATACGCCTTTCCCAACGAAAGGCCCGTCCGGTGGATAAACGCAGAACCGCGCCGCAAACCAGAACGATCGGCAGTGTGGCCACCGCCAGAGCAAGACCCAGCCCAAGATCCAGGAGGCGTTTGCCGACTCGCACCGACGCAGGCGGCGCCATCTCCCCGAGCTGGAGCAAGGGCAGGCCTCCGAGGTCCAGCAGGCTGGGACGCGACAGATAGAGTTCGTAGGGTTGGGGAACGAGGCTGACCCGGATGGCTTGCTGACGGCAAAGCGCAACCAGGTTCAGGATTTCATTGGAGGCAGGAGTGTGCGCCATCACCAGCTCGTCCACGCTGTGCTGACGTAACAGGCCGATGACTTCGATGGTAGAAACGGTGGTTGGACCCGCAGCGCTCTCCCGGCCGGGTCGCATCGCTGGAACCTCTGCTCCCGGGCACAGAAACCCAATTACCCTGCACAGGAGTTCGGGATGGTGGTTGAACTTGGCCGCCAGTTCGGTGGCTAAACGGTCCGAGCCAAGGATGACGACGCGATGAACATCGCCGTTCTTGTATCTCCGCAACACGCTGCTGAGCGCGAGCCCGCGAATGCAGAGAAAGCCCATCAGCAGAAAAAGTGAGAAGACGCTAAGCGTGAGTCTTCCCACGTATCTCCCCGACACATTCTCGACTGCGAGCAGCAGCACCATCAGAAGAGCGGCTGCGAGCAGAAGATGCGAAACCAGGGCCGGCAACCGCCAACCGCCGCGGAAACCATCCAGATGCAGGTTTTCCGAGAGCAACACCCATGCGAAGACGGTGCAGACCACATAGACAACAAAGTTGGACGGCCCCAGCGGGAGCTGGCTGTAGTGCAGTCCCGAACACAGCCCTTGCTCGGCGGCCAGTGCCATGGGAATCCACGCCAGGTCAGCCGCCAGAATTCGATTGCGAAACTGTTCTGGTTTCATGGGAGATATCTATCTCTTTCTTCTTGCATTTTCTCTTGTCTTTCATTCTTCGTTTTCCCCGCTCTCGCTCTTGCATTCCTCGCTCTTCGCTCTTACCCTGGGAGGCAAGTCGGCGAGTGATCGCGAGCAGGATGGGATAAAACCAGGCCGCGGCCGTTGAGGTTCGTCTCCTGAATCACGTGCCGCAGCACACGAAACACGGAGTGCGCGATCGAGAGATGAAGGTCTTCGATGATCTGCATGTTATCGGAGGGAACCACCACACAGACATCGCAGAGGGCCTTCATCTTCCCTCCCTGGAAACCCGCGATGCCAGCCGTAGCCGCCCCCGCCTGGCGCGCGAAACTCAGAGCCGCCAGTATGTTGGGAGAGTTTCCACTGGCGCTGATGGCAAAGGCGATGTCACCGGGTTGGAGCAGGTTTTCCAGTTGCTGGGCGAAGATGTCCTCGTAGCGGGTGTCATTGGCCCATGCCGTCATCAACGCAACGTTGTCGGTGAGGGCAATGGCGCGTAGGCGTTTGCCGTTGGCGGGCGCCGTGCCCTTTCCGAGGTCGCAGGTCATGTGCGAGGCTAGAGCGGCGCTGCCGCCATTGCCAAAAAGAAAGGCGGTATGGCCATCATCATAGGCCTGAAGAAATACGCGGACCAGGCGGTCAATCGCCGGAAGCGGAAGTTCCTGGATGGTTCGCGACAGTTCTTCAAAATAGGAAGGAACGTCAAACGCAGTTGTCATGGTCATAGTGTCATGATGTGGATTTCATTAAGTCGCCGTGCTGAGGACAACTCCGGCGGCCCGCATGGCGGCAAGCGCGTCCGGCACGCTTAGGGGAATTCCACCGGAGCTTTCAATCCAGTCGAGAAAGTCGTCGAGAATGGCGTCCAGGCCGCGTTTGGGCCTCCAGCCGAGACGCTTCAGCTTTTCGACGCTGGAGACGCTGTGCCGGTTGTCGCCGCGGCGGTATTCGCCGGAAACGTCGAAGCCGGCGGAGCTTGGAATTCGGCTAAGCACGTGGCGGGCGTATTCCAAAATCGTGGTGGCGCATCCGCTGCCGACGTTGAAAATCTGGCCGTTGGCCTCGTCTTTCTCGAGCACCACCATATGGGCCTCGACCACGTCCTCTACGTGCACGAAGTCGCGGGTCTGGCGGCCATCTTCATAGAGCAGGATAGGCAGGTGCTGTAGTGCGCGGGTGCAAAAAATCCGGCACACCCCCGAGTAGTGGTTGTACAGCGATTGCCTTTTGCCTTGAGTAATGGAATAGCGCAGAGCTACGGTAGGGATACCGTGCAGCCAGCCCAGCCCGAGAGCGGTTTTCTCCTGCGCGAGTTTGGAGACCGCATACTGGTTATAGGGATTGTTCGAGCGCTCCTCGAGCGGCAGCGCCTGGGCAGATCCTCCGCAGCGGCCACATACGACTTCCCATTCTGCGCGCTGCAACTGGCCCGGAGAACGCGGCACGGGTTGCACCTCGCCATGGCCATGATCCAGACAGCGGTACTGCCCTTCGCCGTACACCGCCTGCGACGAGGCCACAATGATCTTTTTCACCGGCAGCCGGTGCTCGACGATGAGTTCGTAGAGGAGCGCCGTACTCACGGCATTGACCTCGAGGAAGCGGGAAAAATCCGGCATGTAGTCCTGATAAGCCGCCTGATGGGAAACCAGGTCGACACCCTGCAGCGCGGAAAGCAGTGCGCCGCGGTCGGTTACGTCGCCAGCCATAAACTCCGCGGCAGCCGGCAGGTAGCCGGGCAGGCCCTTGGGATGAACCCTGGGCTCAAGACTATCGAGGATCCGCACCTGAAAACCGTCGCGCAGGAAACGGTCTACCAGGTGCGAACCGATGAATCCCGCGCCGCCCGTTACCAAGACCTTCATTGCATGAACTCCCTGCGCCTGAGAATCGAACTCGAACCGGCAATGCCGCAAGCGAACCGCTGAGAACCCCTACTTGCCCGAGCCGCGAAGAACTTCACCCACTGTGCGCATCAGGATCTTGAGGTCAAGACTCAGCGACCAGGTGCGGATGTAGTCCAGATCCAGGCGAACCCAATCGTCAAAGTCATGGACACGATTGCGCCCCTTCACCTGCCACAGGCAGGTGATTCCCGGCTTTACGGCGAGCTTCTGCTTTTGGAAACTGGTGAATTGGACAAATTCTGTTTCCAGCGGAGGCCGCGGGCCGACCAGACTCATGTCCCCCGCCAGCACACTGTAGACTTGGGGCAATTCGTCGAGGCTATAGCGCCGCATCCACGTGCCCAGAGGCGTGATGCGGGGATCGCGCGTCAGTTTAAAGACGGGTCCCGTCATTTCGTTTTGCGGGAGAAGTTGCGGCTTCCGTGCGTCCGCATCCGCAACCATGGAACGGAATTTGTAGCCTACAAACCGGCACCCGCCCTGGCCCACGACGCGCCAGTGATAAAGTACCGGACCCGGCGAGGTCAGCTTCACCAGAACCGCCAGCGCCAGCAAGCACGGAGACAGCACCGCAAGCAGGCTGGCCGACACGCTGACGTCCAGCAGACGCTTGGCGGCGAGTCGCGCCGGGCTGGACCAGTAAGGCGACCGGTCCGGCGAAAGCTCCGCGGCGGGTGCTGCGCTGGTGACGGCCGCTCTTGCATCGGTCAAAGTTGAACCTGACGACAAGAGCTGGCGATAGAGAAGGACGTGTTGTCCGACTACGTCTTCCCAGCGATAATGCTCGCGGGCGCGTTGACTGGCTTTTTGGCGGTACTCTTCGACCGAAGCGGTTGCCTCAAGAAGCATTTGCAGGCGGCGCTGAAGATCATCGGCCCCATCCTGGCCGCGATAGCTGAAGCCCGCACTGGCAATCACTTCGAGGTTCGATGGCGTATCGTTCACCAGCACGCAATTGCCGAAGCCCATGGCTTCGACCAGCGCAGGGTGGGTACCGCCCACTTCATCGGGCAGCACGAATAGATATGCGTTTTGCTGGAGCTGGGCATACCCCTCCCCATACACGCCGCCGGTGAAAATGATCCGCGGGTCGCGGGTCGACTTCAGAGAACGGACGTAGTCCCGTTCCCAGGGATCGTCGCCTACGATGACCAGCTTCTTCTCTGTCTTGATCTTTTCGAACGCCTGGATCAGGTGGTGAACGTTATTCTCCGGCACCAGCCGGCCCACAAACAGGATGTAGTCCCGCCTCTGAAGTCCGAATCTCCGGAGAGTCGAGTACGCGGGGGCGCCCGTTTCCGCAGACTGGTGCTGCCGCATCCCGTAAGCGATGCAGGAAGAAGCAACACCGTAGTTCTGGCGGTAGTAGTTCATCACCTCCCGGGAGTCGGAGATCAACCCGTGGCAGAACCGCACGGCGAGCCGTTCGGAGAACCGCAGGTACCACCTGGCCAGGCGGCCCCACTTGGCGCGCTGCCAATCCGTCCCGTCCACCGAGCAGACAATTTTTTTGCCCATGAGCCGGGGCAAAGGCGCAAACAGGGTTGCTCCCGTGGTGAAGTAGTGCACGACATCGATCCTGCGGAACATCACGTGAAGAGTGGAGAGAAAAGCGTGGCAGATCGTGCTGAGATTCTTCGACGGAATGGTCGGCAGTTTTACCAGCTCCACTCCCTCATAGAACCGTCCCGCATGATGGCTCATGCTCGCCCGGTTGTAGACCGTCACCGGGTGGCCCAGCCGGACGACTCCGCGGGAAATCTCATCCACTGCCGTTTCAAAGCCTCCAAAACGCGCGGGGATGGCCTTGATGCCGATCATTGCGATGCGCATGGGCAGGTTACTCCGTGCCCCCAAACCAGGGAAGAACCATCGACCAGCGGCCCCACCGGGGCAGGGACCGCAGGGCCTGCCGGTAGACCGCCGCCGTCAGCAGAGTCGCCAGCCCACCGTAAACCAGCACACCGAGAAATCGATTCGAGATGGAAGCACAGAGCAAGAACAGGAAGCCGCAGGTCAAAGTGAAGGCCAGCGTCCGGGCAATGTCGAGTGGAGTCCGGAGGACCTCCCGGCGAAGCAGTGACTCATCCACGCTCCACCAGAGCGCGACTGCACCCAGCATGGCCCAGGACATATTCACCAGCTTGCCGGTGTGCCGCGCCAGCGCGAGAAACAGCGCTGCCGCCGCCAGCCCGGCGCCGGCGCCGACAAGGAGGGCGCCCAGCCGCAAACTGCTGCGAAAGTAGTTAGCGTGCAGGATGTAGATCGCCGCAGTCAGCCCGGTCGAGAGCATCAGCAGGCGCAGGATGGGCAAGCTCGGCTGGTAGGCAGGCAGCAATCGCTCAATCAAAAGGCGCAGCGGGAAATACCCGGCCAGACTCAGCGCCCAGAGCACCATCAGCGTGGCCTCGCCCCAGGCGTAGGCGCGGATTCGAAACTCGGCGCCAATGCCGTCTGCCAGGTAAGGAAAAACCACACGCGAAATCGACAGAATGATGGTGTTCACCACGGCCAGAGCGTTTGCCGCCAGGCTGTAGATGGCAAAATCTCGAATGCTGCAACTCAGGCTGACTGCAATACGGTCGAGTGACAACGCAAGGTTAGTAACCAGCAGCGCTGCCAGGATGCTCCAGCCCACGGCGATATTGCCCGTGCCCACCAGCCAGACCTGCCGCAGGCTCATCTTCATTCTCTTCGTTCCTGCCAGCTTCGTCCCTGCCAGCTTTGACCCCACCAGCTTTCGACCACCCCGGTTTCGGCCGAGCTTCCTCTGTCCCGGGTACTGCTCGAGCAAGATGACCCAAACCGCGATGCCGGCCGCCAGCCCAGTCCCCAGATAGGCGGCCAGCAACGTTTCCAGCCGGAGTTGTCCCCAGCGCTTCAGCACTCCCACGATGGCGAGCAGGACGACCGGATTGATCACGGTAACGGCCGACAGCAAGTCGAAGGATTTCTTCGCCTGCAGGGCAAACTGCCCCAGCACGGCGGCGTTCCATACCAGGGCATAGACAGCGATGCACGAAGCCAGCAGAAACCAAGGCCGATGGCGAAACCAAAGAATCAGAAGCGCCATGGCGGGGACGAGAAGGCTCGCGTGCTGCAACGTCAGAAAGATCAGGCTGGGGCGCAACTCCGCACTCATCCGCGGCCGAGAGCGCGCCGCCCAACGCACCAATGCGCCATCCAGCAATCCGAAATGCAGCACTCCCGCGAAACCTCCGTAGAGAATGAAGAGCCGATAGTAGCCATAGCGCTCCATGGACAGCCAGCGCGGCAGAAGGAACACCAGCAGGCCGTTGCCGACCAGCGCCCCGAGATTGGCAAGGCTGTGCAGCACAACGTGACGCATGAACCCGGCTGCGGGATGCGTGGCCACGGCTCCGGCCGGTCGTTCTGCCTGCAGTTCTGCGTGGCCCCCGGCGAGAAATGCCTCCGGGAACCCGCAACCCGACACCCGGATTTCGTCTTGCGCCAGGCTCATTGGGGCTCCTGCCCCACGACCCGGTTCCCGAGGCCACGCGCGGCCGCCATCCTCGAGACCGGGCTGGGTCCGGGAAGGAAGCGGATGCCTAATCGGGCCCTGCGGCCGTCGGAAAATCCCTGCACCATTTTCTTCACGCAGGCGAGTTTCTCCGAGCCAAACAGTACTGACCCAACGGCATGGCGCAGCATATGGCGCACCACCGAGCGCTTGGTCGGGCCGCTCGGATACAGCCACCATGCGACATAGGCCAGGTTCCGGCTCATGTAGTATTCCCGCCAGGGAGCGTGGTCCGGCCAAAGAGCAGCGTACCCCGGCAGGCGCACCGGGCGCGCATGGCCGATTTCATGGGATAACCGGACGCCGGTAACGACTGCGATCCTGTAACCGGCGGAACGGGCGCGGAGGCAGTACTCGAAGTCGGCAAGATCCATGAAAAAATCCGCGCGGGGCAGCCCGATCTTCTCCACCAGCTCCCGGCGCACCATAAGCCCGGAGGCGATCACCAGGTCGGCAAACCAGATGGGCTGGTGAAGTTCCTCAGCGGAGGGCTTTACAAAACCTTCGCGCCAAAGCAGAGGCGGATAGCAAGTCTGGGTTTCCCAATGAACTGGCAAAGCGGTGACTATCCCCACCTCGCCACCCCCGGCGTCCACAGAGGCGCTCCCCGCTAGCAACGTCTCCAAAGCGTTGCGCGGAGGAACGCTGTCCTGATCGAGCGTCCAAACCCAGTCGTGCCGTCTTTCGATCGCGGCATACGCCAAGCCTCGAGACCAGGCGCCGGCGGCGCCGACATTCTCGGCGGTCCGAATCACTCTCACTTGCGGGTAGCGCTCGGCGAGCATTCGACTGGTGCCGTCGCCTGACTGATCGTCCACCACCACGATTTCCTGAAGTGGCAGGGTCTGACCGAGCAAAGCCTCGATCTGCCGAGGCAAGACCTGGGCGGCATTGTGGGCGGTAGTTACGCTTGCAACTGAAGTCGTCATCTGGCTGGTTTCAGGGTTTCGCGAATACGGCAACATCTTGGTAACTCATGTGCTCCCGCCGCCCGCACCAGTTTCCATACCGAAAGGAGGGCAACGCAAAGCCTGGTTCCGCGATCAGCCGCACGGCTTCCTTCTCGTCGTAGCCAATGGCTGTCTCCGGGACGCGTGGGTTTGTGGTCCAACAACCGGAAAGAGCGCAAGACAGGTTGAGCGAGCTCTGGCCCGCGTTAATAAGCTGGCGGGACTCGTCATTCAAAATGAAAAATGTCGCAAGACACTTTCCGCCCGGCGCCAGCACGCGCGACAGTTCCGAGAGGTAGTGACTCACCTCGGGCGGACGCATGTGAGTAAACACCGAGGTGAGGAAAGCAAAGTCGAAACAGGCGTCGCGATAGGGGAACCGGTATTGCGAGGCGGGAACCATGCCATGCGGGTTGTATTCCTGGTTACGGATGTCCGCCAGAGTGAAGCGGAAGTTCGGATAGCGGGGCGTGATGCTTTTCTGGCACCAGCGAATCCCCGGCGGCACGATGTCAAACCCTTCATAGCTGCCCGTCGTCAGGTATTTTGTGACGGGCCGAGCCATACGGCCAATGCCGCATCCGACATCCAGCACATGGTGCGAAGGCTTGAGGCCGCAAAGCCGGAGGAAGTAGTCCAAGAACTCTGCGCCAGACTCTTCAAAATCCCCATCGCCGATCGGATTCAGCCAGCGCGGCGGCACCAGATCTCTCCGCCGGCGCAGGCACAGGTCCATGCCATCGAGCGTCAGGAAATAGCACATACGAAGCGCCCGCCGGAGGGGACGAGGCAGTACCTGGCGCACGGTGGTCCAGCGGCGCTGATACTCGTAGGAAGATTCCGCCAGAGAACTAGTGGGCATGGCTCGGCCCTTCTGTAATCGTCAGCGAGGTGCCGTCGACTCGTGGTGTTCTCAGAGACAAGTCGAGCATCATCCAGAACGCGGGGATCCATACGGCCGTAATATCGGGAAACAAGCTCACGAAAAGACTAAACAAAAGCGTTTTCGTCAGCCAGGCATAGAGGAGCACCCGAATCACCGTCGGCTTGGCCAGCATCCATGCATAGGCGCGAGCCATGAATATTCCAGTGAAGAACAGCCCCACCACGATGCCGGGCAACCCGGCATCCGCGTAGAGCGGCCCCAATAACGTTGCCGGCTGGCCGGCTCCAATGAAATCGCTGCCCAGAATATTCTTGAAGAACATGTCCGACTGTTCATGGTGGCCGGGCAGGACCGTGGCCAGCGGCCCGAAGCTTAACGCCCCGCGCTGATAGGGAATCTTGTTGGGAACAATTGTGGTGATGTCGCGAAACGTGGCTACGGGATACCGCACATAAAGATAGGCATAAACAAAGGGGAGCACTGAGCCCGGAATGCCGAGTTGGTCTTCGGCATACTTCGCCCCGCCCAGCGACGTATCTCTTACATAGCCGAAGAAACTTAAACTGCAAAACAGCGCCACGCAGACCAGTGCCAGTCTCCTGATTGCGAACCTTCTCTTTCCGTAATGCCGCGCCACCAGGGTGGTGAGGAACGGAACAATCAGCAGGCTGCGCCCGCCGAGGGAAACCAGCAGCACAGAGCTGACGCCGACGCTGGCAAAACAAAGAAGCCTGACGCGCCATCGGGGACTCCGGCCCCAAACGTACATCATCAGCGTCGGAATCAGGGTCCAGGCACAGGTCAACATCACGGCTTCGGCAGGGCCATACTGCGCGATCCGCAGCCGAACCTCGCCAGCATCCGGAGACAGCGCTGGAATCTCGCCAATACCGGCGATGATGTATAGATAAGAAACAGCCATCAGAAGCCCTAGCCCGACACTGACCGCCGCAAATCGATCCCCCGCCCATGTGAACCCGGGTGTTCGCCCTGTGTAGTTTCCGATGGGCTTCGGACGCCCCAGGACCGAACCTGCCAGATACGCGGCCAAGCCCAGTGCCGCATATCCGATCACATATCCCGGTATGGGTTCGAAAAGGCCGAAGTCGAAAGTTGCCGGGACGTCGATTATGTCAAGCGATCCCAGGACAAACCATGCGATGTACAGAACCGGAAAAGCAACGAGCGGGGAAAAGACATCCAGGCGTCGCGCAAGGCGGTTGGCCTCAGTCAACGCAAAAGCCAGCAGCCCGGCAGCGGGGAACGCGGCCAGGATCACCAGGCTGGAGTCCGGCGAAGCTCCAGCCACGGCAGCAGATAGTGCGAGCGCAGCGCAGAGGGTGCAACCGAGCGCGAGCAGAATCGGTTTGCTCGGGATCTCTTTCGCTACAGCTTTCAGGATGCCCGATCCGGCGTTCACGCAGCCCTCCATCTTCGGACCAGCCGGCGTCCTCTAACAGCCCAATGACCGCAGGATGCCTTTATATGCTGAACGACTTCCTCGCTGAGCCGTTTCCGCGGGTCCCGCAAGTCGATTTGTCCCCAGGCTTCCCTAGTCAGCACCCACAACACTCCGGCGCCAAAGGCGAGCAACGCTCCCATCACTACGATCGCCAGCCGGTGGGGAGAGGATTTTTTCTCCGGCACGTCGGGGGCATCGAGAATCTTGACTGTGGGAATCTCCTTGGCTTCCTGAATTTTGGCTAGTTCGTACTGCTGGGTGAGCAACTCGTAGACGGTGTCCTCAATCTTGGTCTGGCGGTACAGGTCAGCCCAGCGCACGCCCAGCAGCGGCAACTGGCGGATCGAGGGAAAGGCTGCAGCATTGGTTTCATCGGCGCTCAAGGACGCTGGCGTGGAATTGGCGGCCCCGCCTACGCCGCCGAGTTTGTCCAACTGCCTCCTCAATTCCTCGACGCGGGCATGCAGGCTGCGGACGCGCACGTTGTTGGTGGTATAGACCTGCTCCAGTCCCTCGAGTTCCGATTGCGCCGCAATAAGTTCTCCCTGGAGACGGGCCGCGGCTTCGACCATTGCCTTGCCCTGCGAGGGAACGTCGAGGGTCGCATTCTGGCTGGCGAACTGGCTGAATTCCTGGGAGGCATGATCGAGTTCCTGTTTGACGCTGCGGAGACGATCTTCAATAAAGATGCGCTCGCGGCGCGCTGAGGAAGTGGACACCTCGGCAACCAGATGGTCCAGTTCATCGACGTACGCTTGCGCGATCTGGGCCGCGCGCCGCGGATCCCGGTCGGTTACCCGGATCGTGATCACCTCGCTTTTGCGGTCTTCCGCAATCTCGGTGTAATTGCCCAACTGTTTGCGGGCATCGACCCCATAGCGTTCGCCGTACACGTTGCGCAGATCGAAGCGGTTCACGATCCGGTCCTCGACCGTGCGGCTGCGCAGGATGTCCACAAAGAGCGCGCCCGAACTCCGCATGCCCAGCAGATCCCCCGCCATCGATCCCATGCCGAGGCTGCCTTTTCCCGCCATCGCCGCCAGCATGGCCAGGCCGGAGCCGGACTGGCCATCGGGAGGCATCAGACCCGCGGTCGAGTCGTAGCGCTTCGGAATCATGAACGCCAGCAGCAGGGAAACCGCCAGACCCGCAACCACCGCGCGGGCCAGAAGGCGCCGCCGCTCCCACAGCAGCCACAACCATGCCAGGGATCCGGCGGCATCGCCGGCATACAGGGCGTCGAGGCTACCGCGATTACCGTTGCTCGGGAGCGGCGCGTCGACCTCCGGAAACGGCTCGGCGATGGTCGTAGGATTGGCGGCAGTCACAGATTTTTACGAGGGCATCAGGTTCAGGCCTGAATCCGGATTCAGTTGCGCGTGCCCTGCTGCGGGTAGAACGTAAACTGCACGGATGAAGTTACATTCGTCTGGCGCACTGCCGACAGCATGGGGAACATCCACTGCTCGTATTGCACAAAGGCGGAGACGGCGAACCCGGATTTCACTCTGGTCTCGGCGCGCAGCGAATAGTCGGCCAACCTTCCACCTTCCAGAAAACTGCGGTCCGCTTCCTGATAACGATACCCGCATTGCAGCTTGGTTCCTGGCGAGAACCAGTACGCAGCCTGGGCTTGCGCCCCAAAACCGTCCCGGCCCACCCAGCTCCCGATCAGATTGCCCCCGTTGGTATATCCCGAGCGGTAACGCCGGTCATAGTAAATGAAGCCAGGCAGGAAAATGTTGGTGAAAGGATCTTTCACGCCTTCCACTCGCAGCTCAAGCTTCGGAATCTTCGGCACCTGGGGCAGATAAAGGCCGGGATTGAGCATGGGACGCGAGGAGCCGATGGGAGAGATTTCATCGCCCACCAGCGAGTCGTTATACACCGTGAGCCACTTGCGCAGACCAGGCACACGGTAGCTGATGTCGAACCCGGAAAAGCGCTTGGCTGGATTCAACGCGGTGCTGTTCTTATGCGAATAATAGCTGCGCAGGAACTCGCTCCAGGTGAAGGGCAGGCCGGGTCCGCCGAAGATGGCGGTGATCCCCATGCCGAATTCCAGATTCGCCGTGGGCTTGAAACTCATCTTGTTGCCGTGAATGAACGGCTGCGGATGAAACCCCGGCCCCACGACATTCGGCGGGTTGAAGACAAAGTTCTGGCCGGTGAGCTGTCCTACAAAGAAAATGGACTGCGCCGGCCCCAGCAGATCGGACAGCAGCGGCACGCGGTAGGGGACCGCGTTCGCCACCTGAAGCATCAGAATGGACGGCGCGTTGGTGCTCGCCAGAAACGGTCCCGATTCGCCCGGACCCAGCCACTCGGCCTGTTTGCCAAAAGAGACTTGCAGATCATCGAAGGTCATGCCAACCGAGCTGCTGACCACCTGCAGGCGATTGACGGTTGCCGTCCCGTTCGCGAACGCCGGAACCTGGTCGGTCGCTGAGATTGCCTGTTGGACATCCTCAGAATAGGAAGGCAGCGACGGGGCATGCTGATATTCTTCCTGGAAAGCAAACGAAAACATTCCCGCCTCGGCGTGCCCGGCAATCCCGGAGATAGCGTTGAATCCCTGCCCGTAGGGGCGTCCGTAGTCGTTGATCAGAGTCTGCGCAAAGTGATATCCGTCGGTGAGCGGCCGGCCGGCAATCTCGATGGATCTTTGGTAGATGGAATCCAGATTCGCACCGAGATTTGCGGCTCCCTCCAGGCGCCGCGTCTCTTCGGCGAATTCGCGGCTCAGGGCGGTGACCAACTGCACGGCTTCGCCCTTCGCGTCAGTGTCGGGAGTGGCCGTATCCCCGGCGCCGTTGCCTGTCTCGTAGTGCAAGCTCTCGCTGGCTTCATCGAGGAAGCGGGCGCACTGCATCCGGGTCCATGGCCGGATGCCAAGATAGGCGCTGTGGATGTAACCCATAGCGGCGAGGCGCTCAAACAGCGGATACACCCAACTATCCGGCGCCACGTACGACGACCCCAGGTTTCGGGGGTTCCGCGCTCTGTCCCGGTCGTCCTGCGGGTTTTTCTCGACCAGGCTTCCCCACGCAGCCGTGCTGACCTCGGGATCACGGTGGCGCTGATAAATCTGCCGCGCCATGAAATAACCCAGCGCGCCCCCGACGACTACGTCCGAAGGAAAGTGCTCCTTGCCAGTAACCCGCGCCACCGTCACCGCAGACGCCAGCCCATAGGAAACCAGCTTGGTAACTGGGCCGGGATATTCGTGCGCGACAACACCTGCCACCGCCCAGGACACGGCGGCATGCTCGGAGGGAAACGATGCCCCCCCGGCAAAAAAGCGTCCCGCCCCGCTTCCGTCGTAAGGCCGTTGCCGCCGGAACATGGATTTGAGGGCGAAGTCTGCTGCTGCCGCGTTCACCGCGGCTTCGCTGGCCAAAAATCCGGTCTCGGCAGCGTGATCGTTGTGCGTCATTTTTCCGAAGAGGAACATTCCGCCCGCGGCGCCCACCAGAGAGAAGGCTCCGTAATTCGATAGACTGCGGCTGCGCGCGATCTCGCCCGCCGGAACCTGCCGGGAGAGCCAGGAATCACTGGCCAGGAATACTCCCATGCCGGCAACTGCGGGGAGAACCCACACCACATCGCTCCGGCAAAGGCCGAACGGGCTAGTCCAGATTGCCCGCTGGTCACCGGCAAATCGCTCGAGCAATGCGACCCCGCGCGATGCAGTTCCGCGAGCGTCCTGGTCGGGCACGTTCCACGTGCCCATATTGGCAGCGGGTTGTCCGGCACCCGACATAGTTGCGCCTGACATAGCGGCATTTGACATGGCTGTATCAACCGTCGCTGCGGAGGAACTCAGAACCTCCGCATCGCTTTGTTTCGAAGCTCGACTCAGTGCCGGGGGACTCTTGGGCAATAGTTGCCGGGTGTCTGGCGCTGCGGCTTGGGCAACGGAGTTAACTGGCAGATTCATCACGAAGAGAATCAAGATCAAGATATCGAGATGAAGAGAATCAGGAACCACGAAACACCCGCAATTTGCGCGTCGCGCCACACAGGAAACGCTAGATCAGAACACACTACGTCTGAAAGCACTGGATCGAAAACGCGGGATCAGAAGCCGTGGCCGACGCTGACCGCAACTGCAACCGACGAAAGCAGCTGGGCGACCTGCAGCGTATTCTTCCAGACGGGCGGGCCTCCCAGAGCTTTCTCGGGAACAAACACCATGTCCCCAGGCCGCAGTTCCGCGCTGAGCGTGTCGCCGGTGAACCACTCGCCAGTGCCCTTTCCACCCACTACCGAACCGTCAGCGCGTACCACGAAGACTGCCTTCGGGCTGGCCATCCTGGTCGGCCCGCCGGCCTGGCGCAGATACCAGCCCACGCTCTTGCCCGGACGATAGGTGATTGCGGTGGGGTTATAGACCTGGCCGTTGACCATGACATCGTTCGGCGTCTTGGGGATAAACAACGTGTCGCCGGCGCGGACATCCGGGTCGGCAGGCGTGTTCGCCCACCGGCGAACATCCCTCGAGATGTGGATGACCAGCCGCCCGGTTGGGGGCGTGCTCTCCAGTTCCTCAAGTGTGGCTTGCCACTGCTGCAAGGTGGCGTCTTTGGCCAGTTTTTCCTCGGCGTCGCCGATGTCGGGAATCAGCTTGAATGAAGCCTCCTGCCCCTTGACCTGCCGGATCAGGTCGGCGCGGCTCTTTTCTTCCAGCTCGCGCACTTGCCGGCGCTGGAGAATCGCACCGTACGGATAGGCATCGACCCGTAGTCCGCCGGCCCGTTCGAGGACCGAACTGAGGCGTTCGCCTTCCTGAATGCCGTAGTCGCCGGGATGCATGACTTCGCCTTTGACGGTGATCAGAGAGCCCATATCGTTCCATCCCGCCAGCTGGCGAATGGTCAGCACATCGCCGTCGTGCAGGCGCACGTCGGTGTCAGCTTCCCCGGCCAGGGCGCGGGCGATCGGCACGGGGACATGTTCTCCCATCACCTGGGTGCCGTTTTCCACCGTGTAGCGGGTCAGGTCGGCGGCCTCGGTAAAGGCTCCGCGCTTTAACCCTCCCGCCAGCCGCACCAGTTGTGCGGCGGACATATCCTCGCCCAGCGGATACTTTCCCGGCCGGGCCACTTCGCCTTCGATTTTCACCGTTGCCGGATCGACTTTCGCAAGGTTGCGGTGAATGAAGATCCGGTCCTTGGGCTCGAGCGGTACATTGTCCACTGCGTCTCCGGCGAGAGCATGCTCCAGATTTACGCTGAGTACCTTGAGCTTTCCGTCGGCGGTGCGGCGAAAGACCTGCGCGTCGTCGAGCAAGGCATCCGGCGTCACGCCCCCCGCCAGGTACACGGCATCGCGCAGGTGAGTTTCTCCATTGGTGATGTGTTTGCCCGGATGGCGCACTTCTCCGCTCACGGTAATGACGGGAGGATCTTCGAAATCGTAACGCCCGAAGATGCGCACGGTATCGAAAGGTTTGAGCGTCACGTTCTGGGTATTCTCCTGGGGATTCCGGGGGACATTGTGTGCCTTGGTTTCACCGGATTCGTTGCCCGGTCCGGTGCCTGCGAGGGCATCCGCAAGATTGAAGGCAATTACCTGGGGAGCATAGTCCGGCGGAGCCAGCCGGATGATTTCAGCGTGGCGCTCGGCGGGCTCGGGCAAAAGATCGGTGTAGGAAGCGATGAGGTCGGTAACCCGCATGCCTTCGCGGTAGGCATGCTTTCCCGGATGGACCACATGGCCATCGAGATAGACGGTTTGCTCGCTATAGGGCAGGATGGGCGAGATTCGGATCTTGTCGCCATCCTGAATCTTGAAAGCTTCAAGAGCATGGCGGTTGTTTTCGGAAAGGCCGGCATCAGGAAGGTCGTTCTCCGGAAGGTCGAGCCTTAGCATGGAGCGGCTCTCGTGGGCAATCACTCGCTCCACCTCAATGTGGCGGAGAGTGCCAGTGTTCAGCACGCCCCCGGCGAGGGCGAGGGCTTCGGCGAGATCGGTCTCGTGATTCAGTTCATAGATCGCGGGACGGCGCACCATGCCTTCGACAGTCAGCTCCGCACCCAGAGGCGGTACCAGAATCGTGTCGCCGGCCTGCAGACGTTCCAGGCTGGAACGCACCCCGTGCAGGAGCAGGTCGTAGAGATCGATTTCCCCGATCAGTTGCTGCCCACGGTAGTGCCGCAGAATCCGTAGCGACCCGTGATCCGTCGGTCCCCCCGCCTGGTAGAGGGCATTGAGCGGAGTCGAGAGCGAACTGACGTCATAGGCGCCGGGCCGCAGCACGTCCCCCACCACATAAACACGCACCGTGCGCAGCCGGGCGAGTGAAACGTCGGCATGCACATCGCGAAATTCGCTGCGCAGCACGCTCTGTACCAGCTGCTGGACATCGCCGAGACTGCGTCCCGTGACCTCGATCGCGCCTGCTTCCGGCAAAGCCACGCGGCCTTCTCGATCTACCACGCGCTGCAGGCGCTCGGAGATGCCGCCCCACAACTCGATGCTCAGACCATCTCCCGGACCCAGCACGTAGTCCGGCCCCACCGGCAGATCCATGGGCAGCTCGTCAAAATTGCCCGTACCGTTGCGGAAAACATCTTCGCCAAAACGAGCCAGCACCGGCGACCGCCGGGAGATCTGCGTATAAAGATCGTAGAGCGAAGGCACTTCGGCGTAGGGGTTTATCTGGCGGCGAATCACGGGATGGTCGTCTGGCGCGGACGAGGAAGGCTGCCTCGGCACGCGGGTGTCGAGCCGCGAGGTCCACGCCCCGAGTCCGGGATCGCCAACCGGGCCAGACCCAGACGAAGAGAACGGCTGCCCCGGTGAGTTCGCCCGGAAACGCGCGGCATCAGAGGACGAGGATGAAGAAGAAGGAATTCCGAGAGAAAGCGCACCGGTCGAACCAAGACTCTGTCCGGACGGGTTCGATTCGTTCATGCTCGCACTTAGCAGTCCCGGCACCGCTTCCGGGCTGATGCGCGGCAGCGGGCCTGCCTGCGGCGGCGCTCCTTCGTAAGAATCCCGATCTTGTGGTTCGAGGCCCGCCAGGCTTTGACGCCGGCGATCGTCTATAGAGGAAGGGACCACGGGTTGTACCGGGTATGCGCCTGGAGGCATCGCCGGCTCTGGTTCCCAGGATCCATCTCTTGAGAATCCATCATTTACCAGCGAATCGGTTCGGGGCATCGTCTTGTCCGGCGCGCCCGCTTGTTCGTGTTGCGCCCAATACTTTTCCTCCTCGCTCGGCGTATGTGGAACCGTCCCACTCCCAGGGCCCGTCGCGGACTCCAGAGGAGACACTCGCTCGATCCTGCCTTTTTCCATCTCCTGCCGCGTAGGCTTCGAACGCACGTATTCGCGCTTCTCGATCTCCGCAGTCGTCAGCACACGGACGTTTTCGTCTTCCCGCAGCAACTGGAACACAGCGTCGTCGGTAAGGTCGGCGGGGTCCAGCAGCCGTCCCTGCTCGTAGGCTTTGCGCACCAGCAGTCGCTTCACTTCGAGAAGCAGGCCCGGCTCGCGGCGCAGAATTTCCGTGATCGTGGCAGCGGAGAGCGAGACCATCGGCTCTGGGTCTCGCTCGCGGGCGCCGATCTGCGCCGAAACTCTTTCCTGTCCCGCGCTCCCGAGCAGCAGAAGACCGAAGGCAAGAGTGGCGGCTAGTTTCCGCCCGCGCGGCAAAACACATTTTGATTGCGGCATGAGAAATTGATCCAGTCTGGTCAGGAATCGGAACTCGAATGTCCGAGGGAGCTTTCAGTTGCGCTGCTTCGGTTCCCAGACCGGCTCTACGTCGCTTTCATCCACTTCCACCGCCACCGAGCGCATGATGAGATCCAGCGAAAAGACGACGCGGCAGCGGTCTTTGCGGCGCACGATGATGCCTTCGAGACCCTGCATCGGCCCGCCGCATACGCGAACCCGACGGCCCACGCGCAAGTAAGGATGCGGTTCCGCATGGCCGCTGCGCGAGAGCCGCTCCCGCAATTGTTCGATTTCGGCTTCCGGCAGGATTGCCGGCTGGCCGTTGAAGCTCACCAGACGCACCGCGCTCGGCAGTTGCAAAACTCGAAATCTATCCTGAAGCGCGAGCCGCACAAAAACGTAGCCTGGAAATAGAGCGAGTTCCAGTTCCTTCCGGCGATCTCTCCAGCGGCGCACGGAACGGTAGAGCGGCAGAAAACACGAGATTGAGCGCTGCTCAATCTGTTGCGCCACGCATTTCTCGTGGCGCGGGCAGGTATAGAGCGCATACCAATTCAGTCCAACTGCGGCTCCCGCCAAACTGGCAGAAGCGTCGGCCATCGCACCGGTTGGCGGGTTCATTAACAAATCCTCAGACAATGCCATCAGTTGCAGCTTCGCCCCCTCAGCTACGGGAGCTTAGTGAAGTAAACCCTTTTGTTTCAAGACCCTGGCCCCGATCCAGGCGTCCGGTCCCCGTTCAGTTCTGCGCAGCGCCGACCAATACAGGACGTTCCCGCACAGCATTCAAGATTCCCGCTTCCGAACTCTCCAGCGGTTTGGTTCGAATGTCGACCACGGCCCAATAGAAAATCCCCCGGTTCTGCTCCGGAGCCAAGGCCAGAATCCTCATCTCCGGATGCCGCCCCAGCAGGAACCCACACTGGCCCGGCCGTTTCTCAGGCTCATCGATGATCAGAACATCCGGGCGCGCCTGCTCCACGATGTCCGCCAACTCGCTCTCGTTTCGGACCTCACCCACCACTTCGATGTCAGGTTGGTCGGCGATCGTAGCCATCACCAACTCCCGCATCAAGCGCGGATGATTTGCGACCAATACTCGAACTCGTTTCACAGAGCGATCCCCAGCGCCGAGCATAGGTCGCTCAGCCCGCAAGCACAAGGTTCAAAAGCGATCTACGTAGGATTCCGGCCGCAGGAAGCGGGCGGTACTGGAGAGAACATTTGGCGAAGTACTAAGGAAGGTTCAACGAGTACCCGACCGGTACTAGTGGGTACTAATGCGTACTAATCCAGGCGCCGGAAGCCTGACGCCCACGAAGCTAGCCAGGCCGTCAACGTGATCCGGCACTGAACTCCAATACCGTCACGCTGTGAAACGCCTGCCCCGGCTTCAACTCAGTCGAGGGAAAGCTGGCATGGTTAGGCGAGTCCGGGAAATGCTGCGTCTCCAGGCAAAATGCGAACCGTCGATTGTAGACGCGGCCTTCCTTTCCAGTGATCGATCCGTCGAGGAAGTTTCCCGTGTAGAGCTGCACTCCCGGTTCGGTCGTGAGCACCCGCAGAATTCGACCCGTGGTCGGTTCATACATTTCAGCCGCTTCGGCCAACTGCCCCGCCGGATGATCCAGTACAAAGTTGTGGTCGTAACCGTGACCCAGATGCAACTGGGCATCGTCCACATTAATTCGCTCTCCGATGGCGTGCGGCGTTCGAAAGTCGAACGGCGTTCCCTCCACTGCTTTCAGTTCTCCCGTGGGAATCAGAGTCGCATCGACCGGAGTCATGCGGGATGCATCGATCTTCAGCACATGCCCCAGAACGTCGCCCCGCCCCTGGCCCGCAAGGTCGAAATAGGAATGGTTCGTCAGGTTGAGCACGGTATCTTTATCAGTGCTCGCCGAGTATTCGATTCGCAAGGCGCTCCCACTCAACGTGTACCGCACGGTCGTGGTCAGATTGCCGGGAAAGCCCTGATCCCTATCCTTGCTCACATAAGTGAGCTCAACTCCATCCGGGATCTGTTTGCCTGCCCACACCACCTTGTCGAACCCGCGGGTTCCGCCGTGAAGAGCGTTGTCGCCATCGTTCTTCGGAATGGAATACGTCTGGCCGTCAAGCTGAAAGCTGCCATGCGCGATACGATTCGCGTAGCGGCCGATAATGCCTCCGAAGTGTGCCGTCTGGGCCACGTACTGCTCGACCGAATCGCACCCCAGCACCACATCGTCGAGCTTCCCGTTGCGATCCGGCGTGCGCAGGGAAACAATGATCCCTCCGTAGGTCATAATGCCGACTTCGATCTTGCCATCCGCCAATGAATACAGGTCGACGGGAATTCCCTCGGGCGTATGCCCAAACCCCCGCTGGGCAACGCGAGTCTTTGCTGACATGGTTCCTGTGAGCATAATCAGCGCCGCGAAAATTGCCAACCAGCGGTTGGCCTTGCCGGAAAGCATGGCTCCTCTTCTCTTTCTCTTTACTCTTTTTACTCTTTGCACGCAGCACGCATCTCTTTACTCTTCTTACTGTTTGCACGCAGCACGCATCCTAATAACCATGCGTCACGCGCTCACTGCTGATCGCATCCCAGCCTATCAGGCCCACGCCTGGGCAACAATGTTTCTGTCCACGCGAAGCACGGGCTCGCGTCGGACCCTCAGCGAGCGATGATTTGTTCTACCCCTCGGCTGACTTGTTTAAAATCACTTTCTTTCGATGCCGTGAGCAATTAGAGCGGTCTCGACTCATGGCCGGTGGCCCAGGCCCTTTGATCTCGCTGCCATCACCAACACAGCGGGTGCCCCGTTGCTTCGTTCTTTGCGTTCAGACCAATGCTACAGGCAGCATCGTATCCGCCCTTGCAAAGAACGCAAGAGCTGGGCGCCCACTGTTCCGGAACGGGAAAGGAAAACACCGAAAGCCGGGCCACCTGCCCGAGAAAAAGATTGGTCGGGGAGAGAGGATTTGAACCTCCGACCCCCTGGTCCCGAACCAGGTGCTCTACCAGGCTGAGCCACTCCCCGACGACGCTGCGGGCGGTAACAAGGAAGGCCATCCCCCCGCAGGCTTTACTTCTTGATAGGCAGCACGATTATAACATCGCAGCGTGGCATAGTTTTCTCCCCCTTGCCCAATACATCGTTCGCGCTACACTGATGACGCAACGGGATCAACCATTGCCCGATCTACTGAAACTATGATCGTCCTCTGCGCTCATCGTCTCTACACTCCGCGGGAAGAGATACAGAACCCGCTCCTGTTTATTGAAGACGGACTCATCTCAGCTGTTTCATCGCGGGCCCAACAGGACGTCCCGAAGAATGCCACGGTCATCGATCTGAACCACGATCTCGCCGGTGCTATCCTGGCGCCCGGTTTCGTCGACATTCACATGCACGGCGGCGCTGGTCTCGATGTCATGCGGGCCACGCCCGCCGAATTACCGCGTCTGAACAAATTCCTCGCTACGCATGGCGTCACCGGCTACTTCCCTACCACGGTCGCGGCACCGCTCGATCAGACATGCGCGGCTTTGGAGCGGCTGGCCGACGCCATCGAAGCGGCTCCAGGTTCCAGCAACGGTGGCGCGGTGCAGGCGCGGCCTCTCGGCATCCATCTGGAAGGTCCGTTTCTCAGTCACAAGCGCCGCGGCGTGCATCCCCCGGAATACCTCGTCGAGCCCACGTTGGCAATCTTCGAACGTCTCTGGCAAGCCGCCCGCGGACACGTGCGAATGATGACCATCGCCCCCGAGCTTCCCGGAGCACTCGATGTGATCGCGGAAGCGGCGCGGCGCAAGGTTTGCGTGAGCATTGGCCACTCCGACGCCGTGCTGGAGGCCGCGCGCGCCGGCGTTCGAGCCGGCGCCCGCCACGCCACCCACACCTTCAATGCTATGCGGCCGCTGGATCATCGCGATCCTGGCATCCTCGCCGAAGTTCTCACAGACAGCCGACTCACCGCCGACATTGTCGTGGATGGAATTCATGTCGCGCCCGAGGTCGTGCAGATTTTCCTGCGAGCCAAGGGCCTCGAACGCGCTGTGCTGATCACCGACGCCATAGCCGCCGCGGGTATGCCCGACGGCACCTACCAACTCGGCCCCATCCAAGTCGAGGTCAAAGACGGCAAGTGCACTGTGGATGGAAAACTCGCCGGCAGCGCCCTGACCATGGACCGCGCGGTTCGCAACGTGACCCAATTCGCCGGCTGGAGCCTGCAGGATGCAGTACGGGCCGCGACGCTGAATCCGGCGCGGGCGGTGGGTTTGGCGCAAGGCCACGGAACCCTGGCTAGCGGAGCAGAAGCCAACCTGGTGGTTCTGAGCCCGAGCGGAGAAGTGCGCCAGACGTTTGTTCGGGGACAGCGGACGTCTGAATTCTACAAGTAGTTAAGAGCGCAGATAAATGTAAGGGGACTCTAGTTCGGCTTGCGTTCTTTCGCGTCCACCAGATAGCGCAACAGCACAGCCTCATCGGCCCGGGTGAGTTGATCGAGGAAAGAGGTATCCACCTTGCCGTCTTCCACCGTTTTCGACGCATTCGACTGGCGAAGCTTGTCGCCCAGTTCGGGTTCGTTGCTCATTACCTGGGTGTAGAACCACAGGAAGTGGCGCATCTGGTCGAGCGCTTTGCACAGGATCTGGATGGCTTCCGTTTCCGGCAGCGCGCTCAAGGCCTCCATCAATTCGGGGTCGCTGGGCGCTTGCATGGCGGCGTAGTTCAGTTCCCGCTGAATCGCGCGCAGATCTTCGGTAACTCGCACCATCCGCGTATGAAGGTCGTCCATCTGAGTGTCGTTCCCCATGGTCGCGCGCCTTTCAACATCTCATCGGCAGCGCGAAGCGGATAGATGTCCCACGATCATGCGCTTTGGTAATTCAGGCGATTACTTTGGTCGGGCGACTCATGCCCGTCGCCAGAATCCACCAAACTCCGCTACTGGCAAGGCTTTCAGCGCATCGCCGAGGGATCCACGGCAGACTACAACCTGCGTTCATCGCTCAGGATTCTTCACCATAGTCAACAGTGCACTCGCTATCTGTCCAAAGTCACTAGGGGCCGTGTGGGACAGCCGCCTCGGCTATCCAAGCCGGCGCGGAGCGCGGGGCCCAGCGGGACGGTTGTTCAGGCAACGCCCATTTGTGATACAAACGCGCGGATGGACCCGTGTTCGTCAAACCCGCATCCTCACGACCTCGTCCGCGCCATCGGCCGCTGGAGCCTGGTAGCGCTGGTCGTGAACTCGATCATCGGCAGCGGAGTCTTTGGACTGCCCTCTACCGTAGCTACTCTCATCGGCAACTACAGCCCGTTCGCCGTGCTCGCGGCGGGCGCCGGCATGAGCGTAATCATCGGCTGCTTCGCCGAGGTTGCTTCGCGCTTCCAGGAGGCCGGTGGCCCGTATCTCTACGCCCGCGTCGCCTTCGGACGCCTGATGGGAATTCAAACCGCCTGGATGCTCTGGCTGGGACAAGTGGCTGCGCCCGCCGCGAACGCCAACTTGTTTGTGATTTATCTGGGCGAATTCTTTCCCCACGCGAAAGATCCCCTGCCCCGGGCCATCATTCTCACCGTTCTGGTGGGCTTGCTAGCGGTCATCAACATTCGCGGCGTCCGCGCCGGAACGCAGGTAAGCAATCTATTCACGGCGGCCAAGCTGGTGCCGCTATTCGCGGTGATCGTTTTAGGCCTCTTCGTGCTTCAGCGCCAACACTGGAACATTGCGACCGCACCGATCGCGTCCCCCAGCATCAGCCAGTGGTTGAAAGCCATGCTGCTCCTGGTCTTCGCCTACGGCGGATTCGAGACCGCACTGGCGCCCATGAGCGAAGCGAAAAATCCCCGCCGCGACGCTCCCTTTGCGCTCTTCACGGCTCTCCTGGTCTGCACCGTGCTCTACGCGTTAATCCAGTGGGTGGTCGTCGGAGTCCTGCCCGACGCCGCCCACAGCCAGCGTCCGCTAGCGGACGTGGCGCGGCTGGCGGTTGGTCCCGTAGGCGCCGCGCTGGTTGCCGTCGGCGCGCTGATCTCTTTCTACGGATATCTCAGCGCGAAGATTCTAGCCATGCCGCGAGTCCCCTTCGCCCTGGCCGAGCAAGGAGACTTCCCGAAAGTCTTCGCCGTGGTCCATCGCCGCTTTCAGACCCCCTATGTCTCGATTCTCGTGTTCGCGGCCATGGTCTGGGGATTAGCGCTGATCGGCGACTTCAAGTGGAACGTAACGCTCTCCGCCGTAGCCCGGCTCCTGTATTACGGCGTAGGCTGCGCAGCTCTACCCGTATTGCGGCGCAAACAACCGGAAGGCGCAAGCGCACTGTTCCGCCTGCCCGCCGGAAATTTATTTGCCGTACTGGGCGTGGTGCTATGCGTGATTCTGGCGACGCGCGTGGATTTCGGCCAATCCCTGATCCTGGTGGCAACGATCGCGCTGGCGGTCGTGAACTGGGCCGTAGTGGCGCGCCGCGGCGTTGCCGGTTGATGGCCGAGGATATCTCGGCTACAGGCACTACACTCCCCGCTGCTCAATCTCCAGCAGCGTCCTCTTGCGCTCCACGCCCCAGCGATAGCCGCTGATGCTGCCATCCTCGCGGACCACGCGATGGCAAGGAATCGCGACCGCGACCGGATTCGTGGCGCAGGCACGTGCCACGGCCCGGCTGGCGCTGGGCTGGCCAATCGCCTTCGCTACGTGACCGTAAGATCGAGTCGTGCCGAACGGGATCGACTGCAAATAAGTCCACACGCGCCGCTGGAAAGCAGTCGCGCGGATGTCCAACGGCAGCGCGGCATTCAATTCCTTGCCCGTCATCTTCGAGAGCAAGGCTGCGACCCAGGCCTGCAATCCGCCCTGGTCGGGCTTGCGCACCGCAAACGGGAACTCGCGCTTCAAGCCTTCAAGCAACTCGCCATCGGAACGCGCGAACTGGATCGCACAAACGCCCCTGTCGGTAGCCGCGATCAGCATGCGGCCAAGCGGCGAATCGGCGCAGACGTAGCGAACCGTAGCGGCGATGGCACCGCGGCGATATTTATCCGGCGTCATGCCCAGTTGCGACGCGGTCTTCTCATAGAGCCGGCTGCTGGAGCCGTAACCGGCGTCATACATGGCGCGGGTCACATTGTCACCGGCTTGCAGGTTGCGCTTGAGCAGGCGCAGGCGACAGGAATCGGCATATTCGCGCGGCGTGATTCCAAGTGCCGCCTTGAAGCGGCGCTGCAAGTGAAACGGACTCTGCCGAAACACCTTGCCCAGGCGTTCCAGCGTGAGCGGCTCATCGAGATGCTGTTCGATGTAGCGGCAGATGGCTTTCGCCGAGTCCGATTGCGGATTGCCGCTAAACGACTTTGGCCGGCAACGCAGGCAAGCGCGAAAGCCGGCTTTCTCCGCCTGCTCGGGACGCGGAAAAAACGTCACGTTCTCGCGCCTTGGACGGCGGGCTGGACACGAGGGCCGGCAATAAACGCCGGTGGTGGCGACAGCGAAGACGAACTCTCCATCGTGCGCGGGATCGCGCGCCACGACGGCGTCCCACCGCCGGTGGTCGCTTAGGCCATCGCTTGGTTTTGTCGAATTGGAGTGCGCCGCCGGCATTGGGCTGGTTGCTTCCTCCACGAGTATGGCATTCGCAGTCATCATCGGGAAAGTCATGTTAGTGAAAGTCATGATGGGGACAGCGTACGGCGAAAAGGATGAGCGGACTATCCGAATCTTGCGGGCAAAGCAGATCAGTGTTCGGCACTCGGTACGCCGTACTCGATTCCCAATGCGCTACGGAATCTCCCGCCTGAACGGGGCGGTGCTAGAGTTACCGGGAACTCGTTTCTTTCATCAGCTTCAGAAGTTCGTCGCGGCGGGCACGATAGAGCGGGCGCGCGGGATCGAGGCGTGCGGCAGTCTCCAGCTCTGCCAAAGCTTCCTCATAACGGTCCATGGTCATCAGGCAAGCCGCCAGAGAGTAGTGGTTGTCGGGCGAAGGATTCAGTTGAAGCGCCTCGCGGAATTCCTTTTCTGCCGCCTGGAGTTGCTGCTGCTGGAACAGCGCCGTACCAAGAGCTTGGTGTGCAGCGTCGGAGTCGGGATTGAGTGCGACGGAGAGGCGTAACTCGCGCACCCCTTCTTCCAGCTTGTCATTCATCAACAGGGCTTCGCCGAGGGCGCGGTGGTCGGCGGAACTGGTGGGATTCAGGTAAACCGCCAGTTGCGACTCGCTCACGGCGCTGCCGTAATCCTTCTTCGACATATAGGCGCGGGCCAGGCAGCTATGGCCCTGCTCCCACTCGGGATGCTGGCGGTACAACTCGCGCAGTTCGAGCAGGGCGGCGTTGAAGTCGCCTTTGTCGCAGTAGGTATTGCCCAGGTTGTTGCGAACGGAAGCTTCCTCAGGCGCGAGCCGCTTGGCTTCTCCATATTCGGCGATGGCCTCGTCGAGCTTGCTTTGTTCGTGCAAAATCAGCGCCAGATTGGAGTGGGCTTGCCAGAAAGCCGGGTTCAGATGAATGGCCTGGCGATAGGCATTGATGGCGGCGGGCAGGTTTCCATCGGCGTGGAGGGTGATGCCCAGGTCGTAATAGGTATCCGGGTTATCGGCATCGCGAGCGAGCGACTCGACGAAGGCGTGAACCGACGCGCCGTACTGTCCGTTGGAGAACAGAGCAAGACCGAGAAATTGGTACGCTTCGGCGTTCTGCGGATCCATGCTGAGCGCGGTGCGCGCTTCCGCGACCGAGTCGGAGGGATCATCGAGACGATAGAAAATGTAAGCCAGGCTGCTGTGGTTCTCGGGAAAATCGGGCATAAGCTCCGCGGACCGCGTGATCTCGTCGATGGCGTCGTCCCAGCGCTCCTGCTGGCGGAGCATGGTACCCAAGGCGAAGTGCAGTGCGGCATTTTGCGGATCGGAGATCAGGGCCTGGCGCAGGGCAAGTTCGGCTTCGTGGAAACGCTGGGCATGGGCATCGGCTGCGACTTGCACCAAGACCGCACGAATCCCGGAAGTCGCAACGTCGGAGGTCGCACAGCCGGCAGCCGGCTTCAGCCGGGCCAGGGTTCGGAGGAGTTTGGCATCGGCGCCGGAGGACTGCAGTTGGCGAATCTGCTCCTTGCCGGGAACGCTGTCGATGCCACGCTCCTGGACGATGCGGATCAGGCGGTTGTTGGGCACGCCGGCCGTCAGCCACGCCATCAATTGGACGGTGTTCACCGGCTGACTTTCGCTGGAATGGGCAGTGAGCGCCATCCCAAGGAGAAACAGAAATACTGACAGGGCCTTGCGCTTCACTCGACTCTCCGGCGACGGTTTGGCTTGCTGGTTGCGCCGATTGTGGCGCGGGTTACGGTGTTCGGTCCGGACCGCTCATTCCAACATTAGCCCCCGGGCGAACTGGGAGTAAGGTCACGGAAGTAACTGGCCGACAAGGCAGGGCTCAGGTTTGACTTCCCCCCACCCCTCCGGTACCGTATAGAGAAGACGTAGTAGTGTCTCCTTCGGAGGTTCCCATGTTTGAGGGTCTGTTCGCACCACAGCACCTGATTATCATTTTTGCCATTGCCCTGCTGATTTTCGGTCCCAAGAAGTTACCTGAACTCGGCAAGGGACTGGGCGAGGGGATTCGTGCGCTGAAGGAAGGCATGAAGGATACTCCTCCGGCTTCGGGTGAGCAGAGCAAGAACACCGAATCCAAGGAAACCAAGGGTTGATCGAGTTCCCTTCGCGGCCAGTACTTTTTCTGTGATTCTACCGCCGCTTTGTCGTTGTTCCCTGTTCCGTCCAAGTAGTTCTGGGCCCCCATATAGCGTTTGATTGTGAAACTGACTCTTAAATCTGGAGGTAGGTCGTGTTGCGTAAAGTCGAGTTCGTTGCTCTTATCGTGTTTTTGGGATTAGCGTCGGCAGCCTTCGCCGATCAAATCACATTGAAGAACGGTGACCATCTGACCGGTACGGTTGTGAAATCCGATGGCAAGACTCTGGTGCTGCACACAGAGTTCGGGGGAGACGTGACGGTGCAGTTTGCGGCGATCACGGAGATCACCACCGATAAGCCGCTGCACGTCGCTTTGAAGAATGGCCAAACCGTGGTGGGAGCAATCAAAACCAGCGGCGGGAATCTGGAGGTTGCCCCGGCGAGCGGCGCTCCGGTGGAGACGCCGAAGGAAAACGTGGTGGCGATCCGCAACGATGCGGATCAACTGGCCTACGAAAAGGCCTTGCATCCGGGCCTTTTAGAGGGCTGGAATGGCGGGGCGAATGTGGGTTTTTCGTTGACCCGCGGCAACAGCCAGACGGAGAATCTATCGCTCGCTTTCAACGCCGCGCGCGCTACCAAGAATGACAAGCTCAGCATGTACACGAATGCGGTCTATGGGACGAACCAACTGGCGACTCCGAGCACCACGGCCAACACTGAGGCGGGCGGTATTCGTTACGACCGCAATATCAATCCGCGAATGTTTGGCTTCGTGGGCGCCGACTTCATGAGCAACGCGCTGCAGGACCTGAATCTCCGCTCGGTAGGCAGCGTGGGTCTGGGATACCACGCCATCAAGAGCGAGCGGGCGACGCTGGACTTCCTGGCGGGCGGCAACTTCACGGATGAAAACTATACGGAGACGGTGACGGACACGACGGTGACTCCCCCGACGACCTCTACGATGAAAGTGATACACAACTACGGTGCGCTGACTCTGGGTGAGGAATTGGTACACAAGCTGGGCAAGAGCACGGTGCTCACGGAGAAGCTGTACTTTTATCCGAATCTGACCGAGACTGGCCAGTATCGTGGAACGTTTGACCTGGGTTGGGTTACGAAGATCAGCAAGTGGCTGGGCTGGCAAAACCAGTTCAGCGACATTTATGTCTCTAATCCGCCGCCGGGCGCAAGGCAAAATGACGTCGTCCTGACCACGGGGCTGAACTTCACGTTCACGCACTGAAGGCGATCCGCAGTTGGAAATGCACAAGCCGCTCGTGAGAGCGGCTTCTTTTCTTGCCGGCGGCCGGGGAACTCAATTCCCCGGCATTCCTGCCGATTCTAGTGCGCCTGGGCGATCAGTTGGGCTACTTTGGAGTTCGGGCCCACGGGCTCGACGCCCAGGATTTGGCTGGGACTGAGATACATGCGGTCGGGTTCGTACAGTTCGAGTTTGCCAAGCTTGACCAGTACTTTATTGGATTGTTTTGTGTCGGGATTGTTCTCGGTCACGATGTAGTAGACCTCGGTCAGCAAGGGCCGGGGGGTGCCGTATCCTTCCAGTTTGCCGAAGTAGACCGAGCCGTTGGTCAGCAGCACTGCCTGATACGGCGTGGTAAACACCACGGGCGGACTGGGGCGGTTGTCTTTGACAAACATGAATGCACAGACGATCACCGCGACGCCCGCCAGAACCCACACCGATTGGACCGCGGCACTGCCTTGCTGATTGCTGGTCATCCTCATAAGAAAATCATCCTTATTGTGTTAGAACTTGTTCTTAGCCAATATGGCCAAGTTGCTCGTTCTCCTGCTTGCGGCCGCGTTGCCGGCGGTTGCGCTGCCGCAGATTACGCCTGGCTACCGCTCTCAACAATTGAACACCGAGGGGATTCGCTTGATGCAGGAGAACCAGACCGCGGAGGCGGAGTTGCAATTTCGCCAGGCGGTGCAGGCCGATCCTTCCAACATTGAAGCAGTGACGAACCTCGGTGTTGCAATATTCAAACAGGCGAGATTCGCAGAAAGCATACCATTTTTCGAGCAGGGAGTCGTCCGCCGTCCGCGGGAGGCTGCGCTGCACAACAATCTGGCGCAGGCCTATGTACGGGTTGGGCGGCCGCACGATGCGGCCGCGGAAATGGCGCGAGCCTGCGATCTCGAGCCCAAGAACCCGGACTACCGCAGGTTTCTGGGCGACATGCTTTCGGAGGCGCAGGATCAGCCGGCAGCCGAGAAACAGCTCCGGTTGGCGGTGAAGCTGGGACCCAAGAGTGCCGAAAACTGGCTGTCTCTGGCCAAATTGCTGGCGCGAGCGGACCGCCGGGACGAAGCGACCAAGGCTTATCTGACATCGCTGGGATTGAACGGCAAGCAGCCCGATGCGCTTCGAGAACTAGGGGAGCTTTACAGCTTCGCGGATGACTTTCCGAAAGCGGAAGAAGCATTTCACCTGGCAATCGCGCTGGATCCGAAGAATGCCCTTTTGCATGAGGATTTAGGCAGCACGCTGAGGAAAGAAGGAGACAAAGATGACAAAGACCAATCCCGGACAGCTCAGGCCGAGGCGGAGCTGCGGCAGGCCATCAAGCTGGACGCAGGTCTAGGTGCGGCGCACCGTGATCTTGGCCTGGTCTTGCGCGACCAGGGCAAGCTTGACGAGGCAGTGCTGGAGCTGCGGCGTGCGGCGGCGCTACTGCCAACTGACAGTTCAGTGCACTACAAGTTGAGCCGAACACTCCGGCGGGCGGGAAAGCCGGAAGAAGCGGCTAAGGAGGCCACTCTCAGCGAAGAGCTTGGACGAAAGGGAAAAGAGGGTCCGCAGGTGCTGGCGCGTGCTAACGAGGGGCTGTTGCTTGTGCAGCAGGGTCACGCCCAGGAAGGACTGGCGAAGATTAAAGAGGCGCTGCAAATGGATCCGGAAAACCTGACGGCGCATTTCAACGATGCGCTGGCCCTGCGGCACCTGGGCCGCTATGACGAGTCGATCGTCCAATTGCAGAAAGTCCTGCAACTGGAGCCAGACATGCCGGCCGCTCACTATCAGCTGGGATGCGACTATTTCAAGAAGGAACGATACCAGGACGCGGTCGCATCTTTTCGAAGGGCGGCAGGGTTGATTCCCGGGACGGCGGCCGTCCACAACGGGCTGGGAGTGGCGCTGGCAAAGTCCGGGGAAGCAGCCGAGGCAATGGCAGAGCTTGCACTGGCTCAGAAATTGGAACCGAAGAGGTTGCTTTACCGCAGGAACCTGGAATGTGTCCAGAAACCTACACCTGCATGCGTGCTGGCTCCGTGATCTCTCGGCTGCTAAGAAAGTGCGCCCGCCGAGGAGAAGAAAGATTTGATGAAAGACTCTAGTGTTTTCAGATGACTTTTGATATGGTTTTTGTCGCGCAGCGAGTACGCAAAAACTGCGTCGGATTCTATCGTCACGCCTCCTCCCCCTTTGGAGACCAGATAGAACCGAATCCCTGAACGGTTTCCATCCGCAGTACTTACTACAATTTCAGATTTATGCCGGCAGAAAGCTGCTGGAGGCACGACATGAAGGCAAGACTGGCTATCAGCATAGCTGGGATTCTGCTCATCCTGATGAGCGCGGGCGAACTCCGATCGCAGGCACAGACCGCGGTCAATTGGCTCGGGGGCAATGGTAACTGGGGCAATGGGGCAGACTGGGGCGGCGGCGTCGTTCCCAACAATGGTGACGGCAAGACCTACGACGTTACCATCAGCAATAGCGAATCCGAGACGGTCACACTCAATCTCAACACAACCATCAGCGAGCTGACGCTGGGCAGCTACGCGACTTTGCAAAGCGTGGCTGGCGACTCCCTGACCATTGCTGGCGGCGGAAGCTTCAGCAATAGCGGAACCCTCCTCTTCAACACCACGGGCAGCAATGTGACCATCGAGAGCGGTGGCTCACTCACGAACAACGGCACGCTGGAACTAGAGGCTGCCGGTGAGACTTTGAGTGTAAACGGCGCCACGACTAACTCCTCCGGCGCCATCCTGTACATCATGGGCGGAAGCGCTGCGACTTTTACGGGGAATGTTTCCAATTCCGGCGTATTCGCCACTGGGTTCGTCGGTGGCGGCAACACAGTCAACGTTACCGGAACATTTACCAATGCGTCCGGAGCCATATTGGAGCTTCTGGGCAGCGGCGACGTGGTGAACATCAACACGTTGAGCAACTCCGGCACACTCATCCTCGACTCGGGAACGACTCTTACCATCACCGGAGGCGGCAACGGGGTTACCGATGTAGCGGCAGGAACCACGTACGAGATCGGCGGAACATTTAACGTTAAGAACGGAAGCACAACTACAGCCGCACTGGCGAAGCTTAACAGCATTGAAGGCAGTCTCACTCTCAGCAACGCGACGAGTAACACGATGACTCCCGGGAGCGGGACGTTGACCATCAGCAATACCGGCAGCATCGAAGTCGACAATGGGACAACTCTTTCTTTGACGGGGAGCGTCAACAACTCTGGCATCTTCGACACCGGCTTCAGCGGCGGCAAGAACACCGTCACGGTCAGCGGAACGTTCACCAACAACGCGGGAGCATCTGTAAACCTATATTCCTCCGGCGACGTGCTGAACGTCCATGCCTTGAGCAATTCAGGCGCGCTGACCATAGATGCCGGGGCAACGTTGAACATCACCGGGGGCGGCAAAGGTGTTACGGAGGTGACGCCAGGGTCGGAACTCACAATCCAGGGCACACTGGACGTCAAGAATGGCTCGACGACAACTAACGGCCTGGCAAACCTGACCACCGTGGCAGGGATGTTGAATCTGGACAACGGGCAGACGAACGCAGTCACGCCCACAGATGGGGTCCTGACCATCACCAGCGGCGGACAGTTGAACTTGTCCGACACCCGCGCCTCCAGCACGACGCTCTCCATTGCCGGTGGCGTGAGCAACTCCGGCACCTTCACCACTGGGTTTGACGGCGGCACGAACACGGTCACCGTTAGCGGCACGTTCACCAACAACACTGGAGGAGTGCTCACGCTGGATGCGGGCGCCAACGCTGGTGGCACTGGCACGGATCTGGTGAGCGTTGCCACCTTGAACAATTCGGGCACGGTGAATCTGGTAGAGCCGGGAGCGACACTGGATATTACCGGGACGGGCACACTGACGAACTCCGGAACGATCAACCTCACTCGCGGCACTTTGAAATTCAGCGGATCGAGCGCAACCCTGACGGGCGGCGGAACGCTGATTCTCGGCAACTCTGCCGGCACGGAAACCGGCGTGATTGAGGTTGGGTCCAATGACACGGGCACGCTGACCAACACGAATGACACCATCACGGGCCATGGAAATCTTGGCAATGGAACTCTGACCCTGGTGAACAAAGGCACGATCAATGCCAACGGGCAGGTGAGTTCGGGAGCGCTGATCGTGGAACCCGGCAGCGGCGGCATGACCAACACCGGAACGCTGGAAGCCACGAATCAAGGAACGTTGGTGCTGGAGGGAACGTTCAACAACACTGGCGGCACGATCGAGGCACTGGGCGAGAACGGCGGAGGCGCAAGTGCAACCGTTGAACTGACTGCGGGAACTGTCATTAACGGCGGCACGCTGACCACGACCATGGTGGGCTCGAATAGCGGCATCATCGAGGGCACCGGCGCAGTTACGTTAAACGGCATCGCGAATTCCGGAACCTATACCGTGGACGCAGGAACCACCACCACTCTCGAGGGAACCATCACGAACTCGGGCAGCATCACACTGACCGGCAGCACTTTGTCGTTGGGAGATAGCGTGACTTTGAACGGCGGAGGCACGGTGGTGCTGTCGAACAGCGCCAGCAACCTGATTACCGGAGCGGCCTCCGGCCTCACCCTGACCAATGACGACACCATTGAAGGCGCGGGCACGATCTCGAAACTTGGAATCGTGAACATGGGCACGATCGCGGCCGACCAGAGCATTGCGCTCATCCTCCTGCCCACTTCGGCCGGCTTGAACAACGAAGGCACGCTGAGCGTTTCGGCGGGTGACACGATGGAGATCGGCAGCGCTGCCGGAGGAGCGCTGCTCAACTTCTCAGGCACGACTCTGACGGGCGGTATCTACGCGGTCAGCGGAACGCTGGAATTCGGAGCCAGCGGTACCAGCGTGGTGACCGACGCTGCTGACATTTCACTCACCGGGTCGGGCGCAAAGATCGTCGACTTTGCCGGCCAAAATGTGCTGACCGATCTGGCGACCATCACCTCGGCCGGGAGCTTCACGCTCTCTAGTGGCGCAAACTTTACTACTGCCGGGAATTTCACAAACAATGGCAAGCTCACGGTGAACACCGGTAGCCAGCTCACGGTGACCGGGACACTTAGCAACTACAACAGTTCTACTGACACGCTTACTGGAGGATCGTACACGGTGGGCGGCAAACTGGACTTCGCCGGCGCCGATATTGTCACGGACGCGGCCGACATCACGCTGGATGGCGATGGCGAAATCGTGGACTCGACGAACAGCAGCAACGGATTGAAGAACCTGGCGACCATCACCTCTGCGGGCAGCTTTACGCTGGCCAGCAAGGCAAATTTCACTACCGCGGGCAACTTGACCAATAAGGGCAAGCTGACAGTTGAGAGCGGCAGCACTCTGACGGTAACCGGCGACCTGACTAACTTCAATAGCTCGACTGAAACGCTCGCGAGCGGCACTTACACCGTAGGTGGGACGCTGGAATTCACCGGCGCCAACATTGTGACCAATGCGGCGAATCTGACTATCTCGGGTACTGCCGCCAGGATTCTGAACGGAAGCGCGAACGGATTGGCTAACTTCGCCAACAACACGGGCACCTTCACCGTGACGGGCGACGGGAACTTCACCACGGGCTCGGCCGCTTTCACTGACTCCGGCGCCGTGACCGTGGCCAAGGGCAGCACCATGACCGTGGGAGGCGGCAACGCCTACAACCAGTCCGCTGGAACGACCACAGTGGACGGAACGCTCTCGGCATCCGGCGGAATCAACGTGACTGGCGGGACCATTCTGGGCGCCGGCAAGTTGAGCGGCAACGTCACGGTCGGCGGCAATGGAAAGGCGCCGACGATCCGCGCCGGCGACAGTGGCAAAGCTGGCCTCCTTGCCATCACGGGGAACTACACTCAACTCTCGACCGCTACCATGAGCTCATTCATTGGCGGCACCGCGGTGGGCACGCAGTACAGCCAATTGCAGGTGGGTGGGACCGCAACCCTGGCAGGAACGCTGACGGTCACGCTGGCCAGCGGCTTCACTCCCGTGGTGGGTTCCACCTTCACGATCCTGACGGCGGGAAGTGTTACGGGCAAGTTCACCAATTCGACCATCGCTATCAACAGCTCAGAGCACTTCAATGTTTCCTACACCTCGACGGGTGTGGTGCTGACGGTTGTTTCCGGTGCCGCACCGCAACCCAATGGCGTACCGCGATCGAGCTTCACGGCCGCTGTGTCCACAAAGCGGCGGCCTCGCTTTGTATTAGTCAGCGGACTGCGGCGCCGGATTGGCGTGCCGCTGGGCAGCAGGCATACCCCGATTGCGGGGATGGGAAACGGGCTGGCGCATTCGGGAACCCTACTGGCTGACTGGTACGACTTGGGCGGATACGAAGGCTTGAATCACTCTCCAGCGCGGGTGCGCGCGACCTGGGCACAGATGCCTCCTGTTGTAGAGCCTGTGACCAGGCTGCCTCGCAGTCCGGAGAATCCGATTCAGTCGATGCACGGCATTTTGTCGCTCCATATGCCAGTGACGTCTACGTTGATGCGGCGCACTCCGGTGAAGATTCTGCCGCCGATGGTGCCGCGGTTGGCGCGATAGACGGAGGCACGGCTCGACCGCGATATCTTCGTGGGGAGTTTTCTTGAGGCTCAAAGGCTCTGGGATGCAGTTGAAATCCCAGAGCCTTTTTCTTGTATAGCGAGATTGGGCGGTTCCGTCGCAGTGCCACGGCAATGGCCGCCGCAGTTAGCATCGCTCTCAATGAGTTGGCAATTCCGCTGAATTCGCAGGCACCGATGTTGTTCCTCGATCCAACGGCTTCTTTCTTTTTTCCCCGCGACTTCGCGGCGGCGGGTTAGCCGGGTTTCCGGGAGGGTTGAAGTAGGCATCGCTAAAGACGACGTCGCCCTGGAAACTTTTCATGCTGTCGCGATAGCGCTGGCTGGAAATTGAGGTGCGTATCTCCGTTTTTTCATCTCCAAGCGCCAGGGTTTCTTTGCTGATCATCTTGTAAATGAAGTGGGCGCCGCCGGGGTCGGAGAATACTTCAGAAACTTCTCCAGGCTTCAGGTCCAGAACTGCCTCATGGCTGGGAGGCAGCGAGGTGCGGCGCACCTTCTCCATCTTTGTGTCGGGAGTAGTTCGTGGGAATCCAGCTTCGGTGTAGGCCTCGATTTGCAACTTGTCGGGGTCTTCCCCGTTGACGGCGCGGGCACGGAGATCGGCGGCGACTCTCGCCATCGATTCCTCAGCGGCTTTTTCTCGCATATCGGTCGGCTGTGACGTGCTCGTTTTCGCATCTGCGGAGCCGGCGTCTTCATGCTCCAACTGTGCTGGCGCGGCTCGCCGTGCGTGGGGGACAAAGATCCGTGCAAGGGTAGCTTGCTCGTAGGAGGGCTTGTTCTTTTTGTAATAGTCCTCAAGATCGGCGTCGGTGATGTTGTTGGCTTCCGCCTGCAACGCGCGAGTCAGGTCCTGGGAGAGGAGTTGCATGCGCGCAAAGCGCATCTCTTCTTCGAACGCGGCCGTTTTGTCGAGACCGCGTTTTTCCGCCGCCGCGGACATTCTCAGATTACGCGCATAGGAATTCGCCACATTGAGACGAAGGGAGAGTGACATGCCCGGCTGCAGCGCTTCGGTGAGATTTTCAAATTGCGCACGAGTGATCACCGTTTTGCAGGCGCTGCCCGGTTGAGCCTGATCGGCGCAGAAGCCATTGACCGTTATCACTGGATCGTCGGGGCCAACTTTCACTTCGGGACCCTCATCGGTTGCGGGGGAAGCGATTTTGTCGGCCTTTGCCGCGGCGGCAGGAGGTGGAGCCGGTTGCGCAACTTGCCCGTAGGCGAGGCTGGCCAACAGGAGATACACGAGACACTGGAGACGCATGGGTTCGTATCCTCGGCGCCGATGGTGCGGAGCAAATAAAGCGGGCACGCAGCCAAGCTGCGTGCCCGAGTTGAACCTACTGATCACTGTTCATAGGCTCCCATGTTGATTTGTCCGTTGGCATTGACGCGCGGATTGCCGCTGAAGTCCACAGTGCCGAAATCGGCTGAGCCCAGGCTGGCGTTGCCTGTGTTCTCGGCCGGGGAACTGGTGGAGATGTCGAAATTCGGCGTGGGCGAGCAGGTAGTGATTGGAGTCGGAGGCCCGCTCTCCTTGGTCGAAGTGCAGCTCGGCACAGTGAGGTAATCGGGATTCGCGAAAACCGAATTTTTATCCTCACCGGTCGCTGACTGGTATGAAGCGAAGGAGGAGTAGCTCTTGTCGTTCAACTCAAACGTGGTGGTCGAGCTGGTCGTGTAGTAGTCGTTGTAATTGGCGGTTACTCCGCTGCCCGATACGAAGCCGTGGAGGAACAGGCCCTGGGCGCCGGCATAGACAATGTTGTTCTCGAACACAATACCGGTGGCGCGGTACTGGATCTGGAATTCACCGCTGCCGGTCTTCTGCGTGTCGTTATCGTAAAGACTGTTGTTGACGATGGTGATGCCGGTGCTGCCGCCAGTGCTGCTCTTGTTGTAACCTCCCACGGAAATACCGCAAGAGTTGGCGGCGTAGACAAGATTGTTGCGGATGATCACATTGCTGGAAACTTCGCCCTTGGTTTCGCTGGCAGCCTCGATATTGAGATCGTTGCCGTAAAGCGTGTTGCGTTCGAAGGTCACATTCGCGCATCCATCGCAGTACAGGCCATCCTCGTCGTACTCATTGCCTTCGCCGGGATTCTTGAAGGCGCTGTTGTTGAAGATGCGGTTGCCGTAGACATCTCCGTTCATCGCCTGGTCGTATCCCGTAGGTCCGACCTTCTCGAAACCAATTGCATCCATGCCGATGTTATCGTTGTTATAAATCGTGTTATTCGACACGACAAAATTCTGGACGTTGCCGTTGTAGGTTGTGGTCTCGCTTTCGCCGGTCAAGCACCCGGTAACCGTGTTGCCGCTGACGGTTACGCTCAGCGGAGTGGAACTGGTACCGAACACACCGATGCCGTACGCGTTGCCGTTCTTCCCCGCAGAAGTCTGGATGTTCTGGACCGTGTTGTTCAAGATGTTGATCCCGGTTCCACTGCCGGCAATCAGGATTCCGGCGGGAACGTCATTCTTGTTTGAAGTTTTGTAGTTCTGGATGGTGAATCCTTCAATCGTGAGGTAGCTCACACCGCTGCTTGCGCCTATGGTGAACAGCCCCTGCGTGTTGCAGCAGAGAAAGTTGTTACTGGATTCAAAGCTGGGAGTGGTACAGCAGGCCACGCCAGTGCCGTCCACGATGGCCACACCTTGTCCGTTAAAAATGATGGGAGCTGAAGCGGTACCCGAATTGGCGAATAGATCGCTCTCGTTATAGGTTCCGGCCCCTACATAAACCGTGTCACCCGCCTGCGCTTCCGCAGCTGCGTGCCCAATGGTCAGCCAAGGCGAGCTGGCACTGCCGTTATTGGAGTCGCTGCCGTTCTTGGCAACGTAAAGCGATGTAGCCTGGGCGCAACAACAAAGTACAACCCAGCAAGACATGCAGAGAGACAGAGCGCGAATCAAGTCACGCTTCAACATGAGTTGCAAACCGCGGTGAAAGCGAGCAGTCATTGAAAAGCCTCCTTGGGGGATTTCTGATGCAATTTCGTACAACAAATAACAAGCGCACAAGAAACAATAGAAGCACACCGGCGCTTTTCAGCGTTCTTCCTTATAGCGCTGGTAGAGTTCAGGCCGGAAGATCGTATCAATGGTGCCCGCAACCGAAACCGGGAAACTCTTCTCAAACGGCACGCCCTCGATTCCATCTGCCGTCACGTGAATCGTGAAACTGCCGGCGTGAGTGTAGGAGTGTGTGATGGAAGCGCCGTCGACGCTGGTGCCGTCTCCGAAATCCCAGTGATAGGAAAGCGCGGGCACCCCATCGGCGGCACTCTGCGCGGAGAATGCGGCCGGCTTACCTGTCTCGATCTTGTCCGGCGTCTGGACGTTCACTGCGGGCGCAGATGCTTGGATCGATGGATCGACGATCTTCGCCATCCACACCGAGTGCGGCGCCACCTTCAGTAAGAGTACAGCCGAGTTTGCTCCGCCTGTCGGACCATCGCCAAAGACATTCGACACGGTGCTGTGCGCTCCCATTCCGAGATCGGAAAACGAAAAGCTATGTTCCCGTTCTTTCGCGGTCCAGTTGAACACCGCCAGAATCGACTGCCGTTTGCTTTCATGCAGCAGGAATACGCTCGGCATTTCGTCCTCGGGCGCATAGCTCATCAGGTCGAGCGGCTTGGCCGCGCGACCATAGCGTGCCATATTGAGGAGCTCGCGATTCCGCAGCAGGGCCATGCGGTCTGCGTCGAGAAAAAGCGTAGGCAGGTCGTCGCCGATCTCGAACATCCCGCCAGACACCGCCGCGAGTGCGATCGCCACCTGAGCCTCCGCGAGCGGGAGCGGCTTTGGTCCCCCGTGGTCCTGTGCTTCCACCGAAGCGTGATGCGAAATCGAGAATGCGTCGGGGTCGCTGACAAAGAAATTCCGGTTCATGTAATAGCGGGCGGCAATGCCTGGCGCCGCGTCGCGGCTGGCATCGAAGGAATGCCCTAGGTCGCAGGAGATGCGACCGGTGTCCACGATCCCGACTGGATTCAGCATCGGGCTGCCGTCTTTATCGAGCAGCACGTTGTCTCCTACAGCTTCGCGAATGATCTGCAGCCCAATGCGCTGCGCTTCGAGCGCCGTGGTATGCGGACGGTAGTAGTAGCCCTCGATGGCCGTGTCATCCATGAAATCGAGCTTAATGTAGCGAATGCCCCAATCCCTCGTCAGCGTGGAATAGGTCTCACGCAGGTATTGCTGCGCGCCTGGGTTGGTCGTATCGAGCACGTAAAGCTGGTCGAGACTCGTCGCGGTGTCGGGCTTCTCGGTAACAAACCCAGCATGGATAGGCTGACCTTTCGCGTTGTGCACCAGCCAGTCCTTGTGATTCACGTACACCTGCGAGCGCTCGGCAACCTCAAACGGCGCAGTCCAGATTCCCGGGGTCAAGCCCAGAGCCTGCACCTTCTCCTCAAGTTTCTTCATTCCGTGAGGAAACTTGTTCGCAACCTCCGAAGTGTAGTCGCCACGCGCGAATTGATATCCTTCATCGATGTGAAAGAAGCGGTAGCCGGAATCCCGCAGATTAGCGGCAAGAAATTCGGCGTTGGTGAGCGCCGGACCTTCGGTCAGGCCGAAGTAATAAGCTGTCCAGCTCCACCAGCCGATAGGCGTCTCGGCGCTGACTCGCGCGGGATGTAGATGGCGGATAGTCTCACCGTAGGCTTCGAGTTGCGCGTGGTAATCGGACGACAGACTGGCCATCAGCGGCTCAGACGCCAAGCTCTGGCCTGGCTCCACGGGCAGGCTGAGTTCGATCTGGTCTTCCTCCGCCGAGTCTCTCAACGAGTTCGCCTTGGCGAGCTCCGTGGTGCCGGTGGAATCCACCTCGTAGCCCATGATGGTGCCTTGCTTCTCATCCACGCGAAGACGCAACACGGTAAGCCATTTCTCCGAAGTCAGAGCCCCCAGAAACAGGCTCTGCCGGCTCTGCCGGTTGTAGATCAGCTGGCTGCCGACGGCGCGATGCATGCCGTCGGTGGGCTGTGCAAGGTCGTGAAGCTCCATGTTCGGCCGGTCTTCGCTGAAGCTGTCGGAGAGGACGCGGTCAGCCGAGGCCGGCCCGTCCAGAGTGAAAACGGAGCCCTGCGCTTCGAGTACCCGAATGCTTTGCACCGTGATCTGCGATCCGGTGCTATTGCGGACATGCACTTCGATTTCCGCGAAAGCTGGTTGCGGGCGCAGTCGCAGGCTGCAGACCAGGTCCGGCTGCCCGGACAATCCGCTGTAGGTGAGGGTGAGTTGCGAGCCTGCACCGAGGTTGTCGGTGAACGACGATTCCTGTATTTCATGTTGCGGATAGTCGCTTGAGTGCAGCCACCGATGATTCACCTGCGCTGCGACTGCCGCCGTGATCCCGACCCGAGGATTCTCCTTCGACTGAATCGTGTACGTACCGGCTTTCTGGTTTGCCTCTATCACGAGCTTGCTGTTGTCGATCTTTGAAGCTGCCGGTATTGCAGCAGCGGCTGCAACAACCGCGGGCAGAAGGCACATCACAAACATGATTGCGAGCGATAGTCTGGGTTTCATCCACATGGCGGATTCGTCCTCGATGGGACCCTCAACGTCAGGGCCTGCTGTTCGTGCAAGACGGTCGTACCAAAACGAAAGTAAAGACAATGTTTCGTAATATACCTGCGAACCCGTGGCTGTCAACCCTGAACCGGCAAAACTTATGGATTGCGCACGGAGAGGAGTGGACCGGGCGTGGAAGGGGCTTGGTGCGACCTGCGGGTAGCGGCGGTGGCTACGCTAACTCCAATTCAATCTTCTTCGCAGCCGCATCCAGCTTCGCAATCCGAAACTGGCGAATCTGTCCGGCGCGAACGGCTTCCGGCTTGGCGCTGGCTGCGGCTGTGCCGCCCTTCCAGCGCGCCTGCAGCATGGAACCCAATGAAGACAAGTCAGGTTTCGAGGATGACGAACCCGCTGCGGCCGGCGTTTCCCGTTCTGTCGCAGCACTGGCCGCAGCCATGCGGCACTTGCCCTGGATGCCTTCGCCAAGTTCCACACGCGCGTGCCCGTCCGCAACTTCAACCATGCGGCCCGTGACCACATCGCCTTCCTTGTGTTCGGCGATGTATTCATCCAGCCCGCTCGGAACCAACTGCTTCATGCTCAGGCGCAACTGCCGCTTCTCGCTGTCAACCGCGAGCACCTGGGCGCTGACTAACTGCCCAACCCTCAGCATTTCTTGCGGATGATTGATGCGTTTCTCAGCGCTCATCTCGCTGATGTGAATCATTCCTTCCACGCCTTCGGAAAGCTGCACGAATGCGCCGAACTTCGTGATGCTCACGACTGGCCCCTCGATCACTGAGCCCGCAGCGAAGCGCTGCGCCACGTCGGCCCACGGATCTCCCAGGGCCTGCTTCAATCCCAGGGAGATGCGACGCTCGCCAATGTTCACTCCCAGAATCACGGCGTCGACCATCTCGCCCGGCTTCACCAGGGTGCTGGCGCTTCTCATCTTCTTTCCCCACGACATCTCTGAAACGTGGATCAGACCTTCAATCCCCGGCTCCAGTTCCACGAACGCTCCGAACTCGGCCACGCGCGTAACCGCGCCGCGCACGCGTTCGCCCACCTGATACTTTCCGGCGATCGCATCCCAGGGATGCGGCTGCAACTGCTTCATACCTACGGAAATACGCCGCTTCCCGGAATCGTTCGTGATCTTCAACACCTTGGCTTCGATCTGCTGCCCCACCGAGAGCACATCCGCCGGTTTGTTCACGCGGCTCCAGGAGATCTCGCCCACATGGAGCAAGGCATCCACGCCCCCGAGATCGACGAAAGCACCGTAATCGGTGAGCGTGCGCACCGTCCCGCTCACCGTATCTCCTTCCTTCATCTCCGAATAGCGGCGCTCCTTCACGGAGCGCTCTTCCTCTTCAGCGACGGCGCGGCGGTCCACCACCACGTCCTCCTCCGTCACGTCGAGCTTGATAATGCGGCAGAGGATCTCCTGCTCCACCAACTTCTCCATTTCGGCGGCGTCGCGCGCCCCGCTACGCGATGCCGGCATGAACGCCCGTACTCCCACATCCACGCTGAACCCGCCTTTGATTACGCCCGTCACCGTTCCCACGATGGTGGCCTTATCGGCAAAGGCCTTCTCCAAGGCAGACCAGTCTTTCGGCCGCTCGACTTTGGCCCGAGTGAGCTGGTAGTAGCCCTCGGGATCGCGGCCCTTGACCGAAACCGGCAGCTTGTCGCCGGGCTTCACGGTTTCATCAGAGCCCTGCAAAACCGCCAGCGGCAGAATGCCTTCGCTCTTGAAGCCGATGTCGAGGAAAATCGAATCGCCGGAAATAGCAATGACAGTGCCTACAAGCTGTTTGCCGCCGTCGACAGCCTTGCGCGAATGGCTCTTCTCGTACTGGGAAAGCAGGTCGCCGAATGACTCCTCTGTTCCGGCGGCGGATTCGGCAGTGACTTGAGACTCAGGAATGCCTGGCTTGGACATGATTAAAGTCGGGAATGTTGCAAGAAATGGTAGGCACGACTGGACTCGAACCAGCGACCTCTACCGTGTCAAGGTAGCGCTCTAACCAACTGAGCTACGCGCCTTCAATGACGTACAGATTATCATGGGAACGTTTGGGAACGAAAGCCGTCACAACCGCTCCAATGATCCCTGACTGTGCTGCCCCCCGATCCAGCGGAACCCCGCCAGAGCAGAATCGAGCGAACTGGCTTGCGTGAAGCATAACGGTCGTTGCCGGATGCGGGGGCGCGATCCAGTCTGTCAGGACACGACCCTTCCCTAGATTGCGCTTGACAATCGCCGGTTACTGTAAGTATAAGATCGAAATCGAAATAATTCGCAACCTCAGCCGTAAACAAAAGATGCACGTGAAGAGTGCGGAGGGCCCCATGCGACTGGCCGTGCCAGTTCTTCCTTGGCTTTTGGTAGCGTACCTGTTTGCCGGTTCTCCTTCCTTCGTGGTTGCTCAAGGCAGCTATCGGGCACAACTCCGGGGCGTTGTCTCCGATGCCACGGGAGCAGTGGTTCACGGCGCGACCGTAACCATCACGGACACGGGAACCAACATTTCCAGCACCGCTCACACCGACGACAAGGGCGGATACTACTTCACGGGGTTGCGACCATCCACCTATTCGGTAAAGGCTCAGCTATCCGGCTTTCGGACGGCAGAACGGACGGGTGTGGTGCTGGCCGTCGATCAGGAAGCTTCGCTCAATTTCACTCTGACTCCGGCGGGTGTGAGCGAGAAGGTCGAAGTCAGGATGTCTGCTCCACTGTTGGACACGGAGAATGCGACGCTGGGCACGGACGTCACCGGCGAGTACGTGCATGACCTCCCTCTGCTGAACCGCGACTTTTTCGGTCTGACTTTCCTGGCCGGGGGCGTGACCGAGGCAGCCGGTTCGGGGACACAGGACAACTATCCGACCGGAACCAACTTCGTTTCCAACGGACAACGCAACGCTACTGCGGAGATACGGCTGGACGGCGCACTGATCAGTGCTCCCGAACAGGGTGAAGGAGGAAACTCCAACGTCTACTACGAGCCGCTGGTTGAGGGCGTGCAGGAATTCAAGGTTCAGAACAACAGCTTCTCGGCGGAGTTTGGCAACAACGGCGGCACCGTGGTGAACATGGTGCTGAAAAGCGGGACCAACACCTTTCATGGCAGTGGCTGGTATTTCCTGCAGCGCCCGCAGATGGACGCTCGCGACTTTTTTAACCCCGAACCGAGCCCCAAACCGGATAGCAAGCGTGACCAGGGAGGGTTTTCTATCGGCGGGCCGATCCGGAAGAACCGCACATTTTTCTTTGCCGATTTTGAAAAAGTCAGCAGCTCGGTGGGGTTCAACAATCTCGCGACCGTGCCAACCATGGCAGAGCGAGCGACTAATCCCGATTTCTCGGCGACCGCGACAGACATTTACGACCCGACGGCGGCGGCTTGCGGGAATCCTTGCGTCCTCAGACCGCAGGTCCAGTACAACGGAGCACCGAACGTTATTCCTGCGAGCGAGGTCGACCCCATCGGGCGGGCTATTCTCAATCTCTATCCGCAACCCAACCAGCCGGGAGAATTTAATAATTACCTGTTTACCGGCGTGGCGACGGCGCCCGATTACCAATTCGACGTGAAAGTGGACCACCAGATCAACGACAAGCACCACATTAATGGCCGTTACAGCCGGGGCGTGTCTAACTACCATACTCCGGAGATTCTGGGAGACGCGTTTGACAATAACGGAACCGGAGACGGAATCGCGGCCAGTCCGACCACGGCACAAAACGGCTCGTTCGAATATACATGGACGGTAAATCCGCGAATTATCTGGACGAGCCACGCGGCGGTCGACCGGGTGCACGAAGCGGCGACGAGCAATATCCCCACGATGTCCAGTTTCAACGCCGCGCAACAGGCGGCCGGCCTTCCGCAATTGCCTGCCGTGTTGGAGCAGGCTAACGGATTGGACCGAATGCCCCAGTTCTACATGTCGGGGGCGGCGTTGGAATCGAATGCGTCGACCACAGCCGACCTCTTCGATCAGTGCTGTGTGAACACTACCTTTGCGCACACTCTGTACAGTTATTCGTCGCAGGTCGTGATTTCCAAGGGCTCGCATTTGATCAAGATCGGCGGGGAGCAAAGACTTTTCTACAACAACTTCTTCCAGCCGACGGGTCCCACCGGCTTCTTCAACTTTTCGGATTACGTTACTTCGCCGACTGCAAACAGCGAGACCGATTCCAGTGGGAATCTCACCGGTAACCCATTTGCCAGCCTGCTTTTTGGTTATGCTGACAACGTCAACGAATCGACCCAGCTCATCGTCTTACCCTCGGTAGCCAACAAATCGAAAGAGACGGGGTTCTATGTCCAGGACGACTGGAAGGTCACCTCGAAGCTCACCGTGAATCTCGGTTTGCGTTATGAGTGGAGCACGCCATACAACGAGCGCAGCAACCACATCGAGTTCAGTAATTTCACAGCGGATACCGGCGAAAGCATCAATCTTGCCAGTGTTCCGGGCGCTGCTCCGGCGGGCACGTTGAGCGCGCAGGCAATGATGCAGGGGATCGCGAATCTTCCCGCGACGCAGGAGCTGTACGGCACGACTCAGTTCCCCACTTCGAGTATGAGAAACGTTCCGGCGTACCGCAACGACATTGGGCCGAGGCTGGGCTTTGCCTACGGGTTCAATCCGAAGACGGTGGTGCGCGGTGGAGCGGGCGTATATTTCGGAATGAGCCCGGCCACAAACTTCCAATATCCCGGAACCGCTTTCGCCAAGAACGCCACGATGTTCTTTACCAACAATGATTTTGCGAGCCAATCCGCGACCCTGGAGAATCCGTTTCCCTCGGGCTTTACCGGTCCGCAGGGCACGCAGTATGGCGCATTGGCCAATTGGGGATACGCGAACAACAATGACTTAGGCACGACCGCGGCGCGAGATGCCGACATTTACCAGTGGAATCTGGGATTCCAACGCGAGTTGCCCAGCCAGATCGTGCTCGGCGTGGACTATGTTGCCAATAGGAGCACCCATCTGCCCTGGGCTGGCACGAACAATCGGGATTTCATGTCGTCGGCTTTGTTGGCTAAGATCTCGGCGGCCGTGACTCCGACTGATCCGACTTGCTCGCAGGATAGTTGCGTGAGCAATTTTCTTCAGACGCCCGTGGGAAACCCGTTTTTTTCGATGTTTAATCCGCCTTGTGCCTCCGGGCCATGCTTCAACGAACCCAATTCGCAATACGGCAATGCGACCATCCCACTGGGGTATCTGCTGAATCCCTACCCTCAATTCACTGGAGACTTCGAAGGCCTGATGATCGAGGAAGCCAGTTCCTGGTATAACGCGATGCAGATCCGCTTCCAGAAGCGCACGACGCATCACTTGAGCTTCGAAGGAAGCTACACGGTTTCGAAGAACACGGACGACTCCTCGGCGGGCCGGAACAACTGGGTGGGCTCGCTGGGCTCCGGCATCCCGCAGCAACTCGATCGTCTGAATTTGGAGCACAGCATCAGCGCCAATGACGCGCCGCAGCGGGTCGCGGCCGCCGTGGTCGTGGACCTGCCGATCGGCCGAAAGGAATGGATTGGCGGCAATATGAACCGCGGACTCGACGCTGTGGTCGGAGGCTGGTCGATCGCCACCTTGATCACGGAACAGTCGGGCCAGCCCATGGCGATCTCTGATACCTTCGGTCGGCTGGCGAACGGCAGCCAGCGTCCTAATGTGGTCTGCTCCCAGCTCAAGAGTGGCGTGAGCATGAAGGACGCTGCTGTGAGCGAAGTGAATGGGACGCCGCTCTCAATCATTAACAGCAATTGCTTTGCAGATCCGGGCGACCAGATTCCGGGCAATGCTCCACGCTACTTTCCCGGCCTGCGGGTCAACGGCATTCACAACGTGGACCTAAATGTCTACAAGGCGTTCGAACCCAAAGAAAACATGAAGATAGAAGTGCGAGCGGAGATCTTCAACGCCGCCAATCATCCGCGCTTCGCAGCGCCGGACACGGGCTTTGGAGACAGCACTTTTGGGACGATCAGCTCAGACGCAGCGGGGTATCTGCCCCGGTACTTCCAGTTCGGGTTGCGGTTTGAGTTCTGATCTGCCGAGCGCGGCCAAGCCTTCAGCGGTTACGGCTCGTGCCAAAACACTGCGCCTTTTTCAATTGTAGGAAGCGTGTAACTGATGCCGGCATCGCTGACCGTTCCCTTGAGTGGCTGCACATCCCCGAGGAACGGAAGAAAGAATCCATGTCCGGTAGTTGTGCCCGACACCGTGACTTGAACGCCAGTCTGCGGCGTCTGAACGGGATTCACACCGCCTTGCAGTCCGGCGAAGTTCGCGAAAAATACATGGGGCTTTCCGTCCACCTGAGCGATCGACGTCGCGATCATAGGGGAAGCAACCACGCGAACCGGTGATTCGAACTTCAGGCTGTCCAGAAACTCGTGTTCTTGATTGGGAGTCGATCCGGCCACATCCTTTTGCAGTGCCGCGTAGTAGTCTTTTCCGGGACATTTGCTGAGCCGGATCACGTTTGCGGCATGGGCAAGCTGAGTGGCGTCTTCTCCCGTGACCACCAGCGTCTTCCCGCCGTCCACATGCTTACGGACCCACACCTTTTCGTCCTCGCTCAAGACCCGCACGTCTGGGAGAATCAATGTCTCTCCCTGGAACTCCGAAAGCGTGCGCGGAGTCACAACCTGAAACTCCAGGTGCTTCTGCATGAGAAGAATAAGAATTCCTCGGTAGGAAGAGATGAATTCGTTTGCGTAGTAGTTTCGTGTCTCGGGAGAGAAGTAAACGCCGATGGGAGCAATCGCCGTCCGCGGCCGGTAGTAGGTGTCTTGATGAGCCTTGATCCAGGAAAGGATCTTCTTCCGAGTCGCGGGGTCGTTCGATCCCGCCATCGAATGTCCTGGCGCGTCCCAAAAGTTCGCACCGGCCATGATTTCCGAAGCTGCCAGATTCATCATGGCTTCACGCCGATCGACCTTCTCATCGCCATCCCACGAGTAGTTTAAGATCCAGGTTGCCTTGCCTCGCGCAAAGGCACGAAACGAGTGCATTCCCACCTGGTAATTGAACCAATCCAGCGGTTTTCTGGACGATGCCATGTGGTCACCGCTGCCAAATTCATATTCATGGGCGACGGCGTCGACCACCCCATACAAACTATAAACATCGGCACCAACGCGTACGGCCTCTTCTTCAATGCCCGGATAGATTTCCGGAATCGTCTTGATCGCGGGATTCACCGACTTGGCGTTACGGTCAATTTCTTGCATGAAATCGGTGAAGGTTTGAATTCTGAACTCGATCCACTTTCGAAAGTTGCCGTCCGAGAAGTCTCCCAGCTTCAAGTCTTTCTTCGCATCCAGTCCCGTTTCTTTCCGAAACGCCGCCACCGTGTAGTCGTCAAAGCTGGCCCAGGTGTCTTCCCAGCCATCGAAATGCGTCATCCAATAGGGAATGTCCACGTAGATGCCATCGATGCCTGTGGCGGCAATCTGCTTCACACGTTCCATGTACGTCTTGCGCCAAGCCGGCGCGTATGGAGTGACCCACACATCCTCATCCCCCTTCTTGATCCAGAAAGCGCTACCCCCTCCAAAGATCGCGGGTTCTCCGCTGAGCTTCCTCTGCAGCCAATCGGGATGCTCTTTGGCGAGCGTATGCGGAGTCTTTTCGGCATTGGCGGTGATGCACTCGGTCCCGGCGATGTAGACGAAAGCCCGATTGCCTGCTGCGTGTGCCTTTTCCGCAACTTCCTGGATTGCCTTCAGCTTTTCTTCGGGATGGACAAAGCTTTCATAGCGGCCCTCTATGTCGTTGTCAACTTCAATACCAAAGACTCCGTCTTCCTGAGCGCTCCGCACGATCCGATCTGCATTGTCGCTCCCCAATCCATACGCTCCGATGCGTACGTAATTGGTCCAATTCTGCTCTACGGCGCCGGGACTGGCTTGCAAAACCAGCACCTGGAAAAGCAGGGAGAGCAGCAGCACCATGGTTGTGGAACCAGCGACATTCCGGATGCTCGGCGTTCGTAAACGTCGGCCAAGACCAACGGAACACAAAGGAACGAATAGACGACGCGCGTGGTTTCGTATCATTGCGTTTAATAACTTTTACTTTCGCACGGACTCGGCTGTCAAGTGTAAAATGCGCCTTGCTGAGTGGCTTGTTCCCGCTCAGTCCACAACTTGAGCCCTGAACAGCTGGCGTAGACAGACGAAACCAGTCACCATCAAAGCGGAATACCGCGAAGGACATGCGCCTGTGAACATCAACCTGAAAATCGAATCTTGCCAGGTCGACCTGTGCTGAACGAGGAACGCCGCCGGCACATCCTGGAGATACTGAATCGGGACGGCCGCGTTTTGGTCGTTGACCTGGCAAAGCAATTCCGCACTTCCCAGGTCACCATCCGAAAAGACTTGGACAGTCTCCAGGCACATGGCCGCATTCACCGCAGCCACGGTGGAGCGCTGCCAGCCCGAGAGAGCGCATTGGAAGACCCGACTTTGCGGGAAAAGCAGAAGCTGCATCGCGCGGAAAAACTGCGGATTGCTGCTGCGGCTGCCCACATGGTGCAGGAAGGTCAGGTGGTGATTCTTGATTCCGGCACTACCACCGCCGCGATCGCACGCGCGCTGCGTGAGTTCGAGAACCTCACTATCATCACCAACGCGGTGAATATTGCAGCCGAACTCTCAGGCGCTTCCCTGGAAGTCATTCTGACCGGCGGGACTTTGCGGAAGAACTCGTTCTCCCTGGTGGGGCCGATTGCCGAAGAGACGCTCCGGCGGCTGAACGCAGACATTCTTTTCCTCGGTGTGGATGGTTTCGACGTCCAACGTGGATTGACCACACCGAATCTGCCGGAGGCCAAAGTCAATCGAGCGATGATGGATGTGGCCAGGGTTGTGGTGGCGGTGTGCGACTCCAGCAAGTTCGGCCGCCGTAGTTTGTCTTCGATTGCGCCACCCACGGGGGTGCACCATTTGATCACAGACCGCGGTATTCCCAAGCCGGACTTGGCCGCATTGAAGAAAGCGGGAATCCAGGTAACACTGGTCTAACTCTCGTCGGCAGGCGCGATATTACGGCAGTTTCATTAATGAGGAAGCGAGAAGCTGATCACATCGCTTCCCGCGGCCACAGCCACGTACTGGGCTCCATCGACCGCATAACTCATTGGCGAAGCGTGCATGGTCTGGCCGGTGTTGAATTGCCAGAGCGCGCGTCCAGTCCGCGCTTCCACCGCTTCCAGCGCTCCGGCATCATTCCCGAAAAAGACCAATTCACCTGCCGTTGTCAATGTCCCGCCCCAGGAATTGCCCCGGCCGACCTGGGGATAGCGCCAAATGATCTTCCCCTCGGCCACGGAGTACGCCAGCAGAATCTTTTGAGCATGATCATCGGCCGCAAGCTTCGTGCCCGTGCCATAGTAGGTTTCACCCCGGGCAAATGGTTGCGGGTGAGCGAAGAAGACGCTGCAACTCTCCAGCGCCATGACATAGAAGAATCCAGTGTCGGGATTGTAGGAAGGCGAAAACCAGTTCGTGGCTCCGTCGATGCTCGGACAAATCTGCGTGCCCTCCGCGCTCGGTATTCGTCCCGATAGTATGGGGCGGCCAGAGGCGTCAACTGCTTTGGCCCAGTTCAGCTTCTCCACAAACGCCGTCGCCTTGAGGAACTTTCCGTCGGTTCGGTCGAGAACATAGAGAAACCCGTTACGATTGGCCTGCACCAGCAAGTCACGCGTTCGGCCGTTTACTTTGGCACTCATCAGCACTGGCGCTTCATTGGCGTCGTAGTCGTACAAATCGTGAGGAGTGAACTGGAAATACCATTTCAACGTACCCGTGTCCGGGTTCAGCGCCAGCACGCAGGCGGTGTACAGGTCATCACCGGGGCGCGACTCTCCCACGAAATCGGGTGCCGGATTGCTGGTTGTCCAGTACAGAGTGTTCAGTTTAGGGTCGTAGGTCCCGGGCATCCATGTTGTGCCCCCGCCGTGGAGGTAGGAATCGCCCGGCCAACTCGAAGATCCGAACTCCCCCGGCCCGGGAATGGTCCAGAATCTCCATTTCAGCTTGCCGGTGACGGTATCGTAGGCGGAAAGGAAACCGCGCACGCCGGAGTCACCGCCCGACGTCCCGACGATCACCTCATCCTTTACGATTAGAGGAGCGCTGGTTGCGCCATAGTGCTTTGCCTTGTCTGCATAGGTCACATCCCATAGCGGGCGTCCGGACCGAGCGTCGAGACAAAGCAAGTGAGCGTCATCGGTTTCCATATAGACGAAGTTTCTCCAGACTCCGACTCCACGGTTATGATGAGCCGCGGCATCATCGAGCAACCCCGCGCTCACCGGCCGTTCGTGATGCCAAATAACCCGGCCTGTCCGCGCGTCGAGCGCAAACACATCGTTAGCCGAGGTGACGTACATCACGCCGCGCACGACCACAGGCGTCACTTCCAGCCTCTCAGAGTTGGAAGAATGGAAAATCCACGACGTGCGGAGCCCCTTAACATTTGCAGCGGTGATCTCGTGCAAGGCGCTGTAGCGACGCCCGGTGTAATCGCCGTTATAGGAAGTCCAGTTGGCTCCGGAGGGCTGCGTCTGCAAGTCGTCCGCGCTCACATTCACGTCGGCAACAACGGGAGCCTGCCCCTGTTGTCCAGCGGCCGAGAGCCAGAACAGACTGAGAAATGCCAGTGCGCCCACAGTGAATTCTTTTCTGAATGATTCCATGTCAGTGCTTTTCGACCGCGCCGACTTGAACTTCCTGAAGAGAACCGCGATCCAGACCATTTCCGTCTTCGAGATGCAGCGAGACACGGGAGGGCTTTGCAGGAGGCGTTAACTCTGTCTCCAGCACGACGAGATCCGCTGGATCAACCTTGGTCAGAGGCATGGCTCCCAAGGTGACACCATGTTCGTCGTAAAAGTGGGCAACCAAACGTCCCGCGAAAAACGCTCCAAAGGAACCCGAGAGCCGCAGCTTGCCCGTATCCAAGCGGGTCGCCTGAAGCGGATGTACCACGACGCCTGCATCCTCCACGCCGTGGAATTCGCTGCCGGCGCGGGTCGGAAACCAATCTGTATCGAGATCGCGGGTCTCACCTGGCCGCAACTGGACGAGAGGGCTATTGATCTCGGCCTCGAGATAATAAGGAGACCCATCGCCTCCGGAAGTCAGCGAAGGCGTACCCTCGGAATTCAACCGCAGTTCGGGACCATTCGTCCAAAAAATAACTGACGCCTTGCCGGGATAGGTTTCGTTCTTTTCGTAGCGAAAGCGCTCAACCATGGCGTATCGGCTTTCCCCATCGACCACGGCGAGCCAGCCTTGCGTCGAGTCCAACCACAACTCGGCTGCGAGATGCGCGTAGTGCAACGCGAAGAAACCATCGTCCCTGACTGCGGCGGCTGGATTCTCCGCCGGACCGAACCGCACGTGGTAGCGGTTGAGATAGCTGCTGAATGGATTCGCAGGGGCGAAGGTCCAGAAGCTGTGGCTATTTCGCGAGGGAACAGACGGATCTGCCGTATCGTACTGCGAAACGGATTGCATCGACCACTCGATGACGTGCCCCGTCTTGTTCTGCATGGTTGCGTGAAACCGGATTCGCGGGGAGTCGGCGTCCAGGTGAATTGTGCGCCGGAACTGAATGCCAGTCTGCGGATCGGCGGGGCTTGTCAACTCGATCTCGCACTCTTGTCCTTCCGAAACCTTTCGAAAGGTGTAGGGGCCGTCGTCCAGTAAATCGGAATTGCCTACCCAATGCTGTTCATCGTCATTCCCCTCTGGCAAGAGCCAGAGCTTGTCGCCTCCGTAGTTAAACCATTCGGATGGGTCCGGCGGAAGGTATTTTCCTTCGTACTTGGGATTCACGAAGAGGTAAGGATGTCCGTTGAAAATCACTTGCATCAGTCGTCCGCCGTTTTGCGGTACGACTTCCAGCTTGACCCACCGGTTGGAAAGCTGTTCGGCGCTCCAACCCTTGTAATTCACGGCCTCGATGCGACAAGACGAAGTAGGCTGGTTCGGCTCACCCGCCGCTCGCGCAGGAGCAATGCCCAGGGTCAAGAACAAGAAAAGCAAACCAACTGCGAAGTCCCGCATCTTACCGTCATCCTCGATCAGCGATGCCATGATACTCTCCCGTGAAAGACAGGAACCTGTGATCCGCATACCGGCAGTCCTAAGACAGGCTGCCTTTAGATAGGGGACCCGGGTTTATGGAACGAAACAAAAACCAATGAAACGAAATAATTTGATTTGCGTCAAGCAGATTCTGTGGTATATCAGTTTCGCTGCTGCGAGAACGCGACGTGACCTGGCGAATCGTCCCTAAGCTTGGATTGGTGCTGATGCTTTTCGGTGCGGCCGGCAATGCACGCTGCCAGAACCCGAACGGCAAAGAGCCCGCTTCCATTCCGCAGCCGGACCCCGGAGGAAAGAGCATCTTCGAGCTGAAATGTGCGACGTGTCATGGACTCGACGGACTCGGGGCCGAGCATGGGCCTGATGTCGCTCGCCGGTCCGCAGTAAGGGCGCTCTCGGATCAGGCGTTGCTCGAGTTGATTCATGATGGGATTCCAGAAAGCGGAATGCCCGCATTCAGCGAAGTTAGCAAAGAAGATGGTCTGGCGGTCATTGCCTATTTGCGCTACCTGCAAGGCAAGTCCGCTGTGGCATCCATGCCGGGCGATCCCGTGCGGGGCCGCGACCTTTTCTTCGGTAAAGCCGGGTGTTCCGGTTGCCATCTGATCAAGGGCCCAGGGCAGTTCGTTGCTGGAGACCTCGCAGGGTTTGCGCTAGATCACAAGGCGAGCGAGATTCGCGATGCGATTCTAAGGCCAGCCGGAGCACAGCAAGCGGCGATCGCGATTGCACGCGATGGTCGAAAATTTTCCGGCATGATTCGGAACGAAGACAACTCCTCTCTGCAATTGCAGGATGGAGACGGCCGGTTTTATCTGCTCATGAAGTCCAGTCTGGTCTCTGTCCAGCGGAAAACCGGAACTCCCATGCCTCTGGATTACGGGCAGCGACTCAGCGGAACTGAGCTTGATGATCTGGTCAGTTACATCCTGCATGAAGCCGGTGCTCCGGACCTTCCGTCGTCGCCCTCGGAAAAGGATCAGGTGCCCATGATTGAAGGCCTCACCGGGGTGATAGCGATTCAGCGAACTGGTCAGAACCGAAGTCCGTCGCAGAATCGGGAGCCCCAAAGTTGAAAAAATTGCTGCTCATGTCACTGCTACTGGCATACCGACTCCCGGCACAAGAAGGGAAAGTGGATCCGACGTGGCTGCATCGCTACGTTCCCGAGCTAGCAGAGACAAAGGGCGATCTTACTTCTGAAACTTGCCACTACCGCGCGATTTTCGGAGAGGGTGACAATGAAAACCGAGGCCTTCAAACCGTAACTCGGTTCGGGGAGGTCACTCTGGATGCGCATGGCGATTGCCAGACCGTAGCCTACGACCGCCAGGAGGAAATCTATTTCGTCGTCGAAGGCGCGGGTGTTCTGCACTACGAGGACCAGGTCCAGGCGCTGCGCAAGCATGACTTCACGTACTTGCCACCGGGAGCGAAACATTCGATTTCTAATAATTCGGGTCAGCCGCTGCGCGTGCTGGTCATGGGGTTCAAAGTCCCATCATCGATTTCAATCGGCGCTCCGTTGCCACATCCCAAGATCGCAAACCTCGAAGATGCCAAAGAGGAGACTGTCAGCGGTCACCCCAATTCAGTCTTGTACAAGCTTCTGGCCGGGCTACGCACGGGCAAGCGGGACTTGATTGATGAGGCCTACGTGGTGAGCAGTTTTTTCTGGATGGATTTTGCGCCGGGAGGCACGAACTGGCCTCACCACCACGAGGCTGCGGAAGAGATCTACCTGCTAGTTGATGGTCAGGGGGAAATAGTTGCGGGCAGCGGAATGGACGGCGTCGAAGGCCGCTATCCCGCCAAAAGCGGAGACGCCTATTATTTCCGTCCCAACTGTACGGTCGGCTTCTACAACCAGAACAAACCTGGGGCCAAGGCCTATATTTTGGCGGTTCGAGCGCGCATCCCACTGCATGAAGATGCAGAGTAGGCAATTAATCCTGGAGGTGTCGAAATGCATGTCCTGAAATCCAACCGGCGATCATTCATGAAATGGGCAGCCGCTGCGCCGCTGCTGGGCCAAATCGCCGCGGCTGACCTTTATGCGAAAGCTGCCAGCGCGGTAGGCAAAGATCCTCGACAGAATGTTTACAGCCGGCTGGGAGTAAAGACCGTCATCAATTGCCGAGGCACCTGGACTTACCTGAGCGGATCTCTGGAGTTTCCTGAAGTTCGCGAAGCCCAACTCGAAGCGGGGAAGTATTTCGTAAATGTGCTGGACTTGCAGCGCGGCATTGGGCGGCGGTTGGCGGAACTCACCGGCGCCGAGTCCGGAATAATCACCTCAGGCGCCGCCGGCGCCATGGCAGTCGCAACCGCAGGATGCATGGCGGGCACGGATGACAAGCTCATCTGGCAACTTCCCGACACGGCCGGCCTCAAGCACGAAGTGGTGATGTCCGGCGGCCGAAGCGCTTTTGATAGTGCAATCCGGCTTACCGGCGCGAAACTTGTGCTCGCCTATTCACCCGAAGAACTGGCCAACGCCATCAATGAAAACACCGCGATGATCTACACCACGCATCTGGGCGAGGAGCTGCAAAAGGAACTCGCGATCGCGAAAGACCACAAGGTTCCACTGCTCCTCGACGATGCCGCGGGCATCCCTCCGGCTGACAATGCCAAGCTTTACGCTCGCATGGGAATTGACCTCTACACCTTTTCCGGCGGTAAAGGCCTGCAGGGGCCCCAGTGCAGCGGGGTGCTCCTGGGCCGAAAAGATCTGATTGAGGCAGCCTTGATGAACTCCAGTCCGCGAGAAGGAGCCGTGTGCCGTCCCATGAAGGTTGGAAAAGAAGAAATGATCGGCTGCCTCACCGCCCTTGAGACCTGGCTGAAGCTGGATGAGAAGAAGCTGTATCGCGAGTGGAACGAACGTGTGGACAGCATCAGGAAGCTGGTGGAGACAGTGCCGGGTGTAGAGGCGAAAATCTACATTCCAGACGATGGGAACCGCTATCCCACGCTGAAACTCTCTTGGGATCAGCACGCCTGGGGATTTACCATCGCGGACTGCGTGCGGGCCCTGCGCGAGGGCGACCCCGTCATCGAAGTGCTCGGTGCGGATAATCCTAGCTTGGTAAAAGCGGTTCGCGAAGGCAAACCGAATCCGAATCCGACCAGCAAAGAGCGGACGGGACCCAACCATATCGAACTGGTTTCGATGACCATCCAGCCCGGCGAGGAAGTTCTCGTAGGACAGAGATTGCGCAGCATTCTGGGTGCAGCACAAAGAGGCAACCGGGCAGCTTAGAATCGCGATCCGTCTCGCGCTTGTCTGGTGCTCCGTTTGCAAGTGTTGATGGAAGGCTCGAATGAAATCATTCTTTATTGGGTTGTTGCTTTGCTCGGCTGCCGGTGTACAAGCACAGAAGGAGGCAATCGTTCCTTCCCCATCCAGCGTGGATGCCGGTGACTATATTTACATTTCCGGCCAGGGACCTCGCGGCGCAGATGGTGCACTGCCCACAACTTTCGCCGCGCAAGTCCGGCAGGCCGTCGCCAACTTGAAATCCGTTGTCGAGGCCGCGGGCTTGACGATGGATCATGTCGTCTACACTACCGTCTACCTCACGGACATTAGCCAGTATGAAGAAATGAACAGGGTTTACAGTGAGTACTTTGGGAAGGTTCCGCCGGCTCGCACTGTGCTGGGCGTTGCCGCGCTTCCTGATCCCCCGATTCAGATCAATGCAGTCGCGGCGCGCAGTCTCTCGGAGAAACGGGCCATTTATCCGCCAAGCTACAAGTCGGACGAGCCTTTTTCACCGGCCATTCTCACTCATGATCGGTTGTTCGTTTCTGCAATGCCCATTACGGTCCCCGCTGGAGGCAAGGTTTCGGACGACCCGGGGGCCCAGGTCGACTTCGCGCTCGATCGCATGAAGGCGGTGGTGGAAGCGGCCGGCCTGGACCTCAGCTATATGGTTTTCGTGAATCCCTACTTAACCGCGCAATTCCCGGCGCGCGTCATGAACCAGCACTATGCACGCCGGTTCGAGTTCGGCAATACTCCGGGGCGGGCCACGATTGAGGTCTCGAGCCTGCCCGGTGGCGCCCAGATCGAATTCACAGGCGTTGCGGTCCGCGACCTGAAGGAACGGCGAGCCGTGCGTCCCAAGAATATGCCGCCCAGCCCTACGGCGAGCCCCTGCGTCTTTGCCGGCGATACGTTGTATTGTTCCGCGAAGAGTGGTTTCATTCCCGGAGCGAACGGCGGAGTCTATAGCTCCACTACAGCCCTTCAGCTCCGCCAGACGATGCGTAACCTCATGGACAATCTTGAAGAAGCCGACATGGATTTCTGCCAGGTTGTATCGACGAATGTTTATCTGGATAACTTGGAGGACTTGCGATCATTCGACGAAGTGTACGGGAAGTATTTCCGCGGCAAGCCGCCTGCGCGAACCACCATCCAGCAGATTGCGCCTTCGGAGCGCAGCGCCGACAAAGATGAGCATTACCCTGATTTGGAGCAAGTCTCGCTTATCGCCGTCCGAAGCGATTGCAACCACCGGTGAGGCCCGTCAACGCGTCGACTCTCAACCTGATCACAATCCTGGAATCCAGCGGATGGCATTGCTGTGAAATATTTTCTGCAGGACCGGCTGGGGCAGGTTCAGTCCATGCACCTGCTTGCCTTCGAGGTTAAGAGTCTCGTCCGTTGCCAGGAATTTCCAGTCACGCGCGTAGGTGGACTGCCATTCCTTTAAATCGTCTGGAACCTTGGCGTCCGGGAGCAAATCGAGATCGGTGCCGTAGAGGACGCGGTCCTGATACTTAATAAGAAATGCACGCACTTTCTCCGAAGGCATCAGCATGAGGTAGTCCATTCTCGCCGCTGTGTCGATGGCAAAATTCGGGTACTTGTCCAGGTGGCTGGCGATATTGTCGAGATCTCGCTCCATGCTGCCCAAATGGACTCCCACCATGCGTAGTTGAGGATTGTTTGCGAGCACATGATCACGCGCTTCCAGAATCTTCTGTTTGGATGGGAACCCGGGCCGGTTGTCGACATACCATTGCGGATTTTCCTGGTAGTACGACCAAGAGGGGTCGGCCGCATCCGGTGGCCCCCAGGCCACATCAGGTTCGGCTTGGTGTGACATCAGTGTTTTGCCATGGCTTGCGATATCTTTGTAGATCGGGTCGAACTTCGGATCATCGGCCAAGACATAGTGGCCGCTGCTGTCCTTGATTTCCATTCCGATGTTCTTCCAGATCTTGACCGCTACCACCTCTTGCGCGAAGTCGCGGTCGATCTGCTTAATCGCATCGGCGCCGAATGATGGACTATCAAGCTTGTAGGGATCGAAGGTCGTACACAGAGCGATGTGGCCACGACTGGACCGCACTAGCGCCAGTGCGTCATCGATCTGCGGCTGCAACTGCTTGCGATAGGCGAGCGTGTCATCCATCACGAGGATATCCAGCAGTTTCAGGTTCAGCCGCTCGAGCATCTTCTGAAATGCGGGATCGATCTTGAAGACGTGAACGTGGACATCAATGGGATGGATCGCCGCGAACGCACGAAGAACCCCTTCTTCATCGGCCGGCCTTGCGGGAGCAGACGCGGAAGGCGGCGCTTGAGCCGCGGAAGACAGGGCGATCGAAAGACTTAATATGACTTGAGCGAAAATTCGTGCCGAACCTGTCATGGGAAACTCCTTTATGTCAAAGCTTCACGCACATTTCTGGCAAATAACGATATCGCTTCTTCACAGATACGGCACGAAGCCTTGCGCCTTCATCTCCAGTCGGTACACGGATGTAGTGGCCGTGATGTACAGCGTCCGATAGTCCTTGTCGCCCCAATTTAGATTTGCGGGTTGCTCCGGCATGACGATTGTGCCGAGGTGATTGCCTTTGGCATCCCAGACCCAGATGCCTTTGGGTCCTGTGACAAAGAGGTTGCCGTTCTTATCCACTTTCATTCCATCAGGTACACCATCGCCCTTTCCACCAGGCTCCTCGCCGAAAATGCGGCCGTTGCTGAGCCTTCCATCGGGCGCAACGTCGTACACACGGATGTTTCTCTTTTCACTGTCGTCGACATAGAAGTGCTTGCCATCCGGCGAAAAAGCGAGACCGTTCGGCTGGGTCAGGTCCCTGGTGAGCAGCTGGACGGTCCCTTTGGCGTCCAGGCGGTAGACGCCCTGGAAGGAGATTTCCTGCGTTTCTCCAGCCACCAGGTCCAAGGTCGGATCGGTGAAATACAGGGCCCCATCCGGACCAACGATCACATCGTTTGGGCTGTTAAGTTTCTTGCCGTCGTAATGATCGGCAAGAACCTTATATTTTCCCTCGGGCGTCACTTCGACGATGGCACGCAGCACGCTGGCGCAATCGATCAGGCGATGCTGGCGGTCGAAAGTATTGCCATCGGGATCGCCGAGTGCAATCACTTCCTCCTTCTTGCCATCGGGATAGAGCCGGAAAATCTTGTTAATGGTTTCGTCGCTCACATAGAGGAAACCCGCTTGATCCCACACCGGACCCTCCGTGAACCCGAAGCCCGTGCCCACTAAGCTCAGTTTGGCGTTGCGATCCACCAGATCCCAGAACTGCGGCGACCCGGCTTGTAATTGAAACTCTCGGGGCGCGCGTGGGACAGGTAAGAAGCCTGAAGCTCCCACCGCGAGAAGCAATGAAGTCGCGATGATGGAGGTCGCGATGGTGACGGTATGCAGCACTTCCCTGCCGCGATTCATAAGAATGCCCTTCCCTAGGCTTGAACTCTTGAATTGACTTTGGCAGATCATCCACCTGAGAGCAAAACGGTACTTCTATTCCTGGTCATTCCTGGTCATCCACTTTCCCGGGAGTTCCCGGCTCGCTGACGCTGGCCGCACGCATCAGATAACTAACGACATCATTCAATTCACCGGGGCTCAGAGTAGAACCGTAGTTGGAAGGCATCAGCGCCTGCGAACTGTATTCCAGGCCCTCGAGATCTGACTTCGCCAGAAAGTGAAACGTGCCATCGAGCGTCTGCAACTGCAGAGAGAAGTTATCTTCATTGCGAATTCTGCCGACAAACTTCTCGCCGCCGCGAGTGGTCGCCGTAACCGTGCGCGCCTGCCGATCGCTGCCCGCGGTGGGATTGGTGATTGCATTACGCGTTTGCTCCACCACATGAGCGCGAGCGTACTCTGAAAGATCGGAGGCCATGAAGCCACCTTTACCGGCAACCATGTGACAACTGGAACATCCCGCGTTGCCAAAGAAAATTGTCTCCCCGCGCTCCGGATTGCCGGGCAGCTTGATCGCTCTCCTTGTCCCCTGGAGAGTCCGGACGTACGCTACCGCTGCGTGGATGTCGGAACTCTCCATGGAATGGAACGCAGGCATTCCAGTTCCAGGAATGCCATTCTCGATAATGTGGAAGATCTGCGCATCGGAAAGGCGCTGCACCTTTGCGCTGTCCGCGATGTTCGGCGCGCGTTCGCCGCCTCTCCCGTCCAGACCATGGCAGCTAGCGCAGGTTGAAGCGAAAACCCGCTTGCCTGACGTCGAGACCGGCTTGCCGTCTCTCCGCGGGAGATTTTGTTGTGAGGTTTGCGAGGCGACAAAACCATCGGTGCCGCATAGAGCCACCAGAACCGGCACCAGCACGCGAAGTGATTTTGAACTAGAGAGCATCGGCGAAACTCAGTCTAAAATCAACACGCCATATCCGAGGATCCGGCTGCTTCAGAACAAGAACTTCAGACCTATCTGCAGGATGCGGGCAGCTCTCGCCGAGTTTACCAAACCAAACGTGCCTCCCTGGTTGACGCCGTTGACGATGTCAGGGAAACCTGCGTTGATATTGCCATTTGGACCGTTGAACTGGGCGTGGTTGAAGGCATTAAACGCCTCAATGCGTAACTGGAGCTCCTTCGAGTCGGTGATTTTCGTGGTCTTCAACAAAGCCATGTCGAAGTTGTTCAGTCCCGGACCATGAAAGAAGCGCCGGCGGGAATCCCCAAATTGCCCCAGCTGCTCGAAGCTGAAAAGCAAAGGGTTGAAGTAAGGATTTCCATGGCGCGGATTGGTGTCGGCCAGCACATGACCCCCGGCAAAGTTCGGCACGTCGACGGGAGCTGCGTTCGCACCGATCAAAGCGTTGTCATCATTCTCCGACAGACTAACCGGGAGCCCGGTAGCGAAAGTCGTGATGCCGCTGAGGCTCCAGCCACCGATCACTTTCCTGACCCAACCGGAACTGGCCAGCTTGTCAAACGGCAGGAGCCAGTTGTAGCTGAATACGAAATTTTGCGTTACGTCGAAATTACAGAGACCAATGCTCTGCCGGGGATCGAACGGGTAAGTGGAATCTTGCAGGCCGGAAGCATTGTCCATGCACTTGCTGAAGGTGTAGCCAGCAAGAAAGTTTAGCGAACCAGTGTTGTGGCTGACGCTGACCTGAAGCGAGTTGTAGCGCGAGTTTGCCACGGTGGACTCGTACGGATTCGTATCAAAGAGATAGCCAAGCGGACGAACTGCCGGAAGTATGTTGTTGGAAGGGTCAAGGTAATAAGTACCGACCGGAGGAGTCTCGCTAAATGGGCCGCACGCCCAGCTATTGGGATTCACCGGGCTCATCAGGGCTAAACAACGCGCTGGATCGGCAGGATTTGCTTCGACCGAAGTCACCAAACGGTGTCCCTGATTTCCAACATAACTGGTTGTGATCACAGTGTTCGTTCCGACCTGACGCTGGAGAGAGAATTCGTAGTGTTCGGAATACGGCAGCTTGTTGTTGTGATCGAAAGAGAATCCGTAGGAGATCGGTTCCACGCCTGCCCAGTCAAAAGAGTTGTCCGGGTTCGAAGCCGAAACATTGGTCGGAGGAAAGTTGAAGGGAAACCGTGGCCAACCCGATACGAGTTGACCGGTGGAACGGACAGTATACGGCGCTTCGAGGAGCGGGGGATCCGAACTTCCGTAGTAGAGACCGTAGGGTGGATCGCCCACCTCGAGAAACTGCGCCAGATCCTCCACCGATGTGTAATACAGACCGGCGCCAAGGCGAATGCTGGTTTTTCCCGGTCCGCCAAAAAGCTTGCCAAGAAAGCCCGAGGAAGCGCCGGGAGAATATGCCAGACCGAGGCGAGGCGAAAAGTTGTGCCACTGAGTGGGCGCTAGAGTGCGTGGCACGCCGGGATCACCAGGAACGACCCATCCGGTGGGCGCGCCGGGGAACACCACAGACTGCTCTCCAGGAACGATGGTTTCGATCTTGTTCTGGGTATCGTACCAGGGCATGCTGGCTTCCCAGCGCAGTCCGTAGTTCAACACCAGGTTGGAGGTCGCTCGCCAACTATCCTGAGCATACAAAGCATAGTACTTGCTGCGGGAATCGAGAATCTGCGGGCTGGCCTGGGTTAAGCTGTCCGGCGCTCCGATGAGAAAGTCGGCAAAGTCGATTCCGGTCTCCCCGCCAGTAAATGAGTACTGGCCGTTTTCCGCCGCCAGGTTCCTTTCGTTGATCTGATCGTAATGAAACTGGCCACCGAACTGAATGGTGTGCGTTCCCACGACCTTGGTGAAATTGTCCAGCACCTGGAACGAGTTGTTGAACTGCCCCGTGCTTACCTGAGGGACCCCGATGCTGAAGTTATTGAAAGTGATGTAAGGCACGCCTTCCAACTTGGGAGAGATCGGGCTAATGCCACCCGCGGGATTGGTCCAGGGAGTATCGAATCCCAAATCAGCCAGACTGTAATTTGACCCTACACCACCCTGCGGTTCTGCCAGGGCCAGCGTGTTTCGAACGTAGCTGAGGCGTAGTTCATTCACGGAAGAAGAGCCGAAGTTCTTGGTATCGCCAAGGTTCACCAGTTGTGCCCGTCCATCGGTAGCGGCGCTGTAGGCGAAGCTGGAAGCTGGAACGCTGGCTCCGCCATTGGGATACGGAGAGTTCAACGAATAGTCGTCGGCGAAGTAGTAGGCGAACAGCGTGCCAAAGCGGGTATTCTGATCGACCCGGACACCACCCTTGTCGTCGCGCAATTTCTGCGCGTACAAAGAGGACGAGAAGTTAAAGTCGGGATTATTCACATTCGGCTGCGGAATAAGGCCCAGGCTCAGCATGTTCACGGCCACGGGCGACCAGGCTGTCTTGGGGATGAGTGCATTCGGGAAAACACACTGGCTTTGGCTTGTGCAACCCGGAGCATAATAGGGCTCGCCGTCATAGATCGTGCTGCCAGAATTCATTCTCTGGTTGAGAACGGCTGCAAAGCCAGGACCATTCACACTCCCTGTGAGTAATGCCGCGGAATCGGAGAAGTCTCCGGTAAAGTTTGCCGCGGCGGGCATTTGCGTGGTCACGGGAGAAGCCTGAGTCTGGCGAGTACCCTGGTAATCGAGGAAAAAGAAAGTCTTGTCCTTCCGGATTGGTCCGCCGAATGTGCCACCGAATTGGTTCTGCCGGTAAACGGGAACGGACTGGGTGAAGTACTGCGTGGCATCCAGCGCGGTGTTTCGCAAAAACTCAAACCCGCTGCCATGAAATTGGTTGGTTCCCGACTTGGTGACAACGTTGATTTGTCCGCCGCTGTAGTTGCCGTATTCGGCGTCGAAGTTGTTGGTGATGATGCGAAACTCGGAGATCGAATCCAGGTTGGGAATAATGGCGGCGCCGTTGTTCTTGCCTTCTTCAACATTTGATCCGTTGACCATGAAACCGTTGGCCGTCTCCCGCTGTCCGTTGACCGACTGATTTCCAGCATTCAGACCGCCATCGACGGGGCGGTCACCGATTCCCGGTGTTCCAGTGTCCCCCGCGTTGTAGGGAGACACGCCCGGTTGCAGTGCCAGCAAATCCGTATAGCTGCGACCATTTAGAGGAACCGCTTCGATCTTACTGCCCTCGATCACTTCTCCCATCTGGGTGCTCTGGGTCTCCACATGGACGGAGTCCGTCCTCACCTCAACCTTCTCGTTGATTGCGCCGACCTCGAGACTGGCATCCACGCGAAGGGCCGCGTTGGCATCAATCACCAACCCCGTCTTCCTGTACGTCTTGAAACCTGCACGGCTGATTTCCACGTCATAAGTCCCAATGGCAAGAGTCGGAAGATTGTAAAAACCCTTCGCATCGGTCTTAACCGTGGTTCTAACCCCGGTCAGGGTGTCGGTCGCGACCACCGCAGCGCCGGAAATGAGAGCCCCCGAACCGTCGGTGACGACGCCTGAGATGCTGCCGGTGATGCTTGCCGACGCCAGAACTAACGCGAGAAGCACGAACGCAAGTACTGCGATTGCAGCGCACTGGGAGTTACGCATAGCGTCTCCTGCCCGATTTCAACGTTCCACTGGATACTTTCATCTGATGAAACCTGGCTTTGGATTTTGAAACTCCGTCTTCGAGTTGGATGACGGTTTATCTCAACCACAGTCAGCCTGTCAACCTTTTTTGCGTTCTGACGGCTTGGCTCTTCCACCCGGCGAAAAACAGTGTTAGAGTCCGCGCACATATATACCTCGAGGAGGACGAAATGAACAAGCTTCGTGGCTTGGTGAAATCCCGCACCATTGTGGTGTCTCTGGTACTGATCGGCGTCTTGTGTGCCGTCTTGTGCGGAGCCAGGCTGCTGCGGGCGCAGTCGGCTGCCGGAACAACCCCATCGCCGGCCGAAAGCGCTTTACTCGCGGATTTTCGTCGCGTCGAAGTAGCTTCGGTCTCGGATGCTCTGGAACAGTTGACCGGCAAGCGCATGTATATGAGTCACCGCATGCATCCGATCTCCACTACAAAGTTTGCCGGGTTTGCGCGAACGGTTCAGCTCAAGAAGGACGAAGGCAATAGTGACCCTGCTGCCTTGAACGGGATGCTGGCAGCGATTGATCAGGGCTCCGCCGATTCCGTTTACGTGATGGTGGTCGAGGACGGTGAGGACATCGCGGGAATGGGCGGACTGATGGGCACGGCCATGGCGGCCCGCGGTTACGCCGGAGCCGTGATTGATGGAGGAGTGCGGGACGTCGCCTATTTGCGCAAGATCGGGTTCCCCGTATATGCCACTGGAATTGTGCCATCGACCTCGGTGCATCATTATCGATTCGGAGGATCCCAGATTCCGGTGACCTGCGATGGGGTGACGGTGAATGCGGGTGACATAATCGCGGCCGACAGCGATGGCGTGGTGGTCGTCCCCAGGGCGAAGGCGCAAGAGGTGTTAACTCTCGCGCAACAAATGGATTTCAAAGAACACTCGATGTATGCCGTGATCGAGCAGATGAAGTCGATTGTGGAGGCAGTTAAGCAGTTTGGAAGACTGTAGACAGAAGAAGCCTATTGCGCAAAATCCACTTTCATCAGATAATTCGCACTTTCATTTTGTGATTTGGACGATTCGCTCGGGGCTCATGGTGGATACTCCAAAACGTAGCTACAACATTACGGCTTTGCAGCGTGGGTTGCGTCTTCTGCAGCTTTTCAGCGAGTCACCGCATGGCCTTACCGCCAAGCAGGTTGCGGACCGGTCCCGGCTGCCGGTGAGTACAGTCCATCGCTTCCTGGCGAACCTGGAAGGAGCGGGTTTCTTGAATTGCAGCGGAGACGCCGTGTACCACCTGGGAATCGCGTGTTTCTCGATCGGCCAGGCGGCCTTGGGTCAACTGGATATTCGCCGGGTGAGCCTGCCCTACCTTCAGGAATTGAATCGGCAAACGCGCGAAACCATTCATTTGACTGTGCGGCATGGGCTGTCCGCGGTTTACGTCGAGAAACTGGATTCCCCCGAACCGTTGCGCATTCACTCCCGCATCGGCGCAGCCGTTCCCCTGTATTGCACCGCGGTTGGGAAGGTCATGTTGGCCTACATGCCTGCCGATGAGCGGCAAGGAATTCTCCCGAGGCTGGGACTGAAGCGTCTTACGCCCAACACGGCGGGAAGCCTTCAGGAGCTGGAAGCTGAGCTGTATCGGGTCCGAAAGAACGGCTATGCCTGCGATCTGGAGGAGCACGAACCCCACATACGGTGCGTCGCAGCGCCCATTTGGGACAACGTCGGCGGCGTGAATGCGAGCCTCAGCATTACTGCTCCCGTAGTTCGAATGGCGGTCACGCGTTTACGGCAGCTCGCGCCGTTGATTCAGACGGCAGGACTGCAAATTTCACGGGAACTCGGGTATCAGACGCCTGGTTACGGCCCGCCGAGCGGGACCGAAATCAGGAAATTGCGGAAGGTTTCGTAATATGCGGATGGCCGCACACATTACCGTCGTTCTCACCTGCATAGTGGCCCTCGCGGGAAATGATCCGCCCGCGGCGATATCCGCGGCCATCGATGTGCGCACTGAAGATCTTCTGATTCAACCACCCGCGGCGAATTGGATTTCCTACAACGGGGACTATTCCGGTCGACGCTATAGCAGCCTTTCTGAAATCAACCCGGGCAATCTTGCGGGCCTGCGGCCGGAGTGGGTTTTTCATGCGCGCAACTCGGGACGGCTTGAGGGTACTCCGATTGTGGTGAATGGAATGATGCTGGTGACTTCGGCGAACGATGCTTCCGCCCTCGACGCGAGTACCGGACGAGTGGTGTGGCACCATTCGTGGCCGATTTCCGAAGGGTTAATCGACGACGCGTCCGGGCATATCAACCGCGGCGTGGGCGTGTGGCACGACCGGGTCTACATGGAAACCGATAATGCCCATCTTCTTTGCCTGGATGTCCGCTCGGGCAATCTCATCTGGGACGTGGCGTATGCGAACTGGAACAAGAATTATGGCGCAACCAGTGCGCCGCTGGTGGTCAAGGACAAAGTCTTGGTGGGAACCTCCGGCGGAGATGACGGCGTGCGGGGCTTTCTTGCCGCCTACGATGCATTGAGTGGCAAACTCGCGTGGCGATTCTGGACGATACCGGGTCCGGGCGAATTCGGTTCCGAGAGCTGGCCCGGGAAACTCTACCTGCATGGCGGTGGCACCACGTGGATGCCCGGAACCTATGACCCCCAGCTCAACACGATTTACTGGGGCACCAGCAATCCCGCGCCTGACTTCGAAGGTGGCGTACGTCCGGGAGACGACCTCTACACCGACTGTGTGTTGGCGCTGGATCCGGATACTGGAAAATTGAAGTGGTATTTCCAGTTCACGCCGCATGATATTTTCGATTTCGACGCGGTTGAGACCCCGATCCTGATCGATACCGTGTATCAGGGCACGACGCGGCAACTGCTGGTGCAGGCCAACCGGAATGGCTACCTCTACGTGCTCGATCGCACCAACGGAACGTTTCTTTCCGCCACTCCATTCGTGGAAAAGCTGAACTGGGCGAAGGGAATCGATGCGCAAGGCAGGCCCCTGCCCACCGGAATCCACGCTACGGCGGGCGGAACAAGGGTTTGCCCAGGCTATGCCGGGGCCACGAACTGGTTCGCACCCTCTTACAGTGAGTCCACGCATTCGGTTTATTTCATGGCCCTGGAGGAATGTGAAACCTACTTTTTCAAACCGCAGGCCTTCCGTGAGGGTCAGGGCTATTACTCGACCGGAGTGAAACGGATCCCAGGCGAACCTTCCCAGAAGGTTCTGGTCGCGTTCAACCTGGATACGAACTCGATTGCCTGGAAATATCCCCAAACCGGCACAGGACGCTCCTCCGCCGGAACCATGGCAACGGCGGGAGGCGTGGTGTTTTTCGGGGACGATGCCGGCTCGTTTGAAGCCGTGGACGCGCGAAACGGCAAGCCGCTCTGGCACTTCAACACCGGGCAGGAGATGAGCGCGTCCCCCATGACTTATGCAGTCGCTGGCAAACAGTATGTAGCGATTGCCGCGGGCAGTGACGTTTTCAGTTTCGCGCTGCCGCGATGACTCGCGAATCTCGCTGACTAATTTGAAGGAGGATATATGGATTTGACTTCCACTCGCAGAACATTTGCTGTACGGTTCGCTTCCGTGCTTTCTACTTTGGGCGTTACCGCCGGCGTGTTGCCCAACCGTGCCTTAGCTCTGAGTTCCGCCGCGCAAGATGCGAGCGGAATCCGCAAGCTGAATAGCGATGGTAAACCGGGCAACGAGAAGGACGTCATTATGCCGGTGATCGTCCACAATGGATTGATTTATGTCGCGGGGCAGGGCGCCCACGATTCGCGCGATCCCAAAGAATGGACGATCGAATCACACACCGGCATGGTCATGGATAAAGTGAAGAAGCACGTTGAAATTGGCGGCGGGACCATGGACAGCATTCTTCAATTGAATGTCTACCTGGTGCACATTGAACATTGGGACGGAATGCACAAGGTCTTTGCAACATATTTTCCTCATGGCGGTCCAGCGCGCACGACCGTCGCGGTCGCTGCCCTGCCGGGAGACTCGCTGGTGGAAATCAATTGCATCGCCGCGGTCGCCGGCAAGTGAGCGGCAAAGGAGCTTCGTTCATGCGACTCAACTCGAAGTGGAACCGGCGTGGTTTTCTCGGCAGCGTGGGGGCGATCACAGGCTCGATCTTTTCAGGTTCGATTCTGTCTGGTTCGATCCTGTCTGGCTCGATTCTGGCGCCACGCAAGCTTTTTGCCTGGACTCGTGGGGCCGCAAGCGCGACGGTAAGCGGCTTTGGAGAGAGCGGCAATCCCTACGAAGAACTCGGCGTAACTACGGTGATTAATTGTGAGGGAACCATGACCATGCTGGGCGGTTCTCTTCCCCACCCCGAACTCGAAGCGGTCATGACCATGGCCGGGCGCCACTTTGTGAGCATTCCGGAGCTCGAAGTGGTTGCGGGCAAGCGGATCGCGGAAATGCTGAAGCTGCCGGAGGGTTACACCGCGCTGGTGACCTCGGGCGCGGCGGCGGCGATTCAATCAGGACTGGCGGGCATTCTCACTGGCGGGAACGAGGCCCTGATCCGGCAATTGCCCGATCTTACGGGCATGAAGTCGGAAGTGATCATTCAGAAGTCGCATCGCAACCCGTTCGATCATCAACTACGGTCGACAGGAATCAAGCTCATTGAGATTGAAACACGCGATCAATTACAAGCCGCCGTGAACCAGCGTACGGCGATGATGCACTTCACCAACTTCGCCAACGCCGCCGGGCAAATCAAGGTCGATGAATGGGTCAAGATGGCGAAGCAATACAACATCCCGTGCATGAACGACGCCGCAGCCGATACGCCGCCGGTGTCCCACCTCTGGGACTACACCAATATGGGGTACGACCTCGTTACCTTTAGCGGCGGCAAAGCGATTCGCGGGCCTCAGTGTGCCGGCCTGTTAATTGGGCGCAAAGACATGATCGCGAACGCACTGCTCAACAACAGTCCGCATGAAGACACACTGGGCCGCAGTCAGAAGGTGGGCAAAGAAGAAATCGTGGGCATGGTCAAGGCGCTCGAGCTTTTTCTGGCGGAAGACCATGAGGCTCTGAGCAAAGAATGGCAGGACCGGCTGGAAGGAATCTCGCGCGAGATCAGGAAAATTCCGGGCGTCACTACGTCGTTCTTCGTTCCGGACATCGCCAATCACGTGCCGCATATGAGCATCACCTGGGACGCCGCCCGCATCTCGTTGACAGCCGGAGAGGCGTCAAAGCTGCTGCGCAACTCGAAGCCGTCCATTGTTATGGGCGGCGGTGAAGGACGGCCCGGGCTGGCCATGAACTCGTTCATGCTCCAACCCGGGGAAGATAAAATCGTTGCCGAGCGCCTTTCGCAGCTTCTGCGCGAACGCGCGGCATAAGCCGGAAAGATCCTGCTATGAACCGTGCTACCACGAGCCACGTCCGCTGGTTTCTAGTGTTCTGGCTGTTCATCCTCAGCGCTGTGTCTTATCTCGACCGGGTGAACATTTCCATTGCGGGCGGGTCCATCGCAGAGGCTTACCATCTTAGCGACGTGCAGCTGGGCAAAGTGTTCAGCGCCATGCTGGTCGGTTACGCGCTCTTCCAAACTGCCGGAGGGAGGCTGGCGGACCGCTTCGGGCCGCGCCGCGTGCTGGCGGCCGGAGTCGCATGGTGGGGAGTCTTCACCGCGCTGACCGCACTGGTCCCGGCAAACATTGCAGGCGCACTAATCATTTTCGTCGGCGTTCGATTTCTTCTGGGCGCGGGCGAAGCCGTGATTTATCCTTCCGCCAATCAATTCATTGCGCGCTGGATTCCGACCTCGGAACGCGGCATCGCGAATGGCTGGATCTTCGCCGGGGTGGGAGCGGGCGCCGGCCTTACGCCGCTGCTCATCACCTATATTATGGTTCATTACGGCTGGCGGTCGTCGTTCTGGGTATGCTCCTTGGTCGGATTCGCGGCGGGAGCAGTGTGGTTCCTCAGTGCTCGCGACACCCCGGCCGAGCATACTGGCGTGTCTGCCTCAGAGTTGAACTTGATTCGCTCCGGACTGACGCAAGCGGAGCCCAGACAAACGGAGCAAGAGAATAACGCGAAAGCGCTCGTGCCCTGGCGGCGCGTTCTGCAAAGCAAAGAAGTCTGGGCCCTCACTCTCAGCTACTTCTGCTACGGCTACGTGGCATGGATATTCTTTAGCTGGTTCTATCGCTATCTCGCCAAGGTGCGGGGGCTGGATTTGAAAGCGACCGCGTTCTACACCATGTTGCCGTTCCTGGCGATGCTGCTGGGCTGCCTATTGGGAGGAGCCATCAACGACCGGCTGACGAAGCGGCTGGGGCCGCGCGTTGGACGCTGTGGTCTTGCCGCATTCGCCATCGCGGTTGCAGGCATCTTCATCGCTTTCGGTTCGCAGGTTCAAAGCGCTCGGCTGGCCAGCGTCGTGCTCGCCGGCGGAGCAGGCGCGTTGTACTTATCCCAGAGTTCTTTCTGGTCAGTGACGGCCGATATTGCCGGCGCGTCCTCTGGCTCAGTGTCGGGCTTCATGAATATGGGCAGTCAGATTGGGGCTGCGCTCACAGCTTCTCTCACTCCCTGGATCGCAGCCCGCTTCGGTTGGACAACTTCGTTTCTGGTGGCGGCTGGGTTGTGTCTTGTAGGTGCTGTGAGTTGGCTGGTGGTGGATCCATCGCGACAGCTCACCGGCCTCCCCGCCAACGTTGCCATGTCACAGCTTCAGAGTTCGAAGCCTGTGTCTGATCAGCCAGCGAACCGATCAACTGTAGCGCGCGCGAGTTTGTGAAAATCATTTCAACAGAATCATGGCGAAACTGAACATCAAGCCGAAGATCGGCAGCATGTGGGATCTGGTCAGTCTGGGCGAGGTCATGCTTCGCCTCGACCCAGGGGGCGAGCGCATTTCAACAACGCGCCATTTTCGCGCATGGGAAGGTGGAGGCGAATACAACGTGGCCCGCGGCCTCAAACGTTGCTTTCGGATGGACACGGCGGTCGTAACGGCGCTCGTGGATAATCCGGTTGGACGTCTTGTCGAAGACCTGATGCTTCAGGGCGGTGTTAGTCAGAAATACGTCCGCTGGGTACCTTTTGATGGAGTGGGCCGAAGCGTCCGCAACGGATTGAATTTCACTGAGCGAGGTTTCGGCCTGCGCGCTCCACTGGGATGTTCGGATCGCGGCCATACGGCTATCTCCCGACTGAAGCCTGGCGAAATCGATTGGGACCAGATCTTCCGCAAGGACGGAGCCCGCTGGTTTCACACCGGCGGAATCTTTTGTGCCCTTTCAGAGACCGCGCCACTCGTCGCCCAGGAAGCCATGGAAGCGGCGAAACGGGCCGGCGCCATCGTTTCCTATGACCTGAACTACCGTTCCTCGTTATGGAAATCGATCGGAGGAAAATCCAACGCGCAGGAGATGAACCGGCGGCTCGCGCCGCTGGTGGATGTGATGCTAGGAAATGAAGAAGACTTCACCGCCGCGCTGGGTTTTGAGGTGGAGGGCCTGGACGAACACCACGCCAAACTTGATTCGGCCAATTTCAAGGGAATGATCGAAAGAGTGGTGCGAGATTTTCCCAACCTGGCCCTCATCGCGACGACGCTGCGCCATGCGAAGTCAGCGACCCTGAATGACTGGGGAGCGATGAGCTACTACGATGGCGATTTCTACCAGGCGCGGACTCGCCAAAATCTGGAAATTTACGATCGCATCGGTGGAGGCGACTCCTTTGCTTCCGGATTGATTTATGGATTCCTATCGGGGAAGGAGCCGCAGTGGTCGGTCGACTGCGGCGCAGCACATGGCGCACTAGCCATGACAACGCCCGGCGATACCACCATGGCGACGCTGGAAGAAGTGTTGCAAGCGATGAAGGCGGAAACGGCGCGCATCGCGCGCTGAGGACATTGCGCGAGTGCACGGGAAAGAACCGCACCAGACTACGAGTATGACCATTGAGGACGTGATTCGCAGGATTGGGGTGATTGGCATCGTGCCGGTAGTGCGCGCCGCAACGGTCGAGGACGCAACCAGGGCCGTTGAAGCCATCTGCGCCGGCGGCATTCCGATTCTCGAAATCACCATGACTGTTCCCAACGCTACGTCAGTAATTCGCCATGTGGTGCGAGAACACGGAAATTCCGCGCTGATCGGAGCAGGCACGGTGACGACGGGCCAACAGGCCGAGCAATGTATTGACGCTGGAGCCGAGTTTCTTGTCAGCCCGGGACTGTCGATCCCGGTACTTTCGGTGGCGCAGGCCTGCGCCAAGCTGGCAATCCCAGGTGCGCTGACCCCAACCGAACTCATGCACGCCCAGGATAATGGAGCGAAGCTGATCAAGATTTTTCCTTGCGGCAACGTTGGCGGTGCCAAGTATCTTCAGTCTTTGAAAGGTCCGTTCCCGAACGCTGCCTTGATTCCAACCGGAGGAGTGAATGCTTCGAACGCCGCCGACTACGTTGCCGCCGGGGCGTTTGCTCTGGGAGTGGGTGGTGATCTGGTAAATGCGGCCGCTCTGCGGGCTGGGAACCTGGCGAAGATCACGCAAGCAGCCCGTGAGTTAGTGCAGGCAGTTCACGCCGCCCGCGAACTCGCCCTCGAAAGCGCTCGTCCGCCGCATTAGAGTGCAGAGGTCTTCAGGCGAGCTGAGGCTGCATGACGAACCGCGATTGCCAGTTGCAAAGTCTCGCCCGTGGCGGCGACAATCGTTGCATGCTGAAGAACACTCGGCGGAACCACGGTTCCGCCGCACAGACGCCCACCCCCGTTCCTTTCTCGCCTGGATCTATGGTGGTGGTCACGCTGGGCAATCCGCGCGACAAATTCTGGGGCATGGTTCTGCTGCTGGCCCCGGAAGGACTCAGCGTGAGCGGTATCGAGCTGGCGTCTTTTGAAGACCTGGTCGTGATGGTGAAGCACGGCGAATCGTTCAATCCCGCTGTCGTCTTCTTCCCCATGCATCGGGTCGAACGAATCGAGCTTGACCTTCCGGGCAGCGGCCTGCCTTCACTTTCGCAAAGCTTTTCAGCCAAAACCGGCCTCGATCCTGCCCTGTTGCTGGGCTCTGGCAAAGCTAGCGGAAAAACTCGTCGTGCCGGCTCCCGTTCCGCGGGTCGTCCGGCCAAGGGCCCGGCATGAGACTGTCACAGATCTTCACCGCGCCCAACCAACTCACCCTGCTGCGGATGGTTTTTGTTCCATTTGTCGTGATCGAACTCGTCGAAGGCCGCTATTTCTGGGCTCTGGTTCTCTTCGTCGTCGCCGGATTCAGCGACGGCCTGGATGGGCTGTTAGCCCGCAAGTTGCACCAGCAGACTCTGCTCGGCCAGTATCTTGATCCCATTGCCGACAAGCTTCTGTTGAGCACGATGTTTCTCGTGCTTTCCATCCTGCACAAGATTCCGTGGAATTTTACCGTGCTCGTCTTCAGCCGCGATATTTCCATCCTGGCCGCCAGTGCGGTGCTGTTTGCCATCGCGGGACTGCGCGATTTCCGGCCCAGCATCTTCGGCAAGGCCAACACCTTTTCGCAGATCGCCGCCGTGTTCTTCGTGATGCTCTATTCTCTGCAGCCGGTGCGCTGGATCGCGATTACGCGCATTGTCTTCCTGCGTGCCACGTTTGCCTTCACCATTGTCTCCGCCTTGTACTACGTTTTTCTGGTACAGCTCCGGCTACGGTCGCACACTCATGCACAGGCTCCGCATTCTTCCGCCGACGCCCCCGCTAGTTGACCCTTTTTCCAGCGTCCCCCTAGAATTGGTGATTCATCCAGATTGATCCACCTCTGAGCGCGATCACCCTATGGCCTTACGCCTTTACAACACCATGTCCTCGCAGGTCGAGGAATTCCATCCTCTCCGTGACAACCAAGTCCGCATTTATGCCTGCGGTCCCACGGTTTACGACTACGGGCACATCGGCAACTTCCGAACCTTCATTGCGGTTGACCTGCTGCAGCGCTTCCTGCGCCAATCCGGATATGCCGTGCGCTATGTGATGAACATAACGGACCTGGACGACAAGATCATTCGCAACGCGGCGCGCGACCAAGTCAGCGTTCAGCAGTACACCGCGAAGTACGAAAAGGCATTTCTCGAAGACGCCGCCATGATCGGGATCGAGCAGCCTGCCCTGGTGCGCGCTACCGAACACATTGCCGAGATGGCGGATTTCGTTGGCAAACTGGTCGAGAAGGGGATCGCTTACCGCACCGACGACGGGTCGTATTACTTCCGCATCGCAAAGTTTCCGCGATATGGCAGGCTCTCGAAGAAAGACTTCAGCGGAATGCTCGACGGGGCCCGCGTCGACGTTGACGAGTACGACAAAGACAGCGCGCGCGACTTCGCGCTCTGGAAGGCGCCGAAGCCCGGTGAAGCTTCCTGGGATAGCTCCGTTGGGCCGGGACGGCCGGGCTGGCATCTGGAGTGCTCGGTCATGTCGATGCAGGAACTGGGTAAGAGCTTTGATCTGCACGCCGGCGGAGAAGACCTCATCTTCCCGCATCACGAAAACGAAATCGCGCAGTCCGAGTCACTCACCGGAAAGACCTTCGCCCGTTTCTGGTTTCACGTGCGTTTTCTGCTGGTCGAGGGCGAGAAAATGTCGAAAAGCCTGGGCAACTTCTATACCCTGCGCGACCTCGTTCTGAAAGGGCACAAACCGTCGTCCATTCGTTACCTGCTGACGTCGGTTCCCTACCGTAGCCAGCTCAACTTCACGTTTGACGGCCTGAAGCAAGCTGCGGTCTCGGTTGAGCGGCTGCGCAATTTCCGGCAGCGTTTGACCGCGGAGAGTTTTTCCTCCGGCTCCAACGCAGAGATGCAAGCGCTCGCAAGTGAAACCATCGACCGCATGCGAGCCTCGCTCGACGATGACCTTAACACTGCACAGGCGCAGGCTGCCATTTTCGAGATGGTGCGCAGCGCCAATTCCGCACTGGATGCAAGCCACGTCAAGAAAGACGATACTGCGCCCCTTCTAGCTGCCCTGAACAAATTCGATGAGATTTTTGCCGTCCTCAAAGATGACGACGGCCCCAAGATGAAACAAGTCTTCGATTGGGCGACGACCGAAGGCCGCGAAAAGGACATTAGCAGTAACCTACGCGACGCGGCTCAGTCGAGCGGCTTTTCGGATGCTGAAATCGAGAAGCGGATCGAGGAGATAAAAGCAGCGCGCAGTCTTCGCGACTTTAAGAAGTCCGACGCGATCCGCGCGGAAACCCAAACCGCCGCAGGGATCATTATCGAACAGACCAAAGACGGCATCCGCTGGCGCAGAAAATAGTCTTGTTGGGTGTTAAGCTGAGAAGCTGAAGGCTGAGAGCTGAGAGCTCGCATGAAATCCCTCGACGAATATCTCCGCGATGCCGAACAGGCCCACGGACACCTCTGCGCCGGACAAGTCCTAGGTGTGCGGCTCGCAATGCTAGGCCTGGCCAAACTCGGCATCGATGATCCGCGCGGCAACAAGGAAGATCGCAAGCGGCTCGTCACCTTCGTCGAAATTGATCGCTGCGCCACTGATGCCGTTGCCGTCGTCACCGGCTGCCGTCTGGGCAAGCGCGCTCTGAAGTTCCGCGATTGGGGAAAAGTCGCGGCAACGTTCGTGGATGTAAGCACAGGCAAGGCGATTCGCATTGCGGCCAAAGAATCGTCGAAGGCTCTTGCCCGCCAGATGCATCCTGAAATCGCCGACAAGAACCAGCAGCAGATGCTGGCCTACCGAGAAATCACAGACGACGATTTGTTTACCATGCAGTGGGTAAGAGTCGAACTACCGCCTGAAGAGTTTCCCGGATACAAAGGGGAACGCGTGGTGTGCGAGGATTGCGGGGAAGGCATCAACTTTCGCAGAGAAGTCCGTGCCCAGGAGAAGATTCTTTGCCGCGCCTGCGCTGGAGAACGCTACTACCAGCCGATCTAAGCCGCCCGCTCATAGGCATGCGCCAGCCGCAAGATTGTCGCTTCGTCAAAATGCTTCCCGAGAATCTGCAACCCGATCGGCAGCTTCTCGCGCGTCTCGCCGCACGGAATTGAAATGCCTGGAATCCCCGCCAAATCCGCCGTCACCGTGTAAATGTCCGCCAGATACATCGCCAGCGGATCGTTCGACTTCTCGCCCAGCCGAAATGCCGCCGTCGGACTCGTCGGCGTCACGATCGCATCCACGTTGCGAAAAGCTTCTTCGAAATCGCGCGCCAGCAGCGTACGCACTTTCTGTGCCTTCAGATAGTACGCATCATAGTAACCGGCGCTCAGTGCGTACGTCCCGAGCATGATTCGGCGCTTGACCTCCGCGCCGAAGCCCTCATCGCGGCTGCGGCGGTACATCTCGGAGAGCGTCTTCACTCCCGGCGCGCGATAGCTGTAGCGCACACCGTCGTAGCGGGCAAGGTTCGAAGATGCTTCCGCGGTCGCGATCAGGTAATAAGCAGGAATCGCATAGGGGGTGTGCGGCAACGAAACCGGCACAACCTCGCAGCCCAGGCTTCTCAATTTGTCGATCGCCGACTCAACCGCATGACGGACCTCATCGTCCAATCCGTCTCCGAAATATTCCTTAGCCACGCCCAATCTCAGACCGCGCACGGGTTTCTCAAGTTCGGCAACGTAATCCGGTACCGGCACATCTGCCGAAGTTGCATCCATCGGGTCGCGCCCGGCAATCGTGCGTAACACAATCGCCGCATCCTTCACTGTCTTCGCCAGCGGTCCGATGTGATCGAGCGAAGACGCAAACGCGATCAGCCCGTAACGCGAGACACGACCGTAGGTCGGCATCAATCCGACCACGCCGCAAAACGACGCCGGCTGCCGTATCGATCCTCCGGTATCCGAACCCAGCGCGACCACTGCCATGTCCGCGGCAACGGCCGCAGCCGAACCGCCAGAAGATCCACCCGGTACGCGGCTCACATCGCGAGGATTGCGCACCGGATGAAACGCCGAGTTCTCATTCGATGAACCCATGGCAAACTCGTCGCAGTTCGTCTTGCCGAGAACCACGGCGCCTGCCGCTTCCATGCGCGCTACCGCAGTGCAATCGTAGGGAGGAACAAATTTGCCCAGGATTTTCGATCCCGCCGTAGTGCGTACGCCGCGAGTTGACATCACATCTTTGATTCCGACCGGGACGCCGCCCAGCGGTGGCAACGGCTTGCCTTCGGCGGCCATCCGGTCGATGCGATCCGCCTGCTCCAGTGCGCGCTCCTTCGACAAAGTGAGGAAGGCGCCGATCTTCCCGTCTTCTTTCTGGATGCGCGCATAGTGCTCCTCGGCCAGCGCGAGCGCCGTCGTCTTGCGCTCTTGCACGGCGGAACGCGCAGTGTCGATATTGAGTTGGGTCAGTTGCATCGCTATTGAGAAAAGAACACGGATCGGCAGTATGAAAAGAACCCGTGACTCGCAACTATCTTTCGATCACCTTGGGAACCCGGAAGAACGCGCCGTCCGCATCTGGAGCGTTCTCCAGCGCCGATTCCTGAGACAAAGACTTCCGCAGCCCCTCCGGCACATCCTCACGACTCGCGTATGCAAACCTCTCGCTCCCCTGCCTGGATTCGTCGACGCCATAGCGGTCCGATACCTGAGCCATCGGTTCGACGTTCGATGTGTCCAGTTCGCTGAGCCTCTCGATGTAGCCAAGAATCGAGTTTAGATCGCGCACCATGCCCACGCGTTCCTCAGCGGAAAGCTCCAGGTTGGCCAGATCGGCGACGTAGGCAACGTCCTTTTCTGTGACTTTCATTCTCGATCACTCATTGTGTCGGAAATAAAGAGTATCGGAAAGCACGGGCCCGCTCAGCCCTGCCGGATCACAAACTCAATCCTCTCCACTTTTTGGCCGGCATAACGATTCAGTGCGGCGAGATAGCGCGGAGCCAGGCCCTGCATCTCGCGTTTCCATCCGTCATCGGAAACCTCGACGTGGAGAACTGAATCGGCAAACTTCAGGGCTCGTGTGCGCTCGGCGACTGCCGATCCACAAACCAACGGCCAGGCAAGCAGCGGGGCTTCGCCCTGCGGCACGCGCCGCAGAGAACTCACGACAATCTTTTCCAGTCCTGCGCCTGCCTGCTCCAATGCAACTCCTAAGTTGCGGCGAATTTCCTGCTGCAAGCGACCGCCAAGATTCCGATTCTAGCATTCCGTTGCCCTGCAGGTGCCGTTCGCCAGGCCTGCACCCTCAGAGCGGAAACTCGCGCCCTACGAACTCGAGGGCCGCGTCGCGGGAAAGTAATCGTCCCTCAAGCTGAGCATCTTCCACGGCCTCCAGAATCTCGCGGAACCTTGGCCCCGGTGCATACCCGGTAGCAATCAAGTCGTCGCCCGTAACCAATGGCACAGGACGAATCTTCTCGGGCGGAATCTCGGCACGCTTCTCTCGGACAAACTCATACGTGCTCAAATTGCCGTGGCTGGCCAGGCTGTCGGCGCGATGCAACGCGAGATGTTCGTCGAAGCCGGGCATACGTAGGAATTTCTTCAACGTCGACTCCTTCATCCGCGTGGCATGCCCAAAGCGCATGTGATTGTCGACCAGTGCCAGCACCTGAGCTGCGTCGTGCTTGGAGAACCGCAGGCGCTCACAGATCTCCTCCGCAATCTTGACGCCTACATCCACATGCCCGTCAAAACGAATGCGGTCAGGCGCCACGCGGAACGTTGCGGGCTTGCCCACGTCGTGCAGCAGCGCACCCCAAGCCAACGTTGGCGAACAAGGCTCAGGCAAATTATCCAGCAATAGCAGCGTGTGCACAAACACGTCGCCCTCGGGATGAAACTCGGGCGGCTGCTTAACGCCCTTCATGGCCGAGATCTCCGGCAGCACTTCTTTCAGTAGCTCGCTCTCATCCAGCAGGAGAAAAGCGCCCCGGGCGTGGCCCTCGGTAAGCATCTTCGTGAGCTCATCGCGGACCCGTTCGCGCGAAACCGCATGGATTTCGGACGCACAATGCTGGATCGCGGCAAGCGTCCCGGCTTCAATCGCATACTCAAAGCGCGCGGCAAAGCGTACCGCGCGCAGCATGCGCAGTTTGTCTTCGGCGAAGCGCCGCCCGGGCTCGCCGATGGCGCGAATGATGCCCGCCGCAAGGTCCTTGCGGCCATCCACGAAGTCGAGCACTTCGCCGCTCACCGGATCGAGCATCATGCCGTTGATCGTGAAATCTCGCCGGGCCACATCTTCACGCGGATCCTCGCTGAACCGGACTTCATCGGGACGCCGCCCGTCCGAGTAGCCGAGATCGCTCCGGAAAGTTGCCACTTCCACGGCGTGGGTTTTCGGCAGAACTTCTTCGTCTCCGCTCGCGCGCTGCTCTTCGGGCAGAGGCACCAGGACCACCCCAAACTGCGCTCCCACGGCGTAGGTCTCAGGAAAGATTTCCATTACTTGCGCTGGCGTTGCGCTGGTCGCAATGTCATAGTCCGCAGGCTCGCGTTGCAGCAGCAGATCGCGCACGCATCCGCCCACCAGGTAGGCCTGAAAGCCCTGCTGGCGCAGAGTCTGGATGATTTGGGCTGCAAACGATTGAAGCATCTACCAGTACCTTACTTCAAAACTACAAAATGCCGCGACGGATGTTCCTTCTGGATTTCCGGCAATGCAACAACGTGCCTTTTCTGGCCTAAATGTATCCTCAAATGTAACGATACTCTTGCACTCTTGCAGACTGGCCAAGTATACTTTTGATGAACAAAGTATACTTAATTGCCATCAGTACACAAGGATACTCTGCATCACAAAAGTATACTTACTATACCGTTGAGCGAAGCTGCGTATCTTTGGACGGAGAGAAATCGGATGAACCCGGAAAAATTCAGGAAGGAAGGTGCGGGAAAACTACTGGGGATCGGGCAACAGCAGCGGGCCTTTCTGCCCAATCCGCTTCCTCCGAAGCTGGAGATTACCTGGGAGCTTGCAGAGCGGATCTCCGACGCAGACCGATCGCTGGGGGAATTGGCTGGGGTTGCACGAACGATCCCAAATCCTCACTTGTTGATTGAGCCGTTTACCCGTCGTGAAGCAGTACTCTCTAGTCGGATTGAGGGCACGCAAGCCACGTTGACGGAGCTGTTTTCAGCCGAGGCGGGTGCTCGAAGGGAAGGGCCAAGCGAAGCCGTTCGGGAGATTTCCAATTACGTTAACGCGCTGGAGTTCGGCCTGAAGCGGCTGAAACAGCTTCCTGTGAGCCTGCGCCTCATCAAGGAACTTCACGGGCGGCTGATGAAAGATGTTCGGGGCGAATCCTCCACTCCCGGTGAGTTCCGACGGGCGCAAAACTTCATCGGACCGCCCGGCTGTAAATTGGAGAATGCGACCTACGTTCCGCCCCCCGTTCCGCAAATGAAAGACGCCCTGTACCGATTCGAAAAGTATCTTCATGAAAGCCCGAGGGGCCTTCCGCCCTTGGTTCGGCTCTCTCTGATCCATTATCAATTTGAGGCCATACATCCTTTTTGGGACGGTAATGGGCGTGTCGGCAGGCTATTGATTACTCTGCTTTTGTGCTCGGAACGCTTGTTGCCACAGCCCCTGCTCTACCTGAGCGCATATTTCGAGCGCAATCGTAAGGCGTACTATCGACTCTTGCTCGATATCAGCCAAACCGGAGATTGGATGGACTGGGTCCGATTTTTCGTAAATGGAGTTTCCGAAGAATCCCGAGATGCTGTAGCTCGTTCCAACCAGCTATTGGCGCTGCGCCAGGAATACCGGGAGAAGCTGCAGGCGCAGAAATTGCCGGGACGCGCCTTGGAACTGATGGAGAACCTCTTTAAGGAGCCAGTCACCACGGTGGCCGGAGCGCGGGAGCGATTAAAGGTGACGACTCGCGCTGCTCAGCAGAACGTCGACCGACTCGTTCGAGCAGGAATACTGAAAGAGGTGACGGGAAGGCAACGTTATCGGGTGTTTGTAGCCCAGAGGATAATTCAGATTGTAGAAGCTGACCAGGCCCCCAAGCAGATTGCGATGTTTGAAAAGTGATGCCAGACACCTACATACTCGGCATCGAAAGTTCCTGCGACGAAACCGCCGCGGCTGTCGTACGTTCGGGCGAACAACTCATCTCGAACGTGGTCGCCTCGCAGATCGCCACCCATCAGCCTTATGGTGGCGTTGTGCCCGAGTTGGCATCGCGCGAGCACCTGAAGGCGATTGTTCTCGTCGTCCGGCAAGCGCTGGCTGAGGCCAATCAGACTTACAACTCCGTCGACGCGATCGCGGTCACCCAAGGCCCCGGACTTGCTGGAGCGCTGCTGGTAGGCATCAGCTACGCCAAGGCGCTGGCCTTTTCCCTCGACAAGCCGCTGATCGCGGTCAACCATCTCGAAGGCCACATCCATGCGGTTCTGCTGGAAGAGCGCCAGAAGGGCAATCACGAACTGCAATTTCCCGTGCTGGCTCTGGTCGTTTCCGGAGGACACACTCACCTTTATCTGGTCGCGCGGACAAATCACAGTTGGACGTATGAAAACATCGGGCACACCCGCGACGACGCTGCAGGCGAAGCCTTCGACAAAACTGCAAAACTTCTTGGACTTGGCTATCCCGGAGGCCCCATCATCGACCGGCTCGCCCCCCATGGCGACCCGAGCGCCGTAAAGTTCCTGCCCGCGCAGATTAAGCACCGAGATCGCCGGGACCGCCGCGGACAGAAAGAAATGGAGTCCGATCGCCCGCGCTTTGACTTCTCGTACAGCGGCATCAAAACTGCCGTGCTGCGTTACGTTGAAGTCCACGACATGCACCGCTCTATCGAAATCCGTCGCAATGCTTTGGCGAGCATCTCCAAACCCAAGCTCGAAGACTACCTTGCGAATTGCGACAAACAAGCTCTCGACCTGGTTGCGTCATTTCAGCATGCGATCGTCGACGATCTGGTTGGCAAGACTCTGGCCGCGGCACGCGCGTATGACGTGGCTACTCTTTTCGTCACCGGCGGAGTGGCAGCGAACAATGAATTGCGGAAAACATTTGAGCGCGACGCCGCGCAGGACGGCGTGCCGGTCTATTTTCCATCGCGGCCGCTCTCCACCGACAACGCCGCCATGATAGCCGCCGCCGCCTATCCCAAATTCCTGTCAAAGGATTTTGCTGCCATGGATTTTTCCGCTGAGGCCAGTCTTCTCTTGCGCTAGGCCCCTTTGCGGAACCAGCGAAAAGCTAAAAACGAACCGCTAAAGGCTGTCTACTTCCCCGCACTTTGCCCTTGGCTTTTTCCCATCACGGCATCCAGTGCTTTTTCCAGCTGCCCTTGGATGTCGATATCCTTGTAAATCGCAAAGTTGGCGCGTTTTTCCTTTTCGTCGAAGCCGCTGGCGCGGCCGGCAACGATAATGATGGGAATGTTAGCGGTCTGCGGGTTTTTCTTCAGGGCGGTGATCAGTTCGCTGCCCGACATCTTCGGCATCTGCATGTCGGTAACGATCAAGTCAGGATGAACCCGCTCCAGAATCTGCAAAGCCTCCACGCCGTTCGTGGCTGATTCCACCGCGAAGCCGCGCTCTTCAAGAGAGCGGCAAACGGTGTAGCGGATCAGCATGGAATCGTCAACCACCAACGCTACAGCAGGCATGAGTTTGCAACGTGCGGAATGCACGCCCCCGGCCCGAAGACTAGCAGAGCCCCTCCGCTGCGAACAAGCTGCAATGACCTAAACCTGGTTACTTCGGTGCCTTCTGGCGGCAGCTTCGGACCCTTGACCGGGCTTGATCTAGGATTCTTGGGGTTCGCCTTCGGCGCTTTCCTCGATGCTCATGTCCTTGAGTTCGCTGGACTCGAAGATTTCGCGGCACTCGAGGCATTCCACGAACTCCGCGTCTTCTTCGCGGCTCACAATCTGCACGCGTGGGTGCTTGCACGGTTGCTGGTTGGCGTTTTGAGGATGCGAGAACGGCTTTGAGGTCATAAATCCGGAAGCGTCGCCCTCTATGAATACGCACAGGGACCGATTCGCGGGAATTTCCCGGTATTTTAGCCCTGCTTCGCCACTTGTCAAGTCCCTCGACGTTGCACTTCGGTGAATTTGTTTCCCGTTTCCGGCAATTAGGTCCTTTTCACCGCCTCGGAGTACTCTAATTCCGACCAATATCATCGCCAAGGCCTAAGCCGTTCAATCCCTGATAGTTACCATTCAATGTCGCCTTTCCCGGCTGCCTGTAAGGGCTTGCATAATCTTGGGTTATCGACATAGAATGAATTACGACGGAAAAGGTCGGATTTCGGGTTCGCTCCTTTGGGGTCAGAATCAGCCACTCGACCGTGGAACCAGGATGCTCAAGTTAACCAAAAAGGCGGACTACGCGCTGATGGCCATGAAGCACCTGGCCGACCACGCTCACGAGGGAACTCGGAGCGCCAGCGCAAAGGACGTTGCCGATTCTTTCGGCATCCCGCCCGAGGCCCTGGCCAAGATTCTGCAGCGACTGGTCAAGGCTGGTCTGCTGCAGTCGCAACACGGCACGAACGGCGGTTATCGACTGGCGCGCGCCGCACATACGATTTCGGCCTTCGAAGTGATTCAGGCCATCGACGGCCCGCTCTTCATCACCTCCTGTGTCACCGTTCGCGGGGAGTGCGGCCAGAGCGACCGTTGCAACATCCGCGAACCGCTGCGCAAGGTGAATGAGAGCATCGAAGCCGTGCTGAAGCGCATCAAGATTTCACACATGCGGGAAGAACCCGAAGAGGCTGGAACCGCGGCAGCCAAGCCAGCGGAACTGGTGACGATCATCTAGTCGGACTTGATGAAGAATAAAAGAGTTAGCATCTAACAAGGTAGGAGAAGCAATTATGAGCACGGATGTAAGAGTCCCCCAACAACTTCCAGTCACGCAGCACGCCGCTCCCCAGGGAGTGAAGTTGCCCATCTATATGGATAACCACGCCACCACGCCCATGGATCCGCGCGTGCTGGAAGAGATGCTGCCCTACTTCATGGAAAAGTTTGGCAACGCCGCCAGCCGCAATCACTCTTTCGGCTGGGCCGGCGAAGAAGGCGTGGAAACTGCCCGTGAGCGCATCGCCAAGCTGATCGGCGCCACCACCAAAGAAATCATCTTCACCTCCGGCGCCACCGAGAGCGACAACCTCGCCATCAAGGGCGTGGCCGAGATGTATCGCGAAAAAGGAAACCACATCATCACCGCGGTCACCGAGCACAAGGCCGTGCTCGACACTTGCAAGCGCCTCGAAAAATACGGCTATCGCGTCACTTACATGCCGGTGCAGAAAGACGGCCTGATCGATCTCGAAGACCTCAAGCGCGCCATGGACGACAAGACCATCCTGGTCACCATCATGGCCGCAAACAACGAAATCGGCGTAGTCCAGCCCATCGCCGAGATCGGCAAGCTCTGCCGCGAGCGCGGCATCATCTTCCACACCGACGCCACGCAAGCCATCGGCAAGATTCCCATCGATGTGAACAAACAGAATATCGACCTCATGTCGATCTCCGGTCACAAGATGTACGGTCCCAAGGGTGTAGGCGCTTTGTATGTTCGCCGCAAGAATCCTCGCGTGCAGCTTTCCGCCCTCATCGACGGCGGCGGCCACGAGCGCGGCATGCGTTCCGGCACCCTCAACGTCGCCGGCATTGTCGGCTTGGGCAAAGCCTGCGCCATCGCTTCTGAGGAAATGTCCCGCGAGGCAGTCCAGCTGGCTAGCTTGCGCGACCGCCTGCGCGATCGCATCATGAGCCGTCTCGACGAAACCTACATCAACGGCTCCACGGAGCATCGCCTGCCCGGCAACCTGAACATCAGCTTTGCGTACGTCGAAGGCGAGTCCCTGCTGATGGGCATCAACGATATCGCGGTTTCGAGCGGTTCCGCCTGCACCTCCGCGACTCTCGAGCCATCGTATGTATTGAAGGCTCTCGGCACCGGCGACGACCTGGCGCACAGTTCGATCCGTTTCGGTATCGGCCGCTTCAACACCGCCGCCGAAGTCGATTACGTGGCCGACCGCGTCATCGAAACCGTCGAGCGCCTCCGCGAACTTTCGCCGCTCTATGAAATGGCCAAGGAAGGCATCAATCTGGCGGACGTGAAGTGGGCTGGAGAAGGACACTAAGCGCGAGTACCGGCCAAGCCGCGTAGCGGCGGCATGTGAAAGTCCGGCACGGAAGTGCCGGGGAAGCATGTTGACGATGGAACAAGTCCCGTAGGGACGGCACAGATTCTAGAAAGGCTCAGGAGAATCAAATGTCATACAGCGATAAAGTAATCGATCACTACAACCACCCCCGCAACGTCGGCTCCATGGACAAGAGCAGCGCCGATGTTGGTACCGGCCTGGTCGGCGCACCCGAGTGCGGCGACGTCATGAAGCTGCAGATCAAGGTCAACCGCGAAACCAATGTCATTGAAGAAGCCAAGTTCAAGACCTTCGGCTGCGGTTCCGCCATCGCCTCGTCCTCATTGGCCACCGAGTGGGTCAAGGGCAAGACGGTGGAGGAAGCCCTCACCATCAAGAACATGGACATCGTGAAGGAGCTGTCGCTTCCTCCAGTGAAGATCCATTGTTCCGTGTTGGCCGAGGACGCCATCCGCGCCGCCATCAGCGACTGGAAGAAAAAGCAGGAAGCCGCGAAGCCAGTTGCGTCGGCGGTAGCGCAGTAGGCTTTTGCAGGCACCCGCAATGCGTCTGAGTTTTAAAAGGACGCGGCTGACTTGCGCGGCTGATTTGAAAGAGCGTGCCTCAGTTTTGAAAGGGCATAACTTCAGCCGCACCGAGATCGGGAAGGGCACGACTTCAGTCGTGCCATAAGCGCCTCACACCGTCGCGGCTTTAGCCGCTGAGGGACTGCGTCAGGAAAATGACAACGGCAACCGAACAATCCGCGCAACCATCGCAAGCCGCGCCGGCCAAGGGCATTCAGGTCACCGACAAAGCCCTGGTCAAAGTGCGCAGCGCAATGGCCAAAGAAGGCATCTCGCCCGAGCAGGGCGGATTGCGCCTCGGTGTGCAGGGCGGCGGCTGTTCCGGTCTCAGCTATAACATCCGCTTCGACACGCAGCCGCGCGAGCGCGACCGCATCTTCCAGTACGGCGATATCCGCGTTTTCGTCGATCCGAAGTCGTTCATCTACCTTCACGGCATGATCCTCGACTACCAGGAAACGCTGATGCAGCAGGGATTCGTCTTCGTGAATCCCCAGGCATCGAAGTCGTGCGGCTGCGGCACCTCGTTCTCCGCGTGAGGGTTTGCTCGTGCGGCATTGCCTGTGTGGCTCGGACACTCCTGTCCGGGAAAGCTCACCACCAAGCTTGTCGTTCGAGGCAGCACGCTCGGCTTCACGTAAGGTGTTATTGAAGTATGACGAATGCGCCCTTAACCATCACCGCGAGGTCCGAGCAGACTCAATCCTGCTGGTCGTGCAGCGCCATGCGCGCCGTGCACTTCTGCGAGGCCTGCGGCAAGGTTCAACCTCCAGCCCCGGTGGACTACTTCACGTTCTTTGGCCTGCTCCGCAAACTGGATCTCGATGTTGCCGCTCTGGAAAAAGACTTTTACGAACTGAGCCGCAAGCTGCACCCCGATCTCAACGCCCGCGCCGGCAGCCAGGAGCAGGAATGGACCTTGCAACAAAGCTCTCTGCTCAACGATGCGTATCGCACATTGAAAGAGCCGATCAGGCGCACCCAGTATCTCTTGCAACTGGAAGGCGTGGAACTGGAAGAACAATCAAAGACCGCCACCGAGCAGGCGCGCTCCTCCGGACAAATCAAGAAGCAGATCGTTCCCCCTGACTTGCTGGAAGAAGTTTTCGAGTTGAATATGCAGCTCGAAGAACTTCGCATGCAAAAGAAGATGGGCGAGGACGACCCCGCCCTGATCGAGGAAATCGGCCGCCAGAAGCTCGAACTCGAAGAAAAGCAGGAAGCACTGCTGCGCGAGTTACGGGGCCACTGGAAGATGTGGGATGGAATGATTCAGCGCGAGCAGAACGGTCAGCCTGTCTCGGACGAAGAGCGCCGGCAGGAGCGCGACAGAATGGTGGCAGTGCTGAACCGAAGAAACTACATCCGCAATCTGGTGCGGGACGTAAGTGAAGCGCTGGAAAGCGACTAGCAATTAGGGAAGCAGTGCAGTTTGGCACTTACACAAGGGCTGTCACGTTCAGGAGGGCTGTGATCCGCAGGAAGCCTGTGATCCTCAGGAGGCCTGTCAGGATTGTCATCCTGAGCCAAGCCGATTTTCAGGCGCAGCGAAGAGCCTGCCCTGGGCGAAGCCGAAGGGATCTCCTGCTCAACCGGCCCCTCGCGTAAGCCAAGCTGTTGAACTAACACAATGACCACCGATCGCATCGTCGGCATCGACCTGGGCACCACGAATTCTCTCGTGGCCTTCATGCAGGGGGAGACCCCTGTCGTAATCCCCGGCGACGATGGCTCGAATCTCGTGCCGTCGGTCGTCGCGCTCGACGAGAAAAACCAGCCTGTCATCGGCAATGCTGCGCGCAAGTATCTAACCGAAACGCCGGACCGCGCCGTCTACTCCATCAAACGCCTGATGGGGCGCGGGGTTGACGACATTCAGGAAGAATTGAAGTTCTTCCCCTTCCGACTTGCCGAAGATCTGCAAGCCGGCGAAGTCATCCGTATCAAGCTAGGCGACAAAACCTATACCCCGCCGGAAATCTCGGCTCTCATCCTTCGCCAGCTCAAGCGCAATGCCGAGCGCTTTTTCGGAGCCCCGGTCACCAAGGCCGTCATCACCGTGCCCGCCTACTTCAACGACGCGCAGCGTCAGGCCACAAAAGATGCGGGCCGCATTGCCGGTCTCGAAGTCCTGCGTCTGGTCAACGAACCCACTGCCGCGTCCCTCGCTTACGGCCTCGACAAAAAGCAGAACGGCATCGTGGCTGTCTACGACCTCGGCGGCGGTACTTTCGACATTTCGATTCTCAAGCTGCATGACGGGATCTTCGAAGTGATCGCCACCAACGGCGACACCCATCTCGGCGGCGACGATATCGACAATCTTCTCATCACCATCGCCCTTGACGACACGCTCGGCGATCTCGGTCTCGACCTCCGACGCAGCGCCGAAGCCGTGCAAGCCATTCGTAACGCCGTCATCGAAGCTAAGATCGCGCTCTCCACCAAGTCTTCAGTCAAACTCGACGTTGAACTCCCCGGTGGCAAGCGCTACTTGCGCGAAATCACCCGCGAACAGTTCGAGCAACTCATTCAGCCCATCATCGACCGCACCGTAGGCCCCTGCAAACAGGCCTTGAAAGACGCTGGCCTCAAGCCGGAACAGATTGACGAGGTCGTCCTCGTCGGCGGATCCACGCGCATTCCCAAAGTTCGCGCTCTGGTGAAAGAACTCTTTCACCGCGAACCGCACACCGGCCTTAATCCCGACGAAGTTGTCGCGTTGGGCGCTGCGGTGCAGGCCAACATTCTCGGCGGAGGCTCGGAAGCCACCGAAAACATGCTGCTGCTCGATGTCACGCCCTTGTCGCTCGGCATCGAAGTCGCAGGGGGCGTCACCGATAAAATCATTCTGCGCAACTCAACCATCCCCGCGTCCGCCACGCAGCACTACACCACGCAAGTCGACGGCCAGGCCAACGTCGCCATTCATGTTTTGCAAGGCGAGCGTGAACTGGCAAAAGACTGCCGGTCACTGGCGCGTTTTGACCTCAAGGGCATTCCGCCCATGGCCGCTGGAATGGCGCGCATTGAGGTTAGATTTCTCATCGACGCCAACGGCATCCTGCACGTTTCCGCCCGCGAGCAGCGCAGTGGCAAAGAATCGGAAATTCAGGTCCAGCCCAGCTACGGCCTCACTGACGAGCAAGTCGAGGGCATGATCCTCGACTCCTTCGACAGCGCGGAAGAAGATTTCCGCCAGCGCCAGGTCATTGAAGCGCGCAACGAAGCCGCCACCATCCTGGCCGCGCTCGACAAAGGCAAGAAAAGCGCGGCCTGGGGTCACCTCACTACCGATGAGAAGAAAAAGATCGCAAAGATGGAGAAGGCGCTGGCCGCGGTAAACGCCGAAGACGATTACCAGGCCATCCGCAAAGCCATCGACGCCCTCAACCAGGGCACGACACGCTTGGCTGAACTCATGATGGACAGCGCAGTTTCCACCGCGCTAAAAGGTAAGACCATGGACGAAGCCGACTTGGGCGAAGGCCCTACGGCACCGCATCCCATGGCCAAAGCAGAATTTGAGTAGGAACAAGTATCACTCGGCAGTTGGCCAAATGCTAATTGCCCATTGCTAGGACTTTCTGGAGCAAAGTATGTCAGACGAAAAAACACAAGGCGCCGGTACAGCCACCGAAGAAGCTCCCGGCGACAACACCGTGCAGCTAACGTTCTTGCCCGAGGGCAAGACGGTCCAGTTCGAGCACGGCAAGCTGCCCTACGAGGATCACGGCAAGGAGGAGTCGATCCTCGACATCGCCCTCAACTACGGCGTCACGCTCGACCACGCCTGCGGCGGCAATTGCGCCTGCACCACCTGCCATGTCTGGATCAAAGAAGGCGCCGAAAATCTCTCGCCCATGGAGGACGATGAAGCCGACCGCCTGGACATGGCCGCCGATTTGCAGTTAAACTCGCGTCTCGGCTGCCAGGTGCAGGTCACGAAGCCGGGTAAGGTAGTCGTCGAGATCCCAGCCTGGAACCGCAACTACATATCGGAAGAACACCACTAAGCAGTTAGCAACTAGCAGTTAGCATTCAGCCCCCTGGCACTGGCCAATGTCGGCAGGAGCCGCGAAGGTAGCTGATAAGCTAATGGCTAAGAGCTTAAGAGCTAACGGCTAGCTGCTATCGAGGAACTCCCCATGCCTAAATCTCTCACCTGGGAAAACGCCGAAGACCTCGGCATCCTGCTCTCCGAAGTTCATCCCGATCTCGATCCCCTCACCGTCCGCTTCACCGACCTGCACCGTTACGTGACCGAATTGCCCGACTTCAAGGGCGATCCCGGAGCTTCCAACGAAGGCAAGCTCGAAGCCATCCAAATGGCTTGGCACGAAGAATTCCAGGATCGCACCCAGGGCTAAGGTATCTTTTTACAATTCTGTGACAATTACCTTCCAATGCCTGGCCTAAACTGCATGAGAAATTGTTGTGGCAGGGGCTCCCCAGCAGGTCGTCCTTAGCCATCAACTTCTCTCTCCGTCCAACTGCAAAGGGCACGGCTCCAAGCCGTGCCCTATTTTTCTTGCCTGAACTCGAGTTCCCGGCCACAAGCCCCGCGTCCTCTACCCGACCGTCACCGGCACCGGCTCTTCCACGCTCGCTTCGCGCAAAAACTTCGCCGCTTCCTCCGGCGGTGTGGGATTAATGTAGAAACCCGTGCCCCACTCAAATCCCGCCGTCTTGGTCAGCTTCGGCATGAACTCCATGTGCCAGTGATAGTGGTCGTTGGT
>Ga0070765_100000011_pt1 | contig 154505 bp, 144 predicted proteins | sample HubBroMetageWFT5_FD_71516 | JGI IMG/M metagenome (GOLD analysis project Ga0070765, IMG submission 71516) | Warmed and freeze-thawed soil microbial communities from the Hubbard Brook experimental Forest, New Hampshire - Hubbard Brook CCASE Soil... | ecosystem: Environmental > Terrestrial >...
AGAGAACAGTGCCCTGCACGGTATGTGCAGGAATGTGCAGAGTTGGTCGCGCCACCACCGTACAAGACTGCTTGACGCATCGCGCAGCTACCAAGTAACTTCAATCCGTACAATCCTTTACGAAGTTGTCGCTGGTTGGTACAGGGACGCGTCCATTTGGTTGGGCAAGTGCTTCTTTGGAGAGCAATGAAAGAGGCCGCCACGAATTGACCTTCACTCTCCGTTTTCGACCTTCTTTGAATCGATCCGCTTGCGGGATCGGTCCCGTGCATCGCCTTTCCTGACTCCTACCTGACCAGCCTCTTTTGAGAATGTGGCCCCAGAAATGGGGCCCTTTTTCTTGGGTTAACTTCTCGGAAGGCTGGCTACGATTGACGTTCATAGGCAGGTCTGCGCCGCCAAAGGCGGAATGTATTTAAGGATGGTCTGATAGAGGTCTTCCGGAGGGAGCTTGACTCCCTCCGGGAACATTTACGAGCCTAAAACAGATTCCACAAGAACTGGTTGTACACGTCGTGGTGGTACTGAACTTCCGGGGCTTTCACGAATGTCCCCAGCAGCCGCGGGCAACGGTCGGCGGAAGCCTGTTTCAAGTCCGCATAACGGGCCTTCACATCTTCGCCCAAGAGTTTCGTGGTCCAATCGGCTTTGCGGAAGTTGGCCAGCGCGTCATAGATATTGTCCGGCAAGTAGCGCTGCGCCTGCCGCAGGTTCTTGATCTTCGAGGTCTCTCCGTCCAACCCAGTCTTGAAGATTGAGAGCATGACCAGGTAAGGGTTCGCGTCCGGCGAAACCGAGCGTACTTCGACGCGCATGCTGCGCTCGTTGCCAATCGGAATGCGGATCATGGAACCGCGATCAGTGGCCGACGCCTTGATCTGGTTGGGAGCCTCGAAGTGCGGATCCAGCCGCCGATACGCATTCACGCTGGCGTTCAACAGCAGGCAAAGATCGTTGCCATGAGTCAGGATCCGGTCCACGAACTCCCAGCCCAGCTTGCTCAGCATTTCTTCGCCCTTGGGGTCCCAGAACAAATTCTTCCCGCCCTTGCTGATGGAAACATTGGTGTGCATGCCGCTGCCGTTCACCCCCACCACCGGCTTCGGCAAGAATGAAACCGTGCAGCCCATCCGGGTCGCCACCTGGCGGCAGATCAATTTGTAAAGCTGAATCTGATCCGCGGCTTGGACGACTTCTCCATAGCTGTAATTGATTTCGAACTGCGACGGCGCCACTTCCGGGTGGTCCTTTTCATTCTGGAATCCCATGGCGCGCTGCACTTCAGCCGTGGTATCGATGAACGTACGCAGCACGTCTCCCGGCAGCGAGTGGTAATAGCCGCCGGTGTTGACATACTCGAACTTGCCGGTCTCGTGATAGCGGCGCTCGGCATCCGCTCCCTGAAACAGGAAGCCTTCAATTTCGTTGGCCGCGTTCAGGGTGTAGCCTTTTTTCTTGTAGAGCCCCTCGGCGTACCCTTTTAAGATGCCACGAATGTCGGCGGCGTAGGGCTCGCCGTTCTTGTCGATGACATCGCCGAACACCAACACTTTTCCCGGGCCAAACACATCCGCCGGTCCCCAATAAAATGCCGGCCAGTCGATGCCTAGCCGCAGATCGCTCTCGCGCTGCGCCGTGAACCCGCGAATCGACGATCCATCGAACGTCAGGTTGTCCCAGCTATTGAGCAGGAACTTCTTGTCGTAGTCGAGCATGTGCAGGCGGCCTTCCAGATCGCTGAACAGCACTGTCACCGCCTTGATCCGTTTCTCGCGCTCCAGGTAGTCAAGCCGCTCGTCTCGCACCTTGGCCGCCGAGGCACGATTCTTGCGCTGCTCTTTCGCGCCCAGATTCATCTCTTCCAATTCGTCGTAGGGGATTGACAGGAAGTTTCGCAGTTCGCTTGACATGGATCTCCTTAAATTTGCCTGACGTTACGCAATCTACTTTGGGGGACTAAAAAGGAACACCAAGAGTATCGTGGAGCCTCATCTGCTGCAAATCAAAAAAGATGATGGAGCATATTCAGGGAATTTATGAGTAGAAAACCACAGGCTCACCGCCCTCCGTGTAACGGTCCGAAAGTCAGGGCAAGCATTAACGACTGGATCAAGATGCCCGCCCCGAGCACCAGCACGTGCGGCGTCTTCCTCAGATTGAAGCTGCCCACACGACATACCAGCAGGTATCCGACGGTAAGATTGAAAAGGCCCCACAGCACATTGACCATCGCCGACGACAGGCCCTCCCCAGGTGGGTGTGCAAAAGGACTCTGGAAGGCGTGTCCCGAAACACCATTGCCGAGGTGGGGCAGCGCGTTCGCAAGGAATGCGCCTCCGAAAGAAGTAGGCCACATAGTGGTACCAGCGCATGGTTGCTCCTTCTGGCTGCCAGACCAATGCTACCCTAGCAATCGGCGGCCATGAAACTATCGCGATCACTTCTGTTGCGGCTGTTGAGCGTGCTTTTCATTGCGTACATCGGCTTTGTCGGCCTCATCTGGTGGGCCATGCACCAGCCTCCGGAGACCTTCGGCCGCGTCATGTCCCGCATGCCTGCACCGGCGGCTTTTCTGCTGGCACCTTTTGAAACCATGTGGACACACGCGCGCGCCGGCACTCTGCTCCCCGGCGACGCCGCTCCCGACTTCTCCCTGATGAAGCTGGACAAAGCCGAGCGTGTGCAGTTGTCGGCTCTGACCGCGAAACAGCCGGTCGTGCTGATCTTCGGCAGCTATACTTGACCGCCCTTCCGGCGGGAGGTTCCCGCCCTTAATCGTCTCTACGACCAATACCAAGGCCGCGTCGCATTTCTCGTGGTCTACATCCTTGAGGCGCATCCCAGCGACGTCTGGCAAATGGAATCCAACATCCGCGATCAGGTCGTGCTAGGCAGCCCGAAGGATGAAACTGAGCGCGCCACCGTGGCAGGAGCCTGCGTGCGCAAACTGGGCATCAAGTTTCCCGCTGTACTTGATGAATTCGGCAACACCACCGAACGCGCCTACACCGGCTGGCCCGACCGCATTTATCTGATCGACTCCGGCGGACGTGTGGTCTTTAAGAGCCGCCCCGGCCCCTTCGGCTTCAATTCACCAGAACTGCAATCTGCGTTGTCGCACTTGATGGGCAACTAGTGTGGGGTTTGATTTATCCGCGTTCATCCGCGTAAATCCGCAGCGAAAATTGCTTTCGTGTCCGGTCCCCCACACCGTGTCCACCGGACCGCAGGCCACCTAGCTATAAGTCGCGCAGAATCAACTATCTTTCCCCTGGCGACCGCCGTGCATTTCTTCTCCCCGACTGGAACACCAGTACAGGAGAAAACATATGCCGCAGTTCACTCAACTCAATTTGCAAAGCAAACCAGACTCGAAATCACAACCCAATGTCCCACGCTCCGAATTTGTCGGAAAGCAGACCATCGCATTGTTCGCTGGCGCAGTGCTAGCCACAACCCTCGTCGGAGGTCTTTTGCTCGAAACCAGCGGCTGCTCGCGGGAAAACGACAACGTCAATTCCACCATCCAGCACCCAGTTACCCAAACCACTACAAATGCTCCAGCCCCAATTCAAGAGGCCGCGACCGTTCCCGCAACAATTCCTGCCGCTAAGAAGATCGTGAAGAAGCGTCCCACGACCGCCCAATACTCCGATAAAAACTACGGCGTCACCTTCAGCTATCCCAAACGCTACATGCTGAAGTCCGCCGACACCACGAAACCTGACACCACTCAACAGTCAGCCATGAACTTCGTCGAGCCCGGCGGCGTGAACGTGGTCACCGTCGAGCTACCGAAGAACTCCTATCCCCACACCGACCTCGCTTCCGCCTCATTCAACGTCAGCGTGAACCCAACTCTGACCGCCGAGCAATGCAGCCAGTTCGCCTTGCTGCACCCCGATTCAGTCGGCAACGCCTACATCTTGCCTGCCAAAGTGAAACTCGCCGGTTTGGATCTCGCGGCCATCGAAGCCATCAGCGGCCCCGAAACCAGCCAGTCCGACGCCAAGTATTACCACGCCTTCGTCAACGGCGCCTGCTACGAGTTCTCGCTCGGCCTTTCTACCCAGGCCCAGGCCAAAGACAAAGACGACCAGCCCCACGAGAACGAAGATCCAGCCCCGGCCGTCGATCGCACCGCCGTCTTCCGTCGCCTGCAAAGCATCCTGGCCACGGTGAAAATCGAATCCGTGCCTGCTCCCACAGTCACTGCAACCGCACCCACGGCGCCGGCAACTCCAGCAGTTCCGGCCGCAGACGTCGCCACCAAGTAACGGCTCCCGTTCCTAGCGCGTTCTTTGCGCTAGGGGCGGGGATCCCGCAATCAAGAAATGACTCCTGCGCCCTTTTTCAAGCAGTGCCTTAATCTCAAGCCTGGTATCTTCGCGCGCTTTGCGAAAATCTTGCGCCCTCTGCGGTCCTTTTTCACATGGACACGCTCTACTATTCAGGGTAATATTCCCACTGCCGCGAGTCGGCCCGCCCCGCGCCCCTCCCAGCGCACGCGGACGAAAATCCAGGCCGAGGTCATCTCATGCGTTCTGCCTTCATCGTTTCCTGCCGCAACCTTTGTGCGCTGGTTGTTTTCATCGCCGTGCTGACTCTTTCCGCCCACGCCCAATTCACTCTGGTACAGATTAGCGTGGACAAATTGAAGAATTCCGACAGCGATCACCGCACCGAGGTCGAGCCCGACATTTTTGCCTGGGGCAACACCATCGTAGCGACTTACCACGTGGCCCGCCGCCCCGGAACCATCGGATGGGGCAGCGCCGCCATCGGCTTCTCCACCTCCACCGACGGTGGCAAGACTGGCACCTACGGCTATCTCCCCGACCTGACCGTCAACTATAAAGGGGGCAAATATTACGGCGCCGCCGACCCCTCCGTCGCCTACGACGCCAAACACGGCGTTTGGCTGATTTCGAGCCTCGCACTGATCAACCCCATCGGCGACGTGGTTGTCAGCCGCTCCACCGACGGCATTCACTGGGGCGATCCCATCCTCGTCGATGGAACTCATAACGACGACAAGAATTGGACCGTCTGCGACAACACTTCCACCAGTCCCTACTACGGCAACTGCTACACCGAATGGGACGCCGCCACCAGCACCGGCGACATTGAGATGAGCACTTCCAGCGACGGCGGACTCACCTGGGGTCCAGCCAAGACCACCGCGGATTTTGCGGGCGGCCTCGGAGGCCAGCCCGTTGTCCAGCCCAACGGCACCGTCGTGGTTCCGTTCTCACAGAGTTACGCCGGAGTGGGCGCCTTCCGTTCCACCAATGGCGGAGCCAGTTGGAGTTCCTCCGTTACCGTCGCCGTGGTCGACAACCACTCCGAAGGCGGCGGCTTGCGCAGTCTGCCTCTGCCCTCTGCTGAAATTGACGGCGCCGGCAAAGTTTACGTGGTCTGGCAGGACTGCCGTTTTCGCACCAACTGTGCTGAGAACGACATTGTGATGAGCACCTCCACCGATGGTAACTCTTGGACTTCGCCTGCCCGCATCCCCATCGACCCCGTTACCAGCACCGTCGACCACTTCATCCCCGGCATCGGCGTCGACCCCAAAACTTCCGGCGCTAGCGCTCACCTCACGATGGTTTATTACTACTACCCGGTTTCAAACTGTAATTCGAATTGTCAGTTGGATGTCGGGTTCACCACTTCGCAGGATGGCGGCAACACCTGGACCGCCGGCGCGCCACTCGCTGGCCCCATGCAGCTGAGCTGGCTCCCGATCTCCGACCTGGGCCCGATGGTCGCCGATTACATCGCCGTCTCCTTCAGCAACGGCAACCCGTTCGGCGTATTCGCCGTTGCCAAAGCACCCTCCGGCAGCGTGCTCAACGAAGCCATGTACACCACCAAACAGCCGCTGCTGGCCGCCGACGATGCCCCCCGCTTCAGTTCCAAGGGTGAGCTCCCCGTGCCCAATGCCAAGTCTGACCATCCCGTGAGAGCCTTCTACGACGACGAAGGCCGTTTCCCGACTCCCGAGTCGAAACTCCCTCCCCGCGACCAAAAATAACCCGGGGGCCAAAACTGCTGGTCTGCGGCGGACACTCTTGTCCGCCGCCTTTGCTCTTGAATTGAAGCTGATGTGCTGCCTGATGGGTCACTACCAACGCGTGGGGACAGCTCTCGCGGGAGCGTTTGCGGAATCAGAGGGCACGGCTTCCAGCTTGCGGGAGGGCATGAGTTTACCCATGCCTGCAAGAGCGCCGAAAGAATCTTCCGAGATCCACAGCGACCAGGGTTTCGGGAGTCAGCCTCGCTTCCTTACTGGGTCACCGTCTTCACCGCATCGCCGGTCTTGAAACCGGTCCCCGAGACTGCGGTACATACCGAAGAAATGTCGTCCACATCGGTGACTTTCACCACTCCCACTGGCGAAGCCAATCGCCGAATCACTTTTCCTGTGGATGGATCTTTGATCTCTTTGGTCACGCGCTCTACGTTGAGCTGATCGCCGACTTTGACCCCGTTCTTGGCTCCGACGTTGAGGATGATCTGCCCGCTGTCCACAGCTGCCACCAGGCCTTCGACCACAATTGTCCGGGCCACCAGTTTGTCCTTGTCGGCGATGACTTCCTTGCTCATACTATCGACCGCGGCCTTCACGGCTTCTCCGATGATCGTGCTCTGGAAGTCGCTGCTGCCGAAGTCGGCTGCACCGCCGCCGAAGCCGTGCCAATTGCCTCCGCCGCCGAGCAGTGAAGTGCTCTCTCGCGACGATTCACCTTTGCCTTCGGCCACGCCCAGGATTTCACCGGTATCGATGTCCACCAAGCGCGCAGTCACGGCCACGATGGCTTTGGACTTCTTGTGCCCGACGCCGCCTAGCCCAAATCCGCCAAAGCCGCCGCCACCGCCACCGATGTTCGTGTTCTTGGTTTCATTGCCGAATTGCGTGATGCTGCCCACAATCATGGCGTCCACACCCAGCAGTTTCCCAATCTTGGCCGCTGAGTTCGGGTCGGCGCGGTCGCTGTTGGAAAAGTTCTGCTCTTTCAGGATCTTGTCCAATGCTTTGCGCTCGATCACCGAGTAGCTGCCGTCCTTCACCAGGTCCGTGACCAGTAGATCGGTAATGCCCTTGCCCACATCGACATCCTGGCCGAAGAGCGCGGCTACGCTGCTATGCACCGTCGCATAGTCGAAATCGAAAACCGCCACTCGCTTCTTGCGTCCCGTCGCGGGCGTGGGAGTCTGGGATGGAACTGCGGGTGCCGCGGCAGGCGCCTGCGCCCTAGCCGCGGGCATCAATCCCGCTAAAATGGTCAGCACCACTAGGCACAACACAGCGTTTCTCATGTATCGCCTCTGGAAAAAGATCAAGTGGACGCAACCACCCGTGCCCGCAGGCTAACTCCGGGTGCAAGTCTTGTCAACCCGCAATGCCTCACAATATGGAAGAATGAACAAAGATCAGCATTCGCAAATCATGAAGAAAATCCGTATTGGAATCCTGTTCGGCGGGCGCAGCGGTGAGCATGAAGTCTCGCTGCTCTCGGCCGCCTCCGTCTTCAGCGCCATCGACAAGAGCAAGTACGAAGTCGTGCCCATCGGCATCACCAAGCAGGGCCACTGGGTCACGGCCGTCGATGCCGAACGCCTTTTGAAAGGCAAAGCCGCGGATCATGAGGAACGTCATCTTCGCGCCGGCGATCCCGAGGCGACTCCTGGCGCGGCCGTGCTGGCCACGGGCGAGTCGGTGGTGGTACCGCCGGAACCGCATCAGCCGGGCAGTTCCATGGCGGCTTTTCAGACCGACAACGCCATTTTTCGCCGCGCCGCCGACCGCACCATCAATGTCGACATTATTTTCCCCGTCCTGCACGGCACTTTCGGTGAAGACGGCACTATCCAAGGCCTGCTCGAACTCGCGGATCTTCCGTACGTAGGCGCCGGAGTCCTGGGCTCGGCGGCCGGCATGGACAAAGACATCATGAAGGCGCTGTTCCGCGCCGCGGACCTGCCCATCGTGAAACACGTAACCGTCTTGCGCGGGGATTGGGAAGCAGAACCTAAGAGAGTTCAGAAACTGGTGGAGAGCAAACTGAAATATCCGGTGTTCGTGAAGCCGGCGAACCTGGGATCGTCAGTAGGAATTTCCAAAGCCCATGATCGTAAAGAACTCGGCCCCGCCATCGACGAAGCCGCCCGCTTCGACCGCAAGATTGTCATCGAGCAAGGCGTCGGCGGCCGCAAACAGAAAGCCCGTGAGATCGAATGCTCCGTTCTTGGAAACGACAAGCCGGAAGCCTCCGTGCCGGGAGAGATCGTCCCCGGCCAGGAATTCTACGACTACAATGCCAAGTATCTCGACGAAGGTTCGCAGCTCATCATTCCCGCCAAACTCTCGAAGGCAGAAGCGAAGAAAGTTCGGCAACTGGCGATCGCCGCCTTCAAAGCGGTGGACTGTTCCGGCTTGGCCCGCGTCGATTTCCTCATGGATCCTAAGACTCGCAAGATCTATTTGAACGAGATCAACACCATGCCCGGATTCACCTCCATCAGCATGTATCCCAAGCTGTGGGCCGCCACTGGCGTGACCTATCCCGAGCTCATTGAACGGCTGATTCAGTTGGGTCTGGAACGCCACCAAGAAAAGAAGAAGAACCAGTACTGCCGTTAGCCCTGGCTTCTCCTTGTACTTTGGTACCTTTTCTGGGTCCTCTGTGATTAAGCTTTTCACTTGTGCCGGAGCGGTGGACTACGATATTATCTAACTAACCGGTTAATTAATATGCCAACCGCCAAAGCCCGCCTCGGATCCCGCGGCCGCCCGGAACAGAGCCGTGCCGCCATTCTGCAGGCCGCGGTGCGCGAGTTTTCCCGCGAAGGCGTGGCGGGCGCCCGCATCGATGCCATCGCCCGCTCTGCCCGCGTCAACAAGGCGCTGCTTTACTACTATTTCAAGGATAAGGAAGCCCTCTATTCCGCCGTCCTCGACCAGGTCTTCGGAGGCCTGACCGTCGCTGTTAACCCGGCGTTTGCCTTGAATGTTCCTCCCCGGGAGAAAATTCTCTCCTACGTCCGCGCTCATTTCGACTACGTGGCCGCCCATCCTTTATATCCGCGCATCGTGCAGGGAGAAATGATGAGCACCGGGCGCAATGGCTCCAGTCAACTCGACCGCATCGTGAAACAGTATTTTCGTCCACTGGCCGGTCAGCTCTCCCAGGTTCTAAGCGAGGGCATGGCTGCCGGTGACTTCCGCCCGGTCGATCCCATGCAGGTCGTGCCTTCTATGATCTCTGTGATCGTTTTCTATTTCATCAACGCACCGGCCATGCGTTCCATGACCGGGATCGACCCTCTGCAACCGAAGCAAATAGCAAGCCGCCGCGCCGCAGTCCTGGACTTTATCTCCGCCGCTCTGTTGCAGCGGTCTACCCCGCAGCGCAGGAGGGCGCACAAATGAGCTTGGTCGCAACAGGTGAAACGTATTCGCAACTCGCCGGTAGCGCGCCGTCATTCGCCGAAAATGTCACGACCCATCGGCTATTCATCGCTAACCTTTTCTCGGCGGGAGTCGTATTCATGAATAGGGCGGCAAACTCAGGAGTTCGGTCATGAGTGTTCGCAATAAGTTCCTCATTATTCTCGGAGTGATATTCAGCGCCGCTCTGACGTACTACTTCATTTCCACGCCTTCCAATAAGGACTTGATCCTCATCGGCACCGTCGATTCGAACCAGGTAATCGTCAGTCCGCAGGTCAATGGTCGCTTGGCCAAGCTTTTGGTGGACGAAGGCACTCCGGTCAAGCAGGGAGATCTCATCGCCGTGATAGATCCCGCCGAGCTCGAAGCCGAAGCCAGCGCCGCCGCTGCCACCATCGACAGCATGAAGTCCAAGGTCGCCGAGACCAACTCCACCCTCGAAGCCACGCAGGGTTCCACTTCGAGCGGAGTCAGCAACGCGCAGGCCCGTTTGGAATCGGCGCGGGCTCAATTGCTCCAGGCGGAAGCCACGCTGGTGCGCACTCAAAGCGACAGCCGTCGCACAATTGAACTAGCCAACCAGGGCGTCGCTTCCGAACAAGATAAGGTCCAGGCCGAATCCAACCTGGCTGCGCAAAAAGCTCTGGTCCAGTCCTTGCAGCAGCAGGTAGGCGCGGTAGAAGCCGATCTCAACACAGCCATCGCCAACACCCATCAGGCCCATGCTGCCCAGAGCACCGTCGAATCCACACGCGCTCAGCTGACCAATGCCGAAGAGATGCTGAAGCAGTCCGAGGTTCGCCTTGGCTATACCAAAATCTACGCGCCTATCACCGGCACCGTCTCGGTACGTGCTGCGCGTGAGGGGGAAGTCCTAAACATCGGACAGCCCATCGTCACCATCGTTGATCTCAACGACACCTGGGTCCGCGCCGCCGTTCCTGAGAGCGAGTCCGACCACATCGGCCTCGGAGACTCTCTGCGCATTCGCTTGCCCGGCGGCACGGTCACCTCGGGAAAAGTGTTTTTCAAGTCCGCGGAAGCCGACTTCGCCACCCAACGCGACGTCAGCCGCCGCAAGCGCGATATTCGCACCATCGTGCTCAAAGTGCGTCTCGACAATCCCAAAGGTGCGTATGTCCCCGGCATGACCGCGGAGGTGCTGGTCTCTCCGCAGCAACTCCGGACCGACGCCTCGGCGGAGCCCCGTCCATGATTTCCGATCTCAACTCCGGAAACGAAGCGGCTACCGCACCCTCGAACGGACGCAGCTCGGAGCCCGGTGTGAACGCGATCGAAGTCGATCACATCGTCAAAAAGTACGGCGACTTCACTGCCGTTGACGACGTCAACTTCACCGTGCAGGAAGGCGAAATCTTCGGCCTGCTCGGTCCCAACGGCGCTGGCAAGTCAACCCTTATTCGCATGATGACCACGCTCATCCCCATCACGGCTGGCCATGCTCGCATCCTCGGTCACGATGTCCAAAAAGAGCCGGACGCGGCCCGCCGCCTGATGGGCGTGATTCCGCAAGCGCTCACCAGCGACCTCGACCTAACCATTGAAGAGAACTTGAACATCTACGCCAAGCTCTACGATGTTCCCGCGAAGAAGCGAAAAGCCGCCATCGACGAACTTCTGCAACTGGTCGATCTCACCAAGTGGCGTTCCGCCCAGACCAAAACTCTGTCCGGCGGCATGCGGCGCCGCCTGGAGATCGCTCGCGGCCTGGTCCACAGCCCGCGCATCTTTTTTCTCGACGAACCCACCACCGGCCTTGATCCAGTTTCCCGGGTGGCAGTGTGGGAAATGCTGACCAACATCAAGAGCCAGCGCAAGCTCACCATTCTGATCACCACTCACTACATGGACGAAGCCGATCGCCTCTGCGACCGCATCGCCATCGTCGACCATGGCAAACTCGTAGCCCTCGACACTCCGCCCGCGCTCAAAGCCAGCGTGCCCGGATCGAACGTCATCGAAGCCCAATTCCTAAACGCCCCCACCGACTGGGAAGAACAGCTGAAAAAGTTGACCGATGTAACTTCCGTCCAACACGAAGGCGCGGGTATGTATCGAATCCTCACCGGAAATGGCTCACAAACCACCACCGAGTTGGTCGAAGCCGCGGTCAAGGCGGGAGTCGGCGTCAAATCCCTCTCCGTGCAAAACACCACACTGGATGACGTATTTGTCCACTACACCGGACGGCAGTTGCGCGATGAACTGGTGAAAGCCTTTGCCTTCGTCATGCCGGCCAGACCAGGATTGCAGCCGTGAACCACATAATGGCAATCGTCGAACGCGAAATGCGCAAGTTCTTTCGCTCCCCGGCGCTGATGATGGCGTCCATGATTTTCCCTCTGGTGCAGCTAATCGTGCTGGGCAACGCATTCGGCGGCAAGATTCGCGATGCCCGTCTCGGCCTGGTCGATCAGGACGGCGGAACCCAAGCGCTCAAGATTCGTGAAGCCTTCGACTCCGTGCGCTCCAACATGCGCACCTTTGAGCCGGTCTATTACCACGATCCGAAAACCGCGATGGACGACGTCCGCAACGGCAAAATCGATGGCGCAGTCATCATTCCTCCCCAGTATTCGCGCCGCGTATATGAACAGGACCAGCCACGCATCGCCCTCGTCGTCGATAACACCGACAACTTCATGAGCTCCGCGCTCGAGGATGAACTCAACGGCATCACCACGGCTCTGAACCAGCCCACGGTCACACCACGCATCCTGCAGCAAACCGTGTTGCAGATCGTCGAACTCTACCCCTACGTCGAATACATGAAATATCTTCTACCCGGCTCAATCGCTCTAGCCATGTTCGTTTCGGTGATGATCGGCGGCGGCATGCTGTACATCGACGACAAAGCCCGCGGCGTCCACGAAGGCTATCTGGTCACGCCCATCACCAAAACCGAACTGGTCTTCGGCCTCAACGGAGCCGGCGCCATCAAAGCCGTCATGACGGGAATCGTCATCACCATCATCGGATCGTTGCTGGCGGGTGTCGGCACGCTATCGAATCCCGTCACCGTGATCGGCCTGTTCATCATGATCGTACTGACCTCGCTCGCCTTCAACACTATGATGTTCTTAATGATGGTCCGGGTCGAAGACCCGCTGGTGCCGCGCGCGATTTTCGGCATCCTAAATACGCTGCTGTTTTTCCCCAGCGGCTCCATCTATCCCATCCAGGCTTTTCCCTGGTGGCTGCGCGCCATCGCCAAAGCCGACCCATTCACCTACGCCATCCACGGCTTCAAGTCGCTGCTGCTGAAAGAAACTGGCCTAAGCGCCATCGTCCCCGACATGATTTATCTCTCCATCTTTGCTTTTGTAACGCTCGCCGTAGCCACGCCGCTGTTCAAGAGAACCCTTTAAATCATCCACTGCCGAGAGACGCCGAGAAGTTGCCCTGTTTCCCTCCGTGAGACTCTGTGCCCTCTGTGGTTAAGATTTTGATCGTCGGTTAGACCAGAGATCTCTCCGCGATCTCGCAGCGCTCGGCGGTAAAGGCTTTTGGTTCAAGGCTGCCATCCGCTATGCTTATATCAGCCATGACCCTGCTAGACGCAAAACCTTACGACGGGACGCGCAGCCGCCTCCTCCGGAAGTTGATTGTGACACTGATAGTGGCGCTGCTGATCGGCGCCTGGCTTGCCTACCATTTCCGCAACTACCCTGAACGCACTGCCGTAAACCGCTTCTTCGCAGCCCTGCAAAAGCAAGATTACGAATCCGCCTACGGCGTTTGGTTTCACGATCCCGCCTGGAAACAGCATCAGGAAAAGTACTCAAGCTATCCCTTCAACGATTTCTACCGCGACTGGGGCCCGGGCGGCGAATGGGGTGTAATCAAATCGCACGCCGTGGATTGCTCGCTCAGTCCCGGAGCCGGCAGTGGCGTAATCGTGCAAGTCACCGTGAACGACCGCGCCCAACACGCCTACGTCTGGGCCCAGAAATCCGACAAGACGCTATCGTTTTCCCCCAGCGAAATCGAATGCGGCAATTGGTGGACCTGGGTCGTGGAATAACTTCGGATAAACAGCCATCAAGCTCTGCGGTATTATTGCGGCGCTTTGGGGACGACGAACTCGTCGAAGTAGCGATAGATCGTCTCGCGATGAGCAGCGCGATAAGCGGCGTAGTCCTGTGCAACTCCCTTGTCGGCGCGGTTCAGAAGTGCGAAAGGCTCGATGAAGCCGGCCTTATCGATCCTCACAACCGCGGCAAGTGAGGGATCCGTGATCGAAACTCCAGGGAGCGACAGCGCCAGAACCATCAGATGTAAAGCATCAGACTCCTCGGCGAGCGTATGGCGATATTGCACCTCATTCGGAAACTGCTGTTTGAATTTCCCCTGCGGCCATTGCAGGCGCCTTCCGCTGTATACCATCCATGGCTTGAACATGGGATCCTCGCTATGGAGTGACGGATCCAGGGTGATTCGCGGCCCTTTTTCTGTGGCGACAATTTTGGCTTTGTCCTGCAGACGAACCCAGTTCAGACTTACTTTCGCCCGCTGCGCCCATTGTTGAATGCCTCCCCAAGATGCCTGCTCATAGGGCTCAGCGATGATCGCGTCGATGTACTTCTCCCGAGCTTCCGAAATCTTTCCCATCGCCAATATTGCGTCGCCCCAGTAACGATAAGCCGTCTCTCGATTCGAGTCGATTTCGGTGGCGCGGGCAAACCACTCTCCAGCGCTGCCGTTCACGTGCTGTTTGAAATAGACGTCGCCGATGAAGAGAGCCGCATAGTAGTTGTTGGGATCGAGAAGCAGAGCGTGCAGGTATCCAGTGCGTGCTTTGTCGAGATCCCCGCGCGCAAAGTCGGCCTCTGCCGCCTTCATCGCGTCGTCGACCTCCTTCCGATCCGAGAATGCGGTCTCGGAACCATCCACCGGGATCAGGAGAAGCCCTTGCACTGTGGCGCTGTGCTCGCCCTGGTTCTGCGCCTGTAGCGCTACCGCGCGGGCACGGACTCTGGCTTTTTTGCGAAGTTCGAAGTCGGGCAGAGTGGCGGCGTGGGCGGCTATCGAGAACGCCAAGTTTGCCTTGATCGTTGCATCCTCGGGATGATCGGCCGCGAGCTTCTCGAACAGCGGCATGGCGTCGTCGAAGTTCCCGGCATTAAAGAGTTCGATAGCACGCTGTCGCTCCGAGTCGCTTTTCGCGCCAGTTTCGGCCGGCGCGGTTAGCGGCGCAGGCTGCGTCTGCGTCACCTGCCCAGGTAGCAAGCCAACCAGCGACAAGAGCCAAATCCCGCGCCAATAGCGTAACCTCGCAAAGCCAGCCATTCTAGGAGGGATCCTGCGGAAGATCTCCGTGACTTTCAAACACATCGAGTGTATACCCACCTTCTCCTCGGCGACATTGACACGATCGATTAGCCAGCCGAGCCGGTCGGCCAACCGACGAGTCAGTTGAAGACGCGATGGCTGCGTACCTTCGCGAGGTATCGATCTTCGTAACTTGCTAGACAGTCATTTACGACGATATCAAGAGTGGTAAGGTTTCAACCGGTCGATGGTGAAGAGGCCTTCGCCCGCCTGCGCCAGAAAAGCTAGATACGCGGCGGTCTCAATATTTCCCAGTTCGCCCCATAGGTCCGAAGCGGCTTGAGCAAACCATAGCGATTCTTCGCTCACGGCTGGCGTAAACGCCCGGAAGCCCTGGGGGCTGCCTCACATTCAACGGCTGAAAGCTACAATATCCCCGCCATAGCCTTCTGCAACGAAGCGTCGTCCCCCACATTCAGCGCCGTCTTAGACCGGTCGATCTGCCGCATCAATCCGCACAACACCTTCCCCGGCCCGACTTCAACAAACGTCTGCACTCCTTGCCCGATCAAATCTCGTATTGACTGCTCCCACTTCACCGCTCCCGTAACTTGGCGCACGAGCGCATCCCTGCCGTGTTCGCCGTCGATAATGAATTCCGCATCCACGTTGCAAACTACAGGAACCGCCGGCTTTTCAAACGTCAGCGCCGCCAAATCCGCCGCCAGACGATCCCGTGCCGGCTGCATCAGTGAACAATGAAAGGGTGCACTGACTTGCAGCAGCACCGCCCGCTTAGCGCCACGTTCGCTGGCCAGCTTGGCAGCACGCTCGACGGCGGGCTTATGTCCCGAGATAACAATCTGCTCCGCTGAATTAATATTCGCCGGTTCGCAAACTTCACCGTGGGATGCGTCCTTGCACACCGCGGTGACCTTCTCCAAGTCCATTCCCAGGATTGCCGCCATCGCCCCCACCCCGACTGGAACTGCTTCCTGCATGTACTTGCCGCGATTCCGGACCGTGCGCACGGCATCGCTGAAAGAAATCGTTCCTGCCGCTACATGTGCCGAATACTCACCCAGACTGTGTCCGGCAACGAATCCCGGCCGCAAACCTTTCTCCGCCAGCACCCTAAATGCCGCGACCGATGCCGTCAGAATTGCCGGCTGAGTAATTTCTGTCAGCTTGAGCTGATCCTCCGGTCCTTCAAAGCAAAGCTGCGAAAGTTTGTATCCCAGAGCTTCGTCGGCCTCATCAAACGCCTTCCGCGCGACCGAATATTTCTCGGCTAATTCTTTCCCCATGCCGACCGCCTGCGATCCCTGCCCAGGAAAGAGAAATGCAATGTTGGATGATGAAGTTGGCATTGAAGAAATGGTGCTCTCTAAACGCTGGCCGCCACCGCCGGACGTATCGCCGCCAGTTCCTTTTCTATTTCCCCATTGATCTGGTGCTCAGCAAACTCCGCCGCCACACGAATCGCATTCTTGATGGCATTCGCATTCGACGATCCATGCGTAATCAAGCAAACGCCCTTAACTCCAAGCAGCGGCGCGCCGCCGTACTCGGTGTGATCCAGGCGCTTCTTGAAGTCGGCAAGCGCGCTGCGCGAGAGCAAATATCCCACCTGCCGCGTGATGGTGGCCTTCAGTGATTCCTTCAGCGTGTAGCGCACTAGGCTGGCCACGCCTTCAGAGATCTTTAGCGCTACATTCCCCACAAACCCGTCGGCGACGATCACATGTACCTCGCCGTTGTACAGGTCGCGGCCTTCCACGTTGCCAATGAAATTCAATCGCAGCTGTTTCAACAACTGCATCGCTTCCTTCGTCAAATCGTTGCCTTTGCTCTCTTCTTCTCCGATCGAAAGCAACCCCACTCGTGGACGCTGGGTGCCAAACATGGCGCGGTAGTAGATTTCACCCATCACGGCAAACTGCTCCAGGTTTTGTGGAGTGCAGTCCACGTTGGCGCCGACATCGAGCAGCGCTGCCGCCGTTCCCTGTATCGTGGGAAACACCGCCGCCAGGGCGGGCCGGTCCACGCCCGGAATCGCTCCCAGCACCATCTTTGCCGTGGCCATGGCAGCGCCAGTATTGCCAGCCGTCACGAACCCGGCGGCGCGGCGGTCACGCACCAGCCGCAACCCCACGCGAATGGAGGAGTCGCGCTTGGCGCGTACCGCCTGCACCGCTTTGTCTTCCATGGTGATGACTTCGCTGGCGTGAACAATCTCAATGGGGAGTTCGCCGGCGCTGGGATGGCGCGCGAGTTCCTTCCGGAGGGTTTCTTCCGGGCCCACCAGCAAGACGCGAACGTCATAGTGCCGCGCTGCCTGGATCGCACCTTCGATCTCAGGCTTGGGCTTGCGATCCGAACCCATTGCGTCCAAGGCTATGACGCTTGGCATGGAATTGCGGCTAGCTGGCTTCCTTGACTTCCACTACTTCGCGGCCTTTGTAATAGCCACATTTGGCGCAGACCCGGTGCGGCAGCTTGCGCTCGTGGCAGTTGGGGCATTCTGAAAGCGAACGGCTTTTCAGAGAATCATGGGCGCGACGACTCCCGGTCCGCGCTTTAGAGTGTCGCCGTTTTGGATTTGGCATTGATTTCCTCTCTAGATATCTTTGTCATTCCGATCCGTTCGTAAGGCGCGGAAAGCGCCGAAGGGCTCAGTGCTCTAACTTACCCCGCAGGTCTTTCAAGCCCGACCATCGCGGATCTTCCACCGGCTCCGCGCATGAGCACCGTTTCTCGTTGAGATTGGCCCCGCACTGCGGACACAATCCTTTGCAATCCTCGCGGCAGATGGCCCTCAAAGGAACGGCCAGCAATACCTGCTCCCGCAGCACATCATCCAGCAGCAGACCTTCCCCTTGATAATAACTGATTTCGGCCTCAGCGCTGGTCACCGAAAGCTCTGCCCGTCCGGCATCGGCCCCCAGCGGGCGATACAGAAGATCGAAACTGTGCTTCACGTCTGTAACCACCGGCTCCAGGCAGCGCGCGCAATCGGTTTCCAGCTGCACGGCCAACTCGCCGTCCAATCGTATGTCCTTGATTGTCTGATGTTTCCCGTGGCGCTCCTCGACCAGTTGCGCCCGACCCCCGGCCCGCAACGGGTTGAGTTGCCGGAAATCCGGCCCCAGATCAATGACTCCGGGAGCAAGTTCCTCCCGGAAATCTACCGGATGTAGTTCCAACTCACGGATTTCGATGAACATCGCGACCTCCGCGCCCCCACTGGATATCGCTCACGACGCGGAGCACGCTCACAGGCGTAACTTCTCTCGGGAGCTATATTTAAGAATAAAGGCCACCAGAGCGGAGTGTCAAGAAAATCGATGCAATCACGACCCTATGCTATGCTATGATAACCATAGGAAAGCATATGGCAACACTTTACGTGGAAAACATTCCGGATGAATTGTATGAGTCGTTGCGCTCTCACGCCCGCAAGCATCGCAAGTCGATTGCGGCAGAAATTTTGACCATGCTGGAAGAGAGATTTCCGAGCGAGCGGGAATTGAGAAGACGGCGGAGTATCGTAAGACAACTTGACCGAGCGCGTACTTCTCCTCCCCTCGGACCGGGCCCCTTTGCTTCGACTGAGGAAATGCTCCGCGAGGATCGCGAGAGGTGACTGCGTTCGTGGTGGACGCCAGCGTAGCGGCCAAATGGTATTTGCCCGAAAAAGACGAAACGCTGGTCCCGGCGGCCCGGCGACTGCTTGGGGATTATCTGCGCAACGACATTGAGTTCATGGTGCCGGACATTTTCTGGCCGGAATTTGGAAACATCATGTGGAAGGCAGTTCGGGTTGAGAGGATCACCGCCGACCGCTCGTTTTCCGGACTGGCCCTTCTCAAGGATTTAAAAATTCCGACGTACCCTTCTTTCGACTTTCTGGCAGAAGCTTTGCAGATTTCTCTGGTCCAAGGTCGCACATTCTACGACAGTTTATATGTCGCCCTTGCCGTGCGGACCAACACCAACCTAGTCACCGCTGACGAACGCCTCGCCAACGCCCTCGCTGCCCATTTGCCGGTCAAGTGGCTCGGTGCAATGTAAACAGCGGCCGCTAAGGCGTAACATTCTGCCATGTTTGCCCCGTTCTACGCTCTGTACATCATGATCCTGGTGATCGGGATTGCAATCTGGGTCGTGATCCGGAGATTCGACCGCTAAGGTAGCGCAGCCGTCCGGCGAGCGTCTAGCGGCCGCTCTGAAGTGTATACCCAGAGTGCTTAGCCCAAAATCGGCAATGTTCTTATGCGTTTCTTCGTCGCCGCATAAATCGCGTTGCACAGCGCCGGCGCCAGCGGCGGCACCGGCGGCTCACCCGCACCCGTCGGAGCTTCCGCGCTCGGCATGAAATGCGCCTCCACCGCCGGAGCTTCGTTGATGCGAATAGGCGAGTAGTCGTCAAAGTTTCCTTGCACTACGCGACCCTTCTCAATCGTGATCTGCGCCCGCAGAGCATTCGTCAGGGCGAAATTCACAGCGCCCTGAATCTGCTGTTCCAGAATATTGGGATTCACCACCTGCCCGCAATCGATCGCTCCCACCACGCGATGAACCCGTGGCTCATCGTTCTCCATCGAAATCTCGACCACCTCGGCCATGTAAGTGCCAAAGCATCCGAAGCACGCGATACCTTGATGATGCCCTGCGGGGAGCGGCTTTCCCCAGCCAGCTTTTTCCGCCGCCATTTGCAGCACTCCCCGCATGCGCGCCGTCTTCCACGGTGTGTCAAAGAACTTGATGTCTTCATCTTTCGCCAGCAGATGCAGCCGGTATTCCATGGGATCTTTTCCCGCCGCCGCGGCCAGTTCGTCGATGAACGATTCTGACGCAAACGCCGTCTCCAGCCCATACACCGAGCGCATGTAGCCCGGAGTAATTGGAGTGACGGTCATCACGTACTCAACCAGCGCATTGGGAAGGGAATAAATGAGAGACGCTTCGTCCGGAAGGTCAGCATCAACCTCAGGTGACGGCCCCGGAAAACCTTTCTGGGTGTTGATCGACGGTTCCACGATACGATGCGAAAAAGCCGCCGGCCAACCGTTCCCGTCGAGCACGCCACTCAGCACGTGATAACTCGCGGGGCGGTAACTGGAGAACCGCATATCGTCTTCCCGCGTCCAGATCGCCTTGACCGCCACACCCGCCGCTTTCGAAACCATCGCTGCCTCGACGGCGTAGTCGTGATCGAGCCGGCGTCCAAAGCCGCCACCGAGAAGGGTCACGTTGATCTTGACCTGGTCCGGATCCAGCCCCACCGCCTTGGCCACGGCATCACGAACATCCGGCGGCCATTGCATCGGCCCCCAAATCTCGCAACTCGATCCCCGGAAATGAGCAGTGCAATTGCCCGGCTCCATGGGAGCCTGCGCCATAAGCGGCGTCTGATATGCCACCTGAATCCGCCTGCCCGCAACCTTGGAGACATCTCCCCTGGAGTAAAGAGTCGTAGCCTTGTTGGCAGAGGATTTCTTCAGCAGATCAAAAATCGCCGCCGAATTCAGGTCCTTGTTCGGTCCTTCATCCCAGCGGACGTTGAGCACGCGCCGCCCCTCCATCGCGGCCCAAACACTGTCAGCGACGACGGCGACCGCCGAGTCGCTGATCCTTCCCACAAAACCAACGTCCGAAATTTTCTTTGATTCCTTATCGTCGTAGCTCAACACGGTGCCGCCAATCACCGGGCAACGCGCCAGGAGAGCGTATTTCATTCCCTTTACGCGCAGATCCATGCCGAAGATCGCTTTTCCATCTACTTTGGACGGACCATCCAGCCGAGGAAGCGGCTTGCCGACCAGCTTGAAATCCTTCGCGTCTTTTAGCAGCGGCGCGCCCGGGATGGGAAGCGCCGCTGCTTTCGCCGCCAGTTGCCCATAACTCAATCGGCGGTTGGAACCTGCATGTACCACCGAGCTATTTTCCGCTACGCATGCCGATCGCGGCACACCCCATTCGAGCGCCGCGGCACTGATCAGCATCTCGCGCGCAGCCGCACCCGCCTTGCGTAGCGGGTCCCACGAAATCCGCAGGCTCGCGCTGGAACCGGTTTGCTGGTCGCCATAGAGTGTAGGGTTAGCCCCAGCCTGCCCAATCGTGATCTGCTTCCAATCCGCTTCCAATTCCTCCGCCAAGATCATCGGCAAAGACGTGTGCACGCCCTGTCCCATCTCCGAGCGCGCCACCAGGATCGTGATTTTGCCGTCAGACGTGATTTTCAGAAACGCATTGGGTGCGAATGTGGCGCCCGAAGCGGATCCATGCGGCAGATAGAAGCCAATCACTAGCCCGGCTCCCGCCGCTGCCCCCACAGCAAGAAATTCCCGCCGCGAGAACGAACTCATCGCCCGACTCCCGCAGCCGCGCGATGAATTGCCTTGCGGATCCGGTCATAGGTACCGCAGCGGCAAATGTTTCCTGACATCGCCTGCGTGATCTGCTCATCGCTCGGCTGAGGAGTCTTTACCAGGAGCGCGGCAGCCGCCATGATCTGCCCCGTCTGGCAGTAACCGCATTGCGGCACCTGTTCCTCAATCCACGCCTGCTGCAGCGGATGCAGCCCATTCCCCGGCAAACCCTCGATGGTCACGATGTCTTTCCCGACGGACTGCGAAACCGGAGTCGAGCAAGATCTCACCGCCGCGCCTCCCACGTGCACTGTGCAAGCCCCGCACAGTCCAGCACCACAGCCAAACTTGGTACCGGTCATTTGCAGCGTGTCCCGCAAGACCCAGAGCAGCGGCGTTTCCGGCGGGACGTGGACCTTGTGCTCGCTACCGTTTACGCGCAGAGTGATGGCGGCCATGTGGGATGGAAGGATACGGCAGACATCCTACTCAACCACACGCCAAAAAGAAATAGCGGAAGGACCTTCTGAGAACTGGGACCTGAGGCTGGTTCTAAGCCGAACGTCGCAGGCTTACGAACCCTCACCATTTCATCGCGCCGGGGACGACAGTCTTCACTTGCTACACTATCCCCCATGCTCCCCGGCCGCGCCACTCCCGAAGGCACCGCAAGCTATCGTGACCGCTTTCCGCAATTGCGTGACGCCGGCCACTTCCGCCCTCCCGAGCACGCGACCGGCCCAGCCGAGCTTTGGATGTCCTCGATTGGCGCGGGTACGTACCTCGGCGAGCCCGACGATACCACCGACCGCGAATACACCGCCGCCATTGCAACGGCTCTGCGTTCGGGCATCAACGTCCTCGATACCGCCATCAACTATCGCCACCAGCGCTCCGAACGCAATGTCGGCGCGGCGCTGCGGCAAGTCATCGATTCCGGAGAACTGAGGCGTAACGAAGTTGTGGTCTGTACCAAGGCCGGATATCTCTCGTTTGAGAGCGACCTGCCCGCCGATCCACGCGCCTACTTTTTGCGGGAATATGTGGAGTCCGGAGTTATTGATCCTGCCCAGTTAGCTGGTGGCATGCACTGTATGACCCCTGCGTATCTCGAAAATCAAGTCGGGCGTTCACGCCGCAATCTGGGTCTTGAAACCATTGACGTCTTCTATGTCCATAACCCCGAGTCGCAACTGGCGGAAGTCTCACGTGAGGTGTTCCATCAACGGCTCGGGGAGGCATTCGCCATGCTCGAGAACCAGGTCAAAGAGGGGAGCATCGCATACTACGGCGTTGCCACCTGGAGTGCTTTCCGCCTCGCCGAGGGAGCACGTGACTACCTCAGCCTGGCGGAAGTGGAGGCTCTGGCGCGTGCGGCGGGCGGAGACCAACATCATTTCCGCTTCGTCCAGTTACCCTTCAATCTCGCCATGCCGGAGGCTTTCGGCCTGGCCAACCAGCGTGTGGAAAGGCAGAAGATGTCGTTGCTGGGGGCCGCATCAAAGTTGGGGATCGCAATTGTCGGCAGCGCTACCCTCTATCAAGGACGGCTCACCCACGGTGTTCCGGACTCCGTCCGCCGGGTTCTGGGTTTGCATAGCGATGCCGAGAATGCGATCCAATTCTCGCGTTCAGCTTCCGGATTGATCACAGCCCTGGTGGGAATGGCGCAGGGCGAACACGTCACCGCGAATGTGAAAGTGGCGTTAGTCCCGCCCACGCCGGCGAAAGAATGGAACCGGCTGTTCGCCGAAGGATAGATCGATGTGGAAGGCGTTAGCCTGAGAGCAGAGTCAGTGGCTTACGAAAAGGCGAAAGGCTGAAAGCTGATAGCCTCCTGCTACTTCATCTCTTGCAACTTGGCTGAAGCCAATTGCGAAACCTCGCTGGCTGGGTTGTCCTTCTTCAACTGCTCGTAAATCAGCTTGGCTTCGAGAGGCTGATTGCTGGCCTGCAAAGTGGCGGCCAATTCAATCTGCGCGGTCGCCTTGCTCACTGTCGTCGACGGCTTGGCCGCTATCTGTTTGTAGATCTCAATGGCCTGTGGGTTGCGATTGGTGTTCCGGTAAACCGATGCCAGCGCGAACTTCGCCAACGCGGCCAGATCAGCATTACGGAACGAAGCCACCGTCTGCAGCTCCCGCTCCGCCCCCGCATTGTCGCCCAACTCCGCCGAAGTCAACCCCAGGAAGTAGTGGGAAAAATCAGCCGCATGGGTGTGCGGGTAGTTGTCCGCGATTCCCTGAAACAGTTTGTGGGCCGCAGTCGCGCGCTCCTGCGGGCTGGCAAAACTCGGTTCGTCCGGCTGCGCAGGCATGTTGGGCGGCCGCACCGGCGTATCCAGGGTGCGGACCGCCGTGCCAAACTCGACGCTGGCTTTCTGATCTTGTTGATTGAGGTAATACCAGGTGCCCCCGGCGATGCCCGCAACCACCAGCACAATCACGCCTATGACGACCAGCCGGCTCTGATGCTCGGCCGACCAGTGGGCGGTCTTCTCCGCCATGTCAATTGTGGTCTTGGTGAACTGATCGGTTTTCAGGTTATGACGGGTCTGTGCGCGCACGAACTCCCCTTCGGCTGCCTAATCCAGCGGCCTGACAATCTTCCAGTCTAACAGGCGAAAATCGACAGCGTCAAAGCAAAGCCGACTCCACCGTTGTCGGGAGCAGTGGGTTTTGGGTGGAGCGGCGATTGGAGCCGCATCGCGGAGTGTAAACGCGCCAGAACACAAAAAGCCGCCGGAACCCCGGCGGCCTGAACGACCTTCTCAATCTATTTGGATGCTTCCTCGAGCTGTCCCTGCTCCAGCTTTTCCTGGCACTCGATGCAATGCCGCGTCCACGGCACTGCGTCCAGCCGCTTGGCATTGATGTCCTTGCCGCAGGAGATGCATTCCCCGAAGGTGCCTTCGCGGATGCGCGACAATGCGTTCTCCACCATCTGCAGCAACTGACGGTCGTTGTTGCTTTGATGGAAAAGGAACTCCTTGGTATAAGAACTGGCCGCACGGTCGGCAATGTCCTGCGCCGAGTCCTCGTCTACCGTGCGCCCGTCTTGCTCGGTGCGTGTGACCATGCGGCGCAGCTCCTGCTGCCGCGTCTCCAGTCTCTTCTTGAATGCGTCCAGCTTCTTTTTTTCCATGGATAATGACTTCACAGCTCGCCTTTCCAGCATTCATGACTTCTTAGGCTAAACGCAAATGATATGCGCCTAATTTAAGATGCGTCAACTGCCGTCCAGGATTCCCGTTTCGGCACCGCGCTGTCAAAAAGAGAGAACGCTTAGCGCGGCAACGGCTCTGCCAGGTTCGCCAGCGCGTAGCCCATCACCGCCATCGCGGTCGCATTCTCTCGCAGTTCTTGCGGAATGATCTTGTCCAGCGTGTCTGCCGCACTGTGATGGTAATTGAAGTAGGTGCGCCCGTCCTGCATGATGCCGAGCGCAGGAACGCCGGCTTTGGCCAGCGGCGCAATGTCCGACCCCGGACTGAAAGCAACGAGTTGAATCGAGTTCGCACGGAAGCTCTCCAGAGCTTCCTGCACCGGCTTGAGCAGCGGCAGCGCCTCAGGTTTGACTTTCGCCCAAAAACCCAGGGGATGGGCCGCTCCGAGATCGCTTTCTATGGCCGCCACCACGTTCCCGATTTCGGAAGCATGCGCCTGTGCGTAGGCATCGTGGCCGCGTCCGCCGTTTTCTTCATCCATCCAGGCGATGACTCGAATGGTGCGCTTCGGGTGCAAATGCAACTGTTGGACCAAGTGTGCCGTTTCCATCGCCACGGCAATGCCTGCCGCATCGTCAATGGCCCCGGTTCCCAAGTCCCACGAATCCAGGTGCCCGGAAACGATCACGATCTGTTCGGGATGCTCAGAACCTTTGAGATCAGCTACGACGTTATGACTCAGCACTTCCGGCCCATTCTGCGAAGTGAGAATCAAATGCAGCTTCACCTTCCCCTGAGCGCTGAGTCGTGCCAGGAGGTCGGCATCTTCGCTGGTGACCGCGCCGGCAGGGATTCCCGCCGGCACACTGAATCCGGTATGCGGCAGGCGGTAATCTGCTCCTCCCACAGACCGCACTATGCAACCCACAGCGCCCATTTCCGCCGCTGTCCTCGGACCACTTGTGCGATACTCGACGGCCTCGCCATAGGCTTCGCCCGCCAGCCCGTTGGCTGCCTTCTGCTTGTCGAAGGGGAAATCGAAAGCCACGATTCTTCCCACCACCTTCTCCCGCCCCAACGCCTTCAACTCGGCGAAGGTCCTTGCCACCACTACTTCAGCAGTGATTCCATCCGCCGAAGTGGGCGCATTTCCGCCCAGAGCCGTCACTACGATCTTCTGGGTTGTTCCCTGGGTTTGTCCCGGATACTCCGTCAACTCGGCAGTATCGATCCCGCGCATCCAATGCCGGACGCGGACCGGTTCCAGCCGGACCTCGAGCCCGAGTTGACGCAACTGACCAGCCACATACTCAACCGCAGCTTCTGCCTGCGGCGAACCCGCCGCGCGCGGACCGATGTTGTCGGTCAAGTGCGCCACCTGCTGATAGGCGTAGTCATCGGCCAGTGCGGCATCGCGAATCGCCACCAGTTCGGTCCCCGGCTTGAGGGATGATTCATCTCCGGCCACGGCCGGGGGAGGCAAAACGATTAAAGCAATGAAGGTCAAAATAACAGTCTGTGGGCGCATGTTGATTTGTGACTGTAACTGGATGTGGGATGTCTGGCAAGCATTCAGTTGCAACGCTGAGCGGAGGCCGGTTGGTTGGTTCGGCAAGAAAGTTGTGAGACAATAGCACCAGACGGGCCGGATCGAGTAATCAATCCGGCCTATTCTTTTGCGACGAAATCAGGCTCGTGCCTTTGGCGCGGGCCATTTTCTTTTGGGGCACTAAGATGCACAAAAACCAAAAGATTAACCACTGGGGGTACAGGGGAACACAGAGGAAAATCATGGGGAAAGGTAAGGCTTTAACCACAAAGGACACGAAGGAACACAAAGGAAATCCCAATTGTTTAAGGAGAGGACGATGACGGACTTTCAGGGCAGCCGGGTTACACATGAATATACACAGACAAACTCTGCTTCGCCGGAGGCGGTGTTTCCTCTTTTGTGTCCGGTGCGGGAGGCGGAATGGGTACCGGGATGGCAGTATCGGCTGATCTACTCGAACTCGGGTGTGGCGGAGGCTGGGTGTGTGTTCATCACGGAAGAGGATGGGCGCGAGACTACGTGGGTGGTGACGGAATACGATGCGGAGAGATTCCGGATTAGGTTTGTCTGGGTGAATCCGGGGATGGTGAGTGCACAGATCAGGATTGAACTGGAGCCGGTTGGGACGCCGGACTCTCCATTGAAGACAGCGGCACGCATTCGCTACACCTACACGGGCCTGTCGCCGGATGGGAACCGGGAGGTTGAGCGTTACGACGAAGGCTGGTTTCGAAAGAAAATGCTGGGTTGGGAGGCCGCGATCAATCATTACTTGCAGACAGGAAAGTTGATCGAGGCGGCGGGGTGGGAATAGGCCGCGGAAGCCGCGTTCCTCAACGAGTAACCATGAGGTCGAGGAAATCTGACGGGTGTGCTGTCATAATTAGTTATCCGACGGAGCGTGCTCCCTGGCTACAACCTCAGTGACAATCAATTCGCGCGAGCGCTGGCTGCCCAAGTCGGTGGTGTGCCTGCGTGATTACAACCTAAACAAGTTTCCGCATGATGTGGTCGCGGGAGTGACTGTCGGTTTGGTGGCGTTGCCGCTGGCGATGGCGTTTGCGATTGCGTCCGGGCTCACGCCACAGGCGGGAATTTATTGCGCGGTGGTGACAGGTTTCCTGATCTCGGCGCTGGGCGGATCGAAGACGCAGATCGGCGGGCCGACGGGCGCGTTCGTGGTGGTGATCGCGGGCATTGTTGCCCTGCACGGAGTAGATGGTCTGTTCATGTGCACCGTGATGGCGGGCGTCATCCTCGTCATTCTTGGAGTGACGGGAATGGGAACGGCGGTGAAATACATTCCGCGGCCAATTGTGATTGGTTTTACCAACGGGATCGCGGTGTTGATTGCCAGCACCCAGATCAAAGATTTTCTTGGATTGAGCTTGGAAAAAGTGCCGGGGGTGTTCTGGTTGCGGATGGAGGCGATCTCGGAGAATTTCCATACTCTTTCTTACGCTGCAACCGCGCTCGCGGTGGGAACTGTCGCGACCATGCTGGTATGTCGCGCGGTTTCGACTCGTATTCCAGGCCCGATTGTAGGCATGCTGGGAGCTACGGTGGCGGCAGTGGCGCTGAAGCTGCCGGTAGCGACGATTGGGACACGCTTCGGCGGGATTCCCAGCGGGCTGCCGCATCTGGCGATTCCGCATTTTCGCACCGACCTGATCCACGGCTTGCTGGGCCCGGCGTTCACGGTGGCGATGCTGGGAGCGATCGAGTCGCTGATGTCGGCGGTAGTGGCCGACCGGATGAGCAATGACCATCACAATCCGAATGTGGAACTGGTAGCACAGGGAGTGGCTAACATCGTTTCGCCGATGTTTGGAGGATTGCCGGCGACCGGGGCGATTGCGCGCACGGCGACCAATATCCGTGCGGGGGCGAAGTCGCCGGTAGCGGGAATGATCCATGCGTTGACATTGCTTTGTGTGCTGTTGTTCGCAGCACCGCTGGCCAGCTACATTCCGATGGCTGCGCTGGCCGGCATTCTGATGGTGGTGGCTTACAACATGGGCGAGTGGCGCGAGATCCCGCAACTGCTGAAGCTGACCAAGACTGATATCAGCATCTGGCTGGTGACGTTTGCGCTCACGGTTTTTGCCGATCTTACGGTAGCGGTGGAAGCGGGGATGATTCTAGCGGCGCTGTTGTTTATCGGCAGGGTCGCCGATACCACCACGGTCTCGCAGGTGACGGATGATTATGTTGAGGACGGGCGGGTCCACATTCTGCAAGACAAAGATATTCCTTACTATGCGACCATCTTTCGCATTCATGGGCCGTTTTTGTTTGGGGCCACGGACAAGCTGGCGGTGGTCACGGAAGACATCCACGCGCTTCCTCCGGTGGTGATTCTGCGTTTGCGCAATATGACGGCGCTGGATGCAACCGGGCTGTTTGCGCTGGAGGAGATTGCACGACAACTGCACGCCAGCAAGCGGGTGCTGATCCTGTGCGGGGCACGGGAACAGCCCGCACAACTCATACGGCAAGCCGAATTTGAGGAAGTCATTGGCCGGGAAAACATCTGCGACAACGTGCAGGAAGCGTTGAAGCGCGCGGAAGAAGTCTTCGAAAAGCTGGAAAGCAAGGCGGCGGGGGTGAAGTAGAGGCTGGGTAGGTTGCTCCATATGGTTCTGCCACCGTATAGTCTTGGTTGACTTTGACTGACTTTGGTTGGCTTGGGGGCTCCGCGATGCGAATGCTTGTGCACTGGATAGTTACCGCGCTGGCGGTGTGGATTACTTCCCGGCTGGTGCCGGGATTCTACGTGGATGGTCCTATGGCGGCGTTGATTGCGGCCGTGGTGATCGGTCTGGTGAACGCGACCCTGGGTTTGTTTCTGAAAGTGATTACTTTTCCGCTGACGATTCTTACTTTGGGCGTGTTCTGGTTCGTGATCAACGGAGTGATGTTGGAGCTCGCTTCTGCGTTCGTGCCGGGCTTCCACATTAGAAGTTTTGGGGCGGCGTTTGTGGGTGGGATTGTGTTGACGGTCGTGAACATGCTGTTGAAGTGGCTGGTGATGCCGGAGCGGCGGGGGTAGTAGGGCTTCTTCTTTCGCTCCTCCGGAGATTGAACGTCTTCGACTTTCCACCCAGGGCTTACGCCGTGGGCTGTATTCTCTCGCCGCTTCGCGGCTGCAATCAACATCAAGGGCGACGGACAAGAGTGTCCGTCCCACACGGTCTTACTTGGGTTTGCGGGGTTTGAAGAGTTCCCAATCTTTGTCGGTCAGTTCCCTACCGATGGCGCTGAATTCTCCGGCGCCTTGCAGCCATTCACCGCCGTCCATCACCACGACTTCGCCGTTGATGTAGCCGGAGGCGTCGCTCACTAGAAAAGTGGCGAGGTTCGCGAGTTCCCCGGCGGTGCCGAAGCGGCCGAGAGGATTGCGTGCGAGTGCGAATTTTTCGAGTTCAGGCCGGGGAAGCAAGCGGGAGAACGCACCTTGGGTGGGAATGGGGCCGGGAGCGATGGCATTCATGCGAATGCCACGATTGCCCCATTCGACAGCCAGACTGCGAGTTAGGGAGACGACTCCAGCTTTGGCGATGGCGGAAGGAACCACGTAGGCAGAGCCAGTATCGGCGTAGGTAGCGGCAATGTTCAGAATGACGCCAGGATGTGTGGCGGCAAGCCACTTGCGACCGCAAGCCATGGTCACGTGAATGGTGCCCATCAACACGATGCCGAGAACGGCTTCGAAAGCTCCGGGAGAAAGTTCTTCGGTGCGGGCCATGAAGTTTCCGGCTGCGTTGTTCACGACAATGTCGAGCGGGCCGTCTTTCCAGATGGAGGAGATCATTTCTTCCACGCGCGGCAGGTCGCGGACATCACAGACAGCGTGATGAATTTTCCCCGGCGCGATTGGCTTGAGTTCGGAGACGGTGGCGGCAAGAACTGGTTCGCGACGACCGCAGATATAAACCGTGGCGCCGAGTCCGAGGAAGCGCTGGGCCATGGCTTTGCCCAAGCCGGTGCCGCCGCCGGTGATGAGAATGCGCTTCTCGAGCAGCAGGTTTGGTTGAAACATGGGGACCCTTTGCGCTGAAGAATTGGACCAGCCTCAGGGCGCGGGAGCTTCTTTCTTTTTCTTCGCCTTGCGTCGGATGTCAGGCCAGAACTCTTTTATCACCGCCGTGAGGGAGTCAAAGCCGACTTGGGTTCCCCACACGCTGACGGTATTTGGCACGTTGCGATCGTCCCGGGGGTGGTAGCTATAGGTGGAAATCGCAGCCCCGGTCGCACTGCCGAAAATCTCAGAAAAATTGAACTGTTTGTGGCCAGAATCGGAGCGGGTGACGAAGATCCTGGTCATGGCGTAACCGGCGCGATGCCAGAATCTCCCTTGGCCCATTTCGTAATAACGTGGATCCTGGCGGAGCAGGGAAGGAAAGATGGCACCGACCATGAAGTTCTCGATGACGCCATCGGCTGCGTAGGCCCCGAAGCGCTTGCCGTAACCCTCAGCGCCCTGTCCGTAGCCGGGTTCGCTGTTGGCTGCCTGACTGATGCCGGCTTGGATTGCGTACCAAGGGATCTGAATGGGGTCGAACGCGCCGCGAGCGACCACTTTGAATTTTTGCCCAGCCGTAAGCGGTGGCACGTCCTTGGACGAAACGGTCAGGAAGTTGGGCAAGGCAAAGAAGAGGCGGTCGTTCGAAGTGCCGGTTTTTTCCTGCTGCTTCGTGTTGGGAGTTCCGGCGCTCTTATCCTGCGATGAAGATTGAGGCGCGGCAGAGGGATTGGTAGGCTTTGCCTGCTGGCCAGCTTCAGGCTGCTGCGGCGAGGGTGGCGCTGCAGATTGCTGAGCGGCAGCGGAACTCAACAAGCCTACGATGGCCAGAACGATGAATGTAAGGAGACGTGGCGATTTGCCGATGGACAGAGGTCCCGACTGAGATCCAGGCGAGAGGCCTGCGATCCCGGGTGTTTGATTCATCTTTCTCCTCGGCGGGTCGCTGAAACGTAATGAGTAAGAGTATCAGGACGTTCCGGTGGTTGCCTAGTTGCGGGCGCATGGAAGCGTGCGGCGCCCAGTTTGACATGACTCGCTGCCCGAGGCAATTCGTTGCAAGTAGTTGCATTTCCTCTGCAACACAAAATAACGGCAGGCGTTGACACAGCCTACAGCCACAGGGAAAACTTACTAGCTGTAGATATGCAACTGAGTTGCAATTGTATAGAAGCCGGCGAAGGGGCCGAATCCGATTCATGGCTGAGCGCAGAGACAGAAGACCCTCCCTCCCGTCCGGTACTCTTCTACGCGAAACGTTAGAAATGCTTTGGAACCACGGCAGGAGCAGCATTCGAGATGTGGTTGAGCGGATGGAAAACAAACTGGGATCAGGCGTGCCCTACAGCACGGTGGCCTCGGTTCTCAACAAGTTGTGCGAGGCAGGTTTTGCAACTCGGAGTCAAATACAAGGTGCGAGAGAATACCTTTATTCGGCGCTGGTTTCTCGCGAACAAGTGGAGAAAGCAGCCACTATGGAGGCGGTGCAAACAGTCTTTGAGAGAAGTCGAAACCAACGATTAGCGCTCTCCTACCTAGTAGAAGTGGTCAGCCAATCTGATCGTCGACACCTGGTCGAGTTGAAAAAATTGGTGGACCGAAGGCGGCGAGAGATGAAGGCCAAAAGCGATGGAATGCCGCCATGACCTAGTTACAGTAGGCTCACGAAACGGAGCCGCTGTCGCAATGCTTTTGTTGATCGCGTTCTATTGCGTGTCCAACCCCAGTACGCGCCAGGGATCATTCTTTGGTGTGATGACCAAGCATCTCTGCGAGAGAGGCTCAAGCGACAGCAAGCAACCCCAAGGCAAAATACGGTCGGCTGCGATGGACTTCAGAACCCACGATAAAATCGGATCGGTGTCATTCGCGTATTATTTGCGCGAGTCACGAGAATCCGCAAATTCCCATGGTAGGTATCGCAAAACCTCAGGAGCACACGTTGTGGGCGTCGCTGGTGGAAGCGGTCCGCGGCTCCCATCAGGACTACACCAGCGGCAGCCTTAACCGGGCCATCTTGCTCCTGGCCGTGCCCATGGTGCTGGAGATGGTTCTGGAATCGTTGTTTGCGGTGGTCGACATCTTTTGGGTGGGACGGTTGGGCGCAAACGCGGTAGCCACGGTTGGCCTGACCGAGTCCATGTTGAGCCTGGTGTTTGCCGTGGGCATGGGGCTTAGTTTATCCACGACCGCTATGGTCGCGCGGCGCATCGGAGAGAAAGACCCCGAAGGCGCGGCCGTAGCCGGGGTTCAGGCCATCACACTGGGTCTGGTCGTGTCGCTTGCCATCGGAGTTCCCTGCCTGATATTTGCCCCCCAGCTACTTCGCCTGATGGGCGCTTCGCCGGAGATCGTCGCCGTAGGCAGCGGATATACCAGGATCTGCCTGGGCGGCAGTTGTGCCGTGCTCTTGCTTTTTCTGAATAATGCAATCTTCCGAGGGGCTGGCGATGCGGCCATCGCCATGCGCTTACTTTGGGTTTCAAACATCATCAACCTGATCCTTGATCCTTGCCTGATCTTCGGCGTTGGTCCTTTCCCCCGACTGGGCGTCACCGGCGCCGCTTTGGCCACTTTCACCGGGCGCAGCATTGGTGTGCTGTACCAGTTCTACCGCCTGCTGCGTGGGACCGAACGCATCCGCATCTTGAGGAACCAGATCCGAGTGAACTACGGCGTCCTGCTTCGGCTGCTGCGGGTGTCGCTCACCGGCATCCTGCAATTTGCCATTGCGCACACCAGCTGGATCGGCCTGGTACGCATTGTCAGCATCTTCGGAGCAGCTGCCCTCGCCGGATACACAATCGCCATCCGCGTTGTCATTTTCGTGATTCTGCCCTCCTGGGGTCTGAGTAACGCGGCCGCCACGCTGGTCGGGCAGAACCTGGGAGCCGGGCATCCCCAGCGCGCTGAGAAAGCTGTGTGGCGTACCGGATTCTACAATGTGGCCTTTCTCGGAGGAGTCGGAATCTTATTCATATTGTTCGCGGAACCAGTAGTGCGCTTGTTCACTCACGATCCGGCGGTGGTGCCGCTGGGTGCGGCTTGCCTGCGGATTGTCAGCTACGGCAATCTCGGCTACGCCTACTTCATGGTCATGATGCAGGCCTTCAACGGCGCGGGCGACACCATTACTCCCACCATCGTCAATTTCTTCGGCTTCTGGCTGTTCGAGATTCCCTTGGCGTATGTTCTGGCGATTCCTCTGCGTATGCGCTCCAACGGGGTCTTCTTTTCGATTGCGATTGCCGAGAGCGCAATGGCGGTAGCAAGTGCGATCCTGTTCAAGCGGGGGAAATGGAAGAAGCAGAAGATCTAGTTCTGACCCCGGTGCTTGCGCCAGTGAGGAAAGTGGATACTCCAAGTGATTGCCCTTGCAAGCTTTCTGTCGTGCAGCACGCCGACACTTTCCCCTCCGAAAGAGTGCCCAACATTCCCTCCGCAACTAACGGCGGAATTCCGGGTTCAGCTAAGCAACCCCTACCGGGTCGCGGGCCGGACTCGCATTGGCGCCGACGTGCCAGAGGACGACGAAGTTAGGGGCATTGCCTGGGTGCTGGAAGATCAGCCTACGGCCCGCTCGGAACATTTAGGGTGTACCTCGGGGCGAGCTGCGTGGGCGACTGGGAGGGCAGATGAGACCCCATCGGGACCGTCAGATCGTACTGGGGATGACGATGCTTTTGCTACCACTGGGGCAGGTGGAGTTGTTCGCGCGGCAGGCGCCGCCACCAGGGCAGTCAGAGTCGCAGAACGATCCCTACCACGGACAATACGCGCCGGATCCGCAAGCGGGTGACGGATATCAGCCTTACTCGCAACAATCTTACCCAGCTTCCGGCCAGGTGTACCCGCAGCAGGTTGATGGCCAGGCGCAAGCGTCGGCGGAGCCGCTCAATGCGGAGCGACTGGAGCAACTAGTGGCTCCGATCGCGCTTTATCCGGACACCCTGGTGGCGCAGGTGCTAACCGCATCCACATACCCCGCGCAGCTGGCGGACGCCGCGCATTGGCGGCTGGCGCAGGGCTATGCTCCTCCGGAGCAGATTGCAGCCGGCGCCGACGCGCAGAACTGGGATCCGAGCCTGAAGGCGTTGACGGCGTTTCCGCAGGTGCTGGCGCAAATGGATCGCAATCTGCCGTGGACCACCGACCTGGGCAACGCGTACTACAACCAGCCGCAAGACGTACTGCGGGCAGTGCAAGTGATGCGCCGGCGCGCGCAGGTGGCCGGAAATCTGGAAAGCACTCCACAGGAAGCGGTGAGCTACGATCAGAGCAACATCGAGCTGACTCCGGTGAATCCGCAGGTGGTTTATGTGCCGGCCTACGACCCATGGAGTGTTTACGGACAGCCGGTCTCGCCCTATTCGGGGTTTTCGCTGCTGGATACGCTAGGGTCGTTTTTTGGTTCGTCGGCTTTCGGTTCATCGGCGGTAAGGTATGGGCTGGGAATCGCGGTGTCGGCCTTCAGTCACACGCCTTGGGGATGGCTGGCCTGGGGCCTGAACTGGCTAAGCCAATCCGTCCTCTTTCATCAGGCGAACTACTATTCGCAGAGCACCACAGTTGCCGATTGGGGCTTTCCGCATGGCGGAGGCCGGCTAGGCGGTGGATACCACTCGACGCTTGGACAGGGCTTCGTCCCACGCCCGCCGAAAAGCTATAGTCGGCCTGGCAGCGGACGCGACGCAACCCTCGGGCGGGGATTTGTCCCTCGCCCGCCTCAAAGTTATGGTCGCCCAGACGGAGGACGAAACGCAACCCTCGGACGCGGATTCGTCCCTCGGCCGCCGGCCAGTTACGCGGTAAACCAGCCCAGAGGAGGCTCCAGCCGCGGCGGCAGGCCGAGTGCAGTCTCCCGCAGTCCGCAGAGAGCCTATCGCGCACCGAATAGTGCTTTTCAGCGCGCTACTTTCAAGCCGCGGTCTTCCCGGCCTTCGGTGGGCAGGAGCTTTGCGAGGTCTGGCGGCAAACCGCCGCACTCCGGCGGCTTCCATCCGTTCGGCGGCGGGCACGCCCCGAAGGGCTTCAGTGGCAGGAAGAGTTTCGGCGGCAGGCACTCGGGCGGAGGCGGTCATTCTGGCGGCCACGGGGGCGGCGGACATCACCACTGAGGCGGTAGCGGCGGGGAGAGAGCATGACGGACGTAAGTCCGGTGGCCCTGCAGGAGGAACCTCTTCGAATCTGATCTTGCAGCGTGCACGGAATAAAGAGTTGGTCGGGACGGGCAGATTTGAACTGCCGACCCCTCGCACCCCAAGCGAGTGCTCTACCAGGCTGAGCCACGTCCCGACGACAGGAAAACCGCGGCATCCGGTGAATGCGCGGCAGGGTCTGACTCGGTAATTCTACACCATGAGCATGGAAACGGCGTCAGCCGGACGGAACAAAGCAGGTCTTTCGACTACAGCGCTCAAAACGACAAAGTTGGGAGACTGCACCTCGTTTCTAAGGCAGGGTGTGGGGGCGTTTGCCCTTACGGGTCGCTTTCCTCGCTTCAACAATGGCGAACTGGATTTTCTTTTCGACCGGGTCGATGCGGTCTACGAGCACGCGGATTTTCTCGCCGAGGCTGAAGATGCGGCGGCTGTGCTGGCCGATGATTTCGCGGGTGTTTTCGTGGTAGGTGTAGCGGTCGTCGGTCAATGAGGAGAGCGGGACCAGGCCTTCGACGAAGAGGTCGGTGAGTTCGACGAAGAAGCCGAACTTGGTGACGCTGATGATGAGGCCGTCGAAGTCTTCGCCTACGCGATCCTCCATGAATTTCACTTTTTTCCATTCCATGAGATCGCGCTCGGCATCGTCGGCGCGGCGCTCGGCGTGGCTGGATTCTTCGGCGATGTCGTGGAGTTCGTCGAGGGGGATGGGGCCGGTGACGGGAGTGAGAGCGTCGCGGTGGGCGGTGTGGTCGCGGCGTTTGGACCAGGGTGAGGGGGTGTCTTCGGGTACAGAGTGCGGGCGGGTCGCCCGAACGACAGCCGGCGGGTCGCTGGCGCTACTTTTCAAAACCTCTTTCAGAATGCGGTGGACTATTAGGTCGGGATAGCGGCGGATGGGTGAGGTGAAGTGGGTGTAGGTGGGCGCGGCCAGGGCGAAGTGTCCTAGATTTTCTTCGGAATAGCGGGCTTGCTTTAGGGAGCGCAGCATTAAATAAGAAAGGATGCGTTCTTCGGGTTTGCCGGCGATTTTCTCGGTCAGCTTTTGGTACATGCGCGGGGTGATGTGGACTTCTTTGGGGATTTCGATTTCACGGGGGCGTTTGCCGGTAGCGTAGCTGGAGCGGCGGTCGGACTTGAAAGTCATGCGCTGGATAGGCAGTGGGCCTACGCCCAGCGAATAGCCGAAGGTGGCGGCGATGACTTCGAAATCGTAAACACGCTTGGCGTCGGGCTTCTCGTGGATGCGATAGAGAGAAGCGATGCGGCGGCTCTCGAGGTATCCTGCAACACATTCATTGGCGGAGAGCATGAATTCCTCGATGAGGCGATGGGCGATGTTGCGCTCGGAGCGGGTGATGCTCTTCATGAGGCCGTGTTCGTCGAATTCGATGATGGGCTCGGGGAGATCGAAGTCGATGGAGCCGCGGCGTTCGCGCTTGCGGTTGAGGATAAGGGCGAGGTCGCGCATCATTTCAAAGGTGCCGACCAAAGGGGCGTAACGCTGGCGCAAGGCGGCCTCGCCGTCGAGGATGGCGCTTACGTCGGTGTAGGTCATGCGTTCGGCGGAGCGAATGATGCCTTCCGATAAGTCGTAGTTGACAATCTCGCCGTGATGGTCGATTTCCATGACGCAAGACAGGACGAGGCGATCGACTTGCGGCCGCAGGCTGCAAATGTCGGTGGAGAGTTCGAGCGGCAGCATGGGCACGGCGCGATCAGGAAAATAGACACTGGTGCCGCGCAGGCGGGCTTCGTCATCGAGCGCGGAGTTGGGAGTGACGTAGTGGGCGACGTCGGCGATGTGGACTTGCAGCTCGAAGTTGCCGTTGTCGAGGCGGCGGACGGTGACGGCATCGTCGAAGTCGCGCGCGGTTTCGCCGTCGATGGTGACGATGGGGAAATCGCGGAAGTCGCGTCGGGTGCGGGTTTCGGTCGCGTGGATGATGGGCTCAACCGCTTGTGCTGCGGCCAGGACTTCTGGCGGAAAGCGGTGCGGCAGATGGAATTTGCGAATGATGATTTCGACGTCTACGCCGAAGTCGTCCTGGTAGCCGAGGATCTCGACGACTTTGCCACGGGGATTTTGAGTGGCGCTGGGCCAGTCGGTGATTTCGACGTCGACTACTACGTTTTCAAGGTCGTCCCAGGTGGCGCGGCGGGCGGCTCCTTCGCCTAGGACTCGGTGGGGATCGTTTGGTTTCTTCCCCTGTGGTCTGGGTGGGTTAGAAGCTGAATTAACCACAGAGGGCACAGGGGTCACAGAGGATGATTCTTCTGGGCGCTCCAGGCCTGGGGGGATCGTGATGTCTTGGCTGATCTTTTGGTCGATGGGGGTGACGTAGTTGCGGCGCGGGCCGTAGTGGAAGATGCCTACGACGGTGGCATGAGCGCGGTTGACAGGGCGGACAATGCGACCTTCGGTGCGGCCGTCGGGTCGTACGTTGACGATTTCAACCAGAACGAGGTCGCCGTGCATGGCGGTACCAACGGCTGGCGGAGGGATAAAGATATCGCCGGAGAGCCGGGATTTCAGCGACTCATTGAGGGAAGTGGGGTCGGGAGTGACAAAGCCGAAGCCATCGCGATGCATACTGAGCTTTCCTACGACCATGTTCTTGCTGGTGAGGGGATGGGGGAGAGCATAGTGGCCGGAATCGACCTGGATAAGCTGGCCGCCGGCAACCAGGCGTTCGAGGCGGTCGGAGAGGTCGCGGCGGGCATCACCGTGGAGGCCCATCTCGCGGACTAATTGCTTGTACCCGGCCGTCCGCTTGGGTAGGCGTTCGAGTTTCTTGAGGATGATGGAATCCGAGAGCATTTGGGGGTAAACCCGGTTCTCAGTTGCCGGTCTCAGTTCTCAGTCAGGATACCGGAAGGGAGCAAGAACTGCCTTGGGGTAGGGATAAATTGCGCGGTTCAAGAGGGCCAGGTGGCGGGTTAATCAACCAATTTCCACAAGACGGCACAGGGTTTGCGGAGTAAAATGCGGTTTGGTAATTGAAATGCCAATCAGATTCTTCTATCTCCACTCAGGAAAGGAATACTAGCGCCATGTGGAAGCCCACGACTCAGACTCCTACGACTCCAATGCGGCCCGGCGAACCCGAACGTCCTGCCATGCCTACGCCTATGACTTCGACTCCAGAACCTGCGGGGCGTCCGGTGACAGCCACTGCAGCCGACCAGGCGACGATCGGCAAGTCGTTGGTCATTAAAGGAGAGGTGAGCGGTTCGGAGTCGCTCTATATTGATGGACGAGTCGAAGGATCGATCAACCTGGCGGGCAATCGGGTGACCGTGGGACGCAATGGCGTGGTCTCGGCCAATATCAATGCCCGGGAGATTGTGGTGTTGGGGAAAGTTCGCGGCAACCTGACGGCCAGTGATCGAGTGGACATCCGCAGCGACGGTTCGTTGACCGGTGACGTGGTGGCGGCGCGCATTTCGATTGAGGATGGCGCGTTCTTCAAGGGCGGAATTGATATCCGCAAAGCGGGACAAAAGCCCAACGGCGAAGAAGTGAAGTCCGCAACCGCGAGCTCGGCCGAAGCAGTGGCGGCTCGCGCTTAGCAATTCGGCAAACGATTCGAGGCGGGCGGTCTTCGCTTTTGCTCTTGCGAAGCAGTCCGCCGTTCTTGTATCGTCGCCACGCTGACCAGTATTCCCGCCGCACGATCGCAAGGTGAATCGAATGAGCCGCACTGATTCAAGAATTCTGATTGCGCTGCTGGGCAGTGCGCTTTTCGTGGCTGGCGCCGTGCGCTTGTGGGCTGCCACGCCGAATGGGTCGGCGACTGCAAGACCTCACCACATCCAGACCGTATTTATCATTCTCATGGAGAACCACAACTGGACGGGTGACGGAACTCTGGACATCAAAGGCAACCCGCAGGCGCCGTATATCAACAACACACTACTTCCGATCGCGTCACACGCCGAAAGCTATTACAACCCGCCAAACCTCCATCCCAGTCTGCCCAACTATTTGTGGTTGGAGGCGGGAACCAATTTTGGGATCCTGAATGATGGCCTTCCCAGCCAGAATTCCCAGAACACTACTCAGCATCTGGTTACATTCCTCAAGAATGCTGGCTTCTCGTGGAAGGCGTATGAGGAGAATATTAACGGCACTGACTGTCCGCTGGTAAATGAGGGTCCCGTAGATCCCAACGGCAGCCAGTTGTATGCGCCGAAACACGATCCGTTCGTCTATTTCGATGATGTGACCAGCAATCAGAATCCCAACTCTGCGTATTGCATTGCGCAGGTGCGGCCTTACACCGAACTGGCTGGCGACCTGCAGAATAATACGGTGGCCCGCTACAACTTCATAACCCCAAATCTGTGCGATGACATGCACGATAGCTGCACTGGCGGGAATATCCCGGATGGAGATAGTTGGCTTTCGAAGAACGTACCGGCGATTCTCAATTCGGCTGCATATCAGAAGGGCGGAGCGCTGTTCATCACCTGGGACGAAGCGGATGAGGGTGATGGTCCCATTGGCATGATTGTTCTTTCCCCATTCGCCAAAGGTGGCGGATATTCGAACCAGATTCACTATACCCACGGATCGACCCTGCGGACCATGCAGGAAATTTTCGGGGTGACGCCATTTCTGGGCGATGCGGGCAAAGAGACCGACCTGAAGGATCTGTTCCGGTTGTTTCCGTAGGAAGCAGAATCACGGCTCGGCACCGCGACTGAGTTCTTCCGCGCTTTTTTCCGCGATGCGAGGATAGCTTGTGCCTTTCCTGTTTAGCAGGTCGCGAAGCAATTGCGATTGCGTCAGCCAAAGGCCGGCGGCAACCGCTCCCGCCCAAGTGACAGTGGTCAGTACCAGCGATTTAACGTCGGCCATACGGCTGCCCTGAACTACCACGCCACTCGCAACCCAATAACTCAGCAGTCCTGCAACTACGGCGGTAATGCCTGCCTTACCTAATTCTCGCCATTGCAGTCCGTCAATCGGCACCAGCTTACGTTGGTGGAGCAGCATGGCCACGGCCAGAGTATTGGCCAGGATTCCCAGGTCGGAAGCGATGGCGAGTCCGGGGGTGGAAAATGCGTGATAGAGCGCGGAATACATAGGAATGGAGGCGAGCGTGATGAGCGTGCTGGCGACCATGGGAGTCAGCGTGTTACCGGCAGCATAGAAAGCGCGGGCATAAAGCGATTGCGCCGCCCACAACGCCAGCGACAACGAGAACCAGAAGAAATAGATGGCAGTGATTTCGGAATCTGAGAAGTGGAAGTGTCCGCGGCGATAGACCAGATCCATGAGAGGCAGCGCAGTCGCGGTCATCAAACTGGTCGCCAGGAGCGAGGCGGCCACAATGCGAGAAATCGATGCATTCACGGTGGCGGCGAATTCCGGCATGCGTTGTTCGCCGAAGAGGCGAGCGAAAAAAGGCAACGACGCCTGACCAGTGGCTTGTCCTAATACGGCGATGGGTACGGCGAACAGACGCTTGGCGTAGTTCAGGCGAGTGATGTCTCCCACGCTGCCGGAAGCAAAGTAGCGGAGAATCCAATCGTCGGCGGTAACCAGTGAGACTCCGATCATCAGAGGAATGGACATGCGAACCCATTCGCGGAATGCGGGATTGCGAATATCAAACGAGATGCGGTAGCCGGTTCCGATGCTGGCAGCTCCGATGGCATTGATCAGAAAAGGGCCGAGGATGGCGCCGGCGAGAGCACCGTAGGCGAGCGAGGAGATCCCCAGTTGATGGGAGAACAGGACTCCGCCCATGATGATGGCGACGTTGTAGAGCAGCGGGCCGAAAGCGGGAAATAGGAACAGCCGGCGGGAAAGCAGCACCGCCGAAACCACGCCGCCGACGTAGAAGAAGATCTGCGCGGGCAGCAGAATGCGAGTGAGGTGAACGCAAAGAGCGAGTTGATCGGGAGTGAAACCGCCGAACAAGTGGCGTTCGATCTGAGGAGTAAAGATTTCGGCCAGGGCGGTGCCGATCCCCAGCACTACAGTCATCACGGTGATGATGATGGAAAAGGTCTTCTGCGCGTCTTCTTCTTTCTTCTCCGCGAGAAAACGGGTGTAGATGGAAACGAAGGTGATGGAGGCGGTGCCGCCGGCGACCAGGTAGTTCAGCCAGTCGGGGATGGTAAAGCCAGCGACATAGGCGTCGGTCTGGGGGCCGGCGCCGAAAGCCCAAGCAATGTAGGCCTCGCGGACATATCCGATGACGCGCGAGGCCATGACGGCCGACATCAGCAGCACGGTTGCCGAGAAAACGCTGTGCTGGTGAGAGGGCCGGAGATGGCGGAGCAGTCGGTTCATGCGGGCCGCAGATTGCGCCAGACTCTCTTTTCATCAGACATCATCCAGAGCGTAACAGACTTAATAGCCACCAGCGTTGATGGCTGTGAGTCAGCGACGGGGCTGAACTTTGACAGGGGTTGGCACTGCGCCAGATAATCCGAGGCGTGAGCGACATTAGTGTTAGCCCGGTCTGTTCCGCTTTGTTGCGGCGATCATTTCGCAAGACGTTTCCCTTCGCCGTGCGAGGCGAAGGTGTGTATGTGTGGGATGCAGACGGAAAACGCTATCTGGATTTCTCCGGCTCGGCGGCGGTGAACTTCATTGGCCATGGAGTTCAAGAGATTAGTGCGGCGATGGCGGACCAGGCGAAGCAGTTGGAGTTTGTCCATAGCAGCCAGTTCACTACGCCGATTGCCGAGGAGTACGGGCAGGAACTGCTGGAGTTTGCCGGGAAGAATTTTTCGGGTGGGTGTGCGTATTTCACCAGCGGCGGATCGGAGGCGATTGAGACGGCGCTAAAACTGGCGCGGCAGTATCAGGTCGAGATCGGACAGAGCAAACGGTATCAGGTGATCAGCCGTGGCCAGAGTTATCACGGGTCAACGCTGGGAGCTTTGGCAGTTTCAGGGAACAAGCGGCGGCGGGAGATGTATCTGCCAATGGTGCGGGAGTTCGCGCATGTAGCGTTTCCGTACTGTTATCGCTGTGCGTATGACTGCACTGATGGCTGCCGTAACTGCGGGCAGGAGTACGCTGCCGACCTCGAAAGAGCGATTGACGCGGCGCAGGGACAGGCCGCCGCTTTCATTATCGAGCCGGTGAGTGGGGCGACTCTGGGAGCAGTAGTGCCGCCTCCTGGATATTTGCAGAGCGTTGCCGAGATTTGCCGGCGGCAGGGCGTGTTGCTGATTGCTGACGAAGTCATGACCGGCGTGGGACGCACAGGACGGAACTTCGCCGTGGAGCACTGGGAAATTGCGCCGGATATTCTGGTCACGGCAAAGGGATTGTCGAGCGGGTACGTACCGCTCGGTGCGGTGCTGGTGACGAAGAGAGTTGCGGATGCCATTGCGGAGGGATCGGGGGCGTTCATGCATGGTTTCACTTACAACTCCCATCCGATTTCGATGGCTGCGGGGCGGGCGGTGTTGAAAGTGTTGCAGCGGGAGAATCTGGTAAGAGCAGCAGACGGATCGCGGGCGGGGTCGACGGCAGCGTTGCTGCGGGTTGCGCTTGAGACACTTCAAGGATGCACTGCGGTCGGCGATGTGCGGGGAATCGGGCTGCTGTGGGGAGTCGAGTTCGTTGCCGACAAAGTCAGCAAGAAGCCGTTCTCGCCGGAACTGAACTTTGCCGGACGCGTGGGAGAGGCGGCGGCGAAACGAGGGTTGATGGTTTACCCCATGCAAGGGTGTGTGGACGGAGTTGCGGGCGATCATTTGCTGATTGCGCCTCCGGCGGTGATTACGAACGAGGAGATTGGGTGGGCGGTGGAGCAGTTGCGACAGGCGGTAGGGGCTGCGGCCAGCTCAATCGCGTAGTGCCCAGCATCCTGCCGCAGTCGCAACCTTAGTCCATGTGCTCGTGGGCCTGGCGCTCGACCGACCAAATATCTTCGGGCTTCTGCTCGAAGGGATAGACGTGGACCATCCAGCCGAAAATCTGGGGCATGAACCTGCCGCCGGCAGCGTCGCATTCTGCTTGGGTGGTGATTGAACCCCGGAAACCAAATTGCGCGCTGGGTTTGCCTTCTTCTTTCTTGTCAGACGGAGGCAGGCAAAGATTTACGTGAGCGTGCCATTGCGCGATGCTGAGCGGCACGCGCGCATCGAGGTCTTCCTGCGTGGCAGTTTTGCGGGCAGTGTACATGACGCCGATCAGCTTGTAACCGTCGCCGGTCTTTTCATAGAGCAGCGAAGTGGGATGGTCGGGATTGAAGCTGACCGCGGCCTCGAAGCCGTACATGTAATTGGTGAAGTGATATTGCTTCTGCGGGCGGTCGGGCAGGAAGATTTTGAAGCCATCGGCCAGCGCGACTTTGTAATCGGAATATTTCTCGGCGACCCGGCGCGCGGCTTGCACGACTTGATCAGCTCTTTCCTGATCTCCGGGCTCAAGCGCACGCATGGGAGTCATCTTCATGTGCGCGCCCATGTCCATATGGTGACCTTCCATGGAGTGCATGGCGTGGGCGGCGCCATCGTCGTCCATGCCCGGCATGGGCTGCATGTTCGTTGCTGGAGACGTCGGTTGCTGGGCCCAGATCGGGCAAAATGCAAACAGAGTGAAGGCCAAAAGCTGCTTCATGCGATTTCCCTCTTCACAAATGTTAACCCGAAGTGGGGCTTGATGTTGCTGGGGGGTGGGCTTACGGGAGTAATCAGCGGGGTTGGTGGCGCGGTTTCGCGTGGGGCGGTTTTGCTGGCTTCGCGGAAAGCAGAATTTCATAACCACTTCGCCCGCAACTGGAGGCATCTACTCCCGTCCTCCCGCCACGATACCCAGCGATCCTGGCCCAGACCCACTCGTACACTCCCTTTTGGTAACCCTTGGTAACCATACGATTCTGAAGACCCAGCCGTACAATGACCCTTGTCCGAAAGACCATTTCCCGGACGGCGAACAGGCCAGGTTGAGATGGTCCAGTTGCCGGATAGTCGGTGAGAGAGTTGTCGGACAAGAGTTGAAACGGAGCTGGAGTCCACACTTTTATGGCGTTTGGGTTTGGCTTCAACAAACAGAAGGTGCTCAGTGCTGCGGAGAAGTTTGTCCAGCAGGGCAAGCTGCAAAACGCCATCACTGAATACGAAAAGGTTCTGAAAGCGGACGCCAAAGACTTGACGGTGGCGAACACAGTCGGCGACCTGTACTCGCGTCTGGGCAACCAAGAAAAAGCGGTGGAATGTTTCAAGACTGTGGGCGATGCCTATGCATCGCAGGGTTTCACGGTCAAAGCCATCGCCATGTACAAGAAGTTGAGCAAGCTGAAGTCTTCGCTCGACTGCGTGCTTCGGCTGGCCGAGTTGTACACCCAGCAGGGATTGTTCAACGACGCGCGTGCCCAATATCTGCAAGTGGCGGATGAGTTCCTGCGCAATGGAGAGCTAGAGCAGGCGGTACGCATTTTCCAAAAGACTCTGGAGATGGATCCGGAAAACGTGGCCATGCGCACCAAACTGGCCGAAGTGTATGTGCGACTGGGAAAGAAGAATGAAGCCTGGCAGATTTTCTCCGCTGCCGCGGAAACGCTGCGCTCCAAGGGTCAATTAGAGGGTGCGGAAGAGATTCTGCAACGGATGCTGAAGCTGGATCCGGGCAGCAGTTACGCGTTGTTGCTGCGGGGCCGGAACGCGTTTGACGCCGGCGACATGGCGGCGACGGTCCAGTGCCTGGAAAAGGTGGCTGATCTGGACAGCAATCCTGATGGCTTGCGAACTTTGTTGCAAGCCTATGTTCAGACGGGACGCCTGGCCGAGGCCGGAACCCTGGCTGGAAAACTGCTCTCGGTGCACAACGACATAACCGCGGTACTCAGTTACGCCGAGGCGCTGATGACGGCAGGCCACTTTGCCGAGGCCCTACAGGTTTATCAACAGCATTGTGATCGGTTGCTGGCTGCGGACTCGGGTAAGACGATCGAGCATCTGCATTCTCTTATCGGGCATCTCCGCGAAAACCCGGTCGCGCTCGAAACTCTGCTCGAACTGCTGCACAAGGCCGGAGACACAAGCCACATCACTGAAGTATACGAACTGCTCGCGCATGCCTATGTGCAGTCCGACCAACTGGAGAAGGCTCGCGACTACTATCTGAAGTTGACTCAGCTCGAGCCGGAGAACCAGATTCACGCCCGCAACTACCAGCAGGTGCTGGGAAAGCTCGGCACTTCCTCGGGGGCACGGCTGATCAGTGCGGAAGAGGGCGCGGTGATGGTGGATGAATTGGAGGCCACGGCGCCGTTCATTGATCAACGCTACGCCGACCCTGTGGCGTTGGCAGTGCGTGCGGCGCTGACCGACGCTGAACTCTTCATCTCCTACAACATGCCGGCCAAGGCTCTGGGACCTTTGATGTCGGCGCTGCCACAGGCGCCTCGCGATTTGCGCATCAATCAACGTCTGGCAGCCCTGCATACCAGGGCACAGCGGTTCACCGAAGCGGCGGTTTGTTGCCGCACCCTGGAAAGTATTTACCACGAAGCGGGATGTCCCGACGAAGCTACCCGTTACGGGGAACTGTCTACGAAGTACGAGGAGCGTGCCGCGTCGACACCGGCGCTGTCGAGCCGGGCAGCGGCGCGAGTGGAATCCGCAGTGGTTAGCGAAGAGGCTCAAGTCAGTGAAATTGCCGAGGCAGCGGCGTTTCCGGCCGCGGTCACCGAAGAGTCTGGACCGTTCTTCCATGGTCCCGAAGCCCAACCCGAGACGGCCGAATTCGCGGTGCAAGGTGTGCCGACTCAGGAAATTGACCTTTCGGCAGAATGGGAAGAAGGTTTCACCGAGGCACCAGCAGCCACGAGCGGCGAGAAGATCGCAACACCAGGTCGCGGGCCGGCTGGCGGGGCATCAGAAGCTGCGATTGCCGAAGCGGTGGAAGAGATTCGATTCTACCTGGCCAACGGCATGACGGAAGAGGGGCAGGCCGCCTTCCGTAAGCTGGAACAATTGAAACCCGATGCGGCCAACCTGGAGACACTCCGCGCTGAACTGGCTGATGCCAGGAAACACGCCCCGGTGGCCGAAGCAGTTTCGGTGGAAGTGGCGGAAAATTCGGTGCAAGTCGATGAAGAGCCGGCGACTCCGGAGCGGACCCCGGCTGCGCTCGATGCAGTCGCCAGCGATCTGGAGTCTTCTTTAGGAGACGGGTTCCTGCCGCCGACAACCGCTCAGGAATTTGCTGTCAAAGCTGAAACCGAACCGGTGGTGGCGGCAGCCGAGGCGCAACCAGTCCCGGTGCTCGATGCGTTGGTCAGCGACCTGGAATCTTCGCTAGGAGATAGCTTTCTGGCTGAAGCTCCGGTTGCGCAGACGACACCCATTCCGGCGCCGACTGTGCCGGTTCCAGCGCCGCCCGCGGTTCCGGCAGCAATGGCGGCGGCCGCGGCGGCGGCACCAGCCGCTTCTCCGACATTTACTTATCAACCCTCGACCATTCGACCGCTGATGCCGCAAGTTCCCGGAGCAGTTCCGCCTTCCAAATCCGACGTCGGCGCGGGAGTAGATCTGGCGGACATGTTCGGAGAGTTGAAGCACGAATTGGAAGAGGAGACCACCAGCACCGAGGAAGATCCGGAAACGCATTACAACCTCGGTGTTGCTTTCCGCGAAATGGGCTTGCTGGACGAAGCTATCGGCGAACTGCAGAAGGTGTGCCAGTGGGTGGAGCATGGGAACCCTTTCCCGCAGATCATGCAAACTTATACCTGGCTGGCGCAATGTTTCCTGGACAAGGGTGTGCCCGAGGCGGCCATCCGCTGGTATGAAAAAGCGCTTACGCTTCCCACCTTGGACGCAGACACCCGCACTGCCCTGCATTACGAACTGGCCTCATCCTACGAAGTCGCGGGAAACAAGACGGCTGCCTTGAGCCACTTCATGGAAGTGTACGGCGGCAACATTGACTATCGCGACGTTGCCGAGCGCATTAAGACCCTGAAGTCGTAGAATGTCTCGATGGGTCAATCTTCCCCAAAGCTTGGGATGTGGTTTCCCAAAATCAGGTTGCGTTGGCGTGTGTCCTTTAGGAGCGCCGAGTGACGGCGGACCCCAAGATTTTCCAGGACAAGAGTTCCCAGGACAGAAACTCAGGGGCCAATGGGACGGGAATCGATTCCGCCGAGCAAGCTGCTCTTCCATCGGCGGCGATTAAAGCGAAACTTGGGACCCACGAAGCCGTCGGTCCTACACCACTCGACCTTTGGCTGCATCGGGTCACGGTGCTGCTGTTTGTATTTGTTTGCGCGGTGGTGGGGGTGCTGCTGATCATTCTTCCCTGGCGGCCGGAGTGGACCGACAACCGTCTGCTGCTCACCTATCCTTCCTTGCGGGCCATCGTAGCCAATGGGTTCTTCCGCGGAATTTGCAGCGGATTGGGGATGCTGGACATCTGGATTGGATTCTGGGAAGCGATCCACTACCACGAAGGGGAACGGCGCTGAAGCCTTACCCGGTTTACGAAAGAGAAATCTGACCCATGAGTGATAGCGAATCGAAGCGCGCGCCTCTGGCGTATGAGAATGGAACGTTCCTAAATTCCCCCGATGGACGAGTTCTGCGCATTTTGTCCGAGTACTCGGAGCCTCTGGCGCGTTTTCGCCGGGAGCAGATTCAGGACACGGTGGTATTTTTTGGGTCGGCCAGGTTTGCCAGCCGCAAGGTTTCGGAGAAGAACCTGGCGGCATTGGACGGCGGCGCAAGGTCAGCAAGCGCCGCAGGGTCGCTGAAGCGGAAACAGGCGCTGGCCGCCGTGGATATGGCGAAGTATTACGAGGACGCACGCCGGCTGGCGTTTCTGCTGAGCCAGTGGTCGATACAGATTCCGGCGCGTCGTCGTCGTTTTGTGGTTACCACTGGCGGCGGACCGGGGATTATGGAGGCGGCCAACCTGGGCGCCAAGGAAGCGGGAGCGAAGACTATCGGCTTGAATATTAATTTGCCCTTTGAACAGTACCCGAATCCGCATATCACTCCGTCTCTGAATTTCGAATTCCACTATTTCTTCATGCGCAAGTTCTGGTTTGCGTATCTGGCGAAAGGGCTGGTGATTTTTCCCGGGGGATTTGGAACGCTGGACGAACTGTTTGAGATTCTGACGCTGGCGCAGACGCAAAAGCTGGCGAAAAAGATACTGGTCGCGATCTATGGGAAGAAATACTGGAATCAAGTCTTGAACTTTCAGGCGATGGTGGATGCGGGGACAATTTCGCCGGAGGACCTGGAGCTATTCAAGTTCGTCGACTCCCCCGAGGAAGGGTTCGAGTTCCTGCGCGACGGATTGACCAAGTATCATCTGGGCCCGGAACCAAGGCGTAACGCGACGGCCATGCCGGAGATTGCGAAAACGAACCCGTAGGTGGCTCGAAGTAACTCCAACCGCTTTGCTGCTCTACTACATCACCGACCAGACGCAGTTTGCGGGGGATGAAGCGTCCCGGCGTCGTGCGCTGCTGGGCAAGATCGCTGAGGCAGCGCGTTGTAACGTTGACTTCATTCAATTGCGCGAGAAGGACCTCAGTGGGCGCGAGCTGGAAGCTCTGGCTCGGGAAGCGGTGCGGAGGGTGCGCAGGAATTCGTCCAGAACACGATTGCTGATTAACTCGCGAACGGATGTGGCGATTGCCTGCGGGGCGGATGGAGCGCATTTGCGGTCGGAGGATGTTTTGCCGGGCGAAGTGCGGGCCGAATGGCGGCATAGTCTAAGCGTTGCGCCGGTCATTAGCGTGTCGTGCCATTCGCCGGCGGAGGTGGCGCGCGCGGCGGCAGAGGAAGCGGATTTGGCGGTGTTTGCTCCGGTGTTTGAAAAGCAAGGATCTTCGGCGGCTGGATTGGACGCGCTGCGTGCAGCTTGCGAGCATCCGATCAAGGTGCTGGCGCTGGGCGGGGTCACACTGGAGAATGCGCGGGCGTGCGTGGAGGCGGGAGCTGCAGGCGTGGCTGGGATCCGGCTGTTTCAGGCAAATGATGTGGCGAAAGTGGTCGGCGCGCTGCGAGGTTGAATGCTGCCCGCTGAGCCCTCACCGATGGGGCTGGTCTCGCTCTGCCAAGAACCGGTCGCGGCATTGCCGGGCTTGGGCGAGCACGGCGGGATATTCCGGCGACTTGCGAAACTCTGCCAGGAGGGGATCGACTGGCAGATGGTCGTACGCGCAATATCCACCGGCGATTGCAGATTTCAGTAGTCGCGCAGTAAAGTCGTTTCCCAGGCAGGGATTGAAAAGACCCGCCTGGCTGTACTTGGGTTCCGGGTCGTGGAAAGTGAAGATGTCTTTTTCGGCCTGCGCCAGAAGTTGTTCCGATCCGGCAGGGCGAGGGGTCGAATAACATGCCATCAGCGCGTGAGTGTGAAAGAACGAACTGTCGGGAAGCTGGCGCAGGCGGTCGAGAGCCTCGCTGGTCTTGCCCTCGTGCAGCAGAACACTTACCTCTACGTTGTTCGACCATTCCGACCCCGCGTCCAGCTTCAGAAAATCCCTGGCCCGATCGAACTGCTGGCTTAGGAAGAAGACACTGGCACAGGAGCGGAACTGGTAATTGCCGGGATCGAGCCGCACTGCCGAATTGCATTCGTCGGCAGCCTCTTTAGACAAACTCGCGTAGCGCAGGACATACGACAAGGTGAAGTGAGCGAAGCCGCTCTGCGGACGTTTTTCCACCATGGCCTTCGCTTCCTGGTAGGCCTGGGCCAGCTTGCCCGAATCCGTTTCTAGACTGACAATCTGCTGTGCTGCGTCCTCCAAATTCGGATCCAAAGCGAGTGCCCGGCGCAAGGCTGGCTCTGTGCGTGACATGGTTCCGTTGGCCCCGATGCCATATTGCTCTTCGTAGTAATAACGTTTCCCCAAGGCAGACCAGGCAGGAGCGAACGTCGAATCGAGGCCTACCGAACGCTCCAGCATCCTAACGGCTTCCTTATTCTGTTCGCCATCGTGGGCCAGGGCCACGCTGCGCAAGTACAAGTCGTAAGCTTCTTCGTTCGACGGGCGAGTCCCGCCCTCACCGGCCTCGGTAGTGGCTCCGAGAGCGGGAATCAATCCTTGCCTAACTTTCGCTGTTACCTGCTCGCGCATGGCGACCAGATCCTCAGCGGAGAGGTTCATGGTTTCCTGCCAGAGCACGCGATCGTCGCCCACATCGACTGCCTGCATGGTTAATTGAAGGCCGTCGCGAAGCTTTTGATAGTGTCCAGTCACAATGCGGCCGACATGCATATCTTTGCCAGCCTGCTGGAGGTCGACGTCTCCGGCGGCATATTTCCCGGTGGTGGCGAAGGGGCGGATCGATAAGCTTCGCACCGAACTCAAGATAGTGGTAACTTCATCGGCTAGCGCCATGCGCAGGAAATCTTGTTCCTTCTCGGCGCCCAGGTTCTGAAAAGGCAAGACGGCAATGGTGACTGGAGCGGCAATCGTTTTTTTGGTTTCCTGCGACGGTACACCACGCAGACGCCACATCACCAAACCAAAGACGACCAAGAGCGCCAATGCGCCCACAGCCCATAGCCATGGTTTGCGTGGCACGGGAGCGGGAGTAACGGCCGCCATGCTTCGTGATGAGGCAGAGCCGGTGTCTCGCCGGGCGCGCGACAAATCGGCTCTCATCTCAGAGGCATGCTGATAGCGGACTTCGCGATCTTTTTCGAGGGCTTTTAGAATCACTCTTTCGAGGTCGGGCGGAATCTGTGGGTTTGACCGGCTTGGCGGTGGGGGAGTGCCGTGCAAAACGGCATCAAAAATCGCTCCGGAAGTTTCGCCCTTGAAGGGCAGGGTTCCTGTCGCCATTTCATAGAGCACAATGCCAAAGGAAAACAGATCGCTCCGCGGATCGAGTTGTTTGCCCAACACCTGCTCGGGAGACATGTAGGAGACGGTGCCGAGAGTTGATCCGGGGTTGGTAAGGTGGTCGGGCTGTGAAATTGTGTTGTCGCTGGCGATTTGGCTTGCCGAGGAAGTTCGCTCTTCAACTTTCGCCAAGCCGAAATCGAGAATCTTGGAGTGTCCACGTTTGGTAACGAAAATGTTTGCCGGCTTGATGTCGCGGTGAACAATGCCGGCGGTGTGAGCCGCGTCCAGCGCATCCGCGATTTCAATGGCCAGGGAAAGTAGTGTCTCGGTCTCCATGGGGCGGCCCATGACAGCGTGTTTCAGCGTCATTCCCTCCAGGTACTCCATGGAAATAAAGCGAGCGCCATCGCTTTCGCCGATTTCGTAAATGGTGCAGATGTTGGGATGGTTGAGCGCCGAAGCCGCTCGCGCCTCTCTGCGGAAACGTTCCAGTGCGGCAGCATCCTGCGCCACGGTGTCGGGTAGGAATTTGAGGGCAACGAACCTGCCGAGAGAAAGGTCTTCGGCCTTATAGACGACACCCATGCCGCCACCGCCAAGTTTTTCGACGATGCGGTAATGGGAGATGGTTTGGCCGATCATGGGCGGTAAGGGCTGGCAGGGTTCATGTTAGGGAGGTGGCAAGGGGGAGTCAATAGAAGGGCGGGGTGCTTGGCGGGGTGCGGTCCACATACGCCAAGCGAAAGAGATTTCGGAGGCAACCGGCCCTTATCTCTTACCATCGAAGTCACGGAACAGACTGATCTCCAGCAGGAGCCGATCCCGTGTTTAAGCCCTTTACAATCCTTTGCCTCGGCGCAGCATTGAGCGCAGTGTCCGCTTCCGCACAAGTTTCGCCATCCACCAGTTCACAATCCAATCTACCCAGCAGCACCCCGGTGGCTTACGTTTATGTGGCCAGCTATCCCGGAAACGGAGCACCGAGCGTTATTGTCGGATATTCTGCAAGCTCGACCGGCGCGCTCACCCCAATCCCTGGGTCGCCCTTCCAGCAGAATGTCGGTTCCATGGCGGTGAACGGAAAATACCTCATGGCTCTGACCAATTCGAGCCCTCCGAATATTGACACTTTGCAGATCGGATCAAACGGAGCATTGACCTACGTAACTTCAACGCCGTGCGGCCAGGCGGGTAACGGGTGCCTGGCCGCATTCAACGTGTTCTTTGACCATACCGGCAGCGATCTTTACGCGATGGAGCTCGACGACAATAACAATGACAACACGGAGTCTTACGCCGTGGACAAATCTTCAGGAGCCCTCAACTATCTGGGTGACGCCGTCACCGGTGCGTTTCCAGGCGACTACACGGGCACATTTTTTATCGGCGACAACGTCTATGCCTATTCGACCGATCAGTCGGGCTGCATGTACCCCGGCATTTACGGATTTCAGCGCGAGAGCAGCGGACTTCTCAACCTCATTAACACTCAATTCAATATGCCCAAGCCTCCCCCGGGAGTACGCACCTATTATCCGGACCTCACCGTGGCCGATCCCAACAGCAATCTTGCGTTTCTCGAGCAACCCGCCAATCCGCCCGGCTGTGCCGCGGGGCCTTTGCAGATCGCCGTTTACACCGCTGACGCGAACGGCAACATCAATACGAAGAGCACCTATAAGGACATGCCGGCGACCTCGATCCAAAACCCTTTTGACATGAAGATGTCGCCTTCGGGCCAACTGCTCGCCGTGGCTGGCCAAGAGGGTCTACAGGTCTTCCATTTCAACGGGTCAAATCCTGTCACCCATTACACGGGCTTGCTCGTGAACGAACCGATCATCCAGATGTTTTGGGACAACAGCAACCATCTCTACGCCATCAGCAGTGCCGGCAAACTCTATGTAGGTACGATTACTCCGACGAAGATCGCAATGGCTCCGGGATCGCCATACTCGGTCACAGGTCCACAGTATGTGGTCGTACAACCATTGACGCCGTGAGGTGGTGGCCAGTTCGTTCGAATTCGGCGCATGGAGCCACCGACATTAGTTAATGAATTCGAAGTCGATGGGATGCAGGGCATGCAGGAGTAAGAATCAGGCGATTACGCTCATTGACTCCCCAATGAATGTATCGCGATATTACGGGCGAGCGATTTTCATGGCATCCACTTCTTGCCGGTCTTGATGATACCCATGATCCGGGCGAGGCGGCGGGCGCGAGTTTCCTCCTGTTTGGCCGCGGTGATGGCAAGCGCCATTTCTTTTTGGTTGCTGAATGAATATTTCTTCCAGTTGGCTTGCGCGGTCTTACTCCTGGCCAGAGCTTTCTTGAGGGTGGCTGGAACTTTGACGACACGCGGAGCCGTATCGCGCTCCATCACGACGGAGACCGTGTCTCCGGCTTTGCAGCTGGCACCCTCACGCATGGTGCGATTGACGGCCATGTAATGACAGCCGCCCATGGGCATGAGTGAGGAGCGGAAAGGAAAGCCATTGATGGTGCCGCGCACTGGCACGCGCGCGATGGTGCCGAAGACTTCCTTTACGTCGAAAGGCGCGTTCACCGCAGCCACCGAGCTGCCTTCCTGACCCACGAGTCTGGTTTTGAATTTGAGTTTCTTCATGGATCTTGTCCTCCCGGCAGCTTGTGCTAGGCTCTGCTTACCGTGAGCGCCATTCGGCAGCCAACCAGCCTACACCAGGCGGACGATGGGCCCAAGCTGGTCTCGATTCCCGCAGGCTGGTTTCTGATGGGGTCCGAGCACGGGCAGGACAACGAACGCCCGGTGCATCGAGTGTGGGTGGACGGATTCCGGCTAGCCGAGTGTCAGGTGAGCAACGCGGAGTACGAGAGCTTTGCGCAGGCCACTGGCGCAGAAGTGCCTCCCTTATGGAATGACGCTCACTTCAATCATCCGCGGCAGGCGGTGGTGGCGATTTCCTGGTTTGAGGCAGTCCGATATTGCGAGTGGCTGAGCGGCCTGCACGGGGCTCGCTACCGCCTGCCGACCGAAGCAGAGTGGGAGCGCGCCGCTCGTGGCGGAGTGGACGGCAAACCGTTTCCTTGGGGCGACGCTCCACCCGAATCTCTTCCTGAGTATGAGCGGCGCTGGGTGAACGGTCCGGAGGCGGTGGGGGCTTCAGATCCCAATGGATTCGGTCTCCGCGACATGTGTACGAACGTTCACGAATGGTGCAGTGATTGGTTTCAAGCCGATTACTACGCGTTGTCACCGGAACGTAACCCGCGCGGGCCGCAGACGGGCGAACGGCGCTCATCGCGCGGCGGGTCGTGGCGTCATCATATTAAGGTAACCCGTTGCGCGGCGCGTTCCAGCATTCCACCCCGGTTCAAGTATGCCGACTACGGATTTCGGGTGGCCCGTGATGAGCGCTGCACGGGCCGGGATTAGTGGCGCGTCGAAAGCAGGCCGAGAATGTCTTTGAGTCCTTGGCGGATGTATTTGAGATCGGAGGCGCGCTCGGGAAAGGGCAGGGGCGTCTGTTTCTTGTCGGACTTGCTCTCGACTCGTAGTTGCTGACGGGCACCGGCAATGGTAAAGCCTTCCTCATAAAGCAGCTTCTTGATACGCAACACGCTCTCCACGTCCTTGTGGCGATACATGCGCTGGCCGGTGCTGCTCTTGACCGGCTTGAGATGGGGAAACTCGGTCTCCCAAAAGCGCAGAACGTAGGCCGGCAAGCGGCAGAGCTCGGCGACCTCTCCGATGCGAAAATAAAGCTTATCCGGGATGACCACGTCGGCGGCCCGGAGGTGGGGGCCGGTGGTCTTGTGGCGGGAAGTCGGCGTGGCTCGGGAAGCGGTCGGCATAGGGTAGAGGTGATGTCTCATTTTCTAGCACGAGTGAGCGCCTCAAACAACCCCATTGTCACGGGTGGCACTTTGGTGGGGGTTGGGGCGGGAGACGGCTAAAGTCTGCGAGGGGGGTGCCGATGAAAAGATAGAAGATTTGGGTCGGGTGGGGCGTGGCGGGGCGAGGGTTAAAGATTCCTAATCCGTTGATGACACCTGAATTGCAACCAGAAAGGCAGGCGAGGAGATTTTGATGAGAATCGACTTAAACGCGAACGTGGGGCGGACACCGGATGCGGGGCAAGCTGGGAAAGCAGGTTCGCGGGCAGTATCGGTACCAGGCAATGCGGGATTGCAAGCCGATAGTACGCAGCTGTCAACGGACCAGGTCAAGGTGCAGGCATTGAGCACGGCGGTGTTGCAATTGCCTGAAATCCGGCAGGAAAAAGTGGCAGCTCTGGCCGAGCAGGTGCAGAAGGGCGGCTATCAGGTGGGATCGCAGCAAACCGCGGAGGCATTGCTGACCGCGTTGACCACCAATCGCGCTGCCTAAGCGGAAGAGAACGCAATGAACGAAATCGGGAACGAGCAACTGCAAGGAACGGCAAGAATTGCCAAACGGCTGGGCAACGAGAGTCCACGCGAACGCGGACTGCGCTCGCGCCGCCATCCCTCCGTTCTCTGCGATCCCAACCTGGAGCCTGCCGATCGCGCGGAAACCACTCCTCACCAAGTGGACCGCCTGGCCTGAACCGGACACCGCATGGCTCAACCCTCCCCCTCTTCTTCATCTTCTATCCCTGAAGTTCTGACCCAACGGTTGGCACTGTTGCGCGCGCTGGCAGATTCGTTAGAGGAAGCCCAGGCGGCGCTGACGACGACCGCTCCGGGAATACTCGACCAGCACACAGCTCGACAGCGGGAACTCTGCCGACGACTGCGTGCGCTGGCCACTGGGTTGCCAGATGGGGCAAAGGACTGGACACACGACGGGTTGGCCAACGATTTGCAAGAGACAGCCAGGCGGGTCGCGAACCTGAGCCGTAAGTATGCTGCGCTGCTGCGGCGCAGGCGTCGTACGGTGGACATTTTTTGCCGGGTGCTGGCGAGTTCGGGAACTACTTACCCAGAGCCGAAACTGCTTTCCAGCCCGGAATTGGTAGGAATGAGACCTAAGGGGTAGAGCATGGGCAGTCTTTACGGGTCGCTCGCGATCGCCACTGGGGCTCTGGGAGCCGAACAAGGCGCGCTCGACGCGACCACCAACAACGTCGCCAATGTGAACACGCCGGGTTAACCCGAGATGAAGATTGCCTTCAGGGCGGGACGAGATGTTCTGAGGTCCTTCGCCAGCGCGGGGCCACTTTGGCCGGGCAGAACCACGTCCGAGAGCAAGAGCTGTACGCTGCCCTGCTGCCTGCAGAACGCAGCTTGTGCTTCCGCCGCATTGCGCGCTCGCAAGACCCGGTAGCCTTCACTTTCCAGAATGTCGCATGCGGCTTCGCGCACGAAGGCCTCGTCTTCGACGACCAGAATCGTGTTCTGCGCTGCGAACCAACCATCGTAAGGGTCGAGCCGAAGGTGGGGTTGGATTTCGCCTGGGGTAATCTGAGTCGCATTCAACACTGGGTTCACCCGAAAGTACGGAGAAGCTGGTGCATTTCCCCGGCCATTGGTGTAGTAAAGGGAACACGAAAGGGATTGCTTGATTTTGAGTGGTTTGCGAGCCAAACTCGCACGAGACGACTCAACCCTCTCCTCGAAAGACGTCGGAGGCGTGTCCATTGCGGGAACTTACTGTGCGATGCGGGAAAGATTCAACCCATCACGCTATGGCTCACGTGCCAGCAGCGTCTGTTTGGGGTCGATTAAGATCTTGCGTACACCGAGCGGTGCGGTCAACTGAAAAGGAGTTTCCGGACCGTCGGCGAACACCTGTCCCAACAGCGTCATTTTTCCGGCGCGGAAAACGTACAGCGGAACGGGAGTGACCAGATCGTCGGGCGCGTCCTTTTGCAAGAGCGTGCCGGTGACGGTGGTGGCGCCGGCCGCGTCCACATATTTCACCCCGTGGACTTCAAAGTGGGGCACCGCGGTTCCATTGACCCATCCGTCGTAAAACCAATCCAGCGACTTGCGGCCTTCATACCACAACGGACGTGGCAAGTCTTCCTCGAAGATGTGTAGCAACTCGCGAGTGGTAATGGGTTTTCCCTCATAACGTTCGCGCGCCTTGCGGAGTGCGCGGACGAAAGGCTCATCGTGGATGGAGTCCGGAGTTGTAGCGGCGGCAAGCGGTTCCGCATCACGCATCATGTAGCGCAACATGTGGAGCAGCCAGGTGCCGCGTCCGTAGCTGATGGCTTCATAGCCGGTGGGGAACTGGGAGCAGGAAAGTCGCGTGCCCAGAGTGACTGGGCCGTCCTCCATCAAACGTACTCCGGCTGGATTCTTGAAGAAGAGGTCGTTTCGGTACTTGTCCAGCACCTGTTGGAATTTCGTGGAATCTTCCGCCTCAACCAGCATTAACGCGCTGTAATTCGCCAGAGCTTCGGGGATCCATTGATCGCGGTAATCGTTCCAGGTAACCAGATCTCCCCACCATTGGTGCGCCGTCTCGTGCCCGATGACCACGCCCACGAGAGTTTTTTCTACGGGGGAAAGATGGAGATGAGACTTTTCTTCATTGCTGAGGTAAGAAAGACTGGAAAGAAAGATCAGTCCCGGCCAGCCCTGGCTCATGTTTCCAGGAAACTGGGTCACCGCCAGGCGGCGATAAGGATAAGGTCCGAACCAGCGCGAATAGGATTCGATGGCGTGGGCGGACATGCTGGCTACCATCAGCTCATTGCGCGCGGGGGACGGCGGAGGCGCGGTGACCGCCAAAGGGGGGGCGGTCCTACTGATGGAGGGAACGTCGGGGACAACGGTCTCGCTGTCGCCTGGGAAGCCCCGTTCGACTGTTTTGGTAGCGTAAGTCTCAACTACGACTTCTCCCGCGCGAGCTTCGACGCGTTGATATTTGCCAAGGTCGAATCCTGCGACTGGGATCGGCCGCTCTGAAACCCAGTGGCTGTCCTGCTCTGCGGGCGGCGGCGTTTCCGTCAGCGCAGTCACCGGAAGGGAGGGAGTATCGACGCGTTGACCGGTTGCCACCAACGTCCAGCCCTGTGGGTAATGGAATTCGAGATCGAAGTTGGACATGGCGATGCCACGGTTGGGATACCAGGTGCCGCGTGCGCCCACGTAAAGCAGTCCGGCGGCGGCTTCCGACAGCACCTCACCACCATAGGCAAAGCGCAGCTCGATGCGTTGTCCGGTTTGAATGGGCGCGGGGAAAACGACGGCTACGAGGTCATTCCCGTGCCGGGCAAGTTGCGTGCCCTCGACGGCGGGATTATGAATGAATTCGACGGGCTGACCGTCGGCCAGAACTTCCTTGATATGAAGGAGTCTTGCCAGCTCGAACACCACGGCTCGTTGCCCTCCCTGCCGTACCTTTAAGTCCAAGGTTGCAGTTGCATCGATGGTGGTGGGTGGTTTTATGTCGACACGAATCTTGTTAGACAGAATGTCGATAGCGCTCGCTCTGCCCTCTTCAGTGGCGATGCTGTTGGCGCCTTGTGTCTCAGCTTTTTGCTTGAGCAGGGAATAGGAAGTCCAGACATTGTAGTAAGTCGTGCCCTCGACGGTTTTCGATTGAGCGGCCCAGACCTGTTCGGGTGCACCGGAGTCAAAGAAAACGTCGAAAGTTCCTTTCGTTTGCCCTTGCAGGCGTGCATGCAGAAAACGGTCGTCGGGGTTTCCGCAGGACTTTGCGGTTCTCTCTGGAACGCCGGTCGCAGGTAGATGCTGGCTGAAGGTCATGAACAAACGCAGCGCGTCGGGTTCGGCAAGATTGCGAGCGGTCTGGTTCCAGCGGGAGACGAATTCGGTCGAGTCTTGAGCGGGCACCAGGTATGGCTGCATTTCGACGAAGGTGTCATCGTTGAAACGGAAATAAGCGCTGGTGAACCGTTCTTCCAGGATGGCCGCTCCGGTTTGCAAAGTCATGGAGGCCCGTTCAACCTGACTGGGAGGAGTCAGCAGAATTTCACCTTCGCCTTGGAAGAACGCCCCCGTCACGCAGCCGGCTATGTCCTGGGTGAAGCCAATGACGCCGTCATCAAAGGAAATGTGGAAGGCGGCCCGGTCGATGGAGAGCTCGCGCGCACGATAAACTCGTGAGCTGTCGAGTCCCACACTGCTGATCTGGAGGAAGAGGTTTTCGGAGGCGCTGTGGGGAACTGAGGTTCCGACGAATCGGACTTGAGGCGGGCTGGCAGGGTGCGCGATGTCCTGGCCGAAAGCAGGAATCCAGGCGGCCAGTAAGGCCGCTGCCAGCCACAACTTACGCCGCGTTCGTGCCACTCCCTTGGTCACCTGCGTAGCGACTCCCCGTGTTCTAGAATGCGCCTCAATGCGGCCACCTGTCATCCTGTTCGTAAGTGCTTGTGTATCTGTGCTTTCGCCTGTTTGTGCCCGGGCGGAAGTCATCCATTTGAAGAATGGCCGCATCATCTGGGCGGACCATGTCCGAGAAAACGGACCCCGCATTGAGTATGACGTTGGGGAGGACAGTTACGGTATCCCGAAATCCGCCGTCGAACGAATCGACACGGGCGGGGTTTCTCCCCAGAGCAACCCTTCGGTGACCGGGGATCGGCATGATCTGCAGAGGTTCGCCCCCTCGGACAATCTGAAAAACGATGCTGGACTCATCAGCCGGATCATTCCCGAAGACCAGGTGGATGAGGAGCAACTGGCGGTGCTGGAGCAATCGGGGAATGGGGCCACGATTGCCGCCGGATATTTTATTGCCGGGAAGCATGAGTTCGATCATGGCAGATATTCGAAGGCGCGCAGTTATTTAGACACCGCGTTACGCTTCGATGGTCAGAACCCAACCATTCTGAACTATTACGCCGCCTTGTTGGTAAAGACCGGGAAGGCCGCCGAAGCGTTGCCGTATGCGGAGCGGGCGGTTCGCAGTGCGCCTGATTCGCCGGATGCGCTGACTGTTCTCGGCTATGTTCAGTTTGCGGCGGACCGAGATCAGGATGCGATCCGCACCTGGAAACATTCTCTTGAGCTACGGCCCGATACGAAGGTGCAGCAGTACCTGGAGAGAGCTGAGCGCGATGCCAGGGCGCAGGTCAACTACTCCGAGCGGGAAAGCGGACACTTCACTTTGCACTATGAAGGCTCGCAGACCTCGGAAGCGCTTCGCAGTCAAGTCCTAGCCACGCTAGAGTCGGCATACGACGACCTGGCGCGTCAGTTGGGCGTCACGCCGCGCAGCATCGCGGTGGTGATCTATACCGACCAGGCTTTCTTCGACGTCACGCAGGCCCCCACCTGGACCGGGGCAGTCAATGATGGAAAATTGCGGATCCCGATTCGCGGTCTCGAATCTGTAACCCCAGAACTGGCCCGTGTGCTCAAACATGAGCTAGCACATTCCTTTATCAACCAGCTTTCGGCCGGACACTGCCCGCAATGGCTGAACGAGGGCATCGCGCAGGCGGTGGAACCCAAAATGCTCTCCGCCGGAAGCCGACTGGCGGAACTGTACCGCACCCAACACCAGATTCCCTTAAACGCGCTGGAAGCAGGCTTCATGCGATTGTCGCCGCTGGAAGCCACGGTGGCCTACGAGGAGTCGCTGGCGACGGCGCAGTACATCCTTGACATCTATGGCATGAGCGATCTGCAACGGGTGCTGGAACGACTCGGCGAAGGAAGCTCTACGGAAGCGGCGCTGCGCGCGGTCATCCACTCCGATTACGGGCAGATGGAAGAGGAAGTCGGGAAGTACCTTGCGAGCAAGTACGGGCAGTAGGCGGTTCAGAGGTCTAGGCCTGCCAACGCTTGCGCTTGCGTGGAGAAGTTGATCCGGGGCCAGGGGGGCCTTGTTTGGCGGTATTCACCTTGTCGGTTGAATCGACGGAGAACAGCATGTATTTATCGAAGCTGTGACGGCGGTAGTAGCGGTGGCGATGGAAGTCGAGATATACTTCGGCGGTCTTCGGCAGCCAAAGTTGCACATTCTTTTTCTCGAACAGGACGGGGCCGTATTCGGCGATCTGGTGCTCGGCGAGGAATCCAATCCCCTTTAGCGGACTGATCAACTCCGATTCAATACGGACAATTTGGAACTTGTCGGCCGTGATCCAGGCGCGTCCCTTTAGTCGTATTGGGTAGGTGTGATTGCCGACCACATAATCCTGAATGTGACTGGGCCGGTCCTCGCGGGCACGGAAGTGCATGAGCCAGGTGGCTTGCCCTTTCCAATCTCCCAGGCCTTCGCAGGTAATCTCGTAATCCGGCTGCATGGTGGGATGGAAGATCATCGCCAGGGCGGGGAATCCGGAGGTGGCAATCTGATCGGGCAGATTGTCGATCCCGTAACGCTCGGTGCGAAATTCATCGACTAGCAGGACCCCGGTGCGGGGTTGAGAAATGTAAGCGGCGTAATCGAACTTGCGGGTCTCGCGGCTGGTGGGGTTGCCCTGATTGTCGAGTCTTTCGTGCAGCAAATCTTCGATGGCAGCGAAGCGGCCAACGTTATCCACCAATTCTTCTACGCGGTCGCCGGCCTTCGCCAGTACATCTGCGGCCGGGCAGTTAACGCCGGAAGCGACCGAAGGTTTTGCCTCATCGATTCCAGGGGGTTGCCATGCCACCGACAATTCCGGCTCGGTGGTGTCGGCCAACGGATCGGGGTCGCCCGTGGGAACGGATTGCACCACGGTCGTGAGCATCGCCGCTTCCGTCGGAGTACTCGCCGCTCGCTGCTCGAGTTGGGTAATGAACTGCTGGACCTGAGGAGCCTGAGGATTGGCCGGGGCGAGAGCTAGAAAAGTCTTCAGGGTTTGAATGCCCTCGGCGGTGTGGCCCAGATCGGCTTGGGCTTCACCCAACACGAGCCGCGCGGCAACAGCGTCTCCTTTGCCCTGGTCAATCGCCAACTGGGCCTGTTCCCGAGCTTTGTCGTACTGCTTCAGCTTCAGATAAACATTGCCCAGAAGATTGTGCCCCATCCAATCGTTGGGATTGGCTACTATCGCGCGTTCCAGCGAGGCTTTGGCAGGCTCGTACTGGCCACGCAAGAGCTGCACTCGGCCAAGCAACGCAAGAGACTGGGCATCGCTGGGGTTCAGCGTAATGGCGTGATTCAGGTAAGTCGTGGCCTGGTCGTAGTCCTTCTGTTCAAAGAACAGATACCCCATCAGGAAATTGACGCGTCCGCTTTCGGGTACCTCTCTATAAGCCGCGTCGAGCCGCTTCTTGGCATCTTTAAGATTGGAGGACTTCAGCGCAGCCACAGCGGCTGCGGCGTCCTTGGAGGCCTTCGAGGACATCAAGGCGTCAGAAGTGCCAGTGGCGTCGAGGTTGATCGCCGCAGCATCTTTCTGGACCGTCACCGTTACTTGGAGGTTGTCGGTGACACCGCCAACGTCAACTTCTTTGTAGGCGCTCAGGTAACCGGCAGCGCTTACTTCCAGGCTGTACTTTCCTATCGACAATCCCAGGAACGTGGTCTGGGAGCCGCCTTTTGTGGTTTGGTAGGTGGTGCCGAGGGGATTATCACAATGCATGCGCACCACGGCCTGGCGATCGAGCTTGGTTTTGTTTTCGCCGAGAACGGTCACCTGCAGAGACGCCCCCTGATGGTAAGCCTCAGTAACATTCTCGATATCGGTGTTCGGCGGCTGATTCGTTCTCGGATCCGCTCCCAGGACACTCACTCCGCCACTCTGGGCGGCAGCGTTGGGAAGGAGAAACGCAAAAAAGGCAGAGGCGGCTACTGTCAACCAGAGGTGCGGTCGAGCCCGATGTTGAAGTCGAAGGCTCATAACGAAGTGACGCGCATTTTGTCACAGTTCTTGAGGCGCGTCAATGGCCTAGGTTAGTAGTTGGCCCGGAGGCCGATTCTGTGTTAACTTCTCGGCGCGACCTGCCATGAGTCCTCTGTTCAAACTCGGGAAATCGCGGCCCCAGCCAACCCGCGACGCGGTTCAGGCCGACGTACCGGAACTAAGGGGGGCAAACCTGTCGGCGGTCTACTACGGGCAGCGGATGGGTGGTGACTTCTACGATTTCCTGCGTGTCAGCCCCAAACGAGTGCTATTCGGGCTGCTCGATGTGGCTGGCGGCCTGGAAGAGAGCCGCGACATCATTTCGGCTGCGCAACACGCCTTCCGCACGATGGGAGCGGAACTCTTTGCAAAGGAAGACATTAACGAAGCCGAGGCCATGATCGAAGTCTGTCTTCAGCTCAACAGAACAATCCTGGAAACAGCTGGCGGAGTGCACTCCTGTCCTGCCTTTGCGGGGTGCTACGACGAAAACCTGGGTACCGTTTGTTACTTCAATGCCGGCCATACTCCGGGATTGGTGCGAGACGCGACCGGAGTCGCGGAGTTGCCAGCCACCGGGCTGCCGCTGGGACTATTCTCCCATAGCACCTGCGACGCCTCCACGGTTGCTCTGGAGCCGGGGGCGGTCCTGATGCTGGTTTCGCGTGGGATCGTAGAAGCCAAGCGCAGCGGCGAAGAGTGGGGATTGGATTCGGTGAAAGCGGGGCTGCAACGCTCGACGGCAGTTGGTGCCAAGGAATTCGGTCTTGCTCTGCTCGATCAGGTCCAGCAATTTATGGGCTCTGCCCCCACTGACAACGATGTGACTACTCTCGTTCTGGCTCGAGACAGCAACGCGCGATCCCTCGTTTAGAGCCGTTCCGCAAGTGTTGCCGACCTGAGCGCTAATTGCGACGTCCTCGGTGACTTCGACTCTTGATCGGTTGAGGAGGAGCGGGTTTGGTGGGAGCCAATTCTTCGGCGGTCACGAAGACGGGCTCAATATCGGTGGGAATTCCCTGAAGGCTTTCCAGAGCTTTTCTCAAGACGGGACGAATCACACCCATTTCATCAAGCATTTTCTTGGCGGCTGCGTAGTCGCCACGAGCCTCGATGGTGAGGAGATCGTGATCAAGCTCGGCGACGGCGGTCTTCATCTTCGCGACATCTACTGAAAAAGTGCCATCGTCGTGCCGGATGAAAGCGCCCTTGTCGGTATAGGAGTTGAACTGGATCGCCATGCCCTTGCCGTGAGCGTCATTCAACCCAAAGCGCAGGGTACGGAAAGAAGAGGCCAAATAAGTGGTGTAAAGCTGGCGCTGGGCGGCTTCATCGGAGGGCAGGACCTTGCTCAGCCCCATTTCTTTGGCGTGGTCCATCATGTATTGCAGGGCGAACAAGCCGGTGACATCGGCCTTGCATTCTTCGATTGCGGCGTACAGATCCTTCAGTTCTTCGCGAGGAGTGGTGTCGCGATCTCCGACCTTGATCTGGTGCGGGCCCAGTCCGTGCATCAGTTCATGCGCGAGAATGTGGGTGAAGAACGGTTCGAAAGTGACGTCGATCATGGCGTCGTGAGTGAGGGTGCGGCGGGCGATGGGAAGCAGGACGCCGCGAAACTTTGCCTCCTGCACATTTTTCAACATCACCCGCTTACTGCCTTTCTGCTGCACCACGCGGTCGTCGTTGGGGAGGTTGTAAGCCGCTGTCTGGACGCCGTGAGCGCCGTCGCCAGCACTTAGGATTTCATCCACCACGCGGATGGGCGCAGCCGCTCCCAGCTTCGGATTCCGGTACTGCGGGTCCAGCGGCAAGTTGTTCTCAATATCTTGCAGATGAGCGGTGAAGGCGGAAAGCTTGGCGGTTTCCTGGTCGTCGCGCAGGTTGACGTAGGCCTCGAACGCCGCCTTGTAGCCGAACAGTTCGTCGTTGTAGGTTTCGTAGGGGCCGATGGTGATGTCGAGCGGTGCGTCCAGGTCCATCCAGGCCATGTCGCTGGCGTAATAGTCGTTGGAGAGAAAGGCGTCGGCGCGCAGGTTGAGGAATTTCTTCAGAGATTCGTTGTCGGTCAACGCGGCGGCCTCATGTAGCAGGCCAGCCGCGCGGGTAAGGTCGTCGGCATAGGCGCGACTATAGGGAATGGCGTGTAGATTGTTGGCCGGTGACTGGCTGTTTTCCGCCCATCGAATGATGGTGAAAAAGCTCTTGGCATCGTCCTGTTCTTTGGGCGAGAGCTGTGCCACCCAGCGCTCAAAAGCATCTTTCGACATGTTCTCCGGATAAAAATTGGCACCGGGTAGCTTGGTCGGCGGAACGTCCGGCAGGAAGGCCTTGAATTGGTCGATGTCTGACCACGGGCCCTTGTTGATCCAGAAATAGTTTAGCCGGGCTTTGCCCAGCGGCGAACTGTCTTTCTGCAAGCGGGCGTACAGGGCAGTGTTACCGTCCCAAAGTTGCTTGAGAAAAATGTCGTTCAAGATGCGGGCAGCCTGAATCAGCTTGACCAGGGCCTGACGGTCACCGGAGGAGAGCCCCGAAGTGTCCACGCGCAGAGGCGTGGGCGCAAAACGAGCGGCCATTTTTTCCAGTTCCACCTGGTTTGGGAACTCCGTGATCTGCGTCTTTTGTGCTCTCGCAGGAAAGCTCATAATCCCCAAACCCATTGTGGCCAGCGCAAAACAGGCAGCGATCCTCACGACAGTCCCCCCTGTGCCCACATTCGTGGCCTCTCATCGCCAAAACCGACACATCATAACAGGAGATGCAGTGGCAGCGGCAGACGGGTGGAGTTACAATTTGCTAAAGGCCATGTCAGGTGATGGAAGGGTTTGATCTGCTACGCCGTACGGAACTGCTATGCGAAAACAAAGTCTTCTGCTAACGCTCATTTGTGTAACCGGTCTGCCGATAGCCCTCGCCGCGGACACGGTGGTTCAAGAGATTATTGCACGGGTCAACAATCAGATTATTACTCGCAGCGAGTATGTGCGCAGCGAGGAAGACCTTAGAAAAGAAGCGCAGCAGCAGGACCCGATCAATGCCGACAAGGTCGTCGCAGAAAAAGATAAGGATGTCTTGCGCGACCTGATCGACCAGCAGTTGCTGTTGGAGAAAGGTAAGGACCTGGGCATTAGTGGCGACACCGAGTTGATCAAGAAGCTGGACCAGATGCGCAAGGAGATGAACCTGGACAGCATGGAGGAACTGGAAAAAGCTGCTCAAGCGCAGGGTATTTCGTTCGAGGATTTCAAACAGAACATGCGCAACCAGATCATCACCCAGCAGGTAATCGGGAGGGAAGTCGGGCAGAGGCTCGTGATTGACAAGGAGGAAGAGAAGAAATTTTACGACACCCACCAGAGCGACCTAAACCAACCGGAGCAGATCAAGCTAAGTGAGATCCTGGTTTCGACGGAAAAGAAGGTCAAAGGCTCTACCGACGAGCAGCAATTACAGGCTGCAAAAGCCAAGGCCGACGACCTACTGGATCAGATTCAAAAAGGAGCCAAGTTTGAGGACGTAGCCAAGAAAAACTCTGATGGACTATCAGCCGCCCAGGGGGGTGACCTCGGCTACTTCAAGCGCGGAACCATGGCCAAGGAAATAGAAGACGTCACATTTACCATGAAGCCTGGCGAGATTTCGAAGGTCATACAGACCCGGCAAGGCTACGTGATTCTGAAAGTTGTGGAGCATCACCAGGCGGGAGTGCCAGCGCTTAGCGAGATCGAGGCCCACGTTGCGGATGCTATTTACATGGAGAAGCTGAAGCCCGCGCTGCGAGAGTATTTGACTAAGCTGCGGGAACAGGCTTTTATTGACATCAAGCCCGGGTACTTGGATACGGCTGCCAGTCCCAACGAGACGAAACCGGTAGAAACAGAAACCGCGGACGCGAAAGCCAAGCCGCTGAAAAAGAAGAAAAAGTTAGGGATATTCTGAGATAAGCTGCGAACGGGCGCCAATTCCCCGTCGTAAGAGTTGTTGAAGCGAAGATGTTATGAAGGAATTCTTCCTATCGGAGTGCAGCCGGCATGAAAACAAAGTCATTACCTCCAACTTTGTTGTTGCCTCCAAACAGGTGAAACCAAAGAAGACCGGGGAGCCTTACCTGGCGCTGACACTAGGCGACCGCAGCGGCCTGATCGAAGCCAAGATGTGGGACAACGTGGAAGATTGCCTCAACGCCTTCGAGGCGGATGATTTCGTCAAGATTAAAGGGCTGCTCAACAGGTACAAGAATCGATTCCAGATCACTATTCACAAGATCCGAAAACTGGGCGACGCGGAGATTGATTTTGCGGACTACCTGCCCAAAACCACCAAGGACATAGGCGAATTGTGGCACACGCTGGCGGGTTTTGTGGGAACTTTTCAGAATTCCCATCTCAAAGCCTTGGTGGAAGCGTTTATGGCTGATCCGGCGATCGCCGAGGCCTATCGCAACGCCCCAGCAGCCAAGACCTTGCATCACGCCTACATCGGAGGATTGCTCGACCACGTGGTCTCGCTGTGCCGCTCCTGCGATCTGATGTGCCAGAACTATCCGCAGATCAATCGCGACCTGTTGCTGACAGGTGCGTTTCTGCACGATATCGGCAAGATTCACGAACTGACTTACAATCGCTCGTTTTCCTATACCACACGGGGCCAGTTGCTGGGGCACATGATTATTGAGCTGGAAATGTTACAGGCCAAGCTGGCTCTGGTACCGGATTTTCCGGACGAACTCAAGACTCTGGTGGAGCACCTGATCATCAGCCACCACGGGCAATATGAGTTCGGCTCGCCCAAACTGCCCATGTTTCCGGAAGCGCTGGTGCTGCATTATCTCGACGATCTGGATTCCAAAATGGAGAGTATGCGAGCCCTCTTTGAGCGCGAATCTGGAGCCGAGGGGGCGTGGACCAGCTATAACCCATCCCTGGGACGTCCCCTGCTGAACATTTTGAAATTTCTCGATCCGAAGCCGCGCCCCGCGGAGAATTCCTCCGAGCAAGCCGACGATACCGCAAGCGCCGAGACGCCCACTTTGGCGGGGCTGGAACCGGAGCAAGCTACGACCCCGCCGCTGGCCAGCACGGTTCGCACCGAAAAGAATTAGCTTGCGGAAGGAATCATCTGTCGGCGCTCTGCTTCGAATACCATGAAGGGTTCTTCGGGGTATTCTGTCTCTTGGAACATCAAGCGATGCTCGACCTCTCCCGGTTCTCGGTACTCAGCTTCGACTGCTACGGCACCATGATCGATTGGGAAGCCGGCATCTTCTCGGCGCTGCGGCCCATTCTGGCGGCGTACAACAAGAGAGTAAACGACGTCACGTTGTTGAAGATATATTCCGATCTGGAGTTCGAGGCGGAGCAGCAGAAGTATGTTAGCTATCGCGAGGTCTTGCAGTCGGTGGTTCGCGGCTTTGGAGAGAGGCTGGGATTTGATCCTAGCGAAGCCGAAATGCGTTCACTGCCGGAATCACTGGCCGCATGGCAACCATTTCCTGACACGGTCGAAGCGCTGCGCGAACTCAAGACCCGTTACCAGTTGGCGGTGATCTCGAATATTGACGACGATTTGTTTGCCTGCACCGCACTCAAACTGGGAGTGGAGTTTGATCAGGTGGTCACCGCACAGCAGGCCCTCTGCTACAAGCCCTGCAAGAGGATTTTTCAAATCGCGAGCGGAAGGATTGGTGTCGCCCCGGAGAAATGGTTGCACGTGGGGCAGAGCATCTATCACGACGTGATTCCGGCGCAAGCGATGGGGATCGCCGCGGTCTGGGTGAATCGACCGTCTGCGCGCGAGGGCGCAGGCGCGACCAAAGCGGCTGCGGGGAAGCCGGACCTGGAGGTTTCGAGCCTGAAGGAATTGGTGGATATGGTGTCGTCTTCGGTAGGGTTCGGGACGGGCTGAAACGGTTAACTGTCCAAGTTTAAACTAATTAATCTGGATTTCACTTTCAACAGGTAAAGTTGGAGACTTCATGGCAACCGCAACGACTCGCGCTAATCCGCTGTCTTACCTCACCGATCAATTAAATGACCTCAAAGCCAAAGGCACGCACTTCAAATTGCGGGTGCTCGATGATGAGCAGGCCCCGGTCTGTACGTTCGACGGCAAGAAGGTCATCAACCTGGCCTCGAACAATTATCTGGGGTTGACCACGCATCCCAAGCTCCGCGAAGCGGCGCTCGAGGCCACGCGCAAGTACGGAGTGGGATCGGGGGCGGTCCGCACTATCGCCGGCACCATGAAGATTCACATGGAACTGGAGGAGAAGATCGCACGCTTCAAGAACGTGGAAGCTTGCGTAGTCTTTCAATCGGGTTTTACGGCCAATGCAGGCACGGTGTCGGGGATTCTCGGGAAGGATGACTTCATCATCTCCGATCAGTTGAATCATGCGTCGATCATTGATGGCGCCCGGCTGTCTCGCGCAAAGATTCTCGTTTTCGACCACAAAGACGTCGCTCACGCGGAACAGCAATTGGCCAGCGTGAAAGACCAGCCAGGGAAGAAGTTGCTGATCAGCGACGGCGTTTTTTCCATGGACGGAGATATTGGCCCGCTGCCCCGACTATGCGAGGTGGCCGAGAAATATGGCGCCATCATGATGGTGGATGATGCTCACGCTTCCGGTGTACTGGGGCGCAACGGGCGCGGCACAGTGGACCATTTCAAGCTGCATGGCCGAGTGGACATCCAAGTAGGAACTCTGTCTAAAGCCATTGGCGCGCTGGGCGGGTATGTTTGTGGCACCCGCGATTTGATCGACTTTCTGTACCACCGGGCACGGCCGTTTCTGTTTTCGACTTCGCATCCGCCGTCAGTGGCGGCCACCTGCATCGCCGCGTTCGATGTATTGGAGCAGCAGCCGGAACTGATGGAAAAATTGTGGGAGAACACGCGCTTCTGGAAGAAAGAACTAGGTCTACTGGGCTTCGACATCGGGGGGAAGACTACACCGGCCAGCGAGACCCCGATTACACCCATCATTATCGGCGACGGCCGGCTCACCATGGACTTTTCCCGGGAACTGTTCAAGGAGGGCGTGCTTGGAACAGGCATTGCCTTTCCCATAGTTGCCGAGGGGAAAGCTCGTATCCGGACCATCATGACGGCCACTCATACGAAGGATGAGTTGCAGCAGGCGTTGGAAGTGTTGAGGAGAGTCGGGACGCGGATGGGGATTTTGGGGACCTGACATTGAAATATTGCCGGTTTCAAATCAACGCACGAACTGAGTACGGGTTGGTCGAGTCTGTCGCGGGAAAGGACGAAATCACCCGCGTGTTTCTCAAACCGCCGGACGAGGGCGGCGGCGTTGAGGATGTGCCCACGAAGGCCGTGGCTCGCCTGTTGCTGGGTGAAGCGAAGTTGCTAGTTCCGGTGCGTCCATCGAAGATTATCTGTGTGGGGCGCAATTATCGTGCCCACGCCGCGGAACTCGGAAACGAGGTTCCAACCGAGCCGCTTCTTTTCTTCAAGCCGCCATCGTCGCTGCTGGCGACAGGCGAAAATATCCGGCGCCCGCGAATCTCGCAGCGTACGGACTTCGAAGGCGAGTTGGCGGTGGTGATGGGTCGCCGCTGTCACAAGCTTTCAGCCGACGAAGATGTGAAGCCGTTGATTCTCGGTTACACCGTGTTGAACGACTTCACCGCGCGAGACTTACAAAAAAAAGACAGCCAGTGGACACGGGGAAAAGGCTTCGACACTTTTTGTCCGGTGGGGCCGGTGGTGACGGATGAGATTGATCCTTGGGCGGGAGTAGGCGTCGAAACGCGGGTGAACGGAGATGTCCGCCAGCACGGCAATACGCGGGATTTCATCTTTCCGCTGGAGGTGGCGATTCGCTACATTTCCGATGTCATGACACTCGAACCGGGAGACGTAATCGCCACGGGGACGCCGGAAGGAGTTGGGTCGGTGGTTGCTGGGGATTTGATTGAGATTACGGTCGAAGGTGTGGGGACGCTGCGGAATCGCGTGGTGGACGAGTAGATCCGTGAAAACAGCGGGTCTCTCGACTCCGAGATGACAAGTGGTTGGAGTGAAACGCCGCACCATCCAACGCTGCGAAATTGTGCGTCTTGGGATCTAGACGCCGACTTGAGAGGAAGCGCCGTCAGGCTGCAGAGGTTGCTGCCGAGTTCGAGATTCTGGGCCCAGTCCCCAGACGTCTCGTGGCACCAGGGCCTCGAGGCCGACGTGGTGTTCTTTGAGACGGGTGAGCTGTGAAATCCAAATGACCCGAAACTCCGCTTTGTGCTGGCGGTATTGGATGGTCAGTCGGCTCCCGACCTGGAGCCTGCGGCGCACGAAACCCAACCGGATGCCGGATTCGGTGACGTCCAGGGTATGCGCCAAATCGCAATAGGCGGCGCCGGAGCTCTCATTACCAGAGACTCGCACCGGTAAGACTGCTTTGGTTCGGGTGTTGCGACGGCGGTTCTCCACTGCCAACTCCCTGCTGGACTCGTTGCCCCTGAGCTAACTGAAGCTATTCTCACCCGCCCACGGGCTTCGGCCAATAGCCCGAACGGGTGGGGAAGTCCCTCATAAGTGTTATGGATGCAGCGGTTTGCACAGGAGAGGACGCAGCTGAAGACGGTGTTGCCCACGGGATTGCAAATTTGCATCTATATGAGAGCATGGGAGATTGAGTAACATGTTACCTACGCAACTCGGCTCCCCGAGGCGGGTTTATACCAGAGTAGCAGGATCAGGATAAGTTGAGGGTCAATGGAGTCGGTTGCGTTTCGCTTTGACGGCTGGCGCGGCCGACTTCGAGAAAGACGGCGAGATGCCGGCAGTCCTGCAAAAGGGGAAGTCATGAAGTTGGGCGCGCGTTTATCTCAGTCCGGCATACTCGCTTGTGTAGTCGTCGTTTTAGTGGCGGCAACCGCGTGGGCGCAATATGCCGCCGCGGGTCCTCAAGGTGGAGATCCCCAAGCTGCGTATCCTCAAGGGTCAGATCCTCAAGCTATGAGCCCGCAAGGTGGAGACCCTCAAACTCAAGATGCTCAAGCTCCAGATCCTCCCGGCCGGGTCGCACGTCTGCAATACATGACAGGACAAGTCTCAGTTCAGCCGCAGGGCACAGGGGAGTGGGTAGAAGGTTCTGTGAACCGTCCGCTGACCAATGCAGACAACGTCTGGGCGGACAAGGACTCGCGTGGCGAGCTGAACGTGGGAACCGGCGTGATGCGAATCGACTCGGAGACCAGCCTCACGCTCACCAACATTGACAACAATGCGGTGCAAGTGTCACTCCACCAGGGCGCATTGAATGTCCATGTGCGCCATTTGGAGAACGGCGAAGTGTGGGAAATCGATACGCCAAACCTGGCGTTTACGCTTACCAAGCCGGGAGACTATCGCTTCGATGTCGATCCCAATGGGGATTCCACTATGGTCGCCGTAAGAAAGGGCGAAGGCGAAGCCACCGGCCAGGGTTCGCCAGTGCGCGTTCACAACGGCGAGTGGGCACGATTCACCGGCGGGAATTCCTTAAAGCACGAGAGTAATAACGCTCCGCCGCCGGATGGTTTTGATGAATGGTGCAGCGCGCGAGACAAGCGCGGAGACAATTCGGTTTCCGCCCGTTACGTGAATCCAGATGTGGTTGGTTCCGAAGATCTCGACCAATATGGGACCTGGAAAGATGATCCAGGGTACGGCGCCGTGTGGACACCATCGGCGGTGGCTCCGGGCTGGGCGCCGTACAGCTACGGCCATTGGATTTGGGTGAGTCCGTGGGGATGGACCTGGGTGGATGATGCCCCGTGGGGCTTCGCGCCATTTCACTATGGGCGCTGGGCGTATATCGGTACATCGTGGGGATGGATACCTGGACCCTACTGGGCGCGGCCGTGGTACGCACCTGCGCTGGTGGGATGGTTTGGGGGGCCGGGATGGGGCTTTGGTTTTGGCTTCGGTTTTGGGTTCGGACCCCGGTACGGATGGTGTCCTTTAGGCTTCCGGGAACCGTTTCGCCCATGGTATGGCGTCAGTCGGGGTTATTTCCGCAACGTCAACCTCAGCAACGCGCGCGTCGGAAACTTCAACCGTGTAAGCAACAATTTCTTTTCGGGTGCGAAAGGCGGGCTGCCGGCGAGCCACTTCGCCAACGCGAACAAACCAGGCGGACTCAACGCAGTGTCGCAGAACACTTTGCAGCACGGCCTGTCGGTACACTCCAACTCCATCCATGTGACTCCCAATGATGTGAAGGGAGCTCAATCGGTGAGCCGTGTGAATGTTAGTCCAACACCGGAAAGCAAGCTGGGAGCGAAGGCTAGTCCGGGTGCGCGGCCAGCTTCTGGTGCGTTTTCGCGACCGACCGTTAGCCGTATGACCCCACCGGCTGTGTCCTCAAGGGCGGCGGCGAGCCAGATGGCCGCTGCGCGCGGCAGGCAGAATTCTTCGACTGCGCATGCTCCGGAGACACATGCCGGGTCTATGCCTGCGCCAGCCGGACGCACGAATCCCAGGCCGCCAACGAGCGGATCGGTTGGGCAATCTTCGTTAGCTCAATCGAAAACTGAGCCGACACAAATGGCCGTGAATCGCAACGTTCCTCGTCCGCCGCAAAACAGCATGCCGTCGTATCAAGGGTCTTCGTCCACGCGGAATGGCCTGACCGGGTCGACCTCGATGTCGACGAGCTCGCGATCGGTGCCTCGCCAACCGGCGGGGAGCATAGCAAGCCGCTCTACCGTGAACCCGCGTAACGAGGGCTCGGGCTACGGTTGGTCGCATAGCATGAGCAACAGTGTGTCGCGTCCGTCAGGATCAGTGCAGCCGCCACCGCGGAACTACTCCAACTACTCTCCCTCAGAGAGTCGCGGAGGGTATTCCAACCGTTCGTACGGCAGCCCCTACGGAGGATCGTACGGTGGTGGTGGCTATTCCAGCCGCGCGTACGGCGGCCCCCATGCTGGTTCGTCCGGTGGTCGTGGCGGCTATTCGGCGCCGTCGTCGCACAACTACAGTGGCTCGGGTGGCGGTTACCATGGTGGCTCAGGATCGCACGGCAGCTCAGGATCACACGCCAGTTCGGGGGGTCACAGCTCGGGTTCTCACGGAGGCGGGCGTCGCTAAGCCGAATTAATTCTCATTTAGACAACGCCGCCTGATTCAGGCGGCGTTTTTCTGCGTACAAGCGTTCCTGTACCAAGAGAGTCGCTGGTGTCTGGCCGTTTAGACCGCTGGAACCGCGGCGGCAGGGGTTATCATGGCTCGATGATCAACGGGAAACGCATTGCGGTGGTGTTGCCCGCTTACAACGCGGAAAAGACGCTGCGAATCACGGTTGGCGAACTGCCCGACTTGGTCGATTTTTGCATTCTGGTGGACGACCACAGCTCCGATCGCACCATCGATGTAGCCAAGGAATTGGGATTGCAATGTTTTGTGCATGACCAGAATTACGGATACGGGCGCAACCAGCAAACCTGCTACCGGGAGGCGCTGGCCTCGGGCGCGGATGTGGTGATCATGTTGCATCCTGACTACCAATACACGCCGCTGCTGGTGACGGCCATGGCCAGCATGGTGGCGTTTGGGGTGTATGACGTAGTGCTGGGATCGCGCATTATCGGAGGCACGGCGCTGCGCGGAGGAATGCCGCTGTGGAAGTACGTGGCTAACCGCTTCCTCACCGCCTTCGAAAACTTCTTCTTGCACGTTAAGTTGTCGGAATATCACACCGGATATCGCGCCTTCAGCCGGGAGGTTCTCACCAAACTGCCGCTGCTAGAAAACTCCGACGATTTTGTGTTCGATAACCAGATGCTGGCGCAGTGCGTGCATTTCGGCTTTCGCATCGGGGAAGTGTCGTGTCCGACCAAGTATTTTGAGGAGGCTTCGTCGATTAATTTTGGCCGCAGCGTGAAGTACGGATTTGGAGTGCTGGCCACGACGTTGCAGTTCAGCTTGCAGAAGGCTGGGGTGATGCATTTCCGGATTTTCAGCGCCAAGGGGCGGCGCCTGGATCCGGGGCACGCCGCGTACTACGTCAAAGGGGCCGCGGCGGATTCGAAGGGGTGATCTCTTGAAACGAAAAGATGGCTTCCTGGTTTGCGCTGCTTCCATGGCCCACGTAGCATCTAAATAACATGGCGACCACGGCTACTCCGCCGACCCATCATCCCCCCAAATTAGTGCTAGGGGAGATTCTCAGCTTCGCCTACGACACATTCTGCAGCAACAAAGTACGCTTTGCTCTTACCGCGCTGGGCATGGTTATCGGCACCGCCTCGCTCATTCTGGTGGTCACTATCGGGATGACGGGCAAGCAGTATGTTTTGAGCCTGATCCAGTCGATCGGCGCCAACCAAATCGACGCCGAATATCAGGGAGGAGCGCAGCGCAATGTGACTCCTGACCTACTGACCATTGACGACATGTACGCGGTACTGCAGCAAGTGCCGGGGATCGTGGCCGCCTCGCCCGTAGTTCCGCTCGATGATCGCATTCCCATCGGCGGCGGCAAGGAACGCGATCTGCGCACGCTGGGGGTGTTCCCGGAGTATACCGTGGTGCGCAACCTGGTGGTGCTTTCGGGAAGGTTCTTCGATGCCCAGGACGAGCAAGCGCGCAACAAGGTCGGCGTGATGCAACAGAAGCTTGCCGAGGAGATCTACGGATCGGTGGGAGATGCGATCGGCAAAACGGTGAAAGTGAATGGCCTTCCCTTCACCATTATTGGGACCTTTCGTGAGCGGGTGGATACCTTCGGGCAAACGGAGGTGACCGACAACTCCATGCTGATTCCCTATACTGTGTCCCGCTTTTTTACCGACACGGCGGATGTGCGGCAGCTCTACTTTTCAGCGGCTGAACCTTCGATGGTAATTCCGGTCACGCAGCAGGTGAAGAATGTCATCCAGTCCCGACATCGTCCTGAATCGGTGTACACGGTGCAGAACCTCACCGAGTTGGTGGCGGTGGCGGACAAAACCGCCAACGCATTGACAATGGTATTGCTGCTAATCGCGACCGTTACCTTGCTGGTGAGCGGGATTGGGATCATGAATATCATGCTGGCAACGGTAAGCTCACGAATTCGCGAGATCGGCATCCGCAAAGCCATCGGCGCTACCAACCGGTCAATTCGCTACCAGTTTTTGTCGGAAGCGATTCTCATTTCCCTGATCGGCGGATTTGCCGGGGTGGTGATTGGTCTGGCAGTGCCGTTTTCCGTGCGCTTTCTGACCGAGTATCGCATTCCGATTTCAGGGCTTTCGGCGATTGTGGCCATTCTAGTTTCGTCGCTGGTGGGGATTCTGTTCGGGACGGTCCCGGCAGCGCGAGCGGCCAAGCTGGATCCGGTGGAGAGTTTGAGGTATGAGTAGGCTTTTGGCTGTTAGCTCTTGGTTCCATCCCCTTGGCTTACAAGCATGGCCGAGTACCGATGGTTCACCTTCCGGTTCAAGCAGAGAGCGAATGGCTAAACGGCCAAGAGCCGGTCCAAAAAAGAAGGGCCGGGCTGGTTCGCCCGGCGCGTCTACTGCTTCACCTTCAGGGAGCGACTTGGTTTCGAGGTCCCTGCAGATCTTTTGTGGTCTTGCTTACATAACCATGGCCAAATTCTCCAGTTCGTGCTGCAACACCGGAATGGAGCAACCAGACATCTCCACCCGACCGGCAGCGTCGAATGCCGCTTGCTGGGAAACACCGTAACCCCTGCCCATCAAGAACACCTGCAGGAGTTCTGCCGCCTCACGTGAATCGATCAGGCCGCCCTGCAACAGGTCGCTGCGTAAGGCGCTTAGTTCCGTTGTCGTGAATCGTTCTCTCATCGCCATCACCTCCGACTCGACCCCTTTACCGGATTAGACGCCGCAGATGCCGTGAAAGTTACCTGCAATTTCATTGCCGGATTACCGGTTTCACACAACCTCCAGGACAAGAGGCTCACACTTTAATTAAACCCTTGACGTTGCAATAAGTTGCGGTCGACTGGAATTGCTTCTTGGATTCGTAACGACTCTCGATAGAGGGGTAAAGTGTGCAGTGACCTGACACACTGTGTCGCTCTGGGGCCCTAGGGCGAGAGATACACGGTCCAGCGCGGATCAAATTGCGTCTTGATGAGACGGGTTGTTTAGGCGGGATCGGTCACGGCTTCGTCGATCAACAAAATGGGAATGTTGTCCCGAATTGGATAGACTCGCTGGCAGGCGCTGCATTGCAAGCTCTCTCCGTTCTCATTCAACGCCAGAGATTTCTTGCACTCGGGACAGACCAGGATATCCAGCAGATCTTTGGGGATCATGAAATTCTATTTTATACAACATTCGGGGAATGACGGCGTCCACCTTCAGCGATGGGAATCGCGCAATTGACTTTCACGGTGCGGGCGAGTAAATTCCCACAACGTTAGTTTTTGTTCTTTCCCAACATACTTTGGTTCGCGCACCCTCATCAGCCACTGATGAGGAGGGAAGCGGGTGAGAATCCCGCGCTGCCGCGCAACTGTAAGCGAGGAAATGGCAGCCAGTCACTGGGGAGAAATCCCTGGGAAGGCTGGTTGCGATCACCGGATGGAAGTGTCTGGCGGGCGAAGGCCCGTGGCACATTTGTCCTAACTCGCCAAGCCAGGAGATCGGCGCGAACCGCCACCACCAACCCCTTTCGCGTGATAAAGGAGGAGTGCCATGCGGTTGCATCGGATACTTGTCAGTCTTCTGGTCTTTGTTCTTGTCCATGCGGTAGCTGCATCTGCTGCCGAACTCGGGGTAAAGGTTGTTGACCCGCAATCGGCAGTTGTCGCCGGGGCCCAGGTTGCGTTGTTTGCTGGCGGCAGTTCGACTCCCGTGGCGGTGCAGGATTCGTCGCCCGAGGGCACAGTGGTATTTCGCAATGTTGGCTCCGGCCTGTACCGTCTACGAGTGTTGGCGCCCGGCTTTGCCCCACAGACTCTGGACACGACTTCTGGGCGAGAGATCACGGTCAGTCTCACGCTTGCCACCACGGCGGAGACGGTGCTGGTGACTGCGACCCGCGGCCCGGTCCCGAGCGAGGACGGTGGCGCTGGTGTGTCCACGTTAAGCAGCGCACAGCTACAGGTAATGAACCCGGTCGCGGCCAACGACGCCTTGCGCTTTCTGCCCGGCGCCGTAATCGATACTGCGGGGCAGCGCGGCGGACTGTCATCGTTATTTGTTCAAGGCGGCAATTCCAACTACAACAAAGTGATCGTGGACGGAGTGAGCATTAATCAACCCGGGGGGACTTTTGATTTCGGAACTCTTCCACTTACCGAAGCTGATCGGATGGAATTCCTACGGGGGGCGCAAAGCACGCTCTACGGCTCCGACGCGATGACCAGCGTGGTGCAAGTATGGACGCGGACAGGCAGCACTCCGGTTCCCGAATTGCGTTTTGGCGCGGATGCCGGGAACTACGGAACTGAGAACGGCTACGCATCGCTTTCCGGAGCGAATGGCCGCTTCGATTACGATGTTTTCGGAAATCAGTTCAACACTACCGGTTCCGGCCCGAACGACGCTTATTCGAATTCTCTTGTAGGCGTGAACGCAGGAGCGAGGCTGAACGATTGGGCGGGCTTGCGTTTGCGCCTGCGGCACGACAATAGCGTCAGTGGAGTGCAGGGGGAATGGAATTTCAACGGCCAGCCGTTGTTGTCCCCTGATCTCGATCAGCGCGCGCGGCAAAACAACCTGCTAGCCAGCCTTGAGTTAACCATCACCGGACCCTCGCGTTGGACGCATCGCGTTACCGGTTACGAGTGGACGCTTGGACGAGCGAACACCGACTTTGTTACCGATCCAGGTCGAGTGACGCCTTTCGGCGAAGTGGATACTCCGTTTGCGGAGTATGCCCGCTTCAACCGGGCCGGGTTCGATTACCAGGGCGATTATGTTGAGCGCAGCTGGGCTCACACCACGTTTGGATATGAATTCGAAGACGAGAATGGCACAGTGAGCGATCCCATTCCGCCTCCGCCGACGGTTGCACACGGATTGCGCTTGAACGACGCAGTCTACGGGCAACAGGCGCTGACGCTGGGCCGGTTGAGCGTGGTGGCTGGAGCTCGCTTCGTGCACAACACGACTTTTGGCAATGCTGGTGTTCCACGGATTGCCTTGGGGTTGCAAGTCTTGCGGGGCGGCCAGGTATTCTCCGGAACTCGCCTGAAGTTTTCTTATGCAACCGGGATCAAGGAACCACGATTTGAAGAAACCTTCGGCAACGGACCGTTTCAAATTCCCAACCCCAATCTAAAGGCCGAGAGGAACCGGGCGTTTGAAACCGGGTTTCAGCAGAATTTCCTGGCCGGCAAAGTTGTGTTGAACGCAACTTACTTCAACAACCTGTTCCACGACCAGATCGAATTCATCACTCTGAATCCGACGACATTTCTCGGGCAGTACATTAATCTGCAGAAGTCTTTCGCCCAGGGTGCAGAAGTGGAAGTGCAAACCAGGCTCAGTTCCAAGCTGTCCTGGAACTCCTCGTATACTTACACCTCCACTGAGATTTTAGAAGCCCCGCCCGGCTCGTTCGACCCTTTCGCCGCGGGCGACCCTTTGCTGCGGCGCCCGCGACATTCCGCCGCCAGCTTGCTGTCTTATCTGGGAAAGCGATGGGGAGCGAATCTGGGAGGGAGTTTCGTGGGCAGACGCGCGGATTCGGACTTCTTCGGGTTCAATATCAATCATGCACCCGGCTACGTGCTGGTGAATGCTGGCGGGTGGTATGCCATCAACTCCCGCGTGACTGCGTATGTGAACCTGGAGAATATTCTCGATAAGCAGTACAACGAGGTCGTGGGATATCCGGCGTTGGGCACGAACTTTCGCGCCGGAATGCGGTTCCGGATTGGTGGCGAGTAAGACTTAGTTTTTGGCCCGCGCCCGGCCGCGGAAGCTGGCTTCGGGCTGGTTGGTATCATCCAGCCTCGACGTAGCCGAATGTTCCAATCGGTTTCGGTGGCTATCGGCAGTGATCCCGCAGGCCAAAGGCATGGGGGCGAGAGAGTGCGAGCCCTGGTACTTGCCGCGGGCTAGCAGGAGCTTCTCGAGGTCCTGGCCTTCGAGCGGCTGCTGGCGTCCTAAAAGGTGGGTCACCAGGGCGATCTGGGCAAAGTGCTCCACGGTTTCCATCTTCATGTAAGCGTTGTGGAGGGTGTCGGCGTAGGCGACCACTCCGTGGTTGGACATGAGGATGGCGTCGTACTGTGGAATCAACGGCTCCAGGGTCTCACTCAACTCAGGGGTGCCCGGAGTGCCGTAACGCGCCAGGGGAATCGAACCAAGGCCGATTACGACTTCGCATACCAGAGGCTTATTGAGGGCGATTCCCGCGGCGGCGAATCCGGTGGCCGTCGGAGGATGAGCATGCACGATGCCGTGAATATCGGGACGCAGTTTGTAGATCAACAGGTGCATGGCGATTTCGCTTGAAACATTGTGACGTCCGGCGAGCAGGTGGCCTTCGTAGTCGACGATTACCATGTCTGCGGGACGCAGGAAGCCCTTACTCATGGATGTAGGAGTGGCCAGAATGCGATCCTCATCCAAGCGAACGGAAAGGTTACCGTCCATGGCCGCCACGTAGCCGCGGTCGTACAGCATCTTGCCGAACCGGGCTATCTCGCGTCGATGCTGGCGTTCGCTAGGCATATTTTGAGAGCAAGGAGGGGAGCGCTCGCGTATGTTACCGCAGGCGCGTGGGCGAAGACAATGCGTTTGTTTGCCAGGCGCTGATTCTATAATTTACCGGACGTGCTGGTCGCTGAATTCAATTACTCTCTTCCCGCTGAGCTCATTGCCCAGGAGTCACTTCCCGACCGGGCAGCTTCCCGGTTGTTGCGCCTGGAGCGGAGTTCGGGAACGCTCCAGGATCGCGGGTTCCGCGAGTTTCCCGAGATGCTTCGCTCGGGCGATCTGGTCGTCTTCAACAACACCAAGGTACTTCCGGCGCGGCTTTACGGACAACGAAGCGTCGCAGGGGCGAGGCCGGTGAGTGCGCAGAACCCAGCGGCGAAGGATTTCCTGAAGGGCCGGGTAGAAGTGCTGCTGACGCGACAGGTCTCCCAGGGGCCGAATGAGTGGGAATGCCTGGTGCGGCCGGGAAGGAAGATCGGCATCGGTGAAAAGCTTTTCTTCGGGGAGAGCGCTGAACTGCGAGCTGAAGTCGTAGAGCGGGGTAGTTTCGGAGAGCGGCGGATACGCTTTGATTCTGGAGTAGATTTCTGGAAAACGCTCGACCGGTTGGGACACGTGCCGCTTCCGCCCTACATCGACCGGGCCGATCAGCCTGGCGATCGGGAACGGTATCAGACCGTCTATGCTCGGGAACGGGGATCGGTGGCCGCGCCGACGGCGGGTCTTCACTTCACGCCGGAGGTGTTGGAGCGAATGCATGAGCGAGGTGTTGAAACGACGGAGATCACGCTTCATGTTGGGCTGGGGACCTTTCAGCCGGTTCGCGTGGATCGAGTGGAAGACCACCGGTTGCACCGCGAGCCGTATTTGATCTCATGGGAGGCGGCGGAGAAGATCAACCGGGCGCTGGAGGCTGGGCGGAGGATCGTGGCGGTGGGTACGACGACGGTGCGAACGCTGGAGTACGCGGCGAGGCACACGGGTAGAGTTGAAGCAGGCGGCGGAGAGGCGGACATTTTTATCTATCCGGGATACAGGTTTCGAGTGGTCGGGGCGCTGTTGACCAATTTTCATCTGCCGCAATCGACCTTGCTCATGCTGGTGTGCGCGTTCGGCGGGAAAGAGCGAGTCCTGGAGGCTTACAAACATGCAGTATCGGCAAAATATCGCTTCTATTCCTATGGGGATTGCATGTTTGTGGAATGACCCGTCAGGCGCGCCTCTTCCATGCCTCGGAGCGATATACTAATTCGTCGGAGGGGAAGACATGAGTACACAGACGCTGTTGAAGCAGGTTCCGATCGAGGATTTTGTTGCCGGGTTGCGTAAGTTCTCGGAGCCGGCGTTTTCCGGGACGGAGCAGATTTTGCGCTTCCTCGAACAGACTCCGGTCGCCCCGGACACGTTGGAGCGGTTTCTCACCTGGGACCGCCAGCACTATACCCGGAACCTGATCGACAAGACACCACTGTACGAGCTGATGGCGATCTGTTGGGACATTGGGCAAGTGAGTTCGGTGCACAATCATCGCGATCAGAATTGCTGGATGGCCGTGCCCATTGGCAGGCTGCTGGTGGAAAACTACCGGGTGATCGAGCAGGAATTGGAAAAGGGAAGCTGCCGCCTGGAGGCAGCGGACACGGTCGAGATGAATCCTGGTCATCCGTGTGCCGTTGATCCAAAGGAACCGGTGCATCGCGTGCTTAATCCCAGCGAGTTCAACCAGCGGGCGGTCAGCCTGCACGTGTACTCGCGCCCTTATGACAGTTGCGTGGTGTATTCGCCAGAACAACGGACCTGCGGCGAGATCAAACTTCATTACACGAGCGAGTACGGGAGGAGAAACGCTCCGGGGAACCAACAATAATTAATAGGGAGCATGTAGGTAAGAAATCTAACCGCCTTAGGGTGTAGTCCTTATCGACAGTCCGCGCATTTCTTGATATTTCTCCTGACAGTATTAGCCGAAAGGACGGCCCGTCCTGTCTCTCGGCGCGAAATGACTTCAAGTGGAGTCCCGTTCGGAGCATTTTCTCGAGAGGCAATTCAGGAGAAAGATCATGCAAGGAGACCGTGTAAGAGATCAGAATCAAGAATGGTTGTGGTTTGCGCAAATCGGACGGTACGTGAGTTCCATGCTCGCCTTGGCCGTCTGTGGAGCAATGTTCTTGGGCCAATCCGCTGGAGCGCAGTCCTTGCTCTATTCGTTCCAAGACCCGCCAGATGGCGCGGTTCCCATGTCGGGGTTGACTGCAATTGGAAATCTCGGATACGGCACAACAATTAATGGTGGAGCGAATGGTTATGGCAACAACGGCCAGGGTTATGGGACCATTTTCAAGTTAAGCGGGAGCGGAAAGGAAACTGTCGAGTACAACTTTTCTGGCACACCGGACGGAGCGAACCCTTCTGGAGTTTTGATTCACGATGCGGCGGGGAATCTGTACGGCACCACACGAAATGGCGGCACCTGCGGAGAGTTTTCGGGATTGTGTGGAACCGTATTTAAGTTAGATCCCGCCGGGAACGAGACTGTGCTCTATTCGTTTCAACCAACCACCGGAGACGCGGAGAATCCCGGTTCCGGAGTCACACTGCACGCAGGGAATCTCTACGGGCCCGCCGGTGGCGGCGAATTCGGACAGGGTGCCATTTTCAAGTTAGATAGCAGCGGCAAGGAATCGGTGTTTTACAGCTTTGGCACAAATTCTGACGACGGCACTTTCCCGTTCGGCGCGCTTATTTTCGACGGCGCGGGAAATATGTATGGCGTAACGCAAGAGGGCGGCAGTTGCTCCGGGGGAACGATTTTCAAGATCGATCCAACAGGCAAGGCGACGACGCTATATGCCTTCTGCGGAGGCGCGACTGGCGCGACTCCGAGCGGGCCATTGGTACGAGACGGAGCTGGCAACCTGTACGGAGTTACGGGGCAGGGTGGCGATTTCAATTGTGCGGCAGGAGATGGAGCTGGCTGCGGGACCATTTTTAGCCTGAGTCCGGCGGGTAAGTTGACAGTTCTCCATGCTTTTGCAGGGGGAGCAAGCGACGGAGCCGAAGGGGCAGGTATAGGCTTGGGTGGCGGATTGGGTTTGATTCGTGACTCGGCAGGAAGCCTTTACGGAGTGACGCCATACGGCGGAAACGCCGAGACTGCCGGTGACGGAACCGTTTTCGCGGTAAGTAGAAACGGTTACACGGTGTTGCACATCTTTGTGGGGGGAGATCAGGACGGCTCGACTCCAGAAGCGCCTCTAATGTGGCTATACGGCAGTCTCTATGGGACAGCCACCACTGGCGGGGCCTCGAGCAACGGGGCGGTGTTCAGGGTAACGCCGTAGGAGGCATGAGTCGTTGCGTCTGCCGCTATACGAGGGTTGCTGGCTGCTAAACTTAGCGTCGTGCCGCCAACAAGAAAGGTGACCGAGGTCGGCGTTCCACCAAAGCCGGAACTCTCCGTTGCCAAGAAACCCTCCGATCCCAACCGCATTTTCCTGATCGATGCCATGTCCTTCATCTTCCGCGCCTATCACGCCATGGCGCGGCAGCGTGGAATGTCCACTAAATCCGGCGTGCCGACTGCTGCGGTTTATGTTTTCGTGAACATGTTGCGTAAGTTGCGGGATGACTTCTCGCCGCAATATCTTGCCGCGGTGTTTGATGTAGCTGCACCCACGTTTCGCGATCAGCAGGCGGAAGCCTTCACCTCGGTGCGGAAGTTCGATGTCAAGAGCCAGACCTTCCAGCAGGTGGAGTATCACGGCTACAAGGCCAATCGCTCCGAAATGCCCGGCGATCTGGCGCAGCAGATACCTTACATACGCCGTGCCTTGCAGGCCTATCGCATTCCTATTCTTCAGATGCCGGGCTACGAAGCGGACGATGTGATTGGCACGCTGGCGCGTAAAGCGGTGGAGAAGTCCCACCTGGTGTATGTAGTCTCCAGTGATAAAGACATGCTCCAGCTAGTAAACGATGGGGTGCAGGTTCTGAATCCGCCCAAAGACAATTTGATCTGCGATGCGCGGAAAGTTGAGGAGATTTTAGGCGTTCCGCCGGAACGCGTAGTGGATGTGATGGCCTTGCGCGGCGACTCGATCGACAACATTCCGGGGGCGCCGGGGATTGGAGACAAAGGCTCGGTGGACCTGATTCAGCGATTCGGCACGGTGGAGCAGGCGCTGAAGCGGGCAGCGGAAGTCGAGAAGAAGACGTATCGCGAGTCGCTGCAAAACAACCGCGAGAATATCTTGCTCAGCAAGCAGCTGGTGACCATCGATTGCAACGTCCCGATCGACCTCGACGAGAACGCGATGAAGATAGGAGAACCGGACAGAGATGCGCTGCGTGAGCTGTTTACCGAGCTGGAATTCACTTCGCTGTTGAAAGAGCTGCTGCCGATTGCCGAGGTGAGCGAGGCATTTTACAGTGATGCGAAATCGGCAGCCGATATAGAAGCCGTGCTGCAAGCCATGCCTGCGGGGGGCGCGCTGGCTGTAGCGATCGAAGCAGAACAAGAGATTGCGGACGAGGAAGACGAAACTCTGGACGAATTCAAAAGCGGAATGCTGCCCTTGTCAGCCGAAACGGCGCCAGCGGCGCGAGCTCGCAGTATGGCTATTTCATCCTTCCCGGGAGTTGCGGTAACTGTGTCGTTAGAGGCGGAAGGAGCGAGGTCGAGGCTTAGCGCTGCCTTGGCGGACGCCAGTCTGCCGAAAGCCTTCCACGATTGGAAAGCTGCGGCTCATACGGTTGCGCCCATGGGAACTGACATACGCGGCGTGCAGCACGACTCGATGCTGTATTCCTATCTGCTCGACCCAACGTATCCCTCGCATCGGCTGGCCGATGTCGCCCTGCGGCGTTTCAACATGAAGCTCAGCGGGGGATTGCCTGAGGCTGCCGACGTCACTGGCAGGCTGGCGGCAACGCTACGCGGGGAGGTGGAGGAAGCGGGGCTCCTCAAACTTTACCAGGAGATCGATCTGCCGCTGGTGCCAGTGTTGACGCGGATGGAGCAGGCGGGAGTCAAGGTCGATCGCAAGAACCTGGCGGAGATGTCGTCGCGACTGGAGCGTGAGATTGCGGCGAAGGCGAAAGAGATTTATGTGTCGGCGGGGCACGAGTTCAATATCAGCTCACCCAAGCAACTGGGCGACGTGTTGTTCAACAAGTTGAATTTGCCCAAGCCGGTGAAATATGGCAAAGGGAAGACTATCTCGACGGCGGTTGATGTGCTTGAGGGGCTGGCAGAAGACCATGCCGTGCCGCGCATGGTGCTGGAGTATCGGCAACTCACCAAGCTGAAGTCGACCTATGTGGATGCGCTTCCGGCGTTGCTGAACCCATCGACTGGGCGCTTGCACACTACGTTCGGCCAGACTGGAACTGCGACCGGCAGGCTCTCCTCGACTAATCCGAACTTGCAGAACATCCCCATACGCACCGAATTGGGCCGCGAGATTCGGGCTGCGTTTACGGCTGAGCCGGGACACGTGCTGCTGGCGGCGGATTATTCGCAGATCGAGTTGCGGCTGCTGGCACATTTTTCGCAGGATCCGTTGCTGGTTGAGGCTTATCGCCGCGGTGATGATATTCACACGCTGACAGCTTCTCAGGTGTTCGGTGTGCCGCCGCTGATGGTGACGCCTGATTATCGGCGGCAGGCGAAAGTGGTGAATTTTGGGATTGTGTACGGATTGTCGGCGTTCGGGTTGTCGCAAAGCCTGGGGATTGAGCCGGCGGAAGCGCGACGATTCATCGATGCTTATTTCGAGAAGTACGCGGGAGTGCGGAAGTTCAGGGAGCACATCCTGGAAGGGGCACGCCGCACGCAAAGGGTGACAACGCTTTTCGGGCGCGTGCGGCCGATCCCGGACATTAACAGCAAGAACGCCAACCTGCGCGGCTTTGCCGAACGGACGGCGGTGAATACGCCGCTGCAAGGTACGGCAGCGGATCTGATCAAGATTGCGATGATCAGCATTGACGAGCAACTGCGTGAGCACGGGCTGAAATCCAGAATGACCTTGCAGGTGCATGACGAACTGGTGTTCGAAGTGCCGGAAGCGGAGATCGACGTCATGCGATCTTTGGTGAAGGAACGAATGGAACGGGCCTACGCGCTGACTGTGCCACTGTTGGTGGAAATGGGAGTGGGAACGAATTGGCGGGACATGGAGTAACTTTGTTCGCAGCCGATCAGTGCAGAATAGCGTTGATTAGCTAGTTCGATCTGACTCACGCTCGGCGGCTTCGCGCAGCATTCTGCGGTCGCGGGCGCCGGCAATCCTTCTGGCACGAACCAGCCGGCGGAAAACAAACCCGTAGAGAAACCCGAGGAGTATTCCGATCACAGCCAGCAGCAGAATCAGATTCCAGAACGCGGCGGCATTGGACAGAAGTGAGGTCATATTAAACACCGAGGGCGTTCTGGATGGCGTTGGCAATGTTATGAGTCAACGCTCGCATTGTCTCTTCGGACTCGGCCTCGACCATTACTCGGGCCAGCGCCTCGGTGCCCGAGTAGCGGACCACGACACGTCCGTTGCCGTTAAGTTCACCTTGCGCGGCGTCGATGGCGAGCTGAATTTCCGGCACCTGAGCGAACGGAGTCTTTTCCCGCACGCGCACGTTCTGAATCGTCTGCGGGAAGACCTTAAGGTCTCCGATCAGCTCCGACAGAGGGTTGCCGGTGCGGGCCAGGATCTCCATCACTCGCAAGGCGGTTAGCAGGCCGTCTCCAGTCGTGGCATCGCCGTCACGGAAAATAATGTGGCCGGACTGTTCGCCGCCCAGAATCGCGCCGGTCTTCTGCATTTCTTCGAGCACGTACTTGTCCCCAACATTGGCACGCAACATGCGAACGCCGGAATTGCGAAGGGCAATTTCGAGACCCATGTTTGACATGGTCGTGGCCACGATGGCGGAGCCGGCAAGCGCTCCGCGGGCTTGCAAATCACGGGCCGCCAGCAGGAGGACGCCATCGCCGTTGACCACGCGGCCCTTGCCATCGCTGAATAGCGCGCGGTCGGCGTCTCCGTCGAAGGTGATGCCGAGGTCGAATTGACCGGCTTTCTGGGCGACGACCTTGGCAACGACTTCGGGATGAAGCGCGCCACAGCCTTCGTTGATGTTGCGACCGTCAGGTGATGTGCCAATAAATGTCGCCCGAACGCCAAGAGCGCGAAAGAGTTCCGGGGCTTCAGCGGTGGCGGCACCATTGGCACAATCCGCAAGCACTTTCAGCCGGCTCAGATCAGTTTTCACACTGCTGTGGAGCCAGTCGATGTAGGCGCGTCTGAGGCTGGACTCTCCTGGCAGACTCGCGGGAGGCTTGGTTGCAGAAGGCGCCACAAGCTCAGGATTCTGGAGCAGAGCAAATATTTCCTGTTCGATGGCCAGCTCACGGGCGTCGGGCAACTTGTAGCCATCGCCGGAGAACACCTTAATTCCATTGTCTGTCCAGGGATTGTGAGAAGCAGAGATGACCACCCCGGCGGCGCATTTGCGGGAGTGCGCCAGATAGGCGACTCCCGGTGTAGTGATGACGCCCGCGCTGTGTACCTGGCAGCCGCAGGAAGCGAGTCCGAGCGCGACCCGGTCGGCGATCCAGGCGCTCGATTCACGAGTGTCCTGGCCGATCACGACGCCGGCCTGTGGATTGGTGCGTACCAGGTTGTGGCCGAGCGCGCGGCCAATCAGAAATGTGCTTTCCTGGGTTAAAGGGAATTCTCCGGCGACGCCACGAATACCATCGGTGCCGAAGAGTTGTCGTGTTTGTGAGGTCATTCGGAATACGTCATCGGGCACCATTGCTGGGTGCTTGCTCCATAATAACTGTAATCCGGACGGGAGCAGCGTGGGTAACCTGGATGAGAGGATCAGAGACGTATGGGTGCCGGACGAAGGTCACGCGGCTCATGGCTCCGCTTATGTCGATGGGGTCGGTAGTGGCGGATTCTACTGCCTCAACGCGCCCTTTTGGCCCGGTGATGGTTACGGTGGAGGGATCGCTGAGGATCTGGCCGATGTGGTATCCCTGCACGAAGCTGCCGATGACGCGGGGTTGCACACGGACCGGCCGGGTCAGCCGCACATCGAATGCGAGATGGAACTGGCTGGGCACGATCTGCACCACTTCCAGGCCTGCGGGCTCATGAACCTGTTGGGCGGTGAGGTCGAAAGTGCGCTCGCCGGGTTTGACGCCGTTGAACTCGATGGCGGCATAAACATCAGAAGATTGCAGTTGACGAATGGTCCTCTCGGGGCCGCGCAAGCGGATTTGCGCCTTGGGAGCAATTTCGGAGCTGATCTCGAGATCCTGAGGGACATCACGAACTTCCACCGGGATTTCGATTGCAACTTCCGCAATGGGATCGCGAGCGACAGCAAGCCACAATCCTACGGCCAGGGCAATCGCGATCAGCTTGAGGCCAAGATTGTGCAGGACGCCGCGCTGGAAGAAATCGCTCATGGCTAGCCGTCCGTACCCTGGTTGACTCGCGAGTCTGCAGGCTGGGGGCGCGAGAGATCCGCTTCCTCTTCGTGTAGCGTGCCATGGCTAATCGGGGTTGGAAGCGTAGCCGGGCGCACGTGATGCTGCAGCAACTCGCCAAGGCGATTGCGCAACTGTTCGACAGTGAGGTCACGTTCAATTTTCCCGCCGATAGCCAGACTGACGCTGCCGGTTTCTTCGGAAACAATTACGGCAATGGCATCGGTTTCCTCCGTAACTCCGATACCGGCGCGATGCCGCGTACCCAGCTGCGTGGACAGCACGGGGTTCATGGATAGCGGCAGGAAGCAGGCGGCGGCGGCGATGCGGTCCTTCTGAATAATGGCAGCGCCATCGTGCAGCGGTGCACTGGGACGAAAAATCGTAGCCAGCAAATCGTAGGAAAGGCGCGCGTCCAGGGGCACTCCACTCTCGATATAGGTGCGCAAGCCGATCTCGCGCTCGATGATCATCAGTGCGCCAGTCTGGTTCTGACAAAACAGGTTGGCGGCGAGCACGATGTCATCGTAAGCGTCCTCCTCCGAAGCTCCCGGGTAACTGAAGGTCAGTTTGCGTCCGAGCCGCGTCAAAGCCTGGCGAATCTCAGCGGCGAAGACCACGATCAGAGCAAAGACCGTGTAGGGGAGCAGGGTGCTGATCAGCCAATTCAGGGTCGTGAGCTGGCCCAAGCGGGACAAGTAGAACGCAAGCGCCAGTGTAGCCACACCCACCAGCATGAGGGAAGCGCGCGTCCCTTTGATGAGGGCCAGCAACTCGTAAATGATGACGGCGACCAGCAGAATGTCGATGACCGAGGTCACCGTGAATCGCGGCCACGCTGCTGTAAACTGCGTCACTCGAACCTCTCTTCGACGCGATCCGCCGCTCCAAAAACTACATTCATTGTAATCCAGGATTCCAAAATCGCAGGGCGGGATATCTCGAGCGACGTGGTTCTTACTTCACGGCCGAGCGCGCGTTCAGCACTTCTACCTGCATGCCTTCGGCGGCTGCCCGCACTCGGGGATAGTAGTTGCGGGCTTCCTTGACCACTTTGTCGATGCAGGCGTCGTCGTGATCGGGGTCATGGTGAAAAAGGACGAGCTCTTTGGCCCCACTCTCCATTACCACATTGATGGCTTCGCGCCAGTGGCTATGTCCCCAGCCGCGCCGGCGGGCGGCGTATTCTTCCGGAAGATATTGGGAGTCGTAGATAAGTACGTCGGCGCCGGCAGCTAGTTTGCGAACATTCTTGTCGAAGAGCGGGTGACCAGGTTCGTTATCAGTGGCATAGACAACAACCCCGTCCCGGGTTTCCAGGCGGAAACCCATGCAGCCCTGGGGATGATTGAGCCAACTTGCTTGCAGAGTGGCCGCCTCCAGTTGAATACGGCCCTCTTCCAGATCGTGGAAATTCTGGTGGGCTTGCATTTGGTTCAGCCCCACCGGGAAGTAGGGTGCGGCCATCTGTTCTTCGAATACCTGTTTCAGGCTGCGAGTGCGGCTGGAGCAGTGAAACTCGAAGCGGCTCTCCGGGTTGTCATACAGCGGCCCGAAAAACGGAAGTCCTTGAATGTGGTCCCAATGGAAGTGGGAAACGAAAATGTCTCCGCATACCGGACGGGTGCCGAACTCATCCCGGAGGGCCTGCCCGAGGACGCGGAAGCCAGTGCCGCAATCGAAGACGTAAAGATGGTCTCCGACCCGCACCTCCACACAAGAGGTGTTGCCTCCATAGCGCATGTTTTCGGGCTGAGGAGCGGGTGTTGAACCGCGGACCCCCCAGAACCTAATCTGCATGACGTTTCACCGAAGGGGATAGGGGCTAAACAGTTATCTTGCGGCCTGTTAAGCAATCCGTCAATTCATTCGGTGGTTACTGGCGAACATGTACCAGCTGCTGCCGACACCGTCGAGGGGAGCAGGCAATGGGCGAAGTAGGCGAAATCAGCGTCTGAACCTCACTTATAATGGGGCGGCTTCGAGGATAGCGAACGTACGAGCCAGGGGATGCATGGTTACTCCCGATTATCCAGAGTTCTCAAAGCTTGCCCGCACGGCGACGCTGATCCCGGTGGTTAAGCCGGTGGCGGCGGACCTGCTGACGCCGGTCTCGGCGTTTCTGGCCATTGCGTCCGGGGAGCCGGAAGCCTTTCTCTTTGAATCCGTGGAGCGGGGTGAGCAGGTCGGACGTTATACGTTTCTGGGCGCGAAGCCCTACATGCGGGTGCGGGCGAAGGGTGAAGATGTCGAGATTCGGCGGGGCAAACGGGTGGAATTGCGGCGCGGGAACGTTCTGGAGGTCTTGAAAGAGTTGCTGCGAGAACATCGACTGACGATCGCTGACAGTTTGCCTCCATTTACTGCTGGAGCGGTCGGCTACTTCGCCTATGACAGCGTGCGGGAACTGGAGAATATCGGCAAGCACGCGAAGGATGATTTGTCTCTGCCTGATTGTGTGCTGATGTTCTTCGACCGCGTGCTGGCGTTCGACCACTTGCGGCACCAGATTCAGATCATCGCGACGGCGGATGTTTCGCGGGAGAGTCCGCGTAAGGCGTACCACCGGGCAGTTGCGGACATTGCGGCCTTAGAGAGGAAACTGGCCGCGGGATTGCGTCCGGCGCTGTGGCGGGGATCGGTGGCTTCGAGCAGAGGCAAATTGAAGATTCAGCCGCGCACCACTCGCGGCCGGTTCCTGCAATCGGTAGAACGTGCCAAGGAGTACATCCGCGCGGGCGACATTTTTCAGGCGGTGCTTTCGCAGCGGCTGGACTTTACTCCGGGAGTTGCGCCGTTCGATATCTACCGCGCACTGCGAACCGTGAATCCTTCACCTTACATGTACTTCTTGCGGATGGGGGATGTCCACGTGCTGGGTTCTTCTCCAGAAATGCTGGTGCGGGTCACGGGGCGTAAGCTGGAATACCGCCCGATTGCTGGGACTCATCCGCGCGGCAGGGATGAGGCAGAGGACACCGAATTCGCAGAAGAAATGCTTGCCGATGAGAAAGAACGCGCCGAGCACGTCATGCTAGTCGATCTTGGGCGCAATGATCTGGGGCGAGTGAGCGATTACGGATCGGTGAAAGTACGTGATCTCATGTTCGTCGAACGATATTCGCACGTGATGCACATCGTTTCGGCGCTGGAAGGGAAACTGCGCCCGGATCTCGACGCGCTCGATGCTTTCGCGGCATGTTTTCCGGCGGGAACTTTGACCGGAGCGCCGAAAGTGCGGGCCATGCAGATTATTGAAGAACTGGAGCCGGTGCGACGCGGTGTGTATGGAGGGTCGGTGTTGTATGCGGACTTCGCCGGCAATCTGGATTCCTGCATCGCCATACGAACTCTGCTGATGAAGGGGAAGAAGGCCTATCTGCAAGCCGGTGCGGGGATCGTGGCTGATTCTGATCCGCGCCGAGAGTTCGCAGAGTGCATGAACAAGGCCAAGGCGGTGTTGAGGGCAGTGGAACGGGCAAGGGGAGGGGAATAGTGGGCGGAGCTCAGAGACTTTCTTCTCAGCCAGAGCGCCGTGCAATTTGCTCTAGAGATCAACGAAAATGATGTGATAGATTTTCACTCCAGGAGTCTGCGTGATTGTCCCCAAGAAGTTTCTTCTTGCTAGTCTCTTACCTGTCTTCCTTGGAGTGGCCTATGCCGGCCAGAATCCCACTCCCCCAGCGATTCCTTCCGTGGTGTCGGTAACTCCGCTTGGCACCATCCAGCAGAACAAAGTCATTTACGGCCGGGACGGCACTTTCAGCGCGCTCATCGATGGCAAGTCGGTTTGGACGTTCGGCGACACTCCGATGTCGGTGCCGGGAGTGCTGGGCGATTTTTGGGACGACAATTCTCTCTCCTGGACTACAAATCTGGACGCTTCTAAGGGCATCAAGCTCAACCATGATTTGTTGGACAGTACGGGCGCGCCAGCCGAATACCTACCCTATCTTCCCTGGGAGCGAGAGTACAACTACGAACACGATAAGAATCATTGCACCGTGAAACCCTGTGGCGCAGAGTTCGCCATGTGGGACGGCCCCGTGATCAACGACACAGCACGAAATCGTGTGCTCTTTTACTACTACGAGCTGTATCGCGGCGCGCCGGGGATGAACGGATGGGACACTGTGGGAGCCGGAATCGCCGTCTACACTCCCGGAAAAGGGATCACCCGGCCCATCGAGAATTCGAACAGCAAGACTCCAACGCTGATGTGGGGACCGAAAGATCAGGCGTACAACTCAGGCGCCCTGGTTGTCGATGACGTTCTCTACTCCTACGGTTGTGCGACAGGCTTTTTGGTGGACAACTGCATGGTAGCGAAGGTGGCGCTGGCGGACGCTCTGGACATCACGCAAACGACGTATTACGCCGGGAATAACAATTGGAGTGCAAATCCCGCCGACGCAGTCACGATCTTTCAAGGGGGCGCGGCCGCCAATCAAGTCTTTTACAACGCTTATCTTGGCCTGTATATGAACATCTACAATCCGGCGCTGAACAATGACATGTATTACATGGTTTCGTCGACGCCGTGGGGGCCGTGGTCTGAGCCGACATTGTTGTTCAAGGGTGAGACGCCATATAAGGGCAGCGTCAACTACACCGGACAGGCGCATCCAGAGTTCGCGCAAGACAACGGGCAGACAGAGTACGTGACCTATGCGCATCCGACCGGATTTCTGCGGGAGGATCTGCCGTTGGTGCAGGTTGTGTTTGGGAAATAGTGGTGGACAGCGAGGACGAGACGCCCTCGCCGATAGCCAGCGCGGACGCCGGCGCTACAAATTATTCAGATTAGAGCCAGGAAGTTCCTGATCAACTGCTTGCCTTCGGCGGTCAGCACGCTTTCCGGATGGAACTGAACGCCCTCGACGGGAAACCGGCGATGCCGGAGGCCCATGATTGTGCGTGCTCCAGTTCCGTCGCTGGTCCAGGCGCTGACTTCGAGGTCCTCCGGCAGATTCTCTTCTCGCACGATGAGCGAATGATAACGGGTCGCGGTCAGGGGTGAGGATAGGCCGCGGAAGATGGTCTTGCCGTCGTGCTGTACTTCGCTGGTCTTGCCATGCATCAGTTTTGGTGCCCGCACGACCTCGCCGCCAAAGGCCGCGCCGATGGCCTGGTGTCCGAGGCAGACGCCTAGAATCGGAACTTTCCCGGCAAAATGGCGGATCAGTTCGACGCTGATACCAGCTTCGTTCGGCGTGCAGGGGCCGGGGGAGATCAGGATGCGTTCGGGGTGCGTAACTTCCACATCAGTAACCGTTACTTGATCGTTGCGTCGGACTTCGACTTCCGCACCCAGTTCGCCCAAGTATTGCACTAGGTTATAGGTAAAGGAATCGTAGTTGTCGAGGACAAAGACCATGGCACCTTAAGACAGCTTACATCAGGGTGAATTCGAGCAGGACGACTGCCCTCAAGTACAGCTTGACACCGCCTCGCCGACACGCCATGCTACAGACTTCCGGAGGGGTCATGGCCGAGACCACGCAGGACAACAAACGGGCCACGCGCCGGTTTGCGTTGCGGCTGCCGGTGTCCGTGTCGTATGCCAACGATGGGGCGCAGGAGAAGGCTGCCCAGACCCGCGATGTGAGCGCGCGGGGCATCTGTTTCTACGTGGATTCGGCAATTACCGCTGGCTCAGCCATTGAATTCACCCTTACCCTGCCACCGGAAATCACGCTGACTGAGAGTATTCGCGTCCGCTGCAAGGGCAAGGTGGTGCGAGTCGACGAAGGCGGTCCCGATGGCAAAGTCGCCGTGGCCGCAGTGATCGACGAATACGAATTTCTCTCTGAACCCTGAGATCGAAGATCCAAAGTTTGGCTCCTATCAAATCCTTACCTTCGTGCATCGCGCCGCACTTCTCCCGGTCGTAACCCAGTGGTATCGTTGGCTTAGGAGTTATCCCCAACATGAAGCTTTTACGGTTCATTGGCGCTCTGCTCTTGGTACCAGCGGCGGCGGCGCAGTCGGGTCCGAAACTGTTGGCCAGCTCAGAAAACCCCGCTGTCGTTCGTTCGGTTCAGCCTTTGGCGGAAGCGAATGGAGCGGTGGTCGAGATCATTTCCAGCCGTCCTCTAATTCCCGCGATTAGCCAACTAGAGAATCCGCAGCGCCTGGTGATTGATCTGCCCAACGCGCGTTTGGCTGGGCACGAGAAGCGGCTCGATGTGCGGGACAGCAAGATCAACGGAGTGAGGGTGAACCAGTTTCAGCAGGATCCGCCGGTAGCACGGATCGTGGTGGATCTGAGCAAGCCTGTCACCTATACCTGGGATGCGGCGGGAAACCGGCTGATGGTTCGTTTGCACTTGATCGAGGAGTCAGTTAAGGCTATCCCTATTCCCGCCATTACGCGCGAGGTCTTGCCGGCTTCGGGAGTTTCCGGCGCAGTGATGCTGGCGGGAAGCCGGGTCGCTACGGGGTCGGCGGTAACAGCCGCCGAGGAGATCGCGGTCTTACGTCTGGGACGCGGCGGGGAAGTGCTGGTGTGTCCCAGAACCACGGTGTCCGTAACTACCTCGCAGAACGGGCGCGCCCTGATGCTGAGCATGAACACCGGGGCCCTGGAAGCGCACTATTCTCTGGACACCGCAGCCGATTCGATTCTCACTCCTGATTTCCGCATCCTGCTGGCAGGCCCAGGTGAGTTCCACTACGGGGTGAGCGCGGACTCACGCGGGAATACCTGCGTCCAGGCGTTGGCGGGGAACACCGCATCGGCGATTGTGTCGGAGCTTTTGGGAGATGGCACCTACCAGGTGAAATCGACAGAGCAGGTAATGTTTCATTTGGGAAAGCTGAGTGAGGCGGATTCGGCTGTACCGATGAATTGCGGTTGCCCGCCAACCACGCCGCCGCTGATACTGGCTTCAGCATCCACAATGGTGGACCCGAGAAGACCCGTCCCAGGTTCAGAGACTGCGGTCCTTCCGGCGTCGAAACCGAATGACATTCACGTGCGGGTGGACGTGCCCATGGTGTTTCGCGCCAGCGATCCACCGCCGCTACCCCCGGCACCTGCGAGCGAAGCAAAATTGCTTCCCCTGCGCGAAATGCCCGCGCGAGCTTCGTTCGAAGCCGTAGTTGTGCCCCCAAAGCCTGCACACCACGGCCTCTTTGGCAAGCTTAGGGGCTTCTTTTCGGCAATTTTTGGCTAGAACGCCTGGGCTAGAATGCCGGCTTATCTCCGCCTTAGATTCTTGGCCAGCGGACTCACCCGGTCGCGCACTTCCTCGGCAAGGTCGGCTCCGCGATCGAATACTTCCTCTGCAGCGCCGCGTGCGTCTTCGGTCCAGTCTTCCACGGTTTCGCGAGCATCATCGTACTTGCGCCGCAAATCTTTGCGTATCTGCTTGCCGGCTTTGGGAGCGAACAGCAGCCCGAGCAACGCACCCGCGCCCAGCCCAATCAACAGGAATGTAATGGCGGTGTTGCCGCGGTTACCTTCGGAGACTTCGTATTTTCCTACGCGCATAAAAACACTCCTTCGGATGAAAATCTCAAGCTCTTGGATGAGTCTCCAGCTATTCTAGTCGCTTGACAAGCAAACGCGGCAGGTAACCAGAGTGTCGCGCATCCCCAAGTTTTCCATATTGCCCCAAGTGTGTGTAAAATAAAGCTTTCGAGCCTCGTGTCTGGTGGAAAAAGTGGCCTGCCCGCGTCCGCCAGCCAGCCGCCATAAAAAAAGGAGATTTTTCTCGCAATGGCTATTCCTGCGACCCAGCTTCGCCCCGGCATGATCATCAAGCACAACAATGATCTGCATTCGGTTTTTAGCGTCGAGCACCGTACTCCCGGAAACCTGCGCGCTTTCATCCAGGCCAAACTACGCAATCTGCGCACCGGCGCCATGTTCGAGCACCGTTTTCGCTCGCCTGATCCGATTGAGAAGATCAATGTGGACGAGCAGGAGATGGAATTCTTGTACGCCGATGGCGACAGCTACTACTTCATGGACACCACCAACTTCGAACAAACCCATCTGACCAGGGAAATCCTGGGCGATGCGGTGGATTACCTGACCCCGAATCTCCAGATCCAAGTCGAGTTTTTCGATGGCAAAGCGGTGGGCATTGAGTTGCCACAGACGGTGGTCCTCACGGTGGTAGAGACTGAACCCGGACTCAAGAGCGCGACCGCATCGAGTGTCACGAAGGCCGCCAAGACCGAAACTGGGCTGGTGGTGCAAGTGCCGCCGTTCATCAATGAGGGTGAGAAGATCAAGGTGGATACGGCGGAAGGGGTTTATCTGTCGAGAGCGCAGTGAGCTTTACATTTAACTTCTGTGGGTGCCGCGGAACAATCCGTTACTCAAGCTCGTCGCTTTCTGGTGCGGGGACGCGTCCAGGGTGTAGGATTTCGCTGGTTTGTGGAACGCGAGGCACACATCCTGGGAATCGCGGGATGGGTGCGCAACAACGCCGACAGCAGCGTGGAAGTGCTGGCGATGGGAACCCGCGATCAGCTCTCTGGGTTGCGATCGCGCTTGCAGCAGGGGCCGCGTGCGGCGCGCGTGGATGATGTTGAAGAGCATGATGCCAAGCCCGTCGCAGGTCTGACCACATTTCGCATCGAAGGAGCCTGGTAATGTCGACCAAGGTTGCGGCAATCAAGCCCGAAATGAATTGCGAGCCGCTGAAAAAGCTGATCCGTGAAGTCCCCGATTTTCCCAAGAAAGGCATTCTGTTTTACGACATCACCACCCTGCTGAAAGATAGGCGTGGCTTTGCCATGCTGATCGATGCGCTCGCTGAACATTACATCAGCAAGGATGTCGATCTGGTGTTGGGAATGGAGGCGCGCGGGTTCATCTTCGCACCGGCGCTGGCGTATCGGCTAAACGCCGGGTTCGTTCCTGTGCGTAAGCCGGGCAAGTTGCCGGCGGCCACGGCCAAATACGATTACGCGCTCGAATACGGCACCAACACCCTCGAGATTCACAAGGACGCGATCCAGCCTGGACAGCGGGTGTTGATTGTGGATGACCTATTGGCGACCGGAGGAACGGCGGAAGCGACTACCAAACTTGCGTCATCACTAGGCGCAAAGATTGCCGGGCTGGGATTCGTGGTGGAACTCGACTTCCTGAACGGCCGCGACAAGCTCAAGGAGTATGATGTGTTCTCGCTGCTGCACTACGAGAAGTAGGCCTACCTGAGAAGTAGCGCGATGATGAGCGCCCAGCAGCCGGCACTGACCACCACTATCATGGTCAGCCCTAGAACCCGGGCCCATTGGGTTGATGGCTTTACACAGGCTTCTTCTTTTTCTTTGGCGAGAGCCGAGATGAGCTCCCGTAAGGTCTGTTTTCCTGCACTGACCTCCAAAGCTCTCGGCCCCGAAATTCGTATTTGCGTGCCCATACTGATTGGATGTGGGACTGCCTGAGTGGATGGGTACGGGTTGTAACCTTCTCGTCAAATCTCGATGACAATCCTTTACAGGAGACGGTCGGTCAGTTGTCGGTCAGGACTAGGGTCGCGTTCTTGGGCAGGTAACTCTTCCGCTGAAACCAGTCTTCCATTGCTGCTTTCAACTCACCAATAGGAACGTTCCGCCCGATTTCCATGAGGCCGTCGGCGACGGGCAGGGTATCGTCAAAGACGGTGGCGTTGGTGAAATTGCGCATGGAGAAGCTGTCCAGCCACTTCATGGGGCAGGGAAGACGCCGACCGTTCTGGTCGTATTCGACGCGGATTTTGCGGGCGAACATGAGGATCACAGGCAACGAGCTAGCCGAGTAGCACGGTTGAGCTTTGCGGGCTTCTTCGGTTTGTGCGTGCAGCAGGACGCGGTGCCCAAAGGGCGATGCTCTGGTTGGGAAGTTTCCAACGCCATATTGCGAGGTAACCGTGATGCCCGATCCCGAACAAGTGAAACCATAGTCTCGGCTTCCTTGCCTTCAAGGTGTAGCCAGCATCCTGGGCGCCCATCAACAGTTCCGTTCTTCTGGTACCCAAAGATTGCGTATTTATCTGTGTTCCTCGTTGGCTGAGCCTTTCTAAGCAAATCGAGAATAGGTTTGTCGAGTTCGATGCCAACGCCATTTGCATAAAAAATGTTTTCAAGCAATAGACAAGCGTCCCGATTGAACGTCTTCCCCGCAGAGCCGTCGGGCGGAACAAGCAAGCGCAGGTCCGATGCATACTCCGGCGGAAGAACTCGCGGATTGGAGATTAGATCAAAGGCCCAATCGTCAGAATGGAGTGAACCGACCTTGGAATATCCAACAAGCCGGCCTTGCGGGTCGTAGTAAGGCTGAACGTGAAGTGGAGGACGGCTACCGCTTCTAATACGGGCGTATCTGATACCCGCAAGATCGGCATCAGCGTGGGCAAAGGTCATTATTCGTTTGACCCTGCCCGCCCATACAACTTTTCTGAGCCGACGACTGTTAGCTCCGTTGAATCCAATTAGATAGATTTCCTCGTCAGGCTCGCAACTCGTTTCTGCCTCGTCAAGGAAATCTCTGCGAAGGAGTTGTCTTAGTCTCCTCTTGCAGGGACCGAAGAAGATTTCTTGATTATCGACTTCAATCGGCACAGATTGTTCTGCAAGATCGGGATCTGGAGAAACGCTCAGAATGTAGAGGTAGGCTCTCACCGAATGGCTCGCAAGACGGAAGAATCTACGGAGCCGGCGCGGCCGGGGCCGCCGTCTCGCCCGCTCCCGTGTTGACCAGATCTTTCAATTCTTTACTGGGCTTGAAGAAAGGAATTTTCTTGGCCGGAACTTCCACCCGGTCGCCGGTCTTGGGATTGCGTCCGACACGTGGCTTGCGTTGCCGGGTGCGGAAGCTGCCAAAGCCGCGAATCTCGATTTTGTCGCCCACGCGAAGTGAGCGCACGATGCTGTCAAAAATGGTCTCGACGATCACTTCGCTGTCTTTGCGCGTCAACTCCGCCAGCCGGGAGACCTCGTCGATCAAATCCGCTTTTGTCATACGCTTGTTCGCTCCGTGTCAGTGATTTCGCGTCCGCGTGGCCCTTTCTGGGCACCCTGGGCCACCGCACCACATCGGGACACCCATAACCTTCTCAAATTTCAGGGGTTGTGCGCAAGTGGCTTGTCGTTCTCGGGGTCGGGGCTTGGCTTCCTACTTCCACAGATAGTAGAACCCCAATTGGTTGTCCATAAGCTTCTCGCGGGTCGGCAGCCACTGGGAAAGATCGCCGAATAGCAGGTCGAAAGCGGTCTCGCGGCGTCGCTCGGGATGCACCAGCACCGGTTCACCCTTGATGTTAACCGCCTTGGCGGTGTCGTCCACGGCTGCCTGGAAGTCGGCAATCTGATCGATCAGGTGCATGGACAGCGCTTCCTGGCCGGTCCAAACCCGGCCATCGGCGATGGCTTTAATGTCAGCTTCCTTGGCGTGGCGCCCGTCGGCGACCGCCTTCACAAACTGGCCGTACATGTTGTCGATCAGCGACTGCATGTAGGCGCGCTCGGCAGGAGTCATCTCGCGAGTGGGGTCGCCGGTGTCCTTGAATTCGCCGACCTTCAATGTTTCGGATTTGAGTTTCATCCAGCGCAGCAGGTCGCCGTAGTTCACCCACTGCGCAATTACGCCGATCGAGCCCACGATGCTGCCGTTGTCGGCATAAATCTTATTGGTGCCGGCGGAGACGTAATAGGCGCCGCTGGCCCCGACGGTTTCAATGGACGCCACAATGCGTTTTTTTTTCTCGTCGCGGATGCGCTTGACCTCGCGATAAATCTCCTCCGAGGCAGCCACGCCGCCGCCCGGCGAATTTACATGAATGATGATGGCTTTGATGGAATCGTCGTCGCCGAACTTCTTGAGCTGTCCGACAACGGTTTTGGGGTCAAGGATGACGCCTTCGAGTTCAACGACGCCAATCTTGTCGCCGAAACCAGTAAGCGATGTCTGTTCGCCGCCGGCGTGCAGGGTCAGATAGACCAAGGTAAACACCGCCAGCGTGAACAGGAAGAAGGCTCCGCCACCGATGACAATCCAAAGCCAGGTACGGGAACGGGTGTTGTCAGGCATAGAGTGAGAAGTAGTGTAGCACCGGGGGATGGCGACGGGATGTTAAACACACGGGGCGAAACTCGGAGATGACAGAACTATCGGTGAATAACTGCAATCTTTACGCGTTTGCCGACCCTGATAGTAAGTTTCGGCGGAAGATCAGCAAATAACATTTGCATACCTTCTGCGACGACGCCATTGACCCTGACCGCACCTTCTTTGATTTTTCGGGAGGCTTCCGAGCCTGACTCTGCCAAGCCACTTTTAACTAAAAGAGTATTAAGTCGTATTTTTACTGGGTAGTCCTTTCCTCCGACGATTGTGCCCGCCTCCATCTGATATACAATCTCGGCAAGGGGAACTTCGATCTCCTCCCCGTCGTCCGGAACTTCCCCTTTCTGGAACTGTTTCGCCCAGTCCTCAGCCGCTTTCGCCGCCGCCTCTGTCGAGTGGAAATCCGCCACGATCCGCCGGGCCAAGTCCTTCTTCGCCTGCATGGGATGCACTTCGCGCTTAATCTTCTCGATTTCAGGCATCTGAACATCGGTCAGCAGTTCGTAATAGCGCCACATCATGTCGTCGGAGATGGACATGATCTTGCCGTACATCTCTAGAGGCGGTTCGTGGATGCCTACGGCGTTGCCCAGCGACTTTGACATCTTCTGTACGCCGTCGAGACCTTCGAGAATCGGTGTGGTCAGTACGACTTGCGCTTCTTGGCCGTACGCCCGTTGCAACTCGCGGCCCACGAGCAAATTGAATTTCTGGTCGGTGCCCCCGAGTTCGACGTCGGCTTCGAGAGCTACCGAGTCGTATCCCTGAGCCAGCGGGTAGAGCAGTTCGTGTACGGCTATCGGCTTTTCTTCCAGGAAACGCTTGTGAAAGTCTTCGCGCTCCAGCATCTGCGAGACCGTATATTTGGCTGCGAGGCGAATGAAATCGTCGGCGGTGAATTTTGAAAACCAACGGCGATTGAAATCAATGACGGTCTTCTCGGAATCAAGAATCTTAAAGACCTGAGCTTTATAGGTTTCGGCATTCTTCGCGATCTGTTCGGGAGATAACGGCGGGCGAGTCACCGATCGACCGGTAGGATCGCCGATCATGCCGGTGAAATCACCGATCAGAAAAATGACGGTGTGGCCAAGATCCTGAAAGTGCTTGAGCTTGCGCAGAACAACGGTGTGACCGAGGTGAAGGTCGGGAGCAGTCGGGTCCATGCCGAGCTTCACCCGCAACGGCTTGCCGGAGGCACGCGACTTTTCCAGCTTGGTCCGCAGGTCGGCTTCGCGGATGATCTCCGAGGCGCCTTTCTTGATGTAGGCAAGCTGCTCGTCAACGGGAGCGAAGTTCGGCATGCCCGGACATTATTGCAGATTTCAGATTCCAGATTGCAGATTCACCAGTCGCCGTCCCGAGACTGTGAACTTTCCATCCAGCACGATGTTAATCGCCTCTGAATACGCGACGTGCTCCTGCTCCAGGATGCGGGCGGTGAGGGAGTGCTCGTCATCAGTGTTGAGGACGGGAACGGTCTTCTGCACGATGATGGGACCGTGGTCGAGTTCTTCGTCCACGAAGTGAACCGTGCAGCCGGAGACTTTCACGCCGTACGCAAAGGCTTGCTCCTGGGCTTCGAGGCCGGGAAACGCGGGCAACAGCGAAGGATGGATGTTGAGAATGCGATGCGGGAACTGCCGCACGAACCAAGGAGAGAGCAGGCGCATGTATCCGGCGAGGCACACGAGATCGGTGTTGTGTCGTTGCAATGCCTCCACGACTTCACGGTCGTGCGCTTCACGCTCTTTGCCTTTCGAGGGAATGACAAGGGTGGTGATCCCCAAGCGCTGGGCGGTCTGGAGACCTCCAGCATCAGCGCGATTGGAAATCACGACTGAGATTCGGGCATTGGGAATCCGGCCCGCCGCGACGTTCTTGGCGATGGCTTCGAAGTTCGAGCCTCGTCCCGAGAGCAGGATACCCAGGTTTTTCATGAGAGCTTTCAGCCGTCAGCTATCAGCGTTCGGCCCGACCATGATAATTCACGCCCGGTTCTCTAAGTGAATTAGCTCAGTTTGCCCTTCAAATGCCGCTCCGATATAGTTTTCTCATGTATCAGGATTTCCGTGCCGTGGATCGGTGGTCGAAAAGAGAAGTCCATTGCATTTATCAGGCACTGATCGTTGCCATAGCTACGCGTCACGCGGACGCGGTGGACATCAAGTTCTTGGTGGAGGGACGGACGGTGTGGATTGCCCTGCCTCATCCGACTTGGGTGGAATATGCGAATCGCACCGGCAGGCAGATCACCGATTCACTGGCGATCGAGATTGCGGGCCACTATCTAAAGACCGCACTGGAATCAGGCGAAGGAGTTGGTCGCGAAATGTATTCGTTGACCGTCGAGCAAACCCTTGATCATCTTGAGGCGGTAGTGAGCGAAGCGGTTCCGGTCCCCTAAATCATTCTGGCGCAATTGTTTGTGGGTGTCCGCCCTCATTTCCAACGCCAACAAATGTCGCAATGTCACTTGGAAGTCTGGGCGGAAAGAGCGACAATAGTTAAGTCTTCTTCTCGGGTCGGATCTTGAGCCCGTCTATCCTATGGCCAGCGTAACCATTGAAGTTGAATCCGCCGCCAGCGGCAACAAACCCCTCACCCAGTGGGTGGAGCAACTAGCACAGCTGTGTAAACCCGACCGCATTCACTGGTGTGACGGTTCGACGGCCGAGTACCAGACGATGTTGCGGCTGATGATCCAGACCGGGGTGGCAATCCCACTGGATGAGGCGAAACGGCCCAACAGTATTCTGGTGCGGTCGCATCCCGCAGATGTGGCGCGAGTGGAAGACCGGACATTTATTTGCTCGCTGAGTAAGGACGATGCCGGGCCGACCAACAATTGGGAAGATCCGGCCAAGATGAAGGAAAAGCTGCGCCAGCTTTTTGCCGGCTCCATGGCTGGGCGCACCATGTACGTGATTGCCTACAGCATGGGCCCGATAGGATCGCCCATCGCCAAGATCGGCGTCGAGGTTACGGACTCGCCCTACGTGGTGGCCAACATGCACATCATGGCAAGGGTGGGGACCAAGGTTCTGGAGGCGCTGGGCAACGCAGACTTTGTTCGCGGGCTGCACTCAATCGGCGCGCCGCTTAAGCCGACGGATCAGGATACGACCTGGCCGTGCAACTCCGAGCAGAAATACATTTGCCATTTCCCGGAGACGCGTGAGATTTGGTCATACGGTTCGGGATACGGTGGGAATGCGCTGCTGGGCAAGAAATGCCACGCGCTGCGCATTGCGTCGGTGCAGGCGCGGGACGAGGGATGGATGGCGGAGCATATGCTCATCCTGAAGCTGATCAGCCCATCCGGCGGCGTGAAGTACATCACTGGAGCTTTTCCGTCGGCTTGCGGGAAAACCAATCTGGCGATGCTGATTCCGACTATTCCAGGCTGGAGTGTGGAGACGGTCGGCGATGACATTGCGTGGATGAAGTTCGGCGCTGATGGCCGGCTCTACGCGATCAATCCTGAGTATGGATTCTTTGGTGTCGCTCCCGGAACCAACATGAAGTCGAATCGCAATGCCATGTTGACCGCAACCAAGAACTCCATCTTTACCAACTGCGCCATGACGGCTGAAGGCGATGTGTGGTGGGAAGGGATGACGGAGCAAAAGCCGGCGGAACTGATCGACTGGCTGCGACGGCCCTGGACGCCATCGACGGGCCGAAAGTCGGCGCATCCTAACGCGCGGTTTACGGTTCCTGCCAAACAATGCCCGGCAATTGCGCCAGAGTGGGAAGATCCCAAGGGCGTGCCCATCGACGCCATTTTGTTCGGCGGGCGGCGGGCGGGCATCGTTCCGTTGGTGACCGAATCCTTCAGTTGGCAGCACGGAACTTTTCTGGGAGCGACCGCGAGCAGCGAGACGACAGCAGCGATCGCCGGCAAGGTTGGCGAACTGCGGCGTGATCCCATGGCCATGCTTGCGTTCTGCGGTTACCACATGGGAGATTACTTCGGGCATTATTTGAAAATTGGAGAGCGCTCGTCGAAATTGCCGAAGATCTTCTACGTGAACTGGTTTCGTCAGGATGAAAACGGCAGGTTCTTGTGGCCGGGCTACGGAGAGAACAGCCGCGTGTTGAGGTGGATTTTCGAACGCTGCGACGGCAAGGTACATGCCACAGAAACCCCCATTGGACGGCTGCCCGACCCTGCTGACCTCGACCTAAAAGGGCTTGATTTGGCGCCCCCGACTCTGGCCAAGCTGCTGAATGTGGATGTTCAAGGCTGGCTCGAGGAAGTGCCGCGCATCAAAGAACATTTCGCCAAGTTCGGAGAGCGCTTGCCCAAAGGGTTGAACGATGAGTTGGCTAGCCTTGAGCAGAGGCTCAAGGCGGCGAAAAAATAGTCAGACCTTCTTGATCGCTCGAACGATGGCGACAAGAATCACGGCGCCGACGATGGCGACCAGAATATTGGGCAGCAGCCCGCCACTCGAGTAGATTCCCACCAAGCCGAGAATCCGGCTTCCGATAATTGCGCCCACAATGCCGAGCAAAATGTCGGTAAAGGGACCGTAGCCCGAACCTTTCATGATCTTACCCGTGGCCCATCCGGCGATCAGGCCCACGATGATGATGCAGAGCAAAGTCATACCTAGAAACATAGGGGTCTCCTCTTAGCCAAGTCTCGGCGTGAAGACTGTATCAGGAGAAGTGGGAGAAGCCGAGAGACGGACTATTTTGGCCGAATTCCAGCGACAGCCATCATCCGTCCGGTCGCGCCTTTTTCGGCGCGATGGGAAAAGAGCAGATTGGTATTGCACGAAGTACACAGTGGCGAGGCATGGATGTTCTTGCGCGGCACTCCTGCGTCCATTAATTGGCGGCGGTTGGCTTCGACCAAATCCAGAAAAATGTTTGTCGGCAATTCGCTATGGCCGGGAGCGCGGGCGGTGAGGAACAGCAGCGGGTATTTTTCGCGCACGGGGTCGGATTCTTCAATTTCGCGGAAGAGATCGCTGGTGTAAGCGAACTGGGATTCAAAGTTGGTCCGGACTTCCTCCCCTACCTGGTAACAGCAGCCATGGATTCCCGGCCCGATGGCGGCCTTGATGTCCCGCGGCTTGGTGTCGAAGCAGCCGCGCATTTCACCAACACCTTTCTCGACGATTCGTTTCACGGTGCCACGCCAGCCGGCATGGAAGACTCCGACGGCCCGGCGCTTGGTGTCCACGAGCACGACCGGAAGGCAGTCAGCGGTTTGGATACCGAGCATGAGTCCGGGAGTATCAGTGATCAGGCCATCGCCGACAAGCTGTCCTTGGGGCGGTTTCGAGACACTGTGGATGAGATCGGAATGAATCTGGCGCAGTGAGACTAGAGGCCAGAGTTTCTTTCCCGTTGCCCCGACCTGGCGTTGAAACGCAGCGCGATTACGCTCGACTGCGGCTCGCGAGTCCTGCTTGGTAAAGCCGAGGTTCAGCGAATGTCCGCCGTAAGTCTTGGAGAATCCCCCTTTGCGAGTCGAAAAGCCGTGGACTAGCCACGGGATTTGGGAAAGGGCAGGCACGGTGAGGGTTGCAGCGGGCGATTGCTTTCGGGCCGAGGGCACTGAATCATCTTAGCAATACCTGTTGCTGCTGCAGCCGTCAGACAGTTTCTCGAGCGGGACTGCTGCTCAGAGCAAAGAGATTCGGCTCACGCTTGTGCCACGGGGTGGCTCGCTCGTACGCATGAGCCAGTCGGAGGACAGCTGCTTCTGACCACGGGGGCCCGGCGATCTGCAAACCAATTGGCAGTCCGTCGTTGGTGAATCCGCAGGGAACTGAAATCGCGGGCAGCCCCCAGACGTTGAACGGCCGGGTGTTGCGCAGCAGCACGAGTTCGCGTGGGCGCAAAAGATCAGGATTCTGCTTCAGTTCGGCAAGTGGCGGCGCGGGAATCGGTACTGCGGGTGTGACGAGGAAATCCATGTTGGCGAAGGCGCTTTGGATTTCGCCGCGTGTTTTTGTCAAATCTCGGCGGGCAGCTTCGATTTGTGCTTCCGGGATGTTCTCACCGCTGCGGATGCGGCGTAGCGTTTCCGGCTGGTACAGTTCAGGACTTCTTTCGACGAACTCCCGATGATGGGCATAAGACTCGGCGGCTTGCAGGGTGCGGTCGGTTGGGACGTCGAGACTCACCTCCCGAATCACGCAGCCAAGAGTCTTTAGCACATCAAGAGCACGTTCGACCGCGGTAACTACCTCGGGGTCCAGGTCTTCGTAGAAGAACTTTCGGGGGACTCCGACGCGAGCTGGTTTTGCCTCAACCTGAAGAGCTGCCAGGTAGTCAGGCACCGGCGTGTCAACACTGTTGGTATCTTCGGGATCAAATCCAGCGATAACTCGCAACAGCACTGCGACGTCGGAAACAGTTCGGGCAATGGGGCCGATGTGATCGAGTGACTGTGAGAGTGGAATCACGCCGCGCGCACTGACCCGTCCGAAAGTGGGTTTGATCCCCACGACTCCGCATTGCGCGGCTGGTTCGCGGACGGAGCCGGCCGTGTCGGTGCCAATGGCTCCATAGCCGAGACCCGCACCGACGGCAGCGGCCGATCCCCCGGAAGACCCACCGGCAATATGTGCTGGATCCCAGGGATTATGCACTTCGCCGTAGTAGCTGATCATCGAGCTGCCGCCGTAGGCGAACTCGTGCAGGTTTTGCTTCCCGAGAAGTACCGTGCCGGCATTTTTCAGGCGGCGCACGACTTCGGCGTCCTGGGTTGGAATTCTATCTCTAAACAGGGCGCTGGCCGCCGTAGTGCGGATGCCGGCGGTGTCCACGATGTCTTTCAATCCGATGGGAATGCCGTGCAATGGGCCGCGCCACTGGCCGTGCTGGATTTCAGCTTCGGCTTGTTTTGCCTGCTGTAGTGCCGATTCGGCGGTCACGCTGATAAAGGCGTTCAGCACCGGATTCAGCTTCTCAATCTTTGCCAGGCAATCCTTTACCAGTTCCACGGGAGAGAGTTTCCGGTTGCGCAGATGCTGGCTAAGTTCCAAAATGGAGGTCAACATAATTCTTGCCGAATGCGCGCGCGGGTACGTGTTCTTGCCGGCGCACGAAGGCCTATAATCTTACAGTCTGCTTTTCGCGGAGGGGTGAGGAAAACCATGGCCCAGATGACAGCGACTCCGGTGACCACGCAAGGGTTTCTGGTGGACGGCAAATGGATTGCGGAAGGCGACCCGGTTGAGATTCGCTCCCCCTACGACCGAAGCGTTATCGGCAGGGTGTTTCAGGGCAGGCGGGAGCACGCGGAAGCGGCCATCGCGGCGGCAGTCAAGGCTTTTGGAACCACTCGCCGGTTGCCGGCTTTCGAGCGACAGCGCATGCTCCGACGTGTAGCCCAGGGCCTTACTGAGCGCAAAGAAGAATTCGCTCACACCATGGCGCAGGAGGCGGGGAAACCCATCAAGGCCGCGCGCACGGAAGTGGAACGCAGCGTGTTCACCTTCACAGTGGCGGCCGAGGAGAGCACGCGCATTTATGGCGAATATCTTCCCCTGGATTGGCAGGAGTACACCGTCGGTCGCTGGGGGATCGTAAAACGCTTTCCGCTGGGCCCGATTGCGGGCATCACCCCGTTTAATTTTCCGCTCAACCTGGTGGCACACAAGGTGGCGCCCGCGATTGCTGCCGGTTGCACAATGGTGATCAAGCCCGCGCCACAAACTCCCCTTACCGCACTGTTACTGGCGGAAGTGGTGCAGCAGGCGGGTTGGCCCGACGGGGCGCTCAACGTGCTCCCGCTTTCGAACGAGGACGCTGGGTCGCTGGTTACAGACGAACGTCTGAAGATGATCAGTTTTACCGGCAGCACGTCGGTGGGCTGGGACATCAAGCGGCGGGCAGGCAAGAAGAAAGTTCTGCTGGAACTGGGCGGGAACGCGGGAGTTGTCGTGCACAGCGACGCCGACGTGGCTTTCGCGGCGGAGCGCTGTGTGGCCGGTGGCTTTGGATATGCCGGACAAACCTGTATCTCAGTGCAGCGCATTCTGGTGGAGCGGTCGGTATGCGGAAAGTTTACCGACGCCCTGCTGGCGGGAGTCAAGAAGCTCAAGAGCGGGGATCCGCTGCAAGATTCGACCGACGTGGGGCCATTGATCCGGGAAAGTGACGCGATTCGCGCCAGCGAATGGATCCAGGACGCGGTCGGTGGAGGCGCTCGCGTGCTCATCGGCGGACAGCGCCGGGGTTCGATGCTCGAGCCTACGGTGCTAACCGGGACACGTCCTGACATGAGAGTAAATTGCCAGGAGATTTTTGCTCCGGTGGTTACGGTGGAACCTTACGACGACTTTTACGATGCGATTCGACAGATCAACCGGTCGTCCTATGGCCTGCAGGTGGGTATTTTCGTGCGGGACGCCAAGCTCCTTTTTAATGCCTACGAAGAGTTGGAAGTGGGCGGTGTGATCGCCGGCGATGTCCCTACTTTTCGCATCGATCACATGCCCTACGGCGGCATTAAAGATTCCGGCTTAGGGCGAGAGGGCCTGCGTTATGCCATTGAAGAAATGACCGAACCGCGGCTGTTGGTAATGAACTTGCGGTAGCTTTTCTTCAGCCAAGCGGCTTTCTGATTTGGGAACGTGTTGAGAGAGATTTCCGCAGAAAAGTTCCTTTCGATTGCACAAGTCACGATTTGAAACTGTTATAATCCGTAGTTTCAAAACCAAGCTCACGACAGTCTGAGACTGCAACGGGTCATGCGGTTCCACAAAAGCACCGGGGCGATGGACTCGTCCCCGCTGCACTGAAAGCTCTGACTGATGCAGATTTTTCATCGCAGCACGAACACAATATCCCGCGCCACGATTTACGGCGCCGTCTTCCTGATCGCAGCGCTGTTGTGGGCCGTACTGGAATTGCAGCGTTCGCCGTACATTACCTACGCCAAGGTGGCGCGACCACAGCCGGTGCCGTTCAGCCACCAGCACCACGTGGCAGGCCTGGGGATCGATTGCCGTTACTGCCATACCTCGGTTGAGACTTCGAGCTTTGCGGGCATCCCTCCGACCAAAACCTGCATGAACTGCCATTCCCAGATTTGGACAGGAGCACCTCTGCTCGAGCCCGTGCGCGAGAGCTTTCGCAGCGGCAAGTCGCTGGTGTGGACGCGGGTGAACGACCTTCCCGATTTTGTGTACTTCAACCACAGCATTCATATCAATAAAGGGGTGGGTTGCAATACTTGTCATGGGCCGGTGGATCGCATGCCGCTCATGTATAACGAGAATTCATTGCAGATGGAGTGGTGCCTCGACTGTCATCGTGATCCGGCCAAGAACCTGCGACCTCGCGAGCAGGTGTTCAATATGCGGTACGAGCCGCCTTCGAGTCTGAAGCCGCTTACGCTGGACGGCAAAGAATATACGGACCAGATGTCGCTGGGAACGGATTTGGTCAAGAAGTACAAGTTGAGAACGGTGACGGATATCACCAGCTGTTCGACGTGTCATCGGTAAGAGCCTTTGATCATGAAGACGGAAGACGAAAACGGAAAGCGGCGGCGCGAAGAAGTTTGTCCGGGCAAGAAAAGCACACTTGACCTGGACGCGGCTCGCGCTCGTATTGCCGACACGAAGGGGCCGGAGTTCTGGCGGAGCCTGGAAGAGCTGGCGGGTAGCCCCGAGTGGCAGGAAATGATGCACCGGGAATTTCCCAAGGGTGCGTCTGAGTGGCTGGACTCGGTATCGCGACGTGGTTTCCTCAAGCTGATGGGTGCATCGCTGGCCATGGCTGGCATGACGGCCTGTACCAAGCAGCCGCTGGAGCCGATTGTTCCTTACGTGCGGCAGCCGGAAGAGTTGGTACCGGGGCGGCCGATGTTCTATGCCACGGCTTTCACGCTCGGCGGATACGCGTCGCCGCTGCTGGTCGAGAGCCACATGTACCGGCCGACCAAGATTGAAGGGAACGACAAGCACCCGGCGAGTCTGGGCGGGACCGACATATTCGCGCAGGCCTCGATTCTTGAGATGTACGACCCCGACCGCTCTCAGACCATCAACAATCTCGGCGAGGTGCGCACCTGGGGGAATTTCCTGGAGGCGATTCGCGGGCCTTTGAGCGCGCAGCAGGCAGTGCAGGGCGCGGGAATTCGCATTCTGACTCCGACGGTTTCGTCGCCCACGCTGGCGGATCAGATGCGCGAGTTGTTGAAAATCTATCCGCAGGCCAAGTGGCATGTTTACGAGCCGGTGAATCGCGATAATGTTCTCGAAGGCGCAAAGCTCGCCTTTGGCCAACCGGTGGAAACGCATTACAAGCTGGAGAACGCCGATGTGATCGTCTCGCTCGATGCTGATTTTCTCTCGGCGGGCTTCCCTGGTAATGTGCGTTACATTCGCGAGTTCGCCAAGCGGCGCGATCCTGACTCCGTCAAGATGAGCCGTTTGTATGTGGTCGAGAGCGCGACGAGTTCGACCGGGGCAAAGGCGGATCATCGGTTGCCGATGCGTGCAGGCGAGATTGAGCAGGTGGCGGAACTGCTAAGCAAGTTCTTGGAGCAGGGTCATCCGTCAGACGTCTTCAGCAGTCAGAGAGAGAAATTTGCAGCGGCGGTTGCGAATGATTTGCGGGCTCATCGCGGATCGAGTGTCGTGATTGTTGGCGATCATCAACCGCCGATCGTTCACGCGCTGGCGCATAGTATCAACCAAGCTCTGGGCAATGTCGGCAAGACGGTCTTCTACACCGATCCTGTGGATGCGAATCCGATCAACCAGACCGCGTCGATCAAGGATCTAGTCGCCGACATGCGCGCGGGCAAAGTGGACATGCTGGTCATCATCGACGGCAACCCTGCTTATGATGCGCCTGCCGATCTGAACTTCGCTGACGCGCTCAAGAGTACAAACGTCCCCGTGCGCATCCATCTGGGGCTGTATCAGGACGAGACTGCGGAACTGTGCCAGTGGCATATCAACAAAGCCCACTATCTAGAAGCCTGGGGCGACGCGCGCGCCTATGACGGGACAGTCAGCATCGTGCAACCGCTGATTGCTCCGCTCTACAACGGTAAGAGTGCGCACGAACTGGTCGCCATCCTAGCCGGGCAAGCTGACCCCAGCAGCCACGAGGTGGTGCAAAGCTATTGGAAGAAGCAGCATCCCGGCGCTGATTTTGAGATGTTCTGGCGGAAGTCGCTGAATGACGGCTGGGTAGAGAGCACGGCGTTTGCCCCAAAGCAAGTGAGTATAAGACCTCTTCCCAGCATATCGGCTCCGACTAGTCCTGGCGCCCAGAATGCGATCGAAATCAATTTCCGGCGCGATCCCTCGATCCACGATGGACGCTTCTCAAACAACGGCTGGCTCCAGGAACTGCCCAAGCCGATGTCAAAAATGACTTGGGACAACCCGGTGCTGGTCGGCCCCGCCATGGCGGAACGGTTGGGTCTGAAATCCGAAGACATGATCGAGATTGAACTGTACGGGAAGAAGTTAACAGCGCCGGTCTGGGTTCAAGCCGGTCATCCCGACAATTCGATCACTGTATTTCTCGGTTACGGGCGGCGGCGAGCGGGGCGCGTGGGCACCGGCGCGGGCTTCGATTTCTACCCCCTGCGCCAGAGCGCTACGGCGTGGGTTGCGACAGGCGTGAATATCGCCAAGACCGGCGAGACCTACAAGCTAGCCACCACTCAGGGATATCAAACGATGGATACTCCGGTGGGCCAGCGCCCGTTGGTACGGACGGCGAGCCTGGATGAGTATCACAAAGAGCCTGAGTTTGCCAAGGAAGAAGAACCGCCGAAGGATCTGACGCTTTACAAGCCGTATCCCTACGAGAAAGAGCCGTACGCATGGGGAATGGCGATTGACCTCAACGCATGCGTGGGCTGCAACAACTGCATCGTGGCTTGCCAGTCGGAAAATAACATTGCGGTAGTGGGCAAGGAGCAAGTCGTTCTGGGTCGGCACATGCACTGGCTGCGTGTTGATGCCTATTACCAGGGTGATCGCGATAATCCCAAGGCCTACTTCCAGCCGGTGCCTTGCATGCAGTGCGAGAACGCTCCCTGTGAGGTGGTGTGTCCGGTGGGCGCGACCGTGCATAGCAGCGAGGGTTTGAATGACATGGTGTACAACCGCTGCGTAGGGACGCGCTATTGCTCCAACAACTGTCCCTACAAGGTACGGCGTTTCAACTTCCTGCTCTTCCAGGACTGGGAGACGCCTCAGCTGAAGATGATGCGCAATCCGGATGTGACTGTCCGCAGCCGCGGAGTGATGGAGAAGTGTACCTACTGCGTCCAGCGCATCAGCGAACATCGGATTGATTCGGAGCGAGAGGACCGCAAGATTCAAGATGGCGAATTGCAGACGGCGTGCCAGCAATCGTGTCCGGCCAACGCCATCGTTTTCGGAAACATCAATGACCCGAATAGCGGAGTCTCGAAACTCAAGAGCAATCCGCGAAATTACAGTCTGCTGGCGGACCTGAACACCCGGCCGCGGACCACGTATCTGGCGGAGATTCGTAATCCGAGTGAGGAGTTGGGGTCGTAGGCTTCACATGGACGAGCGCATAGGACAAACTGAAGCCGGGCGGGCTCCGGTCATGGAGCCGGGATACACGTTCGGCACGGTCACGGACAAAATCAGCTCCATTGTACTGACGCGGCCGACGTCCAATGGCTGGTTCCTGGGCTTCGGCGTGGCGTTTCTGCTGACCATGATGATGCTCTACGCCATCGCATATCTGTTTGTGAAGGGTGTGGGCATCTGGGGCGTGACCATTCCCATCGGCTGGGGCTTTGCGATCATTAATTTTGTGTGGTGGATTGGAATTGGACACGCTGGCACGTTGATCTCCGCCATCCTGTTGCTGTTGCGGCAATCGTGGCGCAATTCGATCAACCGCTTTGCTGAAGCTATGACGCTGTTTGCGGTATCGGCAGCCGGCATCTTTCCTCTGATCCATGTGGGCCGGCCTTGGCTAGCGTATTGGTTGTTCCCGTATCCCAATTCCATGGGAGTGTGGCCGCAGTTCCGCAGCCCGCTGATCTGGGACGTGTTTGCAGTCTCCACTTACGCAACGATTTCGCTGCTGTTCTGGTTTGTGGGACTGGTTCCTGACCTGGCTACGCTGCGTGACCGCTCGACCAACCGGGCGGCGAAAATTGTCTACGGAATTCTGGCACTGGGTTGGCGCGGCTCGGCGCGACACTGGGATCGCTATGAAACTGCCTACCTGCTGCTGGCGGGACTGGCGACGCCGCTGGTGCTTTCTGTTCACACGGTTGTGAGTTTCGATTTCGCGGTCGGTATTGTCCCCGGATGGCACACGACCATTTTCCCCCCATACTTTGTAGCCGGCGCGATTTACTCCGGCTTCGCCATGGTCTTGATGTTGGCGATTCCAATCCGCAAACTTTATGGCCTGGAAGACTTCATCACTGAGCTCCATCTGCAAAATGCCGCGAAGGTGATGTTGGCCACAGGCTTAATTGTGGCTTATGGCTACGTGATCGAAGCTTTCATGGGCTGGTACAGCGGGAATCGGTACGATGCCTTCACTCTGTGGAACCGGCTCCACGGACCGTACCGCTGGGAATACTATGCGCTCCTGTTGTGCAATATCGTGATCCCGCAGGTGCTGTGGATCAGGAAACTGCGCTCTCGCCCCATAGCCTTGTTCTCCGTATCACTCGTCGTTCTGGTCGGCATGTGGCTGGAACGCTTCATCATCGTGGTAGTCAGCCTGCACCGCGATTTCCTGACCTCGTCCTGGGGTATGTATTACCCCACCCGCTGGGACTGGATGACCTACATTGGAACCATCGGCATGTTTCTCGCGGCGATGTTCCTATTCGTGCGACTGTTGCCCATGATCTCGATTTTTGAAATGCGGACTCTTCTGCCTGAGGCGGAGGTGAAGGAATGAAACGCACGCCGGTGTACGGGATGATGGCGGAGTTTGATTCTCCTACCACCCTGGTCGCCGCCGCGCATCGCACCCACGAAGCGGGATATCAGAAGGTAGATGCTTACAGCCCATTCCCCATCGAAGGTCTGGCCGAGGCCGTCGGATTTCACAAGAACCGGGTGCCGCTGGTGACGCTGATCGGGGGTCTGGTCGGCGGGCTTTCGGGATATCTGTTGCAGTACTGGATTTCGACCAGCAGCTATCCGGTGAACGTTGGAGGCAAGCCGTACCACTCTTGGCCAGCATTCATTATCGTAACGTTTGAAATGACGATTCTATTTGCTGGAATTTCGGCGGTATTCGGCATGCTGGCTCTGAACGGGCTGCCCATGCCTTATCACCCGGTGTTCAACGTGCCGCGCTTTGCTTTTGCCACCAAGGACCGGTTCTTTTTGATTGTGTTCGCCTCCGATCCTAAGTACAGCCCGGCGGAGACACGCCGCTTCCTGGAGAGTTTGGGAGGGCGGGCCATCTCGGAGGTCCCCGACTAGACCATGTGGACCTTGCAGAGAATTTCGCCGCTGGGATTGCTCGCCGTGATTGCCCTGGTGGGATGCCGCCAGGATATGCATGACCAGCCACGCTTCAAGCCCTTGGCGAAGAGCGGTTTCTACGGCGATCTGCGGTCGGCGCGCGCGCCTGTCGAAAGCACTGTGGCGCGGGGTCAACTGCATGAAGATACGTATTTCTACACCGGCAAAGTGGGGAGCAATCCCGGCGACTATTTGCCGTTTGCCGCGAACGAAGAGGTGCTGGCGCGAGGGCGCGAACGCTTCAATATTTACTGCTCCCCTTGTCACTCGCAGTTAGGTGATGGAAACGGCGTGATTGTGCAGCGCGGTTACCGCCAGCCGCCTTCTTATCACACGGAAAGGGTGCGCAAAGCGCCACTAGGATATTTCTTCGACGTGATGACGAATGGATTTGGCGCCATGCCGGACTATGCGTCGCAGATCTCAGCGCGGGATCGCTGGAACATCGTGGCTTACATTCGGGCATTGCAGCTAAGCCAGAATGCGACGGCAGCCGATGTCCCCACGGGGCAGGAAGTGCCTTCGCCGGCACCGGTGTTCCGTGGTGTTCCGGGTTCTGGAGCAACCCTGCCGGAGATTCAGTCGACGCCAGAGCCGGCAAAGGGAGAAGAGGCGAAATGAGCGGGGCGCGGGTGAACCATCTCGACACCATGGCGCCGCCGGTTGCCAGGACCATCCAGGCGCGTTCGCTGGTGGTAGGTGTGATTTTTGCCGTGGTTGCCATTGGCGGCGCTTTTCTTCGCCCGGATGAATTCTTTCGCGGCTACTTGCTGGCGTACATGGCATGGCTGGGCGTGACTATGGGATCGATGGTGATATTGATGATCCGCCACCTGACCGGCGGTGGCTGGGGAACGGTGATTCGACGGATCCTGGGTGCGGCCATGCGTTGCGTGCCGCTAATGACGATATTGTTCGTACCGATTTTGTTTGGGCTTCCGCGGCTCTATGTATGGGCGCGCCCGCTGGATTCGATTGCCGATAAGCATCTCCGAGAACATTTGCAGGACATCACCAAATCCTATCTCTCGGTGAATGGATTCATTGTCCGTGCCGCGATCTACTTCGCCATCTGGAATCTGCTGTCATTTTTTCTGACCAAGTGGTCGCGGGAGCAGGACCAACCACCGGTGCGCGACAACAATCGCTTTAAAGTGCTCAGCGGGCCGGGATTGATTCTGTATGCTTTCACGGTATCGTTTGCCGCGATTGACTGGGTGATGTCAATTGATCCCAGCTGGATTTCGACCATCTATGGGTTGGTCATTCTGATTGGGCAATTGTTGTCGGCGATGTGCTTTGCCATTGTCGTGGAGCGAATTCTGGTGAATTACAAGCCGATGTCGGATTGGCTGAAGCCCGATTTTGTGCAGGACCACGGCAAGTGGATGCTGACGTTCATCATGGTGTGGGCATATTTCTCGTTCTCGCAATGGTTGATCATCTGGGCGGGCAACCTGCCGGACGAGATCACCTGGTACATGCGGCGCCTGAACGGTGGCTGGGGCTTCGTCGGGCTGTGGTTAGTAGTTTTCCATTTCGCGGTGCCCTTCGTGATCCTGCTTTCGCGCTCGTTCAAGCGCGACATCCGGCGAATGGCTTGGCTGGCTAGTTGGATGTTGCTGATGCGCTGCCTGGACTTGTTCTGGACGATCGAGCCGAATTTCTCGCAGCGATTGAGCGTGACTTGGGCTGATGTCGTGCTACCCGTGGCGATGGGCGGTCTGTGGTTGTGGTTTTTCTTCCGCAATTTGATTTCAATCCCTCTGTTGCCGGTCCATGACGTGGATGCCAAGGAAGTTCTGGAGCCAGCGCATGGGTGAAGAACTGAAACACGAGACTGCCGGGACGGGGTTCGAGCGCGAGGATATGACCCCGCGAGCAGTCTATGTCTTTCTCGGGGGATTGTTAGCGGGCGTCATACTGGTAGCGGTGCTACTTTGGAGCCTTTACCATGCAATGGATGCGTATGAGCGCAGGCATCAACCGCAGCAGAGCCCGCTAGTTCCGCAAACTCAATCCGACACGCGTGAGGTGTCGCCCGACGAGGTCAACACATTTCCGCAACCACGTCTGGAAAAAAACGAACGGTTGGAAATCAACCAGTTCCGTCTGAGGGAAGAACAAAGTCTCAATAGTTACGGCTGGGTGGATCAGAAGGCGGGTGTAGTGCGAATTCCAATTGATCGCGCCATGCAGTTGATCGCACAGCGCGGTCTGGCGACTACGCCGAAGTCCGGAAGCGTTCCGCCTTCGGAGGTGAATGTCGTGAATCAGGCGGCGCAGCGTCCTGACACGAGCGGCGTGCTGGCAAAGGGCAAGAAGCAGAGATGAGTACACGAAGATACAGTATGTTGAGATCGGTGGTCATTTCGATCCTCGGCGCGGCCTTGCTGGCAGGGACGGTCTTCGGCCAGGGAATGACGCAGGGAATCATGTCGCCGCCTGCAAACATGCGGCCGCCGGGATTAAAGAACGTCGGCATCGAACAACACCTCAACGATCAGATTCCGCCCGATCTCGTCTTTCAGGACGAGACCGGGAAATCGGTTCGCTTAGCCGACTACTTTGGCAGGAAACCTTTGATTCTGAATCTGGTTTACTACCAATGCCCGATGCTTTGCGGAGAAGTTCTCAGCGGCCTTGAAAGCGCCTTGCGGGTTTTGAAGTTTGACGTTGGTAAGGAATTCGATGTCCTGACCGTGAGCTTCGATCCCAAAGAGACGTCGGAAATGGCTACTGCAAAAAAAGCGGAATTCCTGAAGCGTTACGGCCGGCCCGGCGCTGCTGAGGGCTGGCATTTTCTGACTGGCACGCAGAGTTCTATCACTTCGCTTACCAAGGCCGCAGGTTTCGACTACGAATACGACCCTAGGACTGGTCAGTTCGCGCATGCGACCGCCATCATGGTGCTCACGCCGGAGGGTAGGATCGCGCAGTACTACTACGGAGTCGAGTTCGCGCCGAAGGATTTGCGTCTGGGGTTGGTCCAGGCTTCCCAGAACAAGATCGGAAGCGTAGTGGACGAGGTCTTGCTGTATTGCTACCACTACAACCCGGACACGGGAAAATACAGCGCCATCATCAGCCGAATTCTGAAAATTGCCGCAGGCGCCACCATTTTCGCGTTAGGGACTTTTTTGATCGTGATGTTTCGCCTCGGATCTGCGTCAGAACGAAAGCAGCGAGCTGTCTAGACTATGTTCGATAACCTTCCACTTTGGCCAGCGCGCGCCTCTACCGGGGCGGGAAATGTTGACGCTCTCTACATTTTTCTGCTGCTGCTGTCCGGATTCATGTGCCTGGCCATCTTCGTGATGATCGTGGTATTCGCGTTGCGCTATCGGCGTCAACCTGGCCGCGCGGCCGAGCAGATCGAGGGCTCGACCGCGTTGGAGATTACCTGGTCGGTGGTTCCACTGGGAATCTTTATGGTCATCTTTGCCTGGGGGGCGTTTATCTTCTTCCAGGAGCGGACCCCGCCGCGGGATGCGTCCGAAGTCTACGTGGTCGCTAAACAATGGATGTGGAAGCTCGAACACGTAGAAGGCCAGCGCGAGATCAACGAACTGCACGTACCTGTAGGCCGCGACGTGAAACTGATCATGACGTCCCAGGACGTAATCCACAGCTTTTATGTGCCGGCGTTTCGCATCAAGCAGGATGTACTTCCGGGACGCTACACCACGGCGTGGTTTCGTGCCACCAAGCCGGGTGTGTATCACTTGTTTTGCGCGGAGTATTGCGGCTCGCAACATTCGGGAATGATTGGGCAGGTAATGGTGATGGAACCGGCGCAATATCAGGCATGGCTCTCGGGAGGAAGCACGTCAGGCTCCCTGGCTTCGAACGGCCAGAGTATTTTTCAGCAGCTCGGCTGTGTGACCTGTCATCGCTCTGACACTCAGGGCCGCGGTCCCAACCTTGCGGGGATCTTCGGCAAGCCGGTGCAGCTGGAAGATGGCCGGACCGTCGTTGCCGACGAGAACTACATCCGCGAATCGATCTTGAGTCCCAGCGCCAAAGTTGTGAAAGGGTTCAAGCCCATCATGCCGGTGTTTCAGGGACTGGTCAGTGAAGAACAACTAACTGAACTGGTGGCGTACGTCAAGTCTCTCAGTGCGGCGCCCAGCGCGGGCACGAAGGTGCAGGAATCGAAGGTGCAATAGTTATGGCGACGGCTGTCATCACTCCCGAACGCGAGAACTATCTCAACCAGGAATACGGGATCAAATCCTGGCTGCTCACCGTGGACCACAAGCGCATTGCACTGCTTTACCTGGTGTCGATAACTTTCTTCTTCTTTATCGGCGGATTCTTCGCGCTGTTGATTCGGCTGGAACTTCTGACACCTGCGGGCGACTTGGTGCAGGCGGACACTTACAACAAGCTGTTCACCATGCACGGCCAGGTCATGATTTTCTTTTTCCTGATTCCCTCCATCCCAGCCGTCCTGGGCAATTTTCTGGTCCCGCTTATGATTGGCGCCAAGGACCTTGCATTTCCGCGCATTAATCTCTTGAGTTGGTACCTATACATCATTGCCGGCGTGCTGATGCTGCATTGCATTTGTACCGGCGGCGTTGATACTGGCTGGACTTTCTACACGCCCTTTAGCACCGCGTTTAGCAACACCAAGGTAGTCGAAGCCGGAGTCGCGATTTTTATCGCTGGATTCTCGTCTATCCTTACCGGTCTCAACTTCGTGGTCACGATTCATCGCATGCGGGCGCCGGGGATGACGTGGTCTCGCCTGCCACTCTTTATCTGGGCGCACTATGCCACCAGCATTATTCAGCTTCTGGGCACACCGGTCCTGGCCATTACGTTGCTGCTTGTGGTGTTCGAACGTCTCTTTCATTTAGGGATATTCGATCCGACGCGAGGTGGGGATCCTCTGCTCTTCCAGCATCTGTTCTGGTTCTACTCCCACCCCGCGGTGTACATCATGATTCTGCCGGCCATGGCGGTGGAAAGCGAAGTGGTCGCCTGTTTCACTCGCAAACGCATCTTCGGCTACCATTTTGTGGCGATGTCGAGTATCGCCATTGCCGTGTTCGGATTTCTAGTGTGGGCGCACCACATGTTTGTGGCCGGTATCTCTCTCTACTCGGCTCTGATTTTCTCCGCGTTGAGCTATCTGGTGGCGGTGCCCTCGGCCATCAAAGTCTTCAACTGGACCGCCACCATGTACAAGGGCTCGATTACTTTCACCACGCCCATGCTCTACGCCTTCGGTTTCATTGGACTGTTTACCATGGGAGGGTTGACGGGATTGTTTCTGGCCGCGCTGGGTATCGACGTCCACGTGACCGATACGTATTTCATCATCGCCCATTTCCATTACATCATGGTCGGCGGCGCGGTGATGGGGTATCTGGGCGGATTGCACTTTTGGTGGCCGAAAATCTCTGGCCGCATGTATCCCGAGTGGCTGGGTAAGTTTGCCGCGCTCATCGTATTTCTGGGATTCAACCTGACGTTTTTCCCACAATTCATTCTTGGCTACATGGGAATGCCACGGCGTTACTGGCAATATCCGCCGGAGTTTCAGGTGCTGAATGTGCTCTCCACTGCGGGCTCAACCATCCTTGCGGTGGGATATGTTTTGCCCATGGTGTACTTCCTTTGGTCGATGCGCTACGGCAAGATTGCCGACGACAATCCCTGGGGCGCGGCCGGTCTGGAGTGGCAAACGACGTCGCCACCACCCACCTTCAATTTTGACGTACCCCCGGTAGTGACCTGGGAGGCGTACAACTACGACCAGATTCCCGCGCCGGCGGAGGAGGTTTCCGTTGAGCGATAGCCCAGCCGCGCTTGAACGGCACGACCAGCACCGGCCACACGGCCCGGAATTACTCCATCACTTCAGCAGCGCGCAACAACAGCGCGATGCGGCGTCGCTCGGCATGTGGCTGTTCCTCGGCACCGAGATCATGTTCTTCGGCGGGATGTTTCTCGCCTATTTAATCTACCGTCTCTGGTACTTCAACGAGTTCGCGGCCGGCAGCCGGAGTTTGGACATCACTCTGGGAACCGTCAACACAATCGTTCTCATCTGTAGCAGTTTAACGGTCGCGCTCGGCGTTCGCGCGGCGCAGATGGGGAAACGCAAACTGCTGGTTATTCTGCTCTTGCTCACCTTGATTTTCGGTCTGGCATTTCTAGGGATCAAGGGTGTCGAATGGTATGCCAAGTACAAAGAGCACCATATTCCGGGAGCGTCTTTCGATGCCGGGGACTTGATTCGCGACTATCCGCAAATTCACATCGACCCGGCACATGCACAGATTTATTTTTCTCTCTACTTCGCCATGACCGGGCTGCACGCGCTGCACATGATCATTGGCGTAGGACTGTTTACCTACTTGCTCTACCACTCCATGAAGGGCCGCTATGGGCCGGAGTACTACACGCCGATTGAGATGGGCGGTCTGTACTGGCACTTCGTGGACGTTGTCTGGATCTATCTTTTTCCGTTGCTATATCTGATCGACCGGAAGCCGTTGGGGTGAGCCGCCATGTCTGAACACGTTCTTTCGAGCAAGACGTATTACGGGATTTGGATCGCGCTGATGATCTTGACAGTCGTGACGGCGCGCGTCGCCTTTATCGACCTCGGCCCGTTCAACACGGTTGTGGCCCTGGTGATCGCGACCTGCAAAGCCCTGCTGGTGGTGCTGTTCTTCATGCACGTGAAGTACGCGAGCGAGAAGTTGATCAAGATGGTCATTGTCGCGTCGATTTTCTGGTTGTTACTCCTGCTACTTTTGAGTTTGGCCGATTACGGCACGCGGTATGTCAGGCATGGGTGACGGTTATGTAGGAGAATCCAGTAGATTGGAGAGCCAGGGCGCGCGAAATCCTGCGGAGGTTCGCCAGCAGCGGAACTATTTCTCCTGTTTGCCGGAAGGCTGAATCTGCACGAACTGCCAGCCGAAACGCCCTTTGATGCAAAGATTGCCGTGAGTCACGCTATGGTCCAGCGGCGACGTCACTCGAACAATCTGGCCCTCCTGTTGGTGCACAGTGAGGTCGCAGCCCACACCGCAGTAGGGACAGATGGTGTCAGTCTGAGTCTGGCGGCTCTCGTCCCATGTGCCAGCCTGGCGCATGTCATGTTCGCTCTTGAACATGAGCGCGCCGGTGGGGCAGACGCCGATGCAGTTACCGCAATAGACACAAGCCGAGTCGGGCAGGGGAACGTCAAACTCGGTGGCTATGTGGGCGGAGAACCCGCGGCCGGCCACGGCGATGGCAAAAGTATTCTGCGCGTCCACACCGCAGGCTTCCACGCACTTGTAACAAAGAACGCACTTGGAGTAATCGCGGACGTAAAGGTCGTTGTCAATTTTCACCGGCTGGGCGACTGTGGCGGAAGCGGGACCGAAGCGCTCGGGATGTGCGGCGTAACGCTCGATGTACTCCTGCATCGCGGGTGCTGTGGAAAGGTCCACGGACGAAGCCAGAAATTCCAGCACCAGGCGTCGGCTCAAACGGACGCGTTCGGAATCGGTCTGGACGGACATGTCGGGTTCCACTTTACGCGAGCAAGCAGGAACCAGCGTCCGCGAACCTTCCAACTCCACCACGCAAACGCGGCATACGTTGACGGGGGTGAGGCTTTCCAGAAAACAGAGCGTTGGAGTGTCAATCCCGATTTTCTTGGCAGCGTCGAGGATAGTGGAACCCTCGGCCACTGAAACAGGCTTCCCGTCGATTTTGATTTCGATGGAGCGGCGTTCAGGCTGAGGCGGGCGCTGCGGCACAGGGCCGCGCGGCAATGGAATTGTCGGCTGGGGCGCGTCGAGCATTTCTGTTGAGTCTTTGCTCACGAAAAAAGACTCCATCGTTGCAGGGCGGATTCCAATGCGCTGGCGGCGGTCTGGCCCAGGCCACAGATCGAGGCGTCACGCATTGCTTGAGCCATCTCGCGCAACAGAGTGATTTCCTGTGTTGCCGAGCCAAGCGGTTCGGCGTTCACCAGGCGCTGTAGCGCCTCCTGCTGACGCACTACGCCGACCCGGCACGGCACGCACTGGCCGCAAGTTTCATGACGAAAGAAACTGGCGATGCGCAGCAGGATCTGGCGAAGATCAACTGTGTCATCAAACAGCATGACCACCCCGGAACCAAGAGTGGCTCCGATGGCACGCGTGGCTTCAAAAGTCAGCGGCGTATCCAGCTCTTGAGGCCCAACAAAAGTTCCGGCGGCGCCGCCCAGCAGAACCCCTTGCAGTTTGCCGCTGCCAGCCACTCCTCCGGCAAGCTCAATGAGTCTGCACAGAGTGGTTCCCATGGTGATTTCGTAGACACCGGGCCGCGCCACGTGTCCGCAAAGGCAAAACAGCCTGGTGCCGGCGGAATTGTCGGTGCCGAGCTTGGCGTAAGCAGCGCCGCCGTCGCGGATGATGCCGGGAACGTTGACCAGCGTTTCCACGTTGTTGACGGCGGTGGGCTGGCGGAAGAGCCCAGACTGTGTGGGAAACGGCGGCTTGTTGCGCGGTTCGCCGCGATAGCCTTCAATCGAGTTGAAGAGCGCGGTCTCCTCACCGCAGATATATGCGCCGGCACCCCGGCGAATTTCAATGTCGAATTGCAGGCCGCTATCCAGGATGTTGTCACCGAGAAACCCGTTTTCCCTGGCTGACTGGATCGCTTGTTGCATGCGCTTGGAGGCAAGCGGATATTCGCCACGCAGGTAAACATAGCCTTGGCGCGCGCCGGTAACAAATCCGCCAATCGTCATACCCTCGAGTACGGCGAAGGGATCGCCTTCCATGAGGATGCGGTCTTTGAAAGTCCCAGGCTCGGATTCGTCGGCATTGCAGATGATGTAGTGCTTGCGGTCAGGGTTTTGGTGGAATGCATGTCTCTGTAGGAAAAGCGCCTCCCATTTCCTGGCGATGGGAAATGCGGCGCCGCCACGGCCCAGCAGTTTTGAAGCGGAGAGTTCACGCAACGTGCCTTCAGGGCCAAGCGCCAGGGCTCTGCGCAGACCCTCGTAGCCGCCTACCCGTTGATATGCTTCCACGGTCGCAGCCCCACCTTGGCCAATGCGATGAAGGAGTCGCAAAGGCGAGGGTTCACTGTTTGACGCTGCCTGGGGAACGCTGATCTGAACGTTGAGCAGGTCTGGCTCGGCGGGAAGTCGACCCTGGACAGCAGCGTTTACCAAAGACCGTACGGCTTCCGCCGACGCAGGCGCCAACACTCGTTCCTGAGATTTGTTCCCTGCCGAGGTGATCAGCGCGGCAGGAGCACGCTCGCACAAACCCAAACACTGGCTGCGAAACCAAATGGCGCGTCCGCCGGAGCAACGGGAACCCGCTGGACCAAGCGTTCCTTCCAGTTCGGCACAAAGTTTGTCCGAGCCACGTGTGCCGCACGCAATGTCATCACAGACGTGGGCTACTATCTGAGGCCGGGGCTGGAGCGAAAACATTCCGTAGAAAGACGCGACACCATAAAGTTCGGCGGGGGCAACATCCAACCGCAACGCGACATAGTTGATAGCGCCGGGGCTAATCCAGCCGATACGGTTCTGGATGGCATGGAGCACCGGCAGCAGACGGTGCCGCTTTCCAAGGGCGTCACTGTTCGAAGCCGCGCGCGTTTCGCCGGATTGCCGGTGGCCACCTTGCCAGCCTGATTCGGGCGCGCCCAGATCCGAGTCAACGGCAGCTCGTTCTTCTGTGGTCTCTTGCGCGCCGGTGAGATGAAGGTCCAATAAAGTCCTCTTATACTTTTTCAATCCGGATAGCGGTCGCCTTGAACTCTGCAGTCCCGGATTTTGGGTCCACAGCGTCAATTGTCAGGTCGTTGGTCGCGACCTGATCGTGAGCGTGGACTGATAAGAACGCGAGCCCCGGACGCAATCCCGAATCAACGCGCACCGGCGCCACGAGTGAGCCACGCCGCGACGTCACGCGGACCTTTCCACCCTCTTCCAACCTGTATTGCTGAGCGTCTTCAGGAGAAACATCCAGGGTTTCTTTCCGCCGGAGCGGTGATGAATATTGTCTGGTCTGCACGCCGGTATTGTAATCATCGAGCCGGCGGCCGGTGGTCAGGCGAATGGGATATTGCTCGTCAAGCTGGTCCACTGGCGGCTCGAATTCCACCACGCTAAACGGTGCGCGCGGGCCAATCAGGGGGTCACTCCACAGCCGTCCGTGGAGAAACATTTCTCCAGGGTGCGACTCGTCATAACACGGCCACTGAATGCCGTCCATTTCTTCCAAACGAGCGTAACTCATGCCGGCGTGCATCGGGCTTAGCAGGCGCAGCTCGTTCCAAATAGCTTCGGGATCGGGCGTGCCCCAGTCGTGGCCGAGCCGGCTTGCGAGATGGAAAATGATCTCAAGATCGTCGCGAACTCCAGCTGGAGGTGGCACGGTGCGGCGCACACGCTGCACTCGACGTTCGCTCGAAGTCACGGTGCCTTCGCTTTCAAAGGCGCCAGCCGCGGCGGGGAGCACAACGTCGGCCAGTTCAGCGGTCTTGGTATAGAAAAGATCCTGCACCAGAAGGAATTCCAGCCCGCCCAACCGCTGCAGAGCGCGATTCCGGTCGGCCTCAGAGTCAGCGGGATTTTCACCCAACACGTAGAGTGTGGTGAGGTGGCCGTGATCCATCGCCTCGAACATATCGCTCAGGTGCCAGCCGCGTTTGGGCTGGATCTTCACACCCCACGCCTTCTCAAACTTGACACGCAAGCTGTCGTTCTCAACATGCTGAAAACCCGTAAGGCGGTCAGGAATGGCGCCCATATCTCCGCCGCCCTGGACGTTGTTCTGCCCGCGCAAGGGATTAACGCCACTGCCATAGCGGCCCACATGGCCAGTGAGCAGCGCAAGATTGATGAGGGCAACCACGTTGTCCACGGCGTTGTGATGTTCCGTGATGCCCAGAGTCCAACATATCTGGGCGCGCGGAGCGCTGGCGTATGCGTGGGCCATCCTGCGGATCGCTTCAGCGGGCACGCCCGTCTCACGCTCAGCCCGCGCAAGCGTGTATTTCTCAACGTGCTTCTTGTAGGCTTCAAACCCGCTAGTGGCGTGGCGGATAAACTCTTGGTTAGCCAGCCCGGCGGCTATGATTTCGCGGCCCACGGCATTGGCGAGCGAAATGTCAGACCCCACGTCCAGACCCAGCCAGACATGGGCCCAGCGCGCGGAGCTGGTGCGCCGTGGGTCCACCACATAAAGTTCAGCGCCGTTGTGTATGCCCTTTGTCAGATGATGAAAGAAAATCGGGTGCGTTTCCCGGGCGTTCGATCCCCACAGCAGGATCACGTTCGTGTCTTCAATTTCACGATACGAGCTGGTTCCGCCGCCCGCTCCGAATACCGCCGCCAGACCGGCGACGCTGGGGGCATGTCAAGTCCGGTTACAGCTGTCAATGTTGTTGGTGCCCATGACGCTGCGAACGAATTTTTGCGCCGCATAGTTCAGTTCGTTCGTAGTCTTGGAACAACTGAACATGCCAAAGTTCCGCGGATCGTTTTTCTCGATGGACTTGCGGAACGCCGCAGCCACGCGGTCCATGGCTTCATCCCAGGTGACGGGACGATGCGAACCGTTCTCGCGCACCAACGGTTGGGTCAGGCGGGCTGTCATTGGTTGAGGCATAGGTTCCCCGGAAATAGACGATGAGAGAATCGTAGCACTTTTTGATCTGGAGTCCGTCTCGCCGGTCGGCGATTACACCATCCATTTTAGAACGTTTCCTGCCGGCCATTTACGCGATAGCTTAAATCTTCTAATCTGAATTCTCTCCATGCCGGACTTTGCTGAACTCGCTCGCATTTCCAAAGCTAAAGTTGTGGACACCGCTGGGTTGGCTGCCGCGCTCAAACGCGACCTGCGGGGCGAAGTACGTTTCGATGACGGCAGCCGCGCACTCTACGCCACCGACGGATCAAACTACCGCCAGGTCCCGATCGGGGTGGTTCTGCCTCGCGATGTGGATGACGTTGTTGCTGCGATCGCAGTGGCACGTGAGTTCAGTGCGCCTATCCTGTGCCGTGGCGGCGGAACTTCGCTTGCCGGGCAGTGCTGCAACGTCGCTGTGGTGCTCGACTTCTCGAAGTACATGGCGAAGATTCTGCAAGTTGATCCCGCCCGTCGCATCGCCAGAGTGCAGCCTGGCGTGGTCCTCGACAACCTGCGTAACGCGGCTGAGAAGCATCGCCTGACCTTCGGGCCTGATCCTGCGACTCATGATCGCTGCACCCTCGGAGGCATGATCGGTAATAACTCTTGCGGCGTGCATTCGGTGATGGCGGGGAAGACCGATGACAACGTCGAAGAACTGGAAATTCTGACTTACGACGGCCTGCGGATGCGAGTCGGCCAGACATCCGATGAGGAACTGGAACGAATCATTCGCGAAGGCGGCCGGCGGGGTGAGATCTACGGGGGTCTTAAGAGGCTACGTGATCGCTATGGGGATATGGTTCGCCAGCGCTATCCCAATATTCCAAGGCGAGTCTCGGGATACAACCTGAATTGGCTTCTTCCGGAGAACGGTTTTCACGTCGCCCGGGCATTGGTGGGGTCGGAAGGGACGTGCGTCACGGTACTCGAAGCATCTTGTCGATTGGTGGAAAGTCCGCCCGAACGGGTGTTGCTGGTTCTGGCCTACGCAGACATCTTTCAATGCGCCGATCGCGTGCCGGAAATCATGGCCCACGGTCCCATCGGACTCGAAGGCGTGGATCACCTGCTGGTCGAATACACGCGGCGTAAGGGGATCAACTCCGAAGGTCTTGCGTTACTTCCGCAGGGCGGAGGCTGGTTGCTGGCGGAGTTCGGTGCTGCCACGCAGGCGGAGGCGGAATCGCAAGCGCAGAAATTGGTGCAGGTGCTGGCACGAAGTTCAACTCCACCGCAGGTGCGTTTGTTCAACGACAAACAGCAGATAAAACGGGTTTGGGAGGTGCGGGAATCCGCTCTGGGCGCGACATCCCACGTTCCCGGCGAACCGCTGGAGTGGGAAGGCTGGGAAGATGCGGCGGTGACACCCGAGAAACTTGGAAGCTATTTACGTGACCTCAGCAAACTGCTGGCCGATTATGGCTATCACAGTGCCATGTACGGGCACTTTGGGCACGCTTGTGTACACATGCGCATCAATTTCGATTTGCAGTCGGTCACAGGCATTGCCAACTATCGCAAGTTTGTCGAAGAAGCTGCGGATCTGGTCGTCGGCTACGGCGGTTCGCTGTCCGGTGAGCATGGCGATGGGCATTCGCGGGCGGAGCTGTGGCCCCGCATGTTTGGTCCTGAACTGATGCAAGCCTTTCGAGAGTTCAAGGCGCTGTGGGATCCGGAGTGGAAAATGAATCCGGGGAAGTTGGTGGAACCTTACAAATTGGATGAGCACCTGAGGTTGGGCGCTGAATACCGTCCATGGGAGCCACAGACACATTTCCAGTTTCCGGAAGACCACGGCAGTCTGGCCAGTTCCACCTTGCGCTGCGTGGGAGTGGGAAAATGCAGGCGCTACGACGGTGGCGTTATGTGCCCGAGTTTCAGAGTGACCGGAGAGGAGCGGCACTCCACTCGCGGGCGGGCCCACTTGCTGTGGGAGATGACCAAGGGCGAGGTGATTCGCGACGGCTGGCGCGATGAACATGTGAAAGAGTCGCTGGACTTGTGCCTCGCGTGCAAAGGGTGCAAGAGCGATTGTCCGGTCGGCGTGGATGTGGCCACCTACAAGGCGGAGTTTCTTTCGCACTATTACCAAGGAAGGCTGCGTCCGCGCAGCGGGTATGCGTTCGGGAACATTGCTACCTGGGCGAGACTGGCTTCGCTTGCGCCCAGTTTGGCGAATCTGACGACGCAAACGCCCCTGCTGCGAGACCTCTCGAAGTTTGTGGCGGGAATTCCGCGGCAGCGGAGTATCCCGACCTTTGCTAGAGAAACTTTTCGTGCGTGGTTTCGCCGCCGGCCGCCGCGAAATCTCGATGCAGCGCCAGTGCTGCTCTGGCCGGATACCTTCAATAACTACTTCCTGCCCGAGACCGGCAAAGCCGCGGTTGAAGTGCTGGAAGCTGCGGCCTTTCGCGTGCTCCTCCCCAAAGCGGGCCTCTGCTGCGGGCGGCCACTCTACGACTGGGGTATGCTGGAGCGCGCGAAGCGTTTGCTCTTGGCCATTCTGGACGCGCTCGCACCGGAGATCGAGAAGGGAACTCCGCTGGTGGTTCTCGAACCGAGTTGCGCGGCGGTGTTCCGGGATGAGCTTACCAACTTGTTTCCTCATGATGCTCGGGCACAGGGGTTGTCGCGGCAGACGTTATTGCTGAGCGAATTTCTCACACAAAGGGCAACGAATTTCCGGCTTCCGCAGCTGCAAAGGCGGGCGCTGGTCCACGGACACTGCCATCACAAGTCGATCATGAAGATGACCGACGAAGAAGCCGTGCTGCGGGAAATGGGCATCGACTTCTATGCTCCGGCGCCGGGCTGCTGCGGCATGGCGGGATCTTTTGGCTTTGAAAAGGACAAATATGCGATCTCAATGGCCGTCGGCGAATTGGAACTGCTCCCGGCGGTACGGCGGGCTACGCCGGATTCGCTCATCATCGCGGATGGGTTCAGTTGCCGAGAGCAGATCACCCAGAGCACCGGCCGGCGCACACTGCACCTGGCGGAGGTGATCCAGACGGGCTTGGGACGGAGTTAACTCGCTGATACTAAAAGACTAATTGATGTGTCGCCAAGACAGCCTGAATTCTGGGAGAATAGAGGGTCGGCAGGCATCGCGCCGCAACGCCTGAGACCAATATGATCTGGGACAACGAACCCGCCGTCGCGGTTACCGATCGCCAAGGCAGGGATGTGCCTAGCTCCCTCGCCACGCAATCGATCTCGGCTGACCCCGCCCTGCACGGCTCGGTGCTGGTGCTCATCCAGTTCGATGTCTGCGAAGAAATCCGCCTGGACCAATTGCAGCAGATTTTCGGCGCCCGGACCCTGGAACATCCCACACTCAAACATCAGGCGCCAGGCTACGTTCGGTACGAGCGACCTCCGGTGGTAGAGCCGATTGAGCCTCTGGTGCTCGAAAGCGGCGAGAGACTTGAAGGCCAGATCAAATACTACGACTATGGCGTGGTGAGTGTGGTGCTGGAGCTGCCGTTTTCCGGCGATTGGGACACGCTGATTCGTCGCGGCAGTCGCTGGGTCTGGGACGTGGATTTTTCGGCGCATGCTTCCCGCATCGCGCGCCAGAAGCTGGAGCGTGCGGCGCCGGCGCTGGTGAAGCCCTACAAAGAATGGCTGAGCGAGGACTACTTTATTTTTCACGTCCGTGAAATGGCGGGATCGCCGTCGGCTGACGAGCTTTGCAAAACGCAGGGCCCCCACATTGCCCAGATCGTGCGCGGCGAGACAGGACAGCTTTCCGATGGCGAACGCAACGAGATTCTGCAATCGCGGATTTCGTACTATCCCAACGATTTGGCGGTGATCGGCTGGAATGCCGCATTTCTTTACGATACGGAAGCCGGGGCGGAAACGGCGATTCAGCTGCTGGAGTATGCCAACTCGCAGCTGCTGGAATTCCGCCATTACGATGAATTGCTCACCCGTGAGCTGGCGATCGTTTACGCATCTCTCGATGAAGGGACCGGAATTTTGGCGCGTTGGCGGTTGGCCCGGGCCGCCACCAAACTGCATACCGTACTGCTCGACGTCAACGAGCTCACCGAGCATGCCGACAATGCCATCAAGTTCCTGAGTGACATGTTCTCGGCCCGTTTGTACAAGTTGGCAGCCGCCAAAGTTGGAGTGCCAGACTACAAAGACCTGGTCACGCAGAAAGTGCAAACTGCCGAGCAGCTTTATCGTTTCATGGTTGACCAGTTCAACCAGAGCCGGGCGTTCTTCCTGGAATTGACAGTGGTCATCATTCTGGTGATTGAGTTGATATATTTCTTCCGCGGCAAACCGCTGTGATGAAGTGCAGTTTTCAGTAGTCAGTTTCCGGTTCTCAATTGCCTTCCTAGCTATTTGCGCGGTCGCCGTTCTATCCTGAATCGAATGCGAGGGCTAAAGGGAAAGCGTGTGCTCATTACGGGCGGCGCCAGCGGCATTGGCGCGGCGACGGCCAAGCGGTTTCTGGAGGAAGGTTCGGCGGTCTGCGTACTCGACAGCGATGCCGACGCGCGAGCGCAGATTCACAAGCAGCTTCCGGACCTATTGGAGGCATTGGGCGCCGACGTGTCTGTTCTCGAACAGGTCCAGTCGGCTTTCACGGAGGCCGCGCGGATCATGGGCGGCGTCGATGTGCTGATCAACAATGCCGGCATTAGCATTCGCCACAACTTCCTCGATATCACTCCTGCAGAATGGGACAAAGTCATCGCCGTGAACCTAACCGGTGTGTTCTATGTGGCGCAGACGGCCGCGCGACACATGTGGGAGCGCGGTAGCGGAGTGATTTTGCAGACTGCGTCTACCAACGGAGTCATGGGATATCCCTACTACGCCGACTACAATGCGACCAAGGCCGGAGTAATTGAGCTGACCCGGTCCATGGCACTAGAGTTAGCGCCCAAAGTGCGGGTGTGTGCGGTGGCGCCGGGATACGTGCTTACGCCGATGCAACGCGCCGAGTATACCGATGCGATGCTGGACGAGGTGAATGGCAAGATTCCATTGCGGAGGCACGCTACGCCGGAAGAGATTGCGGCGCTGTTCGCATTCCTGGCCTCGGATGACGCGGCCTACATGACCGGCCACGTGTACACCGCCGACGGGGGCGAGACCGCTGGTGGGTTGGCGAGCTGGTGATGCCGATTTCCGAATGACCACAGATCCGACTTCCAAAGGGGCGCTTGCTGGCAAAGTTGCGCTGATTACCGGCGGCGCCTCAGGCATTGGCCGTGCCAGCGCCCTGCTGTTTGCGCAATCGGGCGCGGCGGTGTCCGTAGTGGATCTGAACCAGCGAGCAGGGGAAACGGTGGTTCAAGAAATTGTTCGCAAGGGCGGAAAAGCGATCTTCGAGCGCGCTGACGTGACTCGATCCGATGAGTGTGAGCGGGCGGTTCGGCGGACGGTCAGCGAGCTTGGCGGAATTCATGTGCTGTTTAACAATGCCGGTATCATCCGGCGGGCGTCCGTGGTTGAGTTAAATGAGGAAGATTGGGACCGGGTCATGGCGGTGAATGTGAAATCGATGTTTCTGATTTCCCGGCTGGTGGTTCCAATCATGGCGGCGAGCGGTGGCGGGACGATCATCAATATGGCGTCAGGCTGGGGACTCGGGGGAGGGCCGCGAGCCGCGGTATATTGTGCTTCGAAAGGTGCAGTGGTGTTGCTGACCAAGGCGATGGCGTTGGACCATGGACCGCAGAATATTCGTGTGAACTGCATTTGCCCCGGCGACACCGATACCGGCATGCTGCGGCAAGAGGCGCAGCAACTAGGTGAGCGCGAGGATCGTTTTCTGGCAGAGTCGGCGCACCGGCCGCTGGGACGCGTCGGGAAGCCGGAGGAGATCGCCCAGGCAGCCCTGTATCTGGCGAGCGAGGCGGCGTCATTCGTGACCGGAACGGCTTTGGTGGTGGATGGCGGAGGATTGGCGGGATCGGCGTAATCACATGCAGACGACGATAAACCGCGAGCGTACGCGCTCGCAAGAGTGGTTCAAGCGCGCCCAAGCATCGCTGGTGGAAGGCGTGAACTCGCCCTCCCGCGGTAATGCCGTGTACAGCGGCGGATCCACTTTTCTCGAGCGGGGCCTGGGCGCGCACGTGTGGGATGCGGACGGCAACGAGTACATCGATTTTATGATGTCGTTTGGGGCGCTGATTCAGGGGCATGCGCATCCCAAGCTGGTATCGGTGGCGTCCGAGACAATGGCGCAAGGCTCGCACTTTGCGACGGCGACATCGGCAGAAGTAGAAGCGGCGGAACGGTTCCTGCGCATGGTGCCATCGGCCGAAGTTGTACGCTTCACCAACACCGGCAGCGAGGCCACCATGCTCGCATTGCGTCTGGCGCGGGCACACACCAATCGCACAAAGTTCTTGAAGTTTGAGGGGCACTATCACGGCTGGTACGATCCCTATCTTCTGAATGCCCACAGCCATCCGCCTGGGGAGTTGGGCACGCCTGAAGATCCAACTCGCATCACGGATTCGGAAGGAATTCCACCACCAACGTTCGACGATGTAGTGCTGGCGCCGTGGAACGATGTTGCAGTACTTGAGCGGATCATGAAGCGACATGGTCACGAACTGGCTGCTGTCATCACCGAGCCGATCATGGCCAACATGGGTTGCATCTTACCGCGAGATGGCTACCTGCAGCGCTTGCGAGAACTGACGCATGAGCATGGTGCGCTGCTCATTCTGGACGAAGTAGTCACTGGCTTTCGCTATGCACCGGGGGGATGCCAGGAGTATTACGGTATGCGACCCGACCTCAGCACATTCGGCAAGGCACTGGGCGCCGGGTTCCCGGTAGGCGCGGTTGCCGGGCCGAGGGCGATTCTTGATCGCATGCGTTGGGGAGCGAACATGGTCCTGCACTATGGGACCTTTAATGGGCACCGCTTGACCATGAAGGTGGTGGCGGCGAATCTGGACCTGTTGTCTGGCGATGGGACTTATCGCAGCTTGCACGCCATCGGTGATGCCGCGATCGCGGGCCTAGGTGACGTATTTCGACGCCGCAAGGTCAAGGCCATCGTGCAGGGATTCGGGCCGATGTTTCAGATCTACTTCACGCAACACGATGCTATCCACAGCTATCGCGACTATTGCGCGCACGTGGACACCCTGCGCTATTCGCAGTTTGTTCATCGGCTGCTCGATCATGGCATCTACATGACGCCATCCAACGGGCTGCACTGGATCATTTCGACGGCGCACACGGAGGCCGATATCGAGAAGCTTCTGGAAGCGGCGGACCAGGCTTGCGGAGAGATGCCATGAAGGCGACGGTTTTTCTTGGAGGCGGGCGCATTACTAGCGCGCTGGTATCGGGCTTGCGGCTGGCGAAGTACGCCCCACAAGTTGTCGTGTATGACCGCCACCCGCAGAAGCTACGGCAGTTGAGAAGGCTTTATGGTGTGGTCACCGAGCATAATCTCTGTCGTGCGGTCGAACAGGCCAGGATCTTGATGATTGCCGTTCGCCCAGGTTCAGTTGGCGGTTTGTTGCGTGAAATCGGAAGAGTGGATCGCCCCCTCACTGCCGTGAGCCTGGCGGCAGGGGTTCCGTTCGCGAATCTACGAACCGGGCTGGGTCTCCGAGTGCGCTGGGCACGGGCCATGCCAAGCCCCGCCAGCCGTAGTGGACGAGGACTTGCAGCGCTGGCATTTGACCGTGGTTTTCCTTCAGCGGTGAAAGGAGAACTGAAGAGCTTGTTCGCCAAGTTTGGACACGTCGTCGAGATCCCCGAGCAACAATTCGACGCTTTCACGGCCACGCACTCGTCGAGTCACGGATACCATGCCCTCGCGACCCTGGCGGGTGAAGCTGTAAAGCTGGGGTTAGGCCGCGGAACGGCGTTAACCGCGGCCGCCCATGCCCTTGCCGATGGGATTGTGGCTTGGCGGGAAGGTTCAATCAGCCTGGAAGCTTTGCTCGACGAGGCAGCCACACCGGGAGGGATCGCGGCGGCGACGCTGAAAGCGGCGGACCGCACTGGCTACCAGCGCGCGGTGGCGGCAGGGCTGGCCGCGGGAATGAAGCGGGCCCGCAAGAACGCCAAGCTAGCCTAACCGGACAATCCGCCTGGGACCCACCCAAGCGCGCAGTTACTTCCGTCATCCTTCGCACGCCCCGAGGCGGCTGCGAGAAACCCTCCAAGCCGTAGAATTTCAGAGGGAAACATGGAATCAGGTCCAACCACCTACGAAGCAATGAGACGGAGCACGCGGCTGCGCGCACAGATTCCTCTCCGCATCGTGAGCCTGGATGCGGGAGTCAGCCTCAGCGAGCACTGCCAGACGGTGGTGGTGAACTGCGAAGGCTGTGGAGTGCGTCTGCCGCGAGCCGTCGATGTAGGGTTGAAGGTTTCGATCGAAGATTTGCCGGGGGGACTTAGCGTCCGGGCCCGGGTTACGAGTTGTGTTGCGCTGGGCAAGGATTGGCTGGTGGGAATCGAGTTGGAGCATCGGGGTAACGTCTGGTCGATTCAGCCCGCCCCTGCCGACTGGACGACCGGGCCTGCGCCAGCGGCAGCAACCATCTCCGCTCCCCAGAAAAAGGGCGAGTGGCCTTACGCGTTGTTCTCAGGCAAGGGCGAAGCCCACCCCGGCCGCAAGTAAAGATCTTTCCTGGAAGAGTACATCTGAGATTCCTACGTGATAGGACCTAAGCTTTAGAGGCGCGCTCGGCGTTTAGCATCTTGAGGTAGCGGTTGTCATAGAGCACAGTGCTGTTCTGGACGAACTCCAGAATGCGATGCATCTTATCTTTGTCCTCACGGTTCAATTCCTTGAACTGCACTGCGAGCCCCATCCCCGGGTCAATTCGGGCAACCGTGCCGGTGGCGTGGAGCTGGCCATCGTCGACGGAAAAGATCAATTTCAGCTCCGTGCCCGGCGAGACGATGTTGCTGGTCTCGACGTAGCAGCCGCCCAAGCCAATGTCGGTCAAATTCGCGAAGAGTGGGCCGCTGACGGTGTCAGGATGGACTTCGATAGTGACGCGGCATTTCAGCCGGGCATGCTGGCGACGGTTTTTGTGGGAAGGGTGGCGTTGCTTCTCCATGTACATTCGGCGATCAGCCTCAGCCAGAAGTTCTTCCGCATCCTTGCCGTCGTCAGGGTACACCGCTTGTCCGACGCTCAACGACAGAATGTCTTCAGCACAGACTTCCACTCCCGCCTGCTTGGCCAGTTCGCGAAGCTGATCGGCTTTCTTGGCCGCCGAGTCTGTGGGCAAGCCGGGAGCGACTACCACAAATTCGTCTCCGCCCATGCGGGCCACGTAATCGTATTCACGACAGCTTTCTTTGAGGGCCTGGGCAAACAAGCGCAAGACCCGGTTCCCCTCCAGGTGTCCGAAACGGTCGTTGATCTGCTTGAAGCCGTCCATGTCACCGACCATGACGACCAGGGAGGTAGAATCGCGCTTGCAGCGGGCCAACTCCCGGTCGAGTTGCAAGAACAATGACCGGGCATTGGGAAGTCCAGTGAGATAGTCGGTGGTAGCGGAGCTTTCTGCCTGCTGATATTTCACCGCATTTTCAATGGCCAGCGCCATCTTGGAACTGATCGCCAGCAGGATGCGCAGGTGATCCGAGGTGAAGGCATCACGCTCTCCGCGGTAAAGAGCGAGCACACCGATGACCCCCGTCACACCCTCCAGCGGAATTGCCAGGGCCGAGCGCAGAGTGCTGAACTTACTGGGGTCGTTCAGGTAGCCTGGCTCAACCGAAGGGTTGCCGTTGACGATTGGCTTTTTATTCTGGGCCACCCATCCGGAGAGGCCTTGTCCCACCGGAATTCGCAACGAGGAGAAGAGGCGGAAGTTGTCACCGTTTACATATTCGGGGATCAGTTCGCCACCACGTTGCAGGTAGATCGCGATGGCATCGTAGGGCACCAGCAATCGAAGTTTCACGGAGAAGACCGAAAGCGTTTCTTTCAAACTGAGCGAGGCGCCCAGGTCCTGGCTGAGCTCGAACAGGGCATGTGCTTCCTGACGGGCCGCTGCAATTGAAGAAAGAAATGTCGTTTCCCGCCCGGGAGCATCTTTCACGGTCGCGTCCTCGAAGCCCGCCGCCGGGGCCAAACCCCGTTGAATCTTCACATCTGTCGAAAGGGGCGTGTCTTCCTCCCTTTCCTTGGCAAATTGAGCGTGGACCCGTTTCTCCAGTTGCCGGTAGCGTTTCTGCAAAACGTTCACCACCTGCGGATCAAAAGATTTCCCCGACTCGGCAGCCAGCCGCCCCATGGCCTCTTCCAGCGGCAGCGCGCGGCGGTACTGGCGGTCCGAGGCCAACGCGTCCAGGTAGTCCACGGCGGAGAGGATGCGAGCGCCAATCGGAATCTCGGTACTCCGCAAGCCGAAGGGGTAGCCCGAACCATCCCATTTCTCGTGGTGCGCCCGAACAATGGGCACGACCGGATACGGGAAGCGCACCCGCTGGAGGATCTCGGCGCCGACCACGGGATGGATCTTCATCTTCTCGAACTCTTCGGGAGTAAGCCGCCCCGGTTTCGAGATGATATGTTCCGGGATGGCGAGCTTGCCAATGTCATGCAGAAGAGCGGCGGCGTGCAGCGCTTCCATGTCGCCGCCGGTGATGCCCAACTCTTTTGCCACTTCGATAGCGTAGATCCTCACACGCTGTAAATGGTCGTGAGTAGTGTGGTCTTTGGCCTCGATGGCCAGCGCCAACGCTTCGATGGTCCGCAAGTGAAGGTTGGCCATTTCTTCTACGTGCCGTTTTTCATTGTCCAGCTTGCCCAGATACAGACTGTAGGAGCGATAAATCAGATAGATGACGGGCACGACCAGCAGCGAGTTTTCCCAGTTGAAGGCGTTGTCGAACCAGCCAATTGCTCCGGCGATTCCAGCACCTACCAAGTAGTACGGGAATGACCAGAAATAGCATTCCACCAGAATCTTGCGCAGCGACTTCCTCTCGGTGAACGAAATGACAGTGGCAATTGAGCCGGTGTTGGCCACGAAGTAAACCGAGGCAGCGATGCCCAGCGCCAAAGCCTGGCTGGTAACCAGTCCACGGGACAGGGAGAGGTCATAGGCGCCGTAGGCCAGGGCCGTGGAAACCGCGCTGGCGCAGATGTTGAAAGTCACTTGAATCGCGCTGGGCCGGTCCGGGTAAAGACACTGCACCAGGATGGAGGCACAGCCCAAGATCAACGTTTCCGAGACACTGAGTTGCAGGATGCCAAGCAGAATGAACAGGAAATTGACTGACATTGTGCCCGTGATTCCGGGCAAATTGACCTTGAGGCGCGAGGCCAAGACCGCGATCCCCAGATAACAGATGAACTCCGCAATGTTTTTGCTGCTTTGGTGAATGGCCCCGTAGAGCAGGACAGCCGTGCCGAGAACGGTCACCAAGCCGATGAAGGCTTTGGCGCTGGAGTCTAGATCCCTCCACGACTGAGTTTGGCCAGCCAATTCGCTTCCCATAACGATTGACCCGGCTCCGACTGCGCACACGCCGGGGAACTCCTAGAATTAGCACCTAATTCGAGCAGGAACAACGATTTGCAGCCATTGAGGAAAACTTCGGTAATTGTGGGTTGGGTACTTGTGGCGGCGATCCGAGCGATGGCCGGTGTGTGCTAGATTAGGCCCAGCGGGCCCTTAGCTCAGCGGTTAGAGCAGTGGACTCATAATCCATTGGTCCCAGGTTCAAATCCTGGAGGGCCCACCAATTGCCCTTTTCCTTCAGTCGGATATGAGGCGGTGAGGGCGAGACGGAGCTTTGTCGGGAACCGTTTCCTCTTTGGCGTCTAGCCGGTCGTTGATTGCTTTTATCAGGGCCAGTAGCTTTTGGGGATCTTGCTCACCCGACGCCAGCCTGCACAATTCCATCCATCTATTGTTTTTCACAATAGGCCTGATTTCCTTAGTGGAGAAATACCCCGAGGAACCGGGGTTGGCCTCTAACGTTGTCGAAGTGGGGCGCTGACGAGAGAAGCGAGTCATAGCGCCCCAGCTCCCAGGAGAGAGCCGCAGTGCGGGACTGTCCCGGCCCGACTGCTTGGCCTTCCCCCACAGGACAACTTGGGCGAGGCTAGGACAGAAAGATGGGGTCGAGAACTGGCAAAACTGACAGCAGCCTCGCTGAGGTCTTCGCGCCCCACAGCCCGAAATGAGAAATCGAGATAGATTGATGGTGCTATGGCGATTTATCAACCGTCAGCTAGGTGAGGGCGTTTTCGCTCGCCGCGGGATTTTGCATCGGCCCACTGGTTGAGAGGCGGCGAATGCAGGCGTAGACGGCGACAGCGACACCGAGCAAGGCGGTCACTGGCCACGTATGCCAGTGAAATCCCGGTGCTGGTTGAACCTTAAACGTGTCCGCGTGCGAGTACCTGGGCAAAGGGGACTGGAGCAACAAAGAAGCAATAGAGCGGCAAACAGAGCAGCGTTGAGGCAAGTCCAATTGCGGGCGGAAACTCGCCGGAACAAAAAATGTCAGGACAAGAGCCAGGACGAAAAGAAGAGTTCCGATGTCTGCCATCGATTCGCCCCTGATTTTCTGGCAGATGATCTCGCACTGCCGCATCGTCGAGAAGGTGCGCGGCATAGGTGTCGTTTTCAAGACCGAGGATACCGGGCCAGGTCGTTTCCTTAGCAGTCGTGGCACGCTATTGCGCCGAGGCATATAATGTTTTCGCTCGCAGAAGGAGGACTTCGTGAAAGACTCTTCTGGGCGCTCCCGTACTCCCTCGGCCCTGTCTCCTGCACTCAGTCAACGCCTCAATTTGTATGCCCTGACGGCGAGTGCGGCCGGCGTCAGTTTGCTGGCATTGGCGCAGCCTTCCGAAGCTGAAGTCGTTTATACAAAAACCCACAATGTAATCGGGACCAACGGGATCTATGCTCTAGACCTCAATCACGACGGCACCATTGACTTTCTCATTCAAGAGCGTGGATTTATCTTTTCTTCGAGCGGGTACAATGGGCTTCGCGCGAAGGAGGCGTTTGGCAACGCCGTCGAAGGGAGTAACGGTCTCGCTGCCGCCCTCAGCCAGGGCGCACGCATCGGCTCAGGCCAGCAATTTATCGGCAGCACCAGTTCCCGCGGCGAGGCAATGTTCAATGTTGCTTGTAGCGTCGAATCAGGCTGCTCGACAGCCGGTAAATGGAGGAACGTCAGAAATCGCTACCTCGGGCTGAGGTTTCTTATTGACGGAAAAACTCACTACGGGTGGGCACGGCTCAGCGACGAAGTACAAGGGCACAAAATCACGGCTGTCCTGACTGGCTACGCTTACGAAACCATCCCCGGCCGGGCAATCTATGCCGGTCAGACTCATGGCGAGGCTTCAGACGCTGTACAGTCTGAGCCTCCCAGTCCCATTGCTCCAAGCTCCAAATCACCGCAAACTATGCAACCTACATCCCTGGGGCGGCTGGCGCTAGGTGCCAGCGGAGTCTTGCTTTCGAGGAGGCAATGAACATGATGAGACTACGGGCCCAGGATTCGGCATCGCGGATGTGGCAGTGTGCAGTCAGCAGCCTGTTCATCTTGCTTCTAGGCTCAATTCAACTCGCGCAGGCGCAGACCTTCACCGTGTTGTATACGTTCGCTGGCAAAGGAGACGGGAAATATCCTGAGGCCCGTTTGTTGCCTAATAAGGCGGATGGCTTCTATAGCACAACCTTCAATGGCGGCTCTTTTGACTACGGAACCATCTTCGGGATCAGTGCTCAGGGTAAAGAAGCGGTCCTCCACAGTTTCTGGGGCGGGGACGGATCGGGGCCATGGGCCGCGTTGATTCAGGATAGTGCCGGGAATTTCTACGGCACTACCGATGACGGCGGAACTCTTGAGGGAGGCGCCTGTGTGCACGGCTGCGGAACCGTATTCAAACTGGACCCAGCCGGTAAGCTGACTGTGCTGCATGCCTTCACCGGCGGGACTGATGGGGGACAACCCGAGGCCAGCCTCGTTCAGGATGACGTGGGCAATCTCTATGGCACTACAACCGTAGGCGGCGATCTCAGCTGTGGGTACGGGATGGGGTGCGGAGTTGTTTTCAAGGTGGAGACAAATGGCAATGAGACTGTGCTCCACGCTTTCTCCGGTACACCCGACGGCTGGCGCCCCACCGAGCTAGTCTCTGACGGCAAGGGGAACTTCTACGGGACGACATGGTTCGGCGGGACCTTTGATTATGGGACGGTGTTCAAACTCGATGCGACCGGCACGGAAACAGTTTTATACAGTTTCGATGGGATCGCTGGCGGTGAGTATCCAAATGGGCCATTAGTGTCGGATGCTCAGGGCAACGTGTATGGCACAACCAATGGCGGCGGAGATTCGTCCTGCTACCTTTGCGGAGTTGTTTTTCGCCTCGATACGGCGGGCAATGAAACGGTCTTGCACACCTTTACCGGAGCCCCGAACGACGGAGCTTTTCCTTATGCAGGATTGATCCGAGACCGGTCAGGCAATCTCTACGGCACTACCTGGGCCGGTGGTTCGACGGGCTGTTTGGGGCTGGGCTGCGGAACAGTTTTCCGGGTCGACATGAACGGCAACGAAACTATACTTCATGGTTTCACGGGGGGGAGCGATGGCGGAGTTCCCAGAGAACGCCTCGTCATGGACCGCTCCGGGAGCCTCTTCGGCACCGCGCCTGAGGGTGGCGATCCTTCCTGTGGTGGCGGCGTTGACAGCGGTTGCGGCGTGGTCTTCAAGATAGCTCCGTAATTCTGCTTACCCCGACCCGTGGTTTCGCTTTTGTATAGGAAACTGTAGCGCCGGACAGCACGGTGTTATCCTAGTTGAACGATCCTCCCACGCGAGGCCACATCTTCCCATGTCCAATCCAAGTAGTCGTGAATCCCAAACTGTGAACGAACCTAGCGAGTCGTTCAAGGATCTTCTTTCCCAGTTTGAGCAGAGCAAATCGCGCAAGCCTGGGGAAGCAGGAAAAGGTCGCGAAGGCACGGTGATTGCCGTAACCGCGGATTCGGTCCTGGTCGACATCGGTTTCAAGACCGAGGGGATTCTGCCGCTGACAGTGTTTCACCGCGCCAAAGAAATGGTGAAGGCTGGCGACAAGCTGATGGTCTCGATTAAGGGCCGTGACCCAGAAGGCTACTACGACCTCACTCTCGGCAAGATTGAGCGGCCGACAGATTGGGCGTCGCTGAAGAAGGCGTTCGACGAGAAGACGACGATTGTGGGCACAGTGACGGGCGTGGTCAAAGGTGGCCTGAGCGTGGACGTGGGAGTGCGGGCATTCATGCCTGCCTCGCGCAGCGGTGTGCGCGACGCAGCCGAGATGGGGAAATTGGTGGAACAGGAGATCCGCTGCCGGATTACCAAGCTCGACGAGGCAGAGGAGGACTTGGTCGTAGACCGCCGCGTGATTGCAGAAGAGGAGGAGCGCGCGGGCAAAGAGCGCCGCTACTCGGAGGTCGAAGTCGGTGCCATAGTGCATGGCACGGTTCGCAGCCTGACCGATTACGGAGCCTTCGTCGATATTGGCGGTGTGGACGCACTGCTGCACGTCAGTGACATTTCCAGAAGCCGCGTGAGCAAGCCGGCGGACGTGCTCTCAGTGGGGCAAGAAATCGAAGTCAAGGTTTTGAAAATTGATGCCGAGAAGCGGCGCATTTCTGTCGGCATGAAGCAGCTTGAGCCGGATCCGTGGGATTCGGTGGCCAAGAAGTACCAGCCGGGCGAGCGGGCTCGGGGCGCGGTGACGCGTGTAATGGATTTCGGCGCGTTCGTAGAGTTGGAGCCGGGGATTGAAGGGTTGATCCACGTCTCTGAGATGTCGTGGGCGAAGAAGGTAAGGACGCCCAGCGACGTGGTTAAACCCGGTGACACCGTGGAAGCCGTGATTCTGGGCGTGAGCGCGAGTGAGCGCCGTGTCTCTTTGGGCCTGAAGCAGGCTTTTGGTGACCCGTGGGCCGATGTGGCGACGAAGTTTGCGGTGGGTTCGGCGATCGAAGGCCCGGTCACCAGCCTCACCAACTTCGGCGCTTTTGTGCAGCTTTCCGAAGGCATCGAGGGGATGATTCACGTCAGTGACATGAGCGCCGAGAAGCGGATCAATCATCCGCAGGACATGCTGAAGGTTGGGCAATCGGTGAAAGCGCAGGTGCTCGAAGTCGATACCGAGAAGCGACGGCTGAAGCTGGGGATGAAGCAACTGGTTCCGACCAGCATCGAGGAGTACATCGCCGAACGGCAGGAAGGCAACGTAGTCTCTGGCCGCGTGATGGAGGTTTCGGGCGTGCGCGTGCGCGTGGAACTGGGACTAGGCATCCAGGGCACGTGCCGAATTGCTGCCGCGGGTTCAGCGGAGGGACAGCCAGTTGCCGGATCGAAGGCAGATTTAGCATCGCTAAGTTCGATGTTGAATGCGCGCTGGAAGGGCGGTTCTGGAACCGGCGGAGCGAAGCCGGAAGGCATCCGCACGGGGCAGATTCGCAGTTTCCGAATTGCTAAGCTGGATCCAGGCGCTAAGAAGATTGAATTGGAGCTAGTCTGAATGAGCTCAGCCAGACAGGAATCCTGCGACCTCTACTCATCGGCCCGCTCTGGCCGTTAATCAAAACACCCGGGAGACTGCCAGTCCTTGCCACCAATTATCAACGCCCAGGGAATCACCAAATCGTTCGGAGCGAATCCGCTATTTCAAGGCGTTTCCTTTACCGTCTCCGAAGGCGATCGCATCGGGCTCATTGGTCCGAACGGTTCGGGAAAATCCACGCTTCTACGGATTCTGGCGGGTAGCGTAAGTCCCGACGACGGAAAATTGGCTGTCCGAAAACGGCTTAGGTTCAGCTTTGTGGAGCAGGACTCGACCTTTGAGTCCAGTTCCACCGTGCGATCAGTGATCGAAAAGTCGATGGAGCTCGCCGCAGTTCCGGAGTCGGAGCGTGGCACTCGTTGTGCAGAGACACTGGGTCGAGCTGGCTTCCAGGATCTTGAAACGGAAGCGGCCAAGTTGTCCGGAGGTTGGCAGAAACGCCTGGCGATTGTCCAGGCTCTGGTTCAGGGGCCTGATGTTCTGCTGTTGGATGAACCCACAAATCATTTAGACGTCCCCGGAATCGAATGGCTTGAAGCATTGCTTGCGGAGGCTGCATTCGCCTGCGTGGTAGTAAGTCATGACCGCTACTTCCTGGAAAACGTCGCGACCGAAATGGTTGAGCTCAGCCGCGTCTATCCGGATGGATCGCTTCGGGTCCGCGGAAATTACACTACATTCCTTGAGAAGAAGGAAGAATTTCTGCACGCGCAATCGAAGCGGCAGGAAGCCCTGGAAAACCTGGTTCACAACGAGATCGAGTGGTTGCGACGAGGGGCCAAAGCCCGGACGAGAAAGTCCAAGGCGCGAATCGGCAAGGCCAACGATTTGATGGGGGAACTCGCCGACTTGAATAACAGGACTCGGATAGCGACCGCGCAAGTGGATTTTTCGGCGAGCGATCGAAAGACCAAGCGGTTGATCGAGCTGGAGAATGTGTCTTATCAGATGGGAGATCGTACGCTCTTCGCAGATCTCAACTTCATCATCTCTGCCGGGCGCAGGGTTGGGTTGGTAGGCCCCAATGGCAGCGGCAAGACGACGCTACTGCGGCTGTTGCGCGGAGAGTTGACCGCAACCAGTGGAGAAATTCGCCGGGCCGAGTGGTTGCGTATTGTGTATTTCGATCAGAGCCGCGAACTCGACTCGAATGTCACCTTGCGGCGTGCGCTGGCGCCGGACGGGGATTCGGTCACTTATCAGGACCGGGTAATCCACGTGGCGTCGTGGGCGGCAAGATTTCTGTTCACCAGTGAGCAGCTCAATCAACCGGTCGAGCGGCTTTCCGGAGGCGAACGGGCGCGAGTTCTGATTGCTCAGCTAATGCTGCAACCTGCCGATGTTCTCCTGCTGGATGAGCCGACGAATGACCTGGACATTCCATCGCTGGAAATCCTTGAGGAAAGCCTGCTGGAGTTTCGCGGCTCGCTGGCGCTGGTCACGCATGACCGCTACATGCTGGATCGTGTATCGAGCATCGTGCTTGGCCTGGATGGAGCGGGCGGCGTGGGAAGTTTTGCCGATTACTCGCAATGGGAGGTCTGGCAGGAAGAGCGCAAGCAGCAGATGAAAGCAAGTGCGGGTCTTTCTCCGCGGGATCAGTCGTTTCCCGGTTCATCACCGCGGAAGAAAAAGAAGCTCTCTTACATGGAGGAGCGCGAATATGCCACCATTGAGCGACGCCTAGCCGATGCAGAACAATTATTGAAGGACAAGCGTGCCCAACTGGAGGATCCGGCGATTGCCAGCGACGGTCCCCGTCTTTTGACTGCACATACTGAGATGGAGGCGGCGCAAAGAGATTTAGAGACGATTTACTCGCGGTGGAGTGTGCTTGAAGAGAAGCAAGGATGAGCTTTCCTGGGCAATGAGCCGGCGGACCGGCATGAAGGCAATGATGTGAGATAATTTTCTCTGCTACTCTTCCGAGGTAACCATGCCTGAACACAGAGTTTTCTGCGCCAAGTTGCAAAAAGACTTGCCCGGCTTAGATGAGCCTCCGTTTGATACCGAACTGGGCAAACGGGTGTATGAGAACGTATCGCAGGAGGCCTGGGGCCAGTGGATGGAGTTTTGCAAGATGTTGCTAAACGAGTATCGCCTGAACCCGGCCCGCCGCGAGGACCAGGAAGCTATCGTGAAGCAGATGGAACAGTTCTTCTTTGGACAGGGGGCAACTCTGCCAAAGGAGTATGTTCCGCCCGCGCAGCATTAGGCAGGGTACTGGTTACCTTCGGTGCCACCCCATTAACCGAATTGTTATCTGCCATTCATCACCCTGTAACATGGTTGCACTAGAAATAGTGCATGGATGAAGGGTCCGTCCATGACACGCTGATACTTTCCGACCTGCACTTGGGGTCGGAATGCAGCCGTGCCCGTGAGGCCACGCGTCTCCTGAAAGAAAGCCGATTTCGGCGGCTCATTCTGCTAGGCGACATTTTCGCCAACCTGGACTTTCGCCGGCTCACCAAAGAGCAGTGGAAGTTTCTCGGCCAAATCCGCAAGCTCTCCAATCCCAAGCGCAATATAGAAGTGGTATGGGTGGAAGGCAATCATGACGAGGGATTGACCGACATTATGTCGGCCCTGGTCGGTGTGCAGGTGTACCAGGAATACGCGTGGGAGTACGGAGGCGTGCAGCATCTCGCCATTCACGGGCATCAATTCGACCGCTTCGTGGTGAACAATCTCCGGCTTAACCATTTCTGGACTGTCATCTATCTCAAGTTGCAGAGGTTCGATTTTAAGGGCAAGCCGGTAGCGCGCTTCATCGATCGTCTGAACACGCGCTGGCTCCGAATATCGTCGAAAGTGGCTTCCGGCGCACTGTTGCACGCCCGGTCGCGGGGAGCAGAACGTATATTTTGCGGGCACACGCACGAAGCCCTGCAACAGCAGCAGGACGGCGTCCAATACTACAACGCCGGCGGCTGGATCGATTCCCGGCAGACCTACATCACGGTTGGATCCGATGGCGTGCAGATTCACGAGTATCACGAGCGACCTGATGAGCATGAGTCCGGCAAGGAGCGAGGCGAAACCGATGACGCAATTGCCGAATTCACTGGTGAATCAGGGCTACCCGAAGATGCCGAATACGAGAATATTGGTGGCTGATGTGCGCACGACTGATCTTCACTGACTGGATATGAAACCTAACAAACCAGGTTCGGCGGGCCGGGAACGTGACGCGCGCTTGCGCAAGCTTACCATCGTCTTTCACCATGCTGGAGGAGGGCATCGCAGCACAGCCGATGCTCTGAAGATCGCGCTCGCATCTCAGAACTGTCCCTGGGAGGTCAGCCTCCTCAATATACAGGAGTTGCTTGCTCCGCTCGACGTGGCTCGCCGCGCCACCGGTCTGCACATCGAGGATGCCTACAATCTGATTCTGCGCAAGGGCTGGACCCGTTTCTCGCCGCAGTTACTGGTGCTTCTGCAGAGTACCATCCGTGTTTATCATTCGCGGGTCGTGAGACTGTTACGAGCTCATTGGGCGCAACACCCGGCGGATTTGATTCTTTCAGTGATTCCGCACTTCAATCGGCAAATGGCCCATAGCCTTCGAGGGAATGGAACGCGGACGCCATTCGTTACCCTGCTGACGGATTTAGCGGATTACCCGCCGCGCTTCTGGATCGAACCCGAGTCTGAGTTTATTATCGCGGGGAGCGAGCGGGCCAAGCAGCAGGCCCTGGAAATGGGGCATGCGGCCGATCGCATCTTTCAAACCTCAGGGATGGTATTGAAGCCTCGGTTCTACGCGAAGATTGCGGTGGATTCGGCTTCCGAGAGAAAGCGCCTTGGCCTCGACCCCGACCGTCCCACCGGGATCGTCCTGTTCGGAGGACATGGATCTCGGGTCATGGTGGATATCGCCAAGAGACTCGATCAGAGCAGGGCCGATGTCCAATTGATCATGATTTGCGGCCACAATCACAAGCTTGTCGCCGAGCTTAAGAGCCTGAAGACACGGAAGCCGATGCTGGTGGAGGGATTCACCTCGAATGTGGAACACTACATGGCACTGGCGGACTTCTTCATCGGGAAGCCGGGGCCGGGATCGATCAGCGAAGCGCTTCAATTTCGCTTGCCGGTAATTGTCGAGTGCAACGCGAGAACGCTACCCCAAGAACGGTATAACGCCGAGTGGGTCACCGAGATGGGTTACGGCATGGTGGTAAAGAGCTTCGGGGAGATTGCGACGAGCGTCGAGCGATTGCTGGAGCCTTCAACGTTTGAGAACTTCCGCCGCAAGGCCAGCACGTATTCGAATCGAGCATTGTCCGAAGTGCCGCTTATTCTGGAAGAATGCTTTAGGCGCAGTGCGAATTCACGAGGCGAAGAGCCGCAGTTAGGAAAGCTGCTGCCCGCAACTGTGTAGTCAACCCCGAAGTAGGCAATCTGCGCTCCGATTCGACACGACGTTCCGAATCGGAGTTTCTTCTCCAAACAATTTGCGAGCCTTGGCGTAATCCAATGGATCGCGCCTTCCGCCCGATGTAAGGTTGCTTTTCAGACAGTCCTCCCCATTAGGAATTCACATGGTTTCGAAGTGTGCCAACCCGGAGTGTTCAGAACGCTTCATGCGATTGCATCAGGGTAAGCTGTTTCGTTGGGATGGAGTGAATGCACGGCCGGGCCTCACGCGCGGGACCGGTCTCGAAACCAAGAAAGCCAGGAGGGTGGAATTCTTCTGGCTGTGCGGCAACTGCGCCCGGGAAGTGACAATAATTTTTAAGGAAGGAATCGGAGTCACGACCATGCCACTTGCCGGTTCCAACCGGCCGGCTAGAGAGGCCGCGACAAAGAAGGCGTGGCGCGATAATCCCCCCGCAGGCCATTCCAGCGAATCTGCAGCATCTCGACAAACATACGCATTCCGTCACGCAGCGGGTTAATGCGGGTGCCTTCGCGATGCGCCCAGGCCACGGGCACTTCCTCGACCCGCAAGTGGAGTCGTTTGGCCAGGTAGAGCAGTTCAGGATCGAATCCCCAGCGCTCGATTTTCTGCAATGGAAAAAGGGCGTGGGCCGCGCGCCTGGTAAAAGCCTTAAATCCGCACTGTGTGTCCTTGAATTGCAAACCCAGAATCAGGCGAAGCGCCAGGTTGAAGATGCGCCCATAGATCTGGCGGTATAAAGGTTGCCGGCGCAGCTGCAACTCGGTCTTCAGCCAGCGCGAGCCGATCGCAATGTCGGCCCCGGCGGCAATGGCGGCAAACAGTTTTTCCGCTTCGGCGATGGGAGAGGAGAGATCGGCATCGCTGAATAATAATATTTCGCCCTGCGCCTGTAGCATTCCGTGGCGGACGCTGTAACCCTTGCCACGGTTTCCCGGGTTCTGGAGCAGCCGCAGTCCCGGACGTGTGGCCGCGCAGCGGCGGACGACCTCAACCGTGTCGTCGGTCGAACCGTCATTGACCACAATAATTTCTGTCTGCCAGGACTTCTTTGCCGCAAAAGTGAAGATATTCTCAATGGTCGCGGCAATGCGTTCGCTTTCGTTGAACGCCGGCAGAACGATGCTGTAGGTGGGAAAGGGCAAGAGACGTTTCTCAGTTGAGGTTTTTCAGTATAGGCAGTGTAGTCAACCGAGGCGGCAATGCACAGAAAAAACTACATTCACGCCACCCGCTGCAAAAGCATGGAAAAGAACTCCTTCACCAACTCTTCGTCCCAAAGCCCGGATTGGGCCTCGTTCCGCATGGTGAGGGCAGCCTGCTCGTGGCCGAGGGCAGGCTTGTACGGCCGCGCAGTGCGCAGGGCGTCGTAGACATCGGCCACCTGAAGGACGCGGGGAAGCAACGGAATCTCATTCTGCCGCAGGCCATCAGGGTAACCGCTGCCGTCGGAATGTTCGTGATGATTTCTGATGATGGGAAGGACGAGGCGGAGTGATTTCAGCGGGCGACAGATGTTCTCCCCGGTAATCGGGTGCAGCTTCATCACCGCCCACTCCTCGGGGGTGAGGTTGCTGCCCTTTTTCAGGATTTCGTCCGGCACCGCGATCTTTCCCAGATCATGCAAATAGCCGCCCCGCCGCAGGGCCACGATGGAGGCTTCGTCCAGCCCAAGATGCCGCCCGAGATTGGCGGCGCTTCGCGCCAGGCGCTCACAATGGCCCTCAGTGTAGGGATCCCGGCTTTCGACGCTCAAGCCCAAGGTGCAGAGCACTGACTCGGCGTTTTCCAGTTCGTCGGTGAATTCTTTGAGCCGAAGCAGGGAATTCACCCGCGCGAACAGTTCCTCGGAAAAGATCGGCTTGTTGAGAAAATCATCCGCGCCGGCTTCGATGCCCCGCAGCTTGTCTTCGCGATCCGCGAGGCCAGTGATCAGAACAAACGGGATCAATCGGGTGGCGGGGTCGGCCTTCAGCTCGCGGCACAGTTCATAGCCGGACTTCCCCGGCATGATGACATCGGAAAGAATCAGGTCCGGGAGTTCGCGGCGGATCTCTATTTCCGCCTGCGCGGCATCCGCAACCGTGACCACGCTGTAACCCTGTGTCTCCAGCAGTTCCTGCATCAGGTTCATCGTGTCGGGATTGTCATCCACAACCAGCACGCGGGGTATGTGGCGGAGGGCCGCAGCCTCACGGCTAGCGGGTTCAGCGTGCGTAAGGGCGGAAAGACCTGCCCGGGACGTCGTTGGAGGGCTCACTGCAAGGTACCTAATCTACTATCTATTGTAATTGATTCAGGTCAGGCGGGCGAGACGGGGCGGCTGTGGCTACGGTCGACCCACCCTCTATCGTTTCTTTCACTGACAATTCACTTGACTCGGTCGGGGGAGCGACCTACAGTGGGTCTGCCCAGTAATTCGGGTGCCATGGATCCAGGCTTGGTCCTGGCGGGATTCCACGTCGTACCTCTTTCGTCTTAATATTCTAAGTTTCACCGCATCACACCCTGGCGAGTAAAAGACCATGAAAATCCGCATAGTGGTAGGCGTTTGTGTGATCGTCCTAATTCTGGCAATGGCGAACTTATTCGTAAGCCATGCGCAGCAAGCCGTTGGCGAGCCGACGCCGCTAACCGGAAACGGTGCACCGCCATTGTCGAACCCGCTGAAAGTGGCGTTGCTGAAGTGGTACAAGGCGAACACTGTACCGACGGAGTTCCCTGCCGGGCCTAATCCGGTGGGTATAGCGTTCGATGGCGCGAACATCTGGATTGCCAATTACGGTGCCAGCACCGTGACTAAGGTGCGGGCCAACGATGGTGCAGCTCTGGGAGCGTTTGCGACCGGCAATGCCCCGGCTGGGGTCACCTTCGACGGAGCCAGCGTGTGGGTGACAAACAGCGCCGACAGCACGGTGAGCAAAGTGCGGGCCAGCGACGGCAAATTGCTGGGAACCTTTCCCCTGCCAGGCGTAGTGCCTTGGTGGATGACCTTTGATGGAGAAAACATCTGGGTACCGAGTTCGAATGCAAATCCCAGCGGCAATGGGTATGTGACGAAACTCCGGGCTAGCGATGGAATGAACCTGGGCAACTTCACGGTAGGGATCTCGCCCGAGGCAGCGGCATTCGACGGCGCAAACGTGTGGGTAACAAATGTCGGCAGCAACAACGTTATGAAGCTTCGCGCCAGCGATGGCGCAGTGTTGGGTACCTTCGCCGCTGGTCAGCCCCTCGGGATCGCCTTTGACGGGGCCAATATGTGGATTGCAAACCAAGGGAATGGAACAGTTTCCAAGCTACGGGCCAGTGATGGCACGGTTCTGGGCACGTTCACGGTGGGCGGATCGCCTTATGGCGTAGCGTTCGACGGCGCGAACATTTGGGTATCGGGGTCCCCGGAGCTCTTCGAGTTGCGCGCCAGCAACGGCAAGACACTAGGGTTCTGGGACCCGCCGGGAACGAACACGGCCGGGGTGGCGTTCGACGGAGCCAACGTCTGGATAGCGGGATACAACGACAGCAAGGTCGGAAAGTTGTAAGGCCCAGCTTTCGGGAGGTAGAAGGTTTATGAAACGGATAGTCATCGGAATGTCGATGATATTGGCAGTCTTCGCGGCGGCCAGCTTCATTGCCGGACAAACGCCAGCGGCTAGCTCTCCTGAGCAGCCCGCCGGAAACGGTGCACCGCCCCTGTCGAACCCGCTGAAGGTGGCATTGTTGGAGTGGTATCCCGCAAATCAAGTACCTACGTACTTCTCGGTTGGTCAGTCTCCCGATGGAGTTGCCTTTGACGGTGCCAACATCTGGACTGCGAATAATGGTGACGGTACCGTGACCAAGCTACGCTCAAGCGATGGAGCAGCGTTGGGCAGATTCTCGGTCGGGGGGCGCCCCTCGGGTGTCTGTTTCGATGGAGCGGATATTTGGGTGTCGGACAACTTCGGCAGCAGCGTGACTAAATTGCGCGCCAGCGACGGCCAAGTCTTAGGCAAGTTCACGGTCGGACATCAGCCTTACTGGATGGCGTTTGATGGAGGGAGCATCTGGATCGCCAACGGCGGCGACGGTACCGTGACCAAGCTGCGCGCCAGCGACGGCAAGAATCTCGGGACTTTCAACACGGGCGGTTCAGTCGCTGTTGCTTTTGATGGCCGTTACGTCTGGGTTACAACGTACCACCAGAGTGTTGTGCGCCTGAACCAGGACGGCTCAAGTGCAGGGACGTTCCAGGTCGGCCATAACCCAGTTGGAGTTGCCTTTGATGGAGTAGACATATGGGTCGCAAATACAAACGATGGCACTGTTACAAAGCTCAGGGCTAGCGACGGAACGACGTTGTCTACTTTTAGAACGCCAGGGTCACCGTACGGCATTGCATTCGATGGGCAGGACATCTGGGTAACGCTTCCTGAGTCCGCTGGCGCGGCTAAAATGCGCCCGAGCGACGGCGCGATTCTCTATACCCCCGGCGTCATAGGACCCGCAACGGGGATCGCCTTCGACGGGGCGAACATTTGGACCGGAAACGGGATTGGGAGCACTACTGCTTCGAAATTGTAGCTCGGCAGAAATGGAGATTAAGGATATGAGGCACTTCGCGCGTATGTTGGGTGTCTGTATGTCTGGCTTGGTGCTTTCGAACGTGCAATGGACCACACCACAATTTGAAGAAATCAGCCTGAACTGCGAGATCAATTCCTACGCCAGCGCGCAGATGTAGGGCAACGGCGAGCAGGTCGGGCCCCTGACTGCGATCCAGCTGGAGACTCTGCGTAGCACAAACCGCTGCACTAACTTTGCACTATAAAGTACTTGACAAACGGCGAACGAATGCACTAATATCCAGTTCGCCTGGATCGACTGGTGACAACCCGCCAGAAAGGAAGCGACGCCATGCAGGCCCAGCGAATCAACCGCCTTAGCGGCAGAATCCTGATCGTCCTGTCTCTTACAGCGTTCCTTGCCGTACTGAGCGGGTACACTCAGCCGCCCCAACCCGACGAAGACGCGGCCGCACATATCTTTCAGCTGTCAATCGTGGCCCTGGTGCCGATGATCTTACTTTTCTTCGTAACCGCGGATTGGAGGCAGCCCTCGCGAAGCGCGCGACCTTTGGCATTTCCGGCCGCCGCTTTGGTCCTGGCGTTTGCAGCCCTGTATTACCTTGAACACTACCGCTAAGGTGCGGCGCCAACGTGGATCAAACTGATCCACTTACTAAATATGCTTGACCGCCAACATCGCGTCCGCCGTCCCCGCGCTCACTCTCCCGCCCCGGGCCTCGAGGATCTGCGTTTCATTCGCGAAACCCTGGCTCGCTCCTCCGCCTTCACCGCCATCCCCGGATGGGGTCAGGTCGCCATGGGCGCATCCGCTCTGCCGGCCGCGTGGCTCGCCGCCCGCCAAACCTCGCCTGCCATGTGGCTCACCGTCTGGCTCGCGGAAGCGGTCTTCGCATCTTCGATCGGCATTGCCGCCACTCAAAACAAAGCCCAGCGCGCCGGCGTTCCCCTCACCAGCGGGCCTGGCCGCAAATTCGCCCTCAGTTTCCTGCCCGCGGTCGTGGCCGGTGCAGTCTTGACTCTTATCCTTTATCGATCCGGTCTGGCTCGCATTTTGCCCGGAACCTGGCTGCTGCTTTTCGGCGCGGGTGTCGTCTCCGCCGGCGCGCTCTCGGTTCCCATCGTTCCCGCCCTGGGCACTTGCTTCATGTTTCTAGGTGTCGCCGCCTTCATGTTTCCCGCCTGGGGCAACCTTTGGATGGCCCTCGGCTTCGGCGGATTACATCTCGTCTTTGGACTCAGCATCGCCAGGAGGTACGGTGGCTAACCCGCAGCGCTCAACCCCGGCACACCGCTCGCGAACCGTTTCTTCCGTCCGCGTACCTCGCTCTCCCCGCGAGTTGCCCCAACTCGATCGCCTGATTCACGAGCGCCTGCGCCTCGGCATCGTCAGCGCGCTCGCCATCAACGATTCCTTGAGTTTCAACGATCTCAAGCGCGTGCTGAAAACTTCCGACGGCAACCTCAGCGTGCACGCTCAAAAACTCGAAGCCGCCGGCTACCTCCGCTGTAACAAGTTTTTTCAGGGACGCATCCCCCGCACCGAATACCGCCTAACCCCCGCCGGCCGGAAGGCGCTCGAAACCTATCTCGATCAAATGGAGCAATTCATCGCGCACACCCGCGAGCAGACTTGATATTTTTTTGTGCATTCGCTTTGCACCGCAAAGTACATTCACCGAGGAGGCAATCTATGCTGCACCCAGCCATCAACAGCAACATGAATTTCCCCGCTCCCATCGCCGCCCTGGGTTTCCTCGCCGCCTGCGTCGGCACGCTGCTCTCGCTGTGCGCGCTCGCCATGGCCGCATTTGTCCGCAAACGCCAAATCGCCCAGTTGACCTTGCTCATCGTCGCCTGCGGCGCCTTCGTTTACTTCAGCCTGCTCTTCGGATTCTCCCTCAGCAGCCGCGACCATTTGCTTGCCCAGGGCCGCGAAAAATATTTCTGTGAGATCGATTGTCATCTCGCCTACTCAGTACTGCAAGTGAAGACCGATCCCTCCATTGCCTTGACCCACTACGTCGTAACTCTCCGCACTCGCTTCGACGAAACCACCATCTCCGCCAATCGCCCCAAGGACGCGCCTCTCA